>Ga0182024_10008425_pt1 | contig 21739 bp, 24 predicted proteins | sample P32metaG_FD_120480 | JGI IMG/M metagenome (GOLD analysis project Ga0182024, IMG submission 120480) | Permafrost microbial communities from Stordalen Mire, Sweden - P3-2 metaG (Illumina Assembly) | ecosystem: Environmental > Terrestrial > Soil > Wetlands > Permafrost | place: Sweden: Stordalen...
TCCGTAATCAGCCGGCGCTTTTCGAGCCAGACGTTCTCTGCCAACACGTCACGTTGATCTGCATCGTTGCGAACCCGAGGCAAGTACGCGTGCCCTCCATCTTCGTAAGCAAAAAGCCATAGACAGTTTGTGGCGATGCTACCCGACCGCCAAAGCTCAACTACGCTTCGGCAGCACTCCTCATGCCGATGGTGGCGTGTGTATTCGCCCATTGGGCCATGGGTAAGAATCAGGCTGTGATTGATTCCAGCCAATAATCTGACTATGGTTTTCTGAACCTGTTCGACTGGGAGCGGCACTTGGTCGGGCTCATCATCCAGGTCCGCCATCTCGCCCACCGCCCCCAATTGCTCCAGAACCCGGCGGAACTTTGGTGCACGGTCCGGATCGGATGCTCTGCAAAGAGTCACAACCCGCCAATGAAACTCCGGATGGGCCAGAATGTAGCCGCCGCACCAGAGTGTTTCGTCGTCCGGGTGGGCAACGACAACAGCGGCGCGCTGGCGGGAGGCGGGGATCACCTCATCGTGGTGGGCTGAGGTCACTTTTCTTCACGGAAAGCGCCAGAGGGTCGATCTTCGCTTTCTTCGCTCATTCAACCTCCATGGCAATGACTTGATGGATTGCCTCGCTAAACACTCAGCGCAGGGTAGTCGGTGTAACCATGTGGCCCCGGTGTAAAGAAGGTGCTTCCGTCCGGCACATTGAGCGATGCATGGCTCATGAACCGCGCCGGCAAATCGGGGTTGGCGATAAAGAGTTGGCCGAAGGCTACTGCATCCGCCTCACCGTCCCCGATGACCCGATTCGCTTGTGCCAGCGTGTATTTTTCATTCGCGATGTATACGCCGCCGAATTGTTTCTTGAGTTGAGGACCTAATCGGTCCGGTCCAAAGTATTCGCGCGCAAGCAGGAAGCCGAGCCCGCGTCTGCCTAGCTCACGCGCCACGTAGCCGAAGGTCGCCGGCGGGTTTGAATCATGCATATCCTGAGAATCGCCACGCGGCGCCAGATGCATCCCTACGCGCTTGGCGCCCCAGACTGAGATCACTGCATCGGCGACTTCAAGCATGAGCCGGGCGCGGTTCTCAATCGATCCGCCGTATTCGTCGGTGCGATGATTGGATCCATCCTGCAGGAACTGATCGAGCAGGTAGCCATTGGCGCCATGTATCTCCACGCCGTCAAAACCAGCGAGCTTCGCGTTCTCTGCTCCCTTGCGGAAGGCCTCGACGATGCCCGGAATTTCGGACGTCTCAAGCGCGCGCGGCGTCACATAATCAGTCACTGGACGCACCAGGCTTACATGGCCAGCGGGCCGGATCGCGCTGGGAGCAACCGGAAGCTCACCTTCCAGAAAGCGTGGGTCTGAGATCCGGCCCACATGCCAGATCTGTGCGAAGAAACGACCGCCTGCCTGGTGCACTGAGTTGGTCACCGGCTTCCATGCTTCGATTTGTTCCGGCGACCAGATGCCAGGCACATTCGCGTAGCCAACACCCTGCGGTACAACCGGGATACCTTCGGAGATGATCAGTCCGGCGCCGGCACGCTGTGTATAGTATTCGGCCATGAGTTGCGTCGGAATGTGCTCTGGTGTGCCACGCAAGCGAGTAAGCGGGGACATGATAACCCGGTTCGGCAGGTGGATGTCGCCGATTTGGATAGGGTCTAACAGAGAAATCATAAGGATAAGTCCTTCAGGAAAAGTGTTCTGTTGCTTTGGATGTTTTCGGCGGATGGAAGATGGCAAACCTGACTTTCGATGAGATTTGCAATGTGTACCGGTTGGATGCAATTAGCCTGCAATGGTTGACTCTTTGATTGAACTCGTCGCCGAGCGATTCATCTGCTCCCTTTTGCTCATTCTTTTTGTCTTCAAGGCCTGAGAACCGCAGCTACCAGGACTGCGAGTCCGTTCCATGCGATTTGTACCCCAATGCAGAGCAAAATGAAGGCAACCACCCGCAGGATGCCATGCGCAGTAGACGGAGGAATGATCTTGGTGATCCTTGGAGCATACGCGTAACAGAAATAGACAAGCGCACTGAGAACGACCACAGCAAGAAATACGCCAATATGGGCCAGAACATCTCGCGAAATATCGCGATTCGAGATGCGAGCAGTGAGTGTCAGGAGCGCGACAAGCGTGCCAGGGCCGGAGGTCACGGGAAAAGTGAACGGGTAGAAGGCTCCCTGCTCAAGATACCTTGCTCGTGTTTCGTCTCGTACCTCGCTCTCTTCCTCCTTGTTCTTAATGATCGCGCGTGCGTCTCTCTCGTTCAACACAGACCATCCCATTGCCGCTATGACGATGCCGCCGGAGAGTTGGACAATCGGCAGAGAGATTCCGAAGAAATTGAGGATGGCCGCGCCCAGCAATTCGATTAAGGCCAGGAAGATGATGTTATTGATCGCGATCTTGCGCGCCAATGACCGATAGACTGCTGGCGCTGCTTCGCCGGCGAGCCCAAGAAACACGAGAGCCGACCCGAGCGGATTGATCAGCGGCAAAAGCACACTGAAAGCGATAAGAAACGACTTCCAAAGGAGCAAGAGCAGTCCCCTTACTTACGGCCTCGGTTCCGCGGCAAGCAGCGGGAGCCGGCCTCGCAAGCCACGGTTCCCACGGAGTTTTCCGACCTAGACGCCGATTTCGTGCAGGGCTAAAAAAGCCTCCAATAAAACCCGGGGATTGAATTGCCCTTTATATACGGGCGGCGCCTTCCGGTCCAGGCCAAGCAATGAGTAGACCGCCGTCTGCGCAGAGCGAATGGAGTACTCAACTGTGAACACCACATCATCCGGCAGTTCGCAATACTGCCCGACGAAGGCCAGGTTCCTGGAACCCTGGGGTATGACCTGAGGACGATCACCCTCGCTTCGAGGAAGAAACTGGCTGGTGATGAAGGGCATCATGCAAGGAATGCAGGTACAGGAATCGAGAATTCTCGAACTATTTTCTGTGAGCCGCAAATGGCCGATGATCTCGGTCATGATCTCTCGCCCGGTGCAGGCCGACATGGGCTTCTTCACGAAATTGCCCGGTATATCAACGAACAGTCCATAGCCCCAGAAAACCTGAACTCCCTCTGGCTGAGCAATGAAATGTGGCTGGTGGGGCAACACGATCGAGGCAAGCCAACTTGACTCCGGAAAGGTGATGAGGCCGCCTTCTCCGGGCACGTTGCCTGTCAAGTCCCGGATCAGTTGGAAGAACATGGGGTCGTGATTTGTGGTCGTAAACGACATCCACTTGGATTGCTCGATGTGATCTACAAAGTTCGCAGGATTTCCGAAAGTCGGTCGTCCTGCCGCAATCCTCTTCCAAAGGGTCCAGGAGCCTCCATCGGCTTGCCCCAGCAAAGCCGCAGCCGAATCCATTGAACCCAGACACGAACCCTCAGTCATCGAACCAAGAGTTAGGATGACTCTGTCCTGCTCTGTTACGCCGATCTCCCTGACACGGCCATTCTGTTCGACAATTATCTTCTCGACGACAAAACCGTCTTTACTATGCGCGAATGCGAGGTCAGTTACAGTTGTTTTGAGCGTGAACTTCACCCCGCGTTCTTCGAGCCATTTGTGAAGCGGACGGACCATCGAATCATACTGGTTATATACAGTACGCATAATGCCGGTAAGCGTATTGAAACCGGAAACCATGTGAGTGAAGCGGACCAGATAGCGTTTGAACTCGACTACGCTATGCCAGGGCTGAAAAGCGAAGGTTGTGCACCACATGTGCCAGAAGTCCGTCTCAAAGAACTCCGGATCGAACTGGTCGGAGATCGTAGACCGTCCAAGAAACTCTTCCGGTTCGATCGCCAGGCGCTCGAGGTTGAGAATATCCTTCTCGCTCAAGCCAAAACTCGGAGCGTCTACCCGGTGGCCGTCCCGAAATAGCCGGGCTTTGGAGGCGGTCTTCATCGTCTCGTTCCAGTCAAATATCTCCTGCGTCACCGTCCTGGTTCCATCGAGAGTCGGAATCGACGAGAAAAGGTCGTAGGTGCACAGATACTTGCTCTCAATCATGCGGCCGCCGCGCATCACGTAGCCATCAGTCGCGTTTCCAGCTGCGTCAAGGCTGCCGCCGATCCGGGAGGACTCCTCCAGGATCGTGATTGTGTGCCCTTGCACATCTCCGTCGCGAATGAGAAACACTGCAGCGGCAAGAGAAGCGATGCCGCCGCCCACAAGATATGTTGCCGCGCTATCGTCAGGTCGTCTCACAGGGATCACTTCACACTTTCACTTTGCCAGTCAATCTTGCCGCGCTTGCGCTAAGGGAGCCTATACGTGATTGCTAAGAGCGCTCAATGCGATTGTCAATCTGTAATGCGGGAATGACTGTATCCAATTGAACAGATAGTCAGCCGTCCCGGATCGCAGAATCATGCTGAGCGCTGGAAGGGCTTCCGCAATCAGCGAAGACTTTCAACGATCGCCCATGATGTCCACAGAGAAGGCCATTAGCATGGCTCTTACTCCGCACTTGCAGCAATGCACGACCAACCTCATTAATTCGAAGAAACTGGGAGAAAGCAATGCCAGCAACAAACTCAGTTGTCGCCGTATACGACTCTCACGAGGAGGCGGAACGCGCCGTTAAGGCGCTCCAACAGGCGGGGATCGATATGAAGAGCCTCTCGCTTGCGGGCATGGGCACGCATACCGATGAACATGTCATTGGCTTTTACAACGCAGGTAATCGGATGAAGTACTGGGGCAAGGTCGGGGCATTCTGGGGCGGATTCTGGGGGCTACTCTTTGGATCCGCAGCGTTCGCGATACCAGGCATTGGACCAGTTCTCGTTGCCGGTCCACTGGTTAGCTGGATTGTCGCAGGCCTTGAGGGAGCTGTTGTTGTCGGCGGGGTCAGCGCTCTCGGAGCTGGCCTGGTGAGTATTGGCATTCCGAAGAACAGTGTCATCAAGTACGAAACTGCATTGAAGACCGACAAATACCTATTGATCGTCCATGGTTCACCTGACGCGGTGTATGGCGCACGATTCATTCTCGATGGTTCCGGCACCGGCAACTACTGTGTTCACGGCCAGCCGATGCTGACCAGCTGACATTGCTTTGCGCAACTGTTTGGGCGGTTACTCTGGCTCAGAACCCATTCAGCCGATTAAGAGAACTGATCGATCTAATGCACGCAATTCCGCCAGCCTGATCCTCTATAAGCAATTCCGGATCGGAATAGGACAAAATCGACATGTATCCAGAATCCAACGCACACAGCTCTCAGCCCTTCGCAGTACGGAAAAAGCTAAACGGCCAGCATACTATTCCAAATCCAAGTCTTGCCGCCGACGGGTTTAACATCTGGTGGCAGAAGACTGCAGCCCAGAACATGGCAATGGTCACAGAAGCATCTGACCTTATGCGCGCACACCGTCTAGTCAGCTCTGCGCGCCAGCCTCGCACCCGGCAAGCGCAGTGCGTCATCGAGGACCGTCATGCCAGAAGTTAATCGTCTCCCTTCCATCCCGACAAAGATTCTGCTGCCTATAGACTTCAGCCCGTCATCCCAGGCCGCCCTGGAGATGGCGGCCGACCTTGCCCAGCACTTTCAAGCGGAGCTCTATCTCGTGAACGTGATCCCGGAGTTCCCGACCACTACAATTCCAGACTTCATTCCAGAGGCCGCCTTCCTTGAGCAGGCAAGAGAATTCGCAGATATCCATTTGGCCAAGTGCAAGGCGGCCCTTGTAACCAGAGGAGTGAGGTCAACTTTCAGCGTTGAAGTCGGGAATGACGTAGTTGGCAACATTATGGAAGTAGTCGAACGTGAACATATCGACATGGTCGTGATCTCCACTCACGGCATTTCCGGTTGGCACCCGCTCGTGTTCGGATCGATTGCCGAGAAAGTAATTAAGCTCGCGCAGTGTCCTCTCCTGCTTCTTCATTCAGCCAAGCCGGAATCAGGCCTGAAGACTCCTTCAGACCGCTCCATGGAATGGTGGTAGTGAAATTCACACCACGGGCAATCAATTGTGATCTCAAGTAGCACTGTCGGTCCAGCATCAAACGGGCAGGTCGTAGAAGCGGCTCACAATAGCGCTCCGGCTGGCCTCACAGGCGAAGAAGCGCGCGCACGCCTTGAAAAAGATGGTCCCAATGAAATGCCGGATACGTCTGCTCATCCGCTACGCAATGCATTGGCTAAATTCTGGGCGCCTGTACCTTGGCTGCTTGAAGCGTCCATTGTGCTTGAGGCCGTACTGCATAAGTATTACGAAGCTGCTGTCATAGCAGGACTGCTCCTTTTCAACGCAGCTCTCGCATACTTCCAGGAAAGCCGCGCACAGGCCACCCTTGCTGCTCTCAAATCCCGTCTGGCGCTCAACGCCTCGGTCCAGCGAGACGGCGAATGGAAGACTGTACCCGCGGCGGAACTGGTATGCGGCGACCTGTTGAAGTTGTCGCTTGGCGGCGTGGTCGCCGCGGATGTGCATCTGACGGGTGGGTCGGTTGAGCTCGACCAGTCAATGCTTACAGGCGAATCCCTACCCATTGACGCAGGCGCCGGCACAGATACGTTTGCAGGGGCTCTGGTGCGGCGCGGCGAAGCCACGGCCATCGTTACGGCTACCGGCACCCGAACCAAATTTGGCCGGACGGCGGAACTCATTCGCTCCGCACACGTGGTGAGTACCCAGCAAAAGGCTGTCCTCAGTATCATCCGCAACCTGGCGTTCTTCAATTGCCTGATCATCGTTGCGATGGGAGCCTATGCCTATCATCACGCGATGCCATCGAGCGAGATGATCCCGTTATTGCTGACCTCGGTGCTTGCCATCATCCCAGTCGCATTACCGGCAACATTCACCCTCGCTGCTGCGGTTGGAGCTCGTGCTCTTGCGAAGCTGGGCGTGTTGCCAACACGGCTTTCTGCCGTGGACGAAGCCGCATCGATCGATGTGTTGTGCTCAGACAAGACTGGGACTTTGACCCGCAATGAACTAACCGTCACAAGCGTTCGCCCATTGCCTGGATTCGACGAAGCGCATGTTCTCGGAATGGCGGCGCTGGCGAGTTCCGAAGGGGGCAGGACCCAGTCGATGCGGCCATTCGACTTGCCGCGTCGCAGAAGACAGCCACCGACTTGCCAAAACTTGCCGCTTTCGTTCCGTTCGATCCGGTTAAGAAAACATCCGAAGCAACAGCGACAGAGGCAAAAGGTAGTTCCGAGCGAATTATCAAGGGCGCGTTCACTGCGGTTGTCGCCCTCACTGCGCCCTCACCCGCCGCAGCCGCTATCGCCGACGAACTCGAGAAGCAAGGCTTTCGAGTTTTGGCAGTTGCCGCGGGACCGGCAGCACCCAGCCAGATCATTGGATTGATTGCCCTCAGCGATCCGCCGCGGACCGACTCGATCTCTCTTATCTCGGAGTTGAATGGTCTCGGTGTGCGCACGGTCATGGTGACAGGAGATGCTCCCGCCACAGCCGAAATCGTCGCTCGCGCGGTTGGATTGCAGGGAGCAGTCTGCCCAGCCGGCAAATTGCCGGACGGCATTAAGCCGGAAGACTTCTCGGTCTTTGCAGGTGTTCTTCCGGAGGGCAAGTTTGACCTCGTTCAAGCGTTCCAGAAGAGCGGACATACAGTTGGGATGTGTGGCGACGGCGCCAATGACGCTCCTGCGCTGCGCCAGGCACAGATCGGCATCGCTGTCTCGACCGCAACGGACGTAGCCAAATCGGCCGCCGGCGTTGTGCTAACCGAGGCTGGCCTGGGCGGCATTGTGGCTGCTGTAAAAGAAGGCAGAGTGACTTTTCAGCGCATTCTCACTTACACACTCAACTCGGTCATGAAAAAAATTGTGCAGGTCCTTCTTTTGGCAGTCGGCCTGATTATGACTGGGCATGCCGTGCTGACTCCGATGCTGATGGTCATTGTAATGATTACCGGCGACTTCCTTGCCATGTCACTGACCACTGACCGGGTGCGGCCATCAAAGAGTCCAAACTCCTGGCAAATCGGCGGAATAACGGCCCCCGGGGTCATACTTGGAGTCTGCTTCCTTGCCTTCTCTACTGCGATCCTGGCAGTGGGTAAATTTCAGTTGCATCTCGGCATAGAGGCACTTCAAACCCTGAGCGTGGTCAGCCTTGTGTTTGGCTGCCAGGCCACGATTTATGTCATTCGCGGCCGCCAGCAACTGTGGGGCCTGCGACCCAGCATTTGGCTCATTCTTTCTTCAGTAGCCGATGTTCTCATCATTTCAACTCTCGCGACCTTTGGAATCGCAATGGCGCCATTGCCCATCGCGATCATAGCCACGGAGTTTGCCGCCGCTATAGCCTTCGGTGCGATTCTGGACCTGGTCAAGATTCCAGTCCTTGTTCGCCTCGGTATTTCCTGAAGACCAAGGTGTATTAACCATCGAGCGCCATTGGGTAAGCAGATTTGAAGGGATGAACATGAAGATTGCTTTTCTCCATACCCCTAACTTCTTCACATCGGAGCTTCTGAAAAGGTTTAGTGCAGCACTTTCACAGCATGAAGTAATTGAGTGGATCGGTGGCAAAGACGCACCGGTCTTCGATTTCGATGTGCTTCTCGCCATGGGATATGTCGGTCGCGAGTTGCTTCAAGGCCAGCCCAAGCTCAAGCTCATCCAGACGGCCAGCGACGGGTATGAGGAGGTCGACACCGATGCCGCCAGCGAACTCGGCATTTGGGTTTCGTATGCCCCAGCCGACCTTACCGGAAATGCCACTTCAGTTGCAGAGTTCGCGGTGTTACTTCTGCTCGGTGCCGCAAGGCATGTTGGGGAGGCCTTGGCATCCCTTCAGAAAGGCCCCGTCAAGCCGCCCACGCTCAATCTCTCACTTAGCGGGAAGACGGTATGCATCGTTGGCCTGGGGACCATTGGACTACAGCTCGTCGATCGTTTGCGTCCTTTTGGTGTGAAGATGGTAGGAACAGATGAGCACCCGGAGAATGCGCCTGCCGATGTCAAGGCCTATCCCGCCGATCAACTGAACACCGCAGTCGCCCATGCGGATTTTGTTGTCATTTGCGTTCGAGCCAGCAAGGAAAACGAGAACCTTATCAATGCTGATCAACTTGCCGCGATGAAGCGTGGGGCCATCCTTGTCAACATCTCTCGCGGCATGCTCATCGACGAGACAGCACTTGTTGATGCGGTTAAACATGGGCAGATTTCGGCAGCGGGGCTGGACGTTTTGAGGAATGAACCACCTAATCGCAGGGATCCTTTGCTTCAACTTCCTCAGGTCCTGGTCACTCCACACATTGCAGGGCTAACGGATCTAATGTTGGCCGGAACGGCGAACTACATCAGTCAGGTAATTGAGGAATTCGCCGAGGGCAAGAAACCCAAGTCGATCCTAAACTCGCCCGCGAAGCCTCGGTGCCTGCTGCGAGACTGAAAGACATGAGGTCTAATGCGCAGGACAGCTGCCCATCGATTTCACATTGAACATCGGAAGTCAGATGTGGTGCGTTTGCGGAGGACGCCCTCTCGCCGGCAATGAGCTGAAATGGCGACTTGGACCCGGGTGGTGAATTCCACCGAAGAGTGACTCTACCCATTTGACTATCCACCTGATCGGACGGACCCAAGGGCTTGGCGTGCCGCAACTCTCACAGCCAAACACTGGCCGCACGTCTGCCAGGATGGCATAAGCCAGGTTAAGTAGCGCCTGGAATGGCCGAGTCCCTAAGACGCTGATTGCGAAGGTCCAGGTGAACCATCTGGTACTGGGTAGATTTCGCAGGACCTCGGCAACGGCTTCCCCTCCGAGTTTCATTGAGCCATCCGGCATCAGTAGATGAATTGTCGCGTAGGCATCCCAGATGTTCAGGTCTTGATTGAGAGCCCGCAACTCCTCGGGATCCTGGCCAATCGGTCGTACGACAATCGATGGCGCGCCCGATCCGGTCTGCACCTGCTTCTTCACCCAATTGGCAATGCTTCTACATACTCCACACTCGTCATTGAACAGTAGGACCGGCGCGGTTTGATTTTTGCTCTGCATAGTCCAAACTCCTTTCATGACACGTATGGTTGCTTCACCACAGCCAAGAGGTTCGATACATCTGGACTTGGCCCCTCATCGCGTCCGACGATCGCTCCGTTCAGAAACATGATCAGAGTGGGTGTCCCTTGGATCTCGTAAAGATCAGCAAGTTCCCGGTCGAGAGCAATGTTTACCCTAAAGATCTTCTCCGTGGACTCCACGATCTCCGCAACTTGCTGAAGATCCGGCTCGATCACACCGCAGTGTGCGCACCCGTAAGACATAAACTCGACTACGATAGGTCCTTCACCTTTCAATACCAGTCGGTCAAATGTGCTGGCAGTGACAGTTCGAATCCTGTCGATCGATTTGTATCCTGGCATGACGTCCTCATTGTTTGGGTCTGCGGCCGCGGGTGAACCGATATGCTCTCGCCCAGACCTGCACTGATATGAATCTGGGCCTCTCCACAATGTTCCTACACGTGCTCCTTGCGAAGACCGCCCCAATCAGTCCTCAAAGGGACAACTGGCGGGGCGCCGAGGTGCTTCTTCGCAATCGCCTCAATCTCCGGTTCCGTCAGCGCGGAAAGGTCCGCTGTTTCAGTCGCGATGATTCGCTTGAATGTCTCAGGATGATGGCTCTTCAGGTATTCGCTCAGGAATTCCATCGCGCTGCTCTTTCCCATCGCATGGCCGACGAGGATGATTGCTTCGGCGTGGACAAGATCCGTGGCTATCTCCTCGTAGTAGGAATCCTCCTCGGGGACATGGTCGCCCTTGTAATGGGCTTCCTTCCGATGGATCAAATGGTGTTGGAATCCAAAAGGATCGTACGGCTTGACAGTGAGTTCATCTTCAGGCCGGCTGCCGCCGAGATCGTGATAGATGTGGGCAACGTGATGGTCAATAACCACAACCATTCGCCCGATCTGGTGTGCCTTTTCTGGTTTCCCAAGGACCTCAGCTTCCTTCAGAAACCGGCGCAGCCTGGAAATTTCTTCGACCTCGAGATTGTGGGTGCTGGGGCGCTTGAAGAAGCCCCTCTGGGAACCTACAACGAAAGCAAACTCGTCGTTTCCGTGCGGCTGAACCTCGCCAATCTGTCCAATGAGGTCAACTACAGCACTCCAACTTAGATTGCGCGGCAGTTTGCCGCCGACGAGACTCTCAAGAAGGTCCTCATGGTCGTTTCGAATATGATCATTCATCCCAAGAGTATTTCACTCCCTCAGGGAGAGATACTGTTCCAGTTTGCTCATCGCATCCGTACATTCAGCAAGGAACGCTCTATTCGAGGTTCTTAGCTCGAACTACACAGGTTCTCCGGCTCATACCCCCGGAGTGGATCGTCAGTTTCCATCTCACTCACACCGCTCAGAGCAATCCTGCACAGTTCCAAGGCCTCGACCCTGCAATGATCTGATCAATATCCCAGGTTAGGATCACGATGCATAATTGATAGCCGAACCAGAAGAAAAGGTGTTCGAGTGAAAACAGCAGAAACGATCAAGAACAATGTGGAGCAGGAATTGCGTTGGGAACCAAGCGTTTGCGCAACCAAGATTGGCGTCTCGGTCAACGAAGGAGTTGTTGAGCTTGACGGGCATGTTGGTAGTTTGTATGAGAAGTGGGCAGCCGAGCGTGCAGCCCTCCGGGTCGTCGACGTCACCTCGGTCGCAAGTGAGATCATCGTCGATCTGCCTTTCGAGAGTGAGCGAACGGATGAGGATATTGCGTCGGCGGCTGCCAGTCACCTGAACTGGAACTCCCAGGTTCCTGACACGATCAAGGTCAAGGTATCAAACGGTTGGATCACGCTTCAGGGAACTGCCGAGTGGCAATACCAGAAGGAAGAAGCTGCAAGAGCTGTTCGGTCCCTGCGCGGCGTCAAAGCGGTATCGAACGAGGTCACACTCAACCCGACCTTGAACACAATCGACATCAAGATCAAAATCGAGGACGCACTCAAGCGCGATGCCCAGATTGAAGCGAAGGATATTACTGTCGAAACATCTGGTGCCATGGTAACTTTGCGCGGACGCGTGCATTCATGGAGAGAACACGACGACGCCGAGCACGCCGCTTTCTCAGCACCGGGTGTTGGCAGCGTTTCAAATTTGCTCACCGTTTCCTATTGAGCCCAGACGTCGTCAAATTCGAGGCATCGAAGCGAAGCCCCGTCTGGTGTCGCTCCGACCACGAACGGAAATCGGCGAGGTGGACTAGTCGGCAAGTCTGCCTGGCAAAGGCGGCATTTAGAGAATGAGAGACTGAAACACGCAAGCCCGAATCCGTCGCCATCTTGAATCGTGGACGTCGAGGGTAAAGGAAGTCAAGCCACAGACCTCTGCGAAAGCGTGGCCTGTGGCTTTTTCTTCCTTGAAGCATACATTCAATCTGGAACTACTCTGGAAGCCTATTGACATGCATTCAGACGGCCGCGAGTTCCTCTACCCAGTAGCCTTCACGATTGTAGTGCCCATACAGAACTGTTTCGTAATCCCGTGTGAGCAGAGACTCGTCGGTATACTCCGGCGCCGCCTTGATGGTTTCGCGAGTCAGGCCGATTGCAACCTCCCTCTCTTCCCAACTCACGTTCTCGATCCACTTTGGTGAAAGCAGAACTTGTTTCCCAGGCCACCAGTTCTTTGTTGCCACTACAAGGTACCGAATTGCCCATGTCTCGTCATCGATGATGAAGTCAACGACGTGGCCGATCTCTCCATCAAGCGCGAGAAGATGGTAGCCCGTTACCTCATGGGTGCTGCGAAGGTGGCGATCCCCTCCGACAGGCTCCGAGGCCATCGGACCCCAGGTTGCCCGATCTCGCGAAAAGCCCGAATAGCCTCCCCACATATACGGGCCACCCCAATAATTCGGATACCCATAATAGCCGTTGTACAGTTTCTCGAATTGACGGGACACTGGCTCGTCTGTGTTGATGGAAGGACTATCTTCGATCTGCTTTTTGTTTAATAGAACGAATACCTTTTCTTCAGCAGTATTGACGCCGTCAAGTGAGTAAGGCGAGATCAGGACCTTCCTGCCGCTAAGCCAGCCTGCCGTATTTGCGACAAGGTACCGAACTGCCCAAAACTGGTCGTCGAACAAGAACTCACTGGCCGAACCGATATCGCCATCGAGGCTCCTGAGTAAATAACCTTTCAGCCCTTTTGCCTTGATTAACATGATGTCTCCTTTGTGTCTGTGCTTTGTCTGTGTCGTTGTTTGAGGACTGCCCATGCCACGCCGCGACTGGCTCCAAAGTTTCCTTCGAAATCCAGCAGCGCAGTCCTACGCTGGTTCGCCTCACAACCCGCAGCCGAGCTGTGGATCACTTGCCCAGTAAGTGTTTCAGTATTGAAGGCCGTGGCACTGAGCAATTGCGTACACGGAACAGACTGGAGCCCCATTTCCAGGCTCATGCGGCCTTGAGCACTTGGCTCTTTGACGCAATGCAATCCAGAAGATCCCGCCAAGACTTGGCGAACGATAAGACCCCATCTCCGAGCAACTGGGCGGCTACGGCGTTCGTGTCAATACCAGCCTTTGCGAACTCTGCCAGAATCTCGCCTGGGTTCGAAGGTGAGGCTTGACCCAATTCTTCATGAGCCGCGAGGGCCTTTAGCGTGGCCTCAGGCATGGTGTTTACGGTGGAGGGCAACGCGAGGGCCTCGACGTACAAGATGTCGGACGCGTTGGGGTCTTTGGTTCCCGTGCTCGCCCAGAGTAGGCGCTGAGGCCGAGCCCCTTCGTTCAAAATGCGCTGCCACCGCGGGGAATCGAGCAGGGCGCGGTACCGCACATACGCCTCTCTGGCAATCGCTATGCCAAGTTGGTTGCGTAGAGACTCCGGCACCTTTTCCGCTACCGCAACGTCCCAGCGGCTTACGAAGAGTGAAGCCACGGAGCCAACATCGGGATTCAGTCCAGCCGCGATGCGCCGCTCAATCCCACACAAGTAAGCCTCGGCAGCTGCTGCATATTGCTCGCTGGAGAACAGCAGGGTTACATTCACTGGGATGCCAGCGAAGATCGCTTCTTCAATTGCCGGGAGGCCCTCGCTGGTACCGGGAATCTTAATGAAGAGATTGGGCCGTGCCGCGAGGTTGTGCAGAGCCCTGGCCGCGGCAAGAGTGCCAGCCGTGTTGTGGGCCAGCAAGGGCGAAACCTCAAGCGAGACCCAACCATCCACGCCATCGGTTTGGTCGTAGACAGGCCGGAAGAGATCGGCCGCCTGCCTCAGGTCCTCTAGCGCCAACTCGAAGAACAGCACCTCGCCTGACTTGCCTTCATCCAGCTTCCGGCGAATAACATCATCGTAGTCGTTGCTGTTCTTGATGGCGTGATCGAAGATGGTTGGATTCGAAGTGAGACCCGTAACCGAGAGTTCTCGAATATAGCTCAGCAGTGTACCGCTGGCAAGCAGACGATGTGTGATGTTGTCGAGCCAGATGCTCTGACCAATGTCATGCAGTTTCTCGGTCGTTCGATTCATCTCATTCACCTTCCAAAACCTTTAAGAGACGCGATTGCTTGCGCCCGTCCGTTCTCAATTGGTGGCGATAATCCAGTCATACGCCTGCGTGGTCTCCGAAGGCGAAAACAACTTTGTCGGGCAGGGCCAAAGGAAGCTAAATAACCTCATCATTTGTACGATCCAGTCCACGTCTGTGACCACTGCGACGCGCTCCCAGCGCGTGGGATGTTCCACTCCAATCTTCAGGTCCTCCCACATAGCGCCTAGGTCGTAGCCGGTGAAATCTGCGGAGGTCTTGTAGAGAAGCCGGATCTTGTCGTGCCGCTTGAGCGCTTCGAGAATGGCAGGAACAAGAATCCCGTCATAATCCTCTCTTGTGACCTGTCCCTTGCAGGAGAGCGCGATAACATTGTCTGGAAAGCTTGTTAGAAGCTCGATCATGGAAGATCCTCCATTGCTTGGTTAGTAAGTGCCAATTCCGGGCCAATGCCGACACATTCGGCTCTCGTCTTCGAGACCTGTGGAAACTCGACCTTCACAGACCGCAACTGCCGACCGTTCCTCATTCTCACCAGAATTCTGTCAGTCAAATGCATGCAGTCAAAGCGCAACCTCATGCACTTCGAGCGCTTTCACTTTGTCGACTCTGCGCTGGTGGCGTTCCGCGCCGCTGAAGCGAGCCTTCAAGAACGTCTGAATTAATTCCCATGCCAGTGCTGGGCCTATCACCTGACCACCAAGCGAAAAGACATTCATGTCGTCGTCTTCAACGCCCTGGTGAGCAGAGAATACGTCGTGGATAAGCCCGGCACGCACACCTGCAACTTTATTGGCGCAGATGGATGCGCCCACACCACTGCCACAGAGTGCTACTCCGCGATCAACTGTGCCTGCGGCAACGGCACGGGCCAGTGGGATAACGTAGTCCGGGTAGTCATCGCCGGGGCTCGGTTGGAGCGCACCGAAGTCGACGACCTCATAGGCAGCATCACGCAGCAACTTCGCGATCTGCTCTTTCAGAACGAACCCTCCATGGTCTGAGGCGATTCCGACGCGCATGGTACTTTCTCCTTTGGCTTGTCGAGCACACGATGAGCCTGCCTGCAGACGTTCTCTACGGTGAAGCCGTAGTGCTTCATCACGACCGATCCGGGAGCCGATGATCCGAAGGTGTCTATCCCAATGACGGCGATCCGGGGGCCGACAAAGGACTGCCATCCTATCGGGGAACCAGCCTCAATGACCAGGAGTGGCACATCTGCGGGCAGGATCTCTTCCCGGTAATCGTCCGATTGCGACGCGAACAGGTTTGTACTCGGCATGCTCACGACTCTCGCGTTTACGCCCTCTGCCAAAAGCTGTTCACGACCCTCGAGCGCAAGATGCACTTCCGACCCTGTTGCGATCAGGATGATGTCGGGACGCCCAATTGTAGGCGAATCGGCGAGGATATAGCCGCCGAGCGGAACTCCAGCGGGAACGGCTGGATAGGAATTCAGGTCGAATACGGGCAGCCCCTGGCGTGTCAGGACCAGAGCAACGGGCCCCTGTTTCCTTCCAATTGCCACACGCCAAGCGGCCACTGTCTCGTTGGCATCCGCCGGCCGAAGGACAACCATACCAGGGATGGACCGCAAGCCCACCAGTTGCTCCACAGGCTGATGGGTTGGACCGTCCTCGCCCATGCCAATACTGTCATGAGTGAAGACATAAATCACCGGCAGCGCGTTCATGGCTGCGAGGCGCATGGGAGGACGCATGTAGTCGCTGAAGACGAAGAAGGTACCGCCGTATGGAATGAGGCCCCGATGCAATGCCATTCCATTCAAGATGGCGCCCATCGCATTCTCGCGAATGCCGAAGTGCATGTTGCGTCCCGCCCAATCTTCAGGCTCAAAGTTTCCAGCCCCATCAATATTCGTATGGGTGCTTGGACCAAGGTCTGCCGAACCACCCATCATCTCCGGCAGACGAGGACCGAGGATCTCGATCATCTTTCCTGAAGCGACACGGGTGGCCATCGGTCCATCCGCTGATGTAAACGACGGCAGATCTGCGTCCCAACCTTCACGTAGGTGTCTGCCAATGACTCTGTGGAACTCGGCTGCCAGGTCCGGGTAGTCTTTTGCGAAAGCTCTGAATCGTAACTCCCATTCCACTTGAGCAGCACTTCCGCGAGTGACTGCTCTCCGAAAGTGCTCCAGAGCCTCCTCGGGAATATGGAAGGAAGGCGAAACCGGCCAGTCCATACCTTCTTTGGTAAGACGCACCTCCTCTACACCAAGAGCTTCTCCATGAGCAGCTGCGGTGTCCTGTTTGTGCGGGCTGCCAAAGCCAATATGCGTGCGCACGGCAATCAACGACGGGCGGTCTCTTTCCTCGCGGGCGTTCTTCAGTGCGAGCGCCACAGTTTCGACGTCGTTGCTCCGTTCGACTCGTTGCACGTGCCAGCCGAAAGCGGCGAAACGCGCCAGACGATCTTCGGTAAACGTCAGCTCTGTGCTGCCTTCAATCGTAATGTGGTTGTCTGCGTAAAGAACTATGAGTTTTCCAAGATGCTCGTGGCCTGCGATCGATCCAGCCTCCGATGAGATTCCTTCCTCAAGATCGCCATCGCTGACAAGCACGTAGGTGAAGTGGTCCACGATCTGGTGACCCGGCCGATTGAAACGCGCCGCCAGCGCCACCTCGGCAATGGCCATGCCCACTCCGTTTGCAAGGCCTTGACCCAAAGGCCCCGTGGTAGCCTCAACACCCGGGGTCTTGCCATACTCCGGATGCCCCGGCGTACGACTGCCCCACTGGCGAAACTTCTTCAGCTCTTCAAGAGGCAGGTCGAACCCCGTGACGTGAAGCAGAGCATAGAGCAACGCGCATCCGTGGCCGGCCGACAAGATGAAGCGGTCGCGGTCCGGCCAGTGTGGATCCCGCGGGTTGTAACTGAGTGATCTGTCCCACAGTGCATACGCCATGGCTGCCGACCCCATCGGCAGCCCAGGATGTCCCGAATTAGCCTTCTGCACCATGTCCACCGCCAGGAAGCGGAGAGTATTGATACACAGCTCATCCAATGCAGGCGGAGCGATTATTGTTACTAATGTTTCAGAAGGTGCCATGGCGCGTTTTGCCTTTCACTCTCTGGAAATGGGTTGAATATCGCACGGAGATTCGAGACTCACAGTTGAGAGACGATTCAAGCCTTCTACATCTTGAGGCCAATATCCCTGATGCATTCCGGGTGTTTGCATTGGCAGGGTGTCTCTGAGGCTTTCTTCGTGTCTGCACATGTAGTGCTGCAGTGCTTCTTTCCGGGCTCCGTCGGGCAGTTACAAGCTTTGTTTTCACATTTCGGTGTAGTTGTCATGAAAGCTCCTTTTCCTGAACATGCGTTCTGACCTTAGAAGGCTCTGTTGTGCGGGGAATATGCTCCTCAATCTAAGTTGCTTGGTTACTCTGGTCTGAAGCGCGTTTGGAGGTGCAAGCACATCTAGAATTCCATGAGCTGTCACGTCTATCTGTTCAGTTTTGGTCACTATCGCTGTATGCCTATGAGTCGAATCGAAGATTCTGCCCTGCTCCCGACGTGTTGCTGCATTAGGACATGATTCGCATTCTCATGCTGAGCAACGCGGTGGTAAAGGCCTTGATTGCATGAGAAGTTTGGTTAGATACTTCCAGGTCCTGGCCGCCGGCCGCATCGACGGTCAGGCGTTCCACTCGTTTACTATCCTGAGCGAAAAGATCTCTAAGATGGAGCGTGCGGCTCGTTGCGGCATGGGCCTCAAGTGCCTTCCACACCCCGCTTCCAATGAGTGATGTAATGCCTTCTGTCATCTTCAATCCACCTTTCGATCAATCATTGTCCTGAGGGTTCCCAGTCGCATCCCGCATCTGTTTTGGACTGATTGGCAGATATGGCGCATTCGCACAAACTCACCAAGATGAGGAGAATGGGGAGTCGAATTCATCGTCAACGTCGAGCTCAGAACGTTCACGGGTTCTTTGAAGACACAAGTCGCGTGCGAAACCAGCAATTCATTTGCACACTTGCACATCTGCTCCTTACTGCTCATGCATCTTGCGTGCTTGCGCCAGGGCATTCTTTAGTTGCTGACCGGCGGGCGAACGACAGCCACAGAGCATCCGGCTCGACGAGCGACCGACTCGGCCACGCTTCCCAGTAAGAAGTCGCGGATGCTCCTTTGCCCGTGCGAACCGACCATTATGAGATCGGCACGCCATTCGGCAGCTCTGTCGAGAATGGTCTTAGTTACGTCTCCAATCAGGACTTCGGTTTGTGCTGTAAATCCCACCCTGCGCAGCTCGCCCGCAATCCGCTCGACCAATTTACGAGCTGGCTTCATCTGCCCTTCCAATTCGGGAGCGTAACCTTGAGCCATCTCAGGCGGAGGCACGGGCTCAACCGGTTGCAGCACGTGTAACACTAGGATCTCGGTATTCTCATGCCGAATCCCGATTCCAACAGCACGAAGCACAGTTTCAGAAAATGCTGAGTCGTCAACTGCCATTAAGACTCTCATGACTCCTCTTCCCTCACTCGCAATAGGCTGTGCGATCAGGCACCGCTATACGTAAAGAAAAGCATCTGTTGCGGTATCGTTTGTCGCGCGAGGCCAATTCAAATCCAGCCAAGTGCCCTGACACTGCGTCGCCAGTATTGAACGGGCCAGCACAGGAATGCAGGTCACAATTGCTCACGGGAGAGGTCTGTTATCCCAGTGCGAGGATTCATGATGCGCGATCGTCCGGGTGAACCTTATCGACAATTTCCGATATTGAGCAAAACAGTACAGACTACTGCGTCGGTCAGGCGCACGAATGGCATTATTACGACAGCCGCTTGACTTGGTGGATAAGTAGCTCAAATGACAAAGAATGCGAATAAGGAAGCTTCTGAACAACAAAAGTCGCGCTGGTTCCGAATTGGACGGTTCCTGTTTGTTGTTGTCTTGGCAGTCGCCGTTTTTCTGCTTGGCCTAAGCATGGTGCATCACCGCTTCTTTCGAGGCGGCTATATCAACCAGCACGGCGTCCTCAAACCATAGCGTGAACTGCAGAGATTCTTGGTCGCAACTCCGAATGACGCCAAGTTACGGATTCCCTGGCGTGAAGATTTCATGCGAAAGGCTCACTCGCAAAGTGCTATGCTGCGCCGTCTCCCGCTACTGTGAGCCGTTGCGGTCGATGCCATAGGCATCCAGCACATCCGGCAACGTTACGACACCCTCCAGCTTGTGCAGATCCGCACGATGGATGACCGGCAAGACATCGAGATGGTATTTGCTCATGCGCTCAAGCGCCAGATGCAGGGCATGATCTGCGTGGACGTGCGGAACATCAAGGGTTTCCACAAGACTCGCCAATGGTTGCTCTTTTCGTCCATCGACAAAGGCGACTTCAAGGTCTTCCTTATTCAGGATTCCGAGAAAGTATCCCTTGTCGGCTACGGGCCAGATGCGGAAGGGACCGGAGCGAGTTTGTTCAACTGCCTCCTCAACGCGCATCTGCGAGGAGAGCATCGGCGGAGACTTCCGCATGATCTTGGCCACTGTGCGTTGGCTGCTTTCGTCACGAGTGCTGTGGCTGGGCAAATGAATGCCATCCTGATGGGCCAATGCCTCGTAAATGGGCTGCTTCTGGAATCTGGAAGAAATGAAGAAGCTGGTCAGGTTTGCGATCATCAGCGGCACGATCACAGCGTAATCCCGCGTCATCTCAAAGATCATCAGGACAGATGTCATTGGGGCACGGACAATCCCCGCGAAAAGAGCGCCCATGCCGACGAGAGCGTAAGCGCCAGGTGTTGCGGTGTATCCCGGTAACAAGCCATGGGCTACCGTGCCGATGGCGCCTCCCAGCATTGCGCCGAGAAAGAGGCTCGGGCCGAAGATGCCACCAGCGTTCCCTGAGGCATAGCTGACAGTAACCCCAAAGAGTTTGAGAACCACGAGCAGCAACATCAACCTGAGCGCCATCGTTCCGTTCAGGGCGCTGCCGACATAGGTGTACCCGACACCCAGGACCTGAGGAACAAGCCAACCCATTAGCCCAACCGTTACTCCGCCAGCTACGGGATGCCACCATCGCGTATTTCTGGGGAGATGTAGAAAGTACTTTCGCATCCCCAACAGAAGCTTGGTAAAGGCTACCGACAGAAAGCCGCCAGCGATGCCCAGCAGAGCGTAGATGGCAAGTTCCAGCGGATGGACCAAAGTATATTGAGGCACTTGAAACAGAGGGTTATTGCCTAGCAGGAGGCGCAAAACCGCCCAGGAGGTGGCGGAGGCAAGCACCACGGATCCTAGAATTGGGGCGTGCATATCGCCCATCACCTCTTCGAGTGAAAACAACACAGCCGCCATCGGGGTATTGAAGGCCGCGGCAATGGCGGCGGCGGCGCCAACAGGAATTAGAGCCTTTACCTTTTCAGGGCGCAGTCCGAGCCAGCGGCCGAGAACGGAGCCGATTCCGGCGCCTACCTGAACGGATGGCCCCTCGCGGCCCAGCGGAATCCCGCTCGCCAAGGTGGTCGCTGTGCAGAAAAACTTGCCCAGGACGGTGCGCAAGGAGATGAACCCATCCCGTGCGAAGAGGGCGGCCTTGGTCTGGGGCACGCCGCTGCCCCTGGCGTTGGGAAAATAGCGGTAGAGCAGGACGCCCATGGCCAGCGATCCTGCCACGGGTATCAGTACGCGCCTCCATGCGGCGCTGCCCACGGGATAGAGGCGCATCCCCAACCGCTCCGTGACCACGATAAAGGCGACAACTGCGAGCCCGGTGAGTGCTCCTATCAGCAGCGATAGAGCAAGAAATACCTGCTCCTCACGCTGTTGAAGATCGGCAATCAAGCGCGACCTGAGAATCGTCCACCATCTCTCTTTCGGCAGGTTTTCGGCGGTGGAGGCAGATGCCATAGGAACAGTTTACGCGAATGGCATCTCATGCCCGAGAGAGCATCAATCAGACGTCATCGACGTAGTTGTGCGCCGATTCATTCTGGATTCTATTTCTGAATTAATGGCGACAAAAGCCTTACAGAAATTGCGCCGCTGCGGTCGCGGCCTGCAAGCCTATAGCTTCTTTCGAAGGTATTCAAACACAACATACCCAATCAGCGAGGAGATCGCGGCAATAAGAAAATTCGTGCCTGTAAAGATATCGTTCAAGGCGAATGCCAAACTTTTCCCCGGTCCATTTGTGACAGTAAATTCTCCCATCAAGAGATTCGAGTAAAA
>Ga0182024_10008426_pt1 | contig 21738 bp, 12 predicted proteins | sample P32metaG_FD_120480 | JGI IMG/M metagenome (GOLD analysis project Ga0182024, IMG submission 120480) | Permafrost microbial communities from Stordalen Mire, Sweden - P3-2 metaG (Illumina Assembly) | ecosystem: Environmental > Terrestrial > Soil > Wetlands > Permafrost | place: Sweden: Stordalen...
CCCTGAAGCTGCGAGGCCACGATCCCACCACAACAATCGTCGCCGCCTTGCGGGAGATGCTTCAAACAGGGAAATTACCCCCGTTGCCAGCGAAAGCTGCTGCACGCGGCTGAAGTGTCACCGGATTTCGAGTTTCGGATTTCGTGCTTCCCGCCGCAGGCCACCCCCTCGCCTCCGCGCAATGCGAGAAAAACTCCCCCCGGTCAAACGGCGGGAAATACTGCCCCAGTCTGTCCACCGCCTCCCCCAGCACCCCACTCACGTTCGGCTCCTGCACCGCCAGGATCGGGTCGGCGTACAACCGAAGCAACTGCCGCCCACCCGCCATCTCATGGCAATCGTAGTGGAACCCCTCCCGCATCGCGGCCTCGATGATCTCGACCATCGCCGGCAACGCCCGCTTCGACACGGCGTACGCGTGCGCATGGAAGCTCCGCCTGACGACGCCTAATTCTTCCGACGCCCGCCCGCCGGCCTCCAGCAGGTGCAGGCCGAAGTAGAAAACGTCCCATTCGATGCCGCGCAGTTGGGGCACGATCCGCGCCATCCGCTCGGCGGTGTCGTCCCGGAAGACCGCATCGTCCTCCAGCACGATCACCCGCTCGTGCCCGCGCTGCATCGCCCTCCGCAGCACCGTCAGGTGCGACCGCGCGCAGGCGAAATAACCCGAGGTCAACTCGGGCCTCCCGGCGAACACCGGCTCATCGTCGCGGGCTTCAAGCGCCCCGAACCGCTCGAACGGCACGCCGATACGCGCGAGCCGGTCGGACATCTTCGCCAGCCGGCGCGCGTCGCGGTCGAGGTTGATCACCTAGGCGCAATCGAAGTAGCCAAATGGCTTTGGAACCATGTCAGCTCGCCGCGCAACCGCGGGCATCGCCTGATCGACAGCGTGCGGCAGGTCGGCAGATCCGTTGGCGTCGGGCCTAATGCTCATGGTCAATCGTGCCAGCCAACGCCCGCGGACAGAGTCGCCGTCTGCGCGCACGCTGCACGCAACTCGAACCGTTTGCGCATCATGTCACCGTGATCGGACTCCCTGACACGGCGACGCCGTCCGCGGTATTCGTGTCTCCCAGCGCGCCGACGGCGAGCGACGCGACCAGGTAGTAGCTTCCCGCAGCCGTCCCGGACGGCAATCTAAACTTTACCCTGTAGGCGCCTGACTTCGCGGCCCAAAGCTTCACGCGCAGCGGCACTGTGGCGACCGGGCTGCTGTCCGCGCCTGAAGGGCTGGTCGAGAGCGAAATCGTCAGCCCCGCCGTGCCCGCCGCCGGCACATTGCCGGTGTTTTGCAGCGTCAGCCTCAGGCTGAGCTTCCCTTCCGGCGCGGCAGCCGCCGGAGAGCCGGTCACGCTCGAGGCGAGGATCGACACCACCGGCTTGGCGACCGACACGGAGGGCCCCACCGCGACCGTGCTGGTCCCGTCCGGCGCGGTGACCTGCGCAACCAGATAGTAGGTCCCGGCGAGCGTCGGCGGAAACGACGAGAGCGCGAGCCGTAGGGTCTTGCTCGCACCGGCCTTGAGGGTCAGGGTCCGTGTGATGGCCGGCATGAGTTGCGTGCCGCCGGATAGGGACGCGGTCTGCGAAGCGTAAAGGGCGACGCTCACCGGGCCCTTGACCGCGGCTCCCACCGGGGCGGTGACTGTCACACTGGCCGTGCCCTTGATTCTGACTCCGCCGACTATCGTTGCGGGAAGGCTGGCGGAGAGCGTCGCACCGAGCGGTCCGGTAGCTAGTTCGGGCGAACTGTTCAAGAGAACACTCAGGGTGTTTTTGGCGTTAGCCACGACAAGATCGGGTCTGCTGACGCCGTCGAAATCGCCTACGGCAACGAATCCGCCCCGAATCGGGGAGCCTGGCGCCTTGCTGAACGCACCATTTGCGTTGCCCAGTAGAACACTGATGTCGCCGTCGTTCGCGACGGCCAGGTCTTGCCTTCCGTTGCCGGTGAAATCACCTACGCCTATGACACCGGGATCGCTTCCCACGGCGATGGGCGAGCCCGGGGCGGTTACAAATGTGCCGTTGCCGTTTCCAAGTAGCACGCTCACGTCATCACCGCCGGCGTCGCAAGCGGCAATGTCAAGCTTGCCGTCGCCGGTGAAATCGCCTACTCCGATCGCGCTTATACTGCTCCCTGGAAGGGAAATCGGCGCACCAGCGGCGGTGAACGTGCCGTCGCCGTTACCCGACAGCACCTCCACGGCATCCGGATCGCCGCTGTTGTCCTTTAAAAGGGCCACAGCGAGGTCGAGTTTGCCATCGCCATTGAAGTCCCCCACCGCTAGCCTGACGGGTTGTCCGTCGATCGCGACAGGCGAGCCGGGGGCCGCCGTGAAGGTGCCGTTTCCATTCCCCAACAGAACGGTTAGGTCGCCGCTCATCTCGTTTGCGACGACCAGGTCCAGCTTACCGTTGCCGGTGAAGTCACCCGCCACTATGTCGGAGGGGAAGGCACCGACCGTGATGGGCGGCCCCGGGGCAGGCGTGAACGTCCCATCTCCGTTACCGAGGAATACGCTCACGGTATCGTTGTTTGCGTTGGCGTAGGCGAGGTCGAGTTTCCCATCACCGCTGAAGTCGCCGACAGCGACGTGGCTCACGTTTCCGACGGCCGTTCCGGGACCGGGGGCCGCCACGAAGCCACCGCGTCCGTTGCCAAGCAGCACGCTAAGCGTATCATTCGCCGCGTCGACCAAGGCTAGATCTTGCAGGCCGTCGCCGTTGAAGTCGCCGACGGCCGGAATGTAGGGCCCGTACCCGAGCGAGAAAGGAGGGCCGGGCGCGGGTGCGAATAGGCCGGACAGGCAGAGACGCCGTTCGAGCGGCTCGATGCCAGGCGCGCAGCGGCGACGGTGAATGCGTGGGCTCGATCCGCGGCCGCCAGCGTGGCGCCGCGCGGCGGATGCGAAAAACCTTTGGTGCATGGGTATGCTCCTCGCGGGGTGCCGCGTCTTCTGATCAGGTGCCGTTGTCTGATACGCCGTTCAAGGTGTTGCCGCTGGCTAATTCGCGGAGATCGGTTGCCTTCCCCTTGGTGGCATATATGAGGCCGCCTACCTCGTGATTGGCCGTTGAGGGAAGAATCGGCCCCCATTGAAATGCCCCGTCATGGCCCCAATTAGTTGTGTCGTCATGGAAGAGCACGTCCTGTCCTTGAACGTTATAAAGGTGATTGTCGACGACGCTGACGCCGTTCGCGCCGGAGTCGTCGTAGATTCCATAACGAGCCGACGTGCTACTAACGAATTCGACGCTCGGGTTCTGCGGTTCCACGCCGTTGATATAGTTTTCAGAGACCTGTGTCCCGGTGCTGTTGTTGAAGTCCCAATTGCAGCCGTCGACGTAGATCCCGCCGGTGTCGTTTGTTACGGTTGTGACATCGCCCACGATCGTATTTCCGTAATTGCCGATTTGGTTGTGCGTGATGTTGGCCTGGCTCCAGGTTCCATCTCCGGCGGCCCCCTTTTTCGGAATCGCGCTGCCCCAGGCCGCGGGCTCGCCGTTGTAGCTGTTTGCCGAGCGGCCGTCCGCGATGGCCGCGCTGGGCACCTGGTAGATTACGTTGGGCCGGCCGACGCCGCCGGCCGTGCCGCCGATGGTCAGGTTGTCGCAGAACGCGGCCAGGATGGCGGCGGAGTCGGGGAAGTCCACGCCCACGTCCGTGATATTGTTGGCCGCAATGGTGTCGTCCTTGCTCACGAAGTCGGCGATGCTGGAATAGGGGCCCAAGCCGAGAGAGGTGTTCACGTACGACAGGTCCTGGAGGGCCTGAACGCAGTTGACGATGATGCCGTTGCCGGAGATGTCGCTGAAGTGGTTGTCGACAACTTGACTGTTCTGCGTTTGGCAGACCAGCCCGAGGCCCGCGCCGCCGAGGTGCGTGAAGTGGCAGTTTTCGATCGTCGTACCGTCCGCGTTTCCGACGGCAAGCGCGGGGATCTGCGTGGAGTAGCTGCTGTCCAGGGTCGCGGATCCAGACGCCGGGTCTTCAGGAACGGTGCCTGGCCGTTCGACGTTGAACACGCCCATCTGCTCGCCGATGTAACCTTCGTGCGAAGGGGCGAGCCAACTCGAGTAACTGAAGGTGAGGCCGTTGACGACGAAGCCGCTTATCGCGTTGCGGTACGACGTCGTCGGAAGGCCGATCTGCAAAAGGGGCGCGCCGTCGGCGGTGTTCATTGTTTGCCACGCGCCGTTCGCCGGTGCCGTCGGTGTCGTTGCCTCGCTAATCGCCCGCGGCACCACGGCGCTGAACGTCGAACCCTGGCTCGATGTCGGCATATAGTAGATGAGATCGTCCGCGAGGTCTTCGTACCACTCACCGGGCTGGAGCATTGGCAGCCCTGACGTGTTGGTGGGGGCATAATTCTCCAGATAATACGGGTTCCCATCGAGATACTGCTGCGGGGCCGGATGCGCGTCCATAATATTGGACAAAGTGAGTTCCCAGTAGTTGTTGTCCGTTGCTGTTGGCGACGTCGCTCCCTGACTCGTCACTGACGTAATCGAGGCGATGGGCATCTGCACCTCGTCGTAGCCCTCGAGCTCGACGTATTCAACCGGGTTTCCAGACGCGTATTCGGTCCCGGACTGGTCGGCGCCGTATGAGATGTAGGCCGGCAGGTCGGGGTAGCCGCCCTTCGGGATTAAAACGTCCTCCGGAGCGGGGAAGCCGGGGTCGCTCGTCGTGTTCTTTTGCCAGATTTGGTTGGTATTGAGGCCAGTGCCGAAGGTTTCGCTTGCGTCCGTCGGGCTAAACTCCGGGTCCTGCGCTTGGATCTCGCGGGTGCCGTCAACGTAGAGGTCACGGAAGGCGCCCCCGATCCCGGCCGGTATCTGTGCACTATAGACACCCGCATCGCCCGTCGCCGCGGTCCAGTTGTCGACGCTTACGCCGCCACTGAGGGTGGTGCCGGTCGGCGCGTCGAGGGTCGTGTAAGAGTCCGCATCCGTCGCGAGCAGAGTTGTGCTGACCGTATACGTTCCCGCAGTCATGTGTACGACGACACGCCGTGTCGGACCGGGGTGCTTCTTCGGTATGACGCTGGTAAACAAGTTCTGGTCGAACGGCCCGGCGTCGTCCGCGTCCAGATAATCCTCACTGCCCCCTGGGGTCGAGGAAACGTACAGGCTTATGGGGTCGCCCGCGGTGTCAGCGTGAATGACGCGCGCAAGATCGCTGCCCTCGCCGCCGGTCACGCTGGCCGAGAAATTGAGCGTGGCGCTATCTCCGGCCTGATCGCTGACTTGGACCGTCCCGGCATATGAGCCTGCTGCGGCATATGTATCTGACCCCCGGACGCTGAATCCGCCGGCGCCCAGCGGGACAAGGGTCGCGGTGCTGGTATTGCCGTCGCCCCAGTCAATGGTGGCAGAGAGACCGGCGGCGCTGCTGGTGTTGGCTGGGTTTTCGTCGTAAAACGCAGCGACCTCGCCCGAGAAGCTCCCGCCGGCGGATGCGATGATCGACTCGGAGGCGGGAACGTCGAAAACGATATTGGAACCAACGTTCGCTGCAAAGCCGAGGTTCGCGCTCGCGCCCGACTGGTCGCTGATTTGGACGGTCCCTGTATAGTCGGCTTCGTCTTCGTACGTGTTGGATCCCTGGACACTGTAGCTGCCGCCGCCCAGGGGCACGAGGGTGGCGGGGCTCGTGTTCCCGTCGCCCCAGGTGATGGTCGCGGAAAGAGAAAAAAAGAGGACACAGCTCGATTCAGGATCCGGCACCCTCTTCTCCTGCCGCCGACGTAGGCGGCTTGCGCGGGCGACCGAGTGGGCGTAGCGTGTGGCCAAGCCCCAACCGCTCCGCCATCTGTTTCTGCCACGTCTGTTCGCCATACGGACAGCCGCGCCGGGCCGACCGACGCAGGGCATCCAATTCGGCCTCCGTCTGCGGCTCGTTCACCCACGCCAACCAGTCCGACGGTTCGTCGACCGGCCATGGGTACAGCAATGAGTCGGAGGTTCCGCCACCATGGAGCCGCCGCCGCCACAGGCTGCCCCACTGCCAGTCCTCCGCGCGCTCCACGAGATTGGCCCTTAGGGCGTTGCGTTCCACATACCGGGCCACCTTCAGGAAATGCCCGTCCTCCTGAACCGGGAAGGACTTATACCGCTGTTGGTAGAGGTGACCTACCCCGGCATCGTGGTAGTGTGTACGGTAGGGCATGGCGTGCGTGTGACTCAACCAACCGACGAACGCGCTCAACTCGCCGTCCTCCCTTGGCCATAGCACCAAGTGCCAGTGATTCGGCATCAGGCAGTATGCAAGCAGCCGCGTAGGTCGTGCCACCATCGCCTCGGCCATCACCCGTTCGAAAGCGTCGTAATCCTGCCGTTTGTGGAAAAGTGGCAATCGAGCCGCCGCGCGGTTCAGCGCGTGATAAACCAAGCCCCCAGGGGCAACTCGGGCGCGGCGCGACATGGCCACAGACGCTACCACCGGACTCAGCAGCCGTCAAATCGAGCTGTGTCCTCTTTTCTGCTCCTTTTCTGCTCTCTTTTCTGCTGAGCTGTGTCCTCTTTTCTGCTCTCTTTTCTGCCGAAGCTATCCGTGCGGAGCAACATATCTACTTTAGTAGATATTTATGAACTCAGCCGTCAACAAGGGTGTGCGCCCAGGATATTGTCACGATCAACCGCGGTTTTTGACGGCGTTGAAGGCCGGACGAGTGCGTCGGGGTCACGAAAAATCACGAAAAATGAGCAACGCGTGCATCCATTCTCCGTCTGGTTCCGGCAAAAAATCCGCAAGCCCAGGTTCTTGAAAGTGGGCCAAAAACGTTTTTGCGGCGAGTGGGCCGCTGGGGCTCTTGATGTGTGCGTGAGGTGCCAAAAAAACCTGCGAACCTGCGCGACCTTCGTTCCTGGCTCAGAACGGCCGTTTCTTTGGCCGGATTCACCGCTGGTTGCGCAACCGGCCGCTGCGCAACCTGTGCAACCGGAAAACACAGCCGGGACGTCCGTGCCACGGGTGCCCAATCGGCTCTGAAGCCGCTTGTCACCCAGCGCCCTGTCTCTCACTCCGCCCCTCGGCCGACAGGAAATCCCGCGCTTCGCGCAGGCCCTGCTTTTCGCCGGCTTCGGTGCCGTTGAACTGCTCGTCCTCCAATTCGATGCTGACGCCGCCTCGGTAGCCGCCAGCCTGCAGGGCGGAAAGCAACGGCGGCCACTTGACCGCCCCACGGCCTGGGATGGCGTAACGCCAGTGGTGCCCGCCGAAGCGGTGTGGCGAGTCAAACGTCGCGGGCTGGAGGTTGCCGTGGGCGTATTGCCCGGCTTCCAGCAATTCCGTGTCTTTCCCATGAACGTGATGGATGCGCGGCAGGAACTCGGCCAGGAAGCGCTCGGGGGCGATCCCCATGCGGACCAGATGCGAAGGGTCGAAATTCAGCCCGATCGTCTCGGCAGCTTCAGGCCCGAAGCGTTCGGCAAGGGCGGCGAAAAAGGCCCGGGCGTCGGCGGGGGTGCAGGCGATCGACCCGTGCCAGGGTGCCGGGCCGGGAGCGCCTTCGATCACGATTCGTGCGCCGGCCGATCGGACTTCCCGGGCGAGTTGACCAAATGAGTCGACCGCCAACTCGAAGTTCTCCGACCGCTTGCGGGATGGGTCTTCCGGGCTGACAACGGCCAGGAAGTTTTTTATGCCAAGACCGGTCACATCAAGTACATATCGGATGTTGGCGTCAACCGCCGCGCCGCGCCGGGCGGCATCGGGAGACACCAAAGCCTTCCATTCCTTGAGATCGACCGAGCCGATGCCCATCCCGGCATCGAGCACCCGGCTCAATTCTTCACACGACGCCGGGCCGAAGTCGATGAACTCAAAGTTGTTCTCCCGGGCGAAGCGGACCAGCAGCGCCAAGTCACGTTGCCAGTCGCCCCACCCGCGGCGGAAGCCAATTGAGAGGCCGCCTGGATGCGTTTTTGCCATGGAAGTCCCATTCGTACCCAGCGCGGCGGCCCGAGCACCTCACTCCCTCTCCCGGTACTGACTCCGGGAGAGGGCAGGGGTGAGGGTATATTCCTGGTCGGCTGCAAAAGACCCTCACCCTAACCCTCTCCCTGAGTACCGGGAGAGGGAAAAGGACGCGCCTTCGTCTAGTCTGCGGAAACGCCCCCTGCTTGACAAGTCGGTCTGTAGTCGCCGAAACTCTCGCCAATGAGCAAGGCGGTCGTGTTACAGCATGTTCCCCACGAGGGGCCGGGCCGTATCGTCCCGGTGTTCCGTGACTTCGGCATCCCACTCGATGTACGCCACCTGTATAAGGGCGACGAAGTCCCCACCGACTTGGACGAATTGCGCGTCCTGATCATATTGGGTGGCCCGATGGGCGTGAACGACGTGGGAAGCGACAAATACCCCTTCCTGGCGAAGGAAGTCGAGCTCTTACAGAGGCTTATAAAGAGAGACCGGCCTGTCTTGGGCATCTGCCTGGGCGCGCAACTGCTGGCCCATGCCGGCGGCGCGAAGGTCTACCCCAATGTGAAAATGGGAAAGCCGGAAGCGCCGGGCCATCCCCCCAAACCGGTGGAGCCGATCGAGGCGCTGCCGGAGTTCGGCTGGCTCCCGGTGGCCTTTCCCTTCCCCGGCGGCACCGAGCCGATCGTTTTCGGGCTGAGCGATGGGGTAGAGATGTTCCATTGGCACTACGACACCTTCGACCTTCCCAAGCTGCCTGCTCCGCCTAATGCGGCACCGCCGCCGGCACCCCAGCCGCCATCGGGAAATGCTTTGATCAGCAGCAGCAAGTTGTGCAAGAACCAGGCGTACCGGTTCAAGAACCACCTGTTTGGCTTCCAGTACCATTTTGAGTTCACCCCGGCCGACATCGAAGCAGTCCTGGCCGCCGGCAAGGCGGACGTCCTCAAGGGGCTCGGCCCAGACGGCGAGTCCAAGATTCGCCAGGACACCTCCCGGTTCTACCCGCGCTATGCCCGCCTCGGTGATCGCGTACTGAAGAATTTCGTGCAGTTCCTGAAGGTCTATTAGATCGGCACATGTTCCGTTACCTGAATTACTACGTTCGCCGATACCGGCAAAAGAAGCTGGTACGGCCTTGGGCTCTTTCAGCACCGATCCTGGTGCTGCTGATCGCCCTCCCATTGCTGCGTCCGTTGCGCATGGCCGACCCCGACCTGCGCCACATCAGCGATGGTGAGCAGGCGCGCCTGGCCACGGTGCAGGCGATCGTCGAAAACCATTCGCTGGCCATCGACGCCACCAACTTCACGACCACAACGCAGAAGGTCGAGGTCGCCGACCGGGCCGGCCACTATCGCTGGTACAGCGACCAGCCGCCAATGATGTCGGCCATGCTCAGCCCCGCCTACTGGGTCATGCGGCGCAACGGGCTGACGTTCCAGAGCAATGCGCCGACCGTCCTCTATTTGCTGACCCTTCTCGGCGTGACGGTCCCCGCTGCCTGCTGCGCGGGCCTGGTCTACAGGATGGGTCGGCTGTTCGAGCTGCGTCGCCCCTGGCGCGCCCTGCTCGCCGCCGCGTCGGTGCTGGCCACGGGCGTCATCAGCTATTCCACCGTCCTTACTCCCCATGTTCCCGCCGCCACGTTCCTGCTGGCGTCAGCGGCGTGCCTGGTCCACCTGTCCATCGCCAAGAACCGCCCGATCACGCCGATCTGGCTGGGCACTTCGGGGATCTGCGCCGCCCTCGCCGCCTCCATCGACCCATCCGCGATCCCCTTCCTCATCCTGTTCCCGGCGGTGATCGTCTCGCTGCGCCTGTCGGGCCTGCGCCGCACGGGCGGGGTGCTGGCGTATGCCATCGGCGCCATCGGCCCGATCCTGGTCCATGCCGCTCTGACCGTGCCGGTCACGCATGATTTCTGGCAGGGCATCGGACAGCCCAGCGCGACCGCGTCTGCCGGCCGGCGCGAGGCGTCCGATGCACGCGATGGGTCAGAGGAAGACGACGACGCCCCTGCTTCCTCCTGGCAGTCTGTCGGGCAGACGCTCGCCCGGCTAACCGCCGCCCTGGGCGGCGAGCACGGCCTGCTCAGTCATTTCCCAGTGCTGCTCATGGGCGTCATTGGCGGGTCGATGATCATGCACCGCCACTGGCCCGGCTCGGCCAAAGTGCTCGCCTCGGCAACCGTCGCCGGCGCTGTCTTCCTGATCGTGGCTTATACCGTGCACCTCAAAGACTGGCGGCAATGGCGCGATGCGATGTTTGCTGCCCGGTGGTTCATCGTTTTCGGCCCCCTCCTGCTATTCTGGAGCGGGGCTTGGCTGCGGCGAAGCCACAAACTCCTAACTTGGGTGGCCGTCGGCCTGCTCCTGACCTTCAGCGTGGCCGTGTCCCTCATCGGTGCGACCGGCCCGCTACCCCGCGACGGATTTGACCGTTACACGGCCGCCGACGCACTGGGGAACCTGCTCCACCCACCCACAACCACCGAAACCATCACTACTTCGGTTGACCGGTGAGGGCGGAAAGCAGAGATCCGAAAACTCAAAAAGAAAGGCCTGCCCGATGGGGCAGGCCCGTTGTTGTTTTGTTCTGGGTGGAAAAGTCTCCCGTCGACTACCGCAGGTTCCAGATCGTCAGGTGGGTGGCCGGGCGCATAAAGATGACGTTATCGATGTCATCAATGCACTGCTTGCCCTCGTAATCGAGGTTGCGGTTGATTTGGGCTTGGCGCTCGTCCGGCGAGTAACCAGGCGTGGCGCAGCCGGCCGAGAACCACATCGATCCTGCCACCATGCCGAGCAGCAATAGTTTCTTCATAAACACCGGCCTTTTTAGTTTGGGAGGAACAACCCGACTGACCGCCACCGCAAGGCGAACAGCACAACGTGCCTGAAGGCGACACCGTCACCATCCAATCGGCTGAATTTACCACGCCTGCTGCACAGATGTCAAAAGGATTCTCGATCCGCTTGGCAGGGCCTGACCGGTCTGAACGTGATCGATTTCAAGAGCCCGGATTCCGGGCAGGTCGTGGTCATGAACGACACGTCGCATTTGTCGCCGGTGCCGTGAAAAGGGATTCCGTCTTCCCTTTGGCGTGAATCGAATAATCTTGCGTATGTTGTGGGTTAGTGCTATTTTGGCTGGGCGATGGCGCTTGCGCTCGCCCATGTCACAGCGCCGCTTGCAACGGTTGCAAATCGGGAATTGAAATGACTTTACCAACGACCAACACCATGGCCACGGCATCGAGCGACGGGCGCTTGCCGGCGGTCAGCGAGCGCGGCGCGGCCTTGGCGTCCCATCGCCCCGAGTCACCCGCCAGCGGCAAGACCACCTGCCTGGCATTGCTCAAATCCGTGGACTATGAGGCGATCCTCGCCCACTACCAGGCCGTTCACGGCGGCGCCAAAGAGGGTGACATAGCGCTGAGCAACCAATTCGCGCGCATCTTTGAAGAGGCGCGCACCCGCGCCATGGTGGCTTCAGAGACATTCGCGCGATACGCACCGGGTGTCGGGTATTTCACCACCAGTGATGCCGACGACGCCGAAGCGCTGGCTTCGGAGATGATCCGCATCGCAGCGAGCCAGAACACCGCCATACCGATCCTGGAACTGCACAAGAACGTCCTTGCCGTCATCGTCATGTCGCCGATGGCTGAGGATGGGTTTGCGCCCGCGCACGAGATGATCGAAAAGGCCGAGGAACTGGCGCGGATGACCGGGTCGGGCGAGATCCGCGTGAGCGACGCGGTGTACCGGTCGCTGTCGGCCGAACGACGCGGGCAATACGAGCGGGTTACCGGGGACGCCGCCACCGGCGCCAGCCCGGGGAGCGTGACCTGGCGCCGCAAGCCGGTTGCCGCCGACGAGATGCCCTCGACGGTCCAGCGCGCCGTCATGGTCGTGGACATGGCGCGCTTCAGCCGGATCCAGGCGAACATGAAACTGATGTACAAGGACAGCGGGCCGTCGACCTTGTCCAACCAGATCATCAGCATCATCAGTGAGGGCTTCAGTAGCGCGGGCGCGGCTTCATACGAGCTGTACATGCACAAATGGGGTGGCGACGGCGGGATCTTCCTCTTCGACGATCCCGCCCTGGCCCACCGCGTCGCGGTCGAGATCCTCAAGCAGGCCGAGGAGCACCACAACCGGGAGGCGCGTGACAACAACTGCGATGACGCCATGCGCTGCTTCCGCGTCGGGATCGACTTCGGCCGGCTCGACCGCGCCGCCGACCGCAAAGAATTCGCCGGCGAGGCCATTACCCGCGCCACCCGGCTGGAATCGGGCGGCCCATCCGGCGAAATCCGCGTCACCGAAGAGTTCTACGCCCGCCTGAGCGAGGACCTTCGCCGCGCCTACGGCGGGAAGCAGCCCATCTTCGGAAAGGACCACGACCAGGCCAAGGGAATTCCGAGCCGGCGGCTGAAAGTCGCCGACCGGGCGCCGTGGACCGAGGTCGGCCGGGACAACAAGCCGTTCGGACCGATCGAGCCCAACGGGGATTTCCCCGAGCAAATGTCTGCAGTCCCCGCCCTCGAACAGTGCTTCGTCATCTGCCCGCTCGGCGACGACCTGCCGCGGGTGAGCGACGTGTTCGACCGGTTGATCGTGCCCGGCTGCGCCCGCGCCGGCTTCACCGCGCGCCGCGCCACCGACCTGCCAGGGGACCGCAAGTCCGTCATCGCCGAGCAGCTTTTGAACAGCGGGCTGGTCATCGCATACCTCGGCAGCCCCGAACAATGGAACGACAACGTCATCCTGGAAGTGGGCATCCGTCTGGCCACTGCCCTGCCGCTGATTATCTTGAGCGACTCGCTTGAGGACGGGCGGGAGCCGGACTACCAGCGTCTGTTGCCCTTCCAGATCGTCCACCAGAACGTCATCACCGTCCCGCGCAACCCCGAGCAGAGGACCCAGAAACTCATCGATGAAATCAGCAACAGCCGGGCCCGGGATGCGCAGGCATGGGAATCACCCAACCCCGTGATCGAGTTCCGCTACAGGACCTTCGATGAGGTCATCATCACCGACGCCAACGAAACGGCACGGACCGTTTTCGGCGCCGACAACGTCCTCAAGGGCCAGACGGTCGAGCATCTCCGCAATTATATGAACAGCCATTGCGACCCCGCCCAGATGGCGGCGCGCGGCGAAGAGCAGATGGCCCTGCTCGACGCGCTGCTCGCCCACGCCATCCGGGGGCGCACGGCCGCAAAAGGCTGGAAGCCGCCCCGCGCCAGGATACCCATCGTATTGAACAACGCCGACGTAGACCCTGCCACGGGCAAGCCGATCGGCTATCTGCCGATTGTCCTCCGCTACCATTTCGACCAGCAATTCACGCGGGTGCGCTATCTCTACCTGCGCGTTTCTGCCGCGATGAAGAAGGATGAAACCGCGGGTTACTATGTTTGCGACATTTGAGGATGCTATGGCCTACTGCCCCGAGGTGACCGGGCCGGTGGCTTTAGCCAGGGACGTTTGCACCTTGTCCTTCAGCACCGGGTCAACGGGCCGGCCGTCCTTTTCATCCTTGGCGATCAGGTCCATCGCCTCCTTCAACCACTTCTGCGCTGCGCCCGAATCAGGCTTAGGCGCGCGAAGATATGCTTCTCCGAGGTGGTATCGGCCTTCTATGAACGTTTTGGTGTCCTCCCGATCGATGATCATCTTACGGAGGATGCTCATTCCCTCCAGGGCGTCATCGCCGCCGCACAGGGTCAAGACCCACCCCTGTGTGTCCAGGACCAGGACGTTGGGGGTCGGGCTAAAGCGGACCAACTCGTAAGCCTTGGTGCTGTATTCCTTGGCCTTCGAAGGCCCGCCCTGTGGGGCAGGTATTCGCTCGGCTAACAGGTAAGCCAGGTTGTTCAACGCGATCGAGTCCTCGGGGGCCAACCGGAGCAGTTCGACATAAGCGTCGCGTGCCCGAAGGTTTTCAGCCAGCGCCTTGGCCGGGTCCTTGGCATTGGCGTTGGCGTAAGCCTGGGAGACGTCGGCCATGGCGCGCAGCAGGGGTGGGCGACGTTCTGCCGGCTTGTTGGCCGGGTCGGCCAGCAGGACTGCGACAATGTCCTCGGCCTGCTGGAACTTGCCCTGGGCCCGCAGTTCCGATGCCTGCAAGAGGTGCCAGCGGCCTTCGGGGTCATCTGGGAGGAGCGCCGTGGCTTCTTGCAAGGCGGGCTCGTGACCGCAATTCTCCCCGATCCCGCGAATGATGAACTCCCCCTGGCTGGCGGCGGTCTTCAGGTCGGTCACATTCAGCGCCAGTTTGAACTCTTTCAGGGCCTCGTCCTTGTCACCCAGGTGCGCGATTGCCATCCCGCGCTGATAGTGCAGCCACCACTCCTCGTGCTTGTCCTTGAAGAGCTTGTCTTCTTCCTTGACGAGTTTGTCGGTTTCGTTGATGACGGCGACCCAGTCATGGAACTTGATGAGCAGGTCGATGAATTCCCGGCGAAAATCGGCGTTGTCAGGAGCAAGTTTGAACACGTTCCTCCAACTGATGATCGTCGCCGGGATGTTGGGCGGATCCATGTACGCGTAAGCCAACGCTTCCTCGCGCGCCCAGGTGGGGTCAGAGTGGAGGACGGGGTCGGCTTCGGCAAAGCGGCTGAGTTTGATGACGGCATTTAGCGATGCATTAGTAAGCGGGAGCTGACCGCGATAGAGCTGAATGAGCTCAAGACGGACTTCGCGATTGGTGGGGATCTTCTGTAGCGCGTCCTCAAGCTCGCGGATCGCGTAGTCCCCCTTGCCGGTCTTGCTGTAAAGCTCGGCGATCAGCATCCTGACTTGCGAGTTGCGCGGGTCGCGGTTGCGCACGTCCAGGAGCTGGGTGATCGCCCGATCCACGAAATTCTCCCTGGCCAGCGCCAGCGATTGCAGGTAGACGGCGGCGTCATTCCTGGGGTCGATGGCCAGAACATGGTCCAGCTCTTTCAGTGCTGCGTCGAGCTCTTTGTTGTCGATCAGGAGGCTGGCCAGCAAATCGCGCAGCTCTGGCGCGTCGCGCTTGGCCAATTCGGCTTCCAGACCCTTGCGAGCCTCGTCGCGCCTGCCTTGTGCGATCATGATTTCCAGGCGCTGGTGAACGATCGCGGGGTCCGACTGGTGCTCTTTGCCGGCGTTTTTCAGGGTGATATACGCAGCGTCGAACTCGCGCCGCTCTGCCTGCAACGACGCCAGTCGAAGGCGGACCCCGATATCAGCGCCGCCTTCCTTGTTCTCGGCCTTGACCATCGCCTCATTAAGGTAGAACTCGGCATCTCCGGGTCGGGCGGCAAGCGAATAAAAGTTGCTCAGCAGCAGGGCCGGCTCCGGGTCATCCTTCAAATCAGGCCGGGCGTACAATTCCTTGAGGATCTTCTCGCCGGCGTCGAGGTCGCGATTGTACAGGTACATTTCTGCCAATTGACTGGCGAAACGCCCGTCGTCTGGGAACTTGTCCTTACCGGCCGCCAGCGTTTGAAACGCCTTGTTCAGTTGATCGGCCGAGTCGGCGGGCTTGGAAAAGGCTATGTCCTGGGCAGCGTGGAAGTACGCCTTGGCGAGCTGAAGGTAATCGCCGGCGACGTCCTTCTGCCGCTGCTTGTTGTCCGCCAGCATGGACTCCCGTTGGGGGACTGCCTCGGCCGCCTTGCCGTTATTGACCAGGAAGACCAGTAGTTGGTCCCGCAGCACCGGATCATCGGGGTATTTCTTCCGGGCCTCGCGCAGCCTGATCTCGGCTTCCTCGAACTTATTGAGCTGCAGATAGCATTCGATCAAGCCGCGATAAGCGTCGTAATGGCCGGGCTGGCGGTTCAGCGCCTCCAGGTAGAAACGGATCGCCTCGTCATACTTCTGGCGAAGCTGGAGCACCTGGGCGGTGCGCAGCCAGCCCTCTCCGAAGTCCGCATAGTCCCGGGTGAGTTGGCGGCCCTGGTCTTCGGCGCTGGCCAGGTCGCCACGAATCAGCGACAGGCGGTATCGGTACATCGTCCCGCCGCACTGGTCGGCGTTCAGGACCGCGAGCCTGTCCACCAGTGGCAGCGCCTGGTCGAACGCGGCCTTGGACCGCTCCATGGCGGACTCGGCCGCTGTCTTGTCACCCTGGCGGGCGGCCTGGCCGGCCGCAGCCTGGTCGAATTGCCCCACCTGGATGTAGTGCGCGAACATCAGGTCGAGCACGTGGACATCGTCCGGTTTGAGCTTGTTGGCCTGCTCCAAGTGCCCAAATGCCTGCTCCGGGTGCCCGCCGGGGCGGGACTCGAGCTCGAACATCTGCATCTCTTTCGTGAACTTGTCCGACGTCTTCTGAATCGCCTTGAATACCCGGGCATAGACGTCCTGGGGCAACAGGTCATTCAGCCGGGCGTCCAACTCCACCAGGGTCGGAACGTCGGGATGGAGCTTGAGGGCATCGCTTAGCACCCGTTTGGCCGTCTCCTTCTGGTTCCGGTTGTTGGCGTAGACTTGCGCGAGTGCAAGCGCGGCCTGGGTGTCCTGCACCACCTTCTTTTCCGCTTCCTTCTTCTGCTCGTCGCTGCTACCCGCGGGGAGCTGCGCCAGTTGCTGCACGTTGTCGGCGGCGTCTTTCAGGAACACTTCCAGGATCCGGGTTGCCTCGTCGTTGCGGCCCAACTCAATGGCAATCTGCGCCTTGTTCAGTCGTTCGTCGCGCGTTGTCTCGGGCAGCTCAACGTACAACTTATTAGCCGGCCCCGGGTTTGCCTCGTGGTTCGCCAGTGCCAAGGCAGCCGCCAACTGTTTGACCTCCGGCGAGTCGGGCGCCAACTCCTGCAACCTCCTCAATTGAGCGGCAACGCCCTGGAATTCCTTCAACTGCAGCAGCACCCTTGCCAGCAGAATGCGCGCAGGCACGGCCCCGTCCAGCCTGAGGACCACCTGCTCGAGCTTTTGCCTGGCCCGGCCTGGCTGGTTGGTCAGCATGTACGCCCTGGCCAGTTGGTAGACCAGGTCGTCATCCATGGTGGCGGCGGACATCTGCAGAACCGCTTGCTCGAACGTCTTCACCGCCTCGACGTTCTCCCCCTTGGCCAGATGGAACCGGCCTTCGAGGTTAAGCACGGGGACGGATTGCGGCGGATAAAGGCGCCGAAGCTCGCCCAGCTCAGCATCGATCTTCCCGGCGATCTCTTTGCGATTGTCCTTTTCGGTTTCCGGTGTGTTGCCGAAATCGGCCAGGTAGATCCGGATCCGCTCGGCCACCGTCTGCGCTGCAAGGTCCCGGTGCACCAGGGCCTTGAACCCGGTGTCCTGTGTCTCAACCACCTCCTGCTTCAAAATGCCCACGGCCGTATCGCGGGACTTGGCATCCCCTTTCAACTCCAGCAGCCGCGCCCAGGTGAGCCGGGCACGCTGGTCGGTCTTATGCGCCGCGTAGAAGTCCCCCATGATCGTTTCTGCTTTGTCGCTCTGGTGCTGCTGGCTCGCCCATTCCGATGCGGTTGCGAAGATCTCATCGCAAAGCGAGTCGGTGGTCGGGTCCATTTTGCCCGCCGCGGTCAGCGCCACATCAATACATTTGCTGATGCGGTCGTCGTACTCCTTCTCCTTTTCCTTGTTGGTCTTGATGTCCGGGTAGATCTGCTTGATCTTCAGGTAGCATTGGAACGCCCGGTATTGCATGCCGGCGTTTTGGTCCCCGCCCTTGACGGCGGCATCGAGCATTTTCTCCGCTTCGTTCAGTACAAAACGAGCGTCCTCCTTGTCGTCGCCATTGAGATGTTCCCGTGCCTGCTGGATCCGCGCCAGAGCCAGGGTGCGGACCAGCTCTGGGTTTTCCGGGTCTTTCTGGATCAGGTCCGGCAATAACCGATCGATGCTTTGCTGGACATCTTCGTTGGAGGCCGTCTGGTTCGCCAGCCACTCGTGGATGACGGCAACCTGCTTCTTTTCCTGTGCCGGCAGGTCGGTGGGATCCACGTTCAGGAGCCGGTCGCATATTCTCTTTACCTCGACGAATGCCTCGGGGCGCGGGTTGATATCCAGTTCGTCGGAGTAGCTCTTGAGCAGCGCGCGCAGCGCCGGCAGGTACTTCGGGTCAACCGAGACGGCCTTGTTCCATTGGATGCGCGCCTCCCCCAGGTGGATCGGGTTCTTGCCGGTCAGCCGGTCCAGGGTGTCGCCCAGCTTGACAAGGATCTCGGTGTTGTCAGGGACCTGGTCGCGCGCGTTCATCAGGAGCTGAGCGCCCTTTTCAAGGTCGCCATCCCGGATCGCATCGTCCGCCAGGGCTTCCAACTGCTTGTAGTCGGAGTTGCGGGTTGTCGTGCGGATGTAGAAACCGACGATGGCCAGCAGGGCCACCGCGCCCGACAGGGCCACCAGGAAAACAAGGAATTTGCTGTTTACGCGTCTGGCCATGGCTTTTCGCCTTCGGGGCGGCAATTCTCATTGCCTCCGCCGCTAACGACTCTGATTCTGGCAGTGCGTCGAATGCATTCTCTCGCCGCCTGCGTTTTAGAAACAACGATGGATACGGTGGACTCAACGACCGGCCTTTACGCGCTGCCAGTCCGGCAGGCGTTTTTCGATCTCCGGGAGTCCCGCGCCGATGAAGTCCTCGATCGCTTTTTCAACGGCGGCATGATATTCCGGCGTCAGGGTACGGGCCGTGTCGTTGCTCGCCGCCTTGATTTCGACTTTGGCGTAATAGCCGTACTTTTCAGTCAGGTCCTGCAACGTCCTTCGGACCTCAATGGGGTCTTCGGTGTACTTCCCGTTCACCTGGAAGAAGTACGCCACAAAGACCCCGTGTTCCTGATTGGTCTGATCGTCGAAGTTAATGAAGGTGAACTTCAGGTCGCGGGCCTTGCCGTCAGCGAACCCGTCGGCGCGCATCGGTACCACATCCTTGGTCACTTGCTCGTACCCGCTGGCCACGTAGCAGCGTTCGGGAATGTGGGCCACCGTGTCCACCAGGCCGGTATAGTAGGTAACCCCGAGGGTCAGCATGGGGACCAGGGGGCGGCCCTTGGCATCGCGGGTGTGCTGGTCCACGAAGTCCTGAAGCCCGTCATCGCGGTCCTTCTTCGCCGGGGCATGGAGCAGGTTGGCGGCACGACTGTCAAGACGCGTGTCGAGGTAAATGCGATTGATGTACTGTTTGGTGCCGAGCGCGCCTTCTATATCAGGGTTGAGAGGCTCGTCGGGTAAGGCTTGGGCCCACGGCCCCAGTCGGGCCGGGATCCCTTCAGTCTCGTCCGAGAGGCTCTTGACCGGCAAGGGGACGGCGACTTTCCGAAAATGCAGTTGAAGGAACGTGGTGGCGGCATTGAGGCCGACAGCCGAGATCAGCAGGAAGCTGGCCGCGACGATAAACCGGGGCTGGCGAAGCAGTCCCCGTGCGGCAACGAGCCAAGCGGGCCCCTCGTCTCCAGTACGTGCCTGCCGTTCACCGGTGGCATAGCCCAGCCCTGGCGATGCCGATGCGATTGGCGTTGCCTCCGGCACGGCGAGGTTGCCTGCGGTGACCTTGCCTCCGGTGACCTTGTCGAATCCGTCGAATCCGTCGAGCCCGCCGGGCGGGTCGACCTGGGTTTTCATCGGGGAGTCACTCATAATCCCTCCTTAGTTTGACCGGGCTTGCCAGCAGGTTTTTCAGCGGGACGGCGCGCGGCTGGCGGCTTTGCTGGTTGCGGCTTTGCTGGTTGCGTTGCCTTGGCTGCCGTCGATGAATGCGGTGAGCTTGCCTGCGGTGAGCTTGTCGAACCCGTCGAACCCGCCGCCGGTGCCCCCGTTGGTCCTGCCGACCCAGGAGGCCTGGCCACCAAGACCGGAGGCCGGAAGCCTGCCGACCCAGGCCTTCGCGCAGGCGCCTGCCCTGAGCCGGCCTGCGGTGAGATCGCAGCAGGCCGAACAGCACCGGCGGGGGGGACGACGACGGCGCGATTAGCCACCACCATCTTGTTCCCAGGCTTAGCCGCAACCCGGCCACGCTGATCCGGCTTGCCGCTACCTGCAACCGCTTGGGCGTCCTCGTCGTCGGCTTCCTCTATGAACAGGTTGTCCAGCACCCACCCAACCAGCAGGATGAGGAAGAACGCGGGGACCAGCAACAACAGTCCAACGAATCGATGGGCGAAACCCTCGGAAAACTCGTGGCCCCACCATTTGTCGGTCAGCCCGGTGCAGGAGACTCGCACGACGTTGCAGAAGATCGCGATCGGAACCGCCGACGCGGTTTGGATCAGCCGATGCCACAGCGGCCGCGACGACATGAACACGAAAGCCCACCCGGCGGCGAGCGTCACGAACGTCATCAGCGAGCGCAGCCCGGCACACGCTTCTTCCACGTCCAGGATCCGCGGCTTGGCTCCCGGGACCACGTGCATAACGATCTTGTTCCCGGCCAGGTTCGACGGGATGTTGCAGATCGTCAGGAACCGCGCCGCGACAGCGGCGGCCAGGTGCTGCAGCGGCCCGGCAACCCAACTGTAAACCTGGTCCGGCCAAGGCAGGCCGCAAAAAAGGAACAGGATCGGGAACCAGGCCACCCGCATGACCCCCCAACCGCTCAGCAGCAATACGACCCCGAACAGAGCAACCACCATTCCAACGTCTTTGAAGAAGTCGTTCTGTCCCGGGAAGATGCCCCAGAGGCTGAAAAGGACGCCCCAACCCAGGATGAACCCCCCGAGCCACGCCGCGGAACGGTCCAGCATCCGGCTGGCAAGCGGCGTCACGCCGTTTTCCCTGGGTGGGGTCATGGCCCATAATACTGCCGCCAGACCAGCCAGAGACATCAGCGCCAATCCCACTCGGAAAACGCCGAAAATCCCTTGCGAAACAACGTAGACGAAGAACCCGGCCCCCCAGGCTGCCAAGGCCAGCATCAACCACGCGCCGAGCGGCGGCCAGGCCTTTGCTGCCCAGTCCGTCAGTTTACGGGCCAGTTCCGGCCGATGTGGCAGTAAAAGCGCAGCCCCGCTCGTGCCGATCAGATACGGCAAGAAGAGGTAAAGGCCGGCGAGGCGCCAGCCATGGTATTGAGTGAGGAACCCCGTATAGTTGATACCGGCTTCCAGCCAGTCCAGGGTCTTAGGGAACGCAGCCCAGAGGAGCGAGCCGATGGCAAGGGCCCCGAGTTGGAAAATGCCCCAAAGCAGGGCAATCGACCCCTTTGGGGGCGAAATAGGGCGCGGTGCAATCAATTCTTCGCGGTGCACATAAAGGTAGTAGAGGCCGATCAGCGGAATGAAGAATGCGTGCCCCCAGTTGTCCTGGCCTGTGATGGGATTGGTCTTGAGCCAGAGGCGGCTGAGGTTAAAGCGGAAAAGCAGGGTCATCAGGAGGGCGACGATTCCGATTTTCATCCATGCCGACACGCTCAGCCCGACTGAGCCGACCCCGAGCGTGGCCGGCACGGGACCACCGGCCGCCGGCGTCGCCGGTTCCGGTAAGGCGGCAATCGAATTCGTGCTCGTAGTGCTCAAAAAGGTCACTCCGCCTCTCGTGGTTCCCTGAAGTCGCTCGTTGACAGGCTCCGCCTGAATCCGCTCGCCATGCTGACTGCCTTGACGAGCAGCGGGAGAGTAATTCTCGAATACCCGATGCGACGTGGAGATGCCAGTCAGATCGCATTAAATCACAGAAACGACCCATCCCGGCAAACCAGTCCAGGCAAGGTTGAGGGACCAACCGGTTTGTCGGCTTTGTTACGTTGCTACGTCATTCCAGCGAAGCAAGTTCGGACCGGCCGGGGAGGATGACAAGGGGACAAGGTGAGGGGTGACAAGGTGAGGGTGACAAGGTGGGGGTGACAAGGTGAGGGGTGACAAG
>Ga0182024_10008427_pt1 | contig 21735 bp, 15 predicted proteins | sample P32metaG_FD_120480 | JGI IMG/M metagenome (GOLD analysis project Ga0182024, IMG submission 120480) | Permafrost microbial communities from Stordalen Mire, Sweden - P3-2 metaG (Illumina Assembly) | ecosystem: Environmental > Terrestrial > Soil > Wetlands > Permafrost | place: Sweden: Stordalen...
CGCGGCGAGCTGGTCGAAATGGTCCGGATCGAGAGTATTGATCATTTGAATTTCGCCGCGCTCGAATCGCAGCAATTCGATTTCGCGATTTTGCTGAATGTCCAGGCGAATCGAGTCCAGGTACGGAAGCGCCCGGCCCCCTGGATCGCGCTTCCAGTAATGCGCGTTTCGCTCGAGCAGCACATACGAGCCGGCCTTGTATTCTTTTATCGCGAACGGCCCCAGCACCGCGCGCTCCTTGAGCGTGGAATGGACGGACTCGATGGCTACCTGATCGAGCAACCGGTCGAGTCCGGCGACTGGCGCAGGAAACCGGAGGGTGATCTTCGATGGTCCGTCCACGACAATCCCGATCGCGCCATCGGCGGAACGGAACGAATCCCCGGTGGGAGAATGCAGCGCCGGATCCATGAGTCGCCGGAAGGTGAAGGCGATATCTTCGGAAGAGAATGGCGTTCCATCCGAGAACACCACGCCTTCGCGCAGTCGCAATTCGATGGCGCGTCCGCCCTCCCGCACTCTCCAGGAAACCGCCAGTTCGCCCTCGAGTTGCTGCGTGAGCCGGTTGACCCGCATCAGCACGCCGCCGGTGAGATACCGAACCGCTTCCGACGATTCATCGTCCACCAACATCGGATCGAAGGTCTTCGGTTCCGAGCGCAAGCACATCCGCAGCTCTTCGGCCGGGAGCACGGACGCGATTCCGATCCACATCACCAATGCGGTGGCGCGCTTCATACGGTCAACTCCTGTGTCCTGACCGCGACCTGCAGTGCGATCACCACCATTACCAACAGAACGGCGGGCGCGATCATCCAGGGATTTGCTGCAACCGCGGAGTAACTTTCCAGATCGCGAATAAGGTTGCCCCAGGACGGCATCGGCTCGGCGACGCCCAGTCCCAGCAGGCCCAGATTCGCTTCGCTCAGGATGAACAGCGGGATCGAAAGCAGGAACTGCGAGACCAGGACAGGCTTTAAATTCGGCAGCAGATGAACGATCAGCAGGCGGAGGCCCGGCGTTCCGCAGGCCCGGCCTTGGAGCGCGAAATCCGCCGATCGTAGCGATCGCGCTCCCGCGCGAACGACGCGCGCCGGTCCGGCCGATCCGACCAGGCCAAGCAGCGCGAAAGTGACGAAGATCGACGTTGTGGGCGCGACGTCAAGCGGGAGCGTCGCACGGACGGTTAACAGCAGAAATAGCCACGGCAATGCGAGCGACAGATCGGTTGCCGTGAGAAACATTCGATCCCACCATCCGCCGAGCCAGGCCGCTGCGGCGCCTGCGATCGCGGCAATCAGCGTGGCCAGAAACGCAGCCGCCACCGACAGTAGCAGCGATACGCGAGTTCCGTAAATCAGGCGCGACAATCGATCCCGCCCAAGATCGTCGGTTCCAAGCGGGAATCGCGCGGAGGGAGGCGCGTTCGGCGAATCGCGGAACTGCGTCTGATAGGAAGCGGGAGCCCACGCTTGCGGGATCAGCGCCGCCGCGAAAACCAGCCCAAGAAGCGCGAGCGCGATGCTCCTCATGCCCCGCTCTCCATTCCCAACCTGTCCGTAACCGTATCCGCGACCCCATTCGCCAACATCGTGATTACCGTGAGCAGCAGCGAGAGAATTACCAGGACCGGTAGATCCCGCCCCAGCGCCGCCTGCCACGCGAGTTGTCCCAGGCCCGGGATATCGCACACGGCTTCCATCGGGATAGCGGCGCCGAACGCCAGGCTTATGGATATTCCCGCCAGCGAAAACAGTTCCGGCGCGAGCGCGGGCCCGATATGCCACGCGAGAATCCGAACTTCGCCCGCGCCTTTGGCTCGTGCGAGCACGACATGCGGCGAGGCGGAGGCCTTCGCAATCAGACTTCGCGTATATGTGAATACTTTCGGCAACACTACCAGGCCGATTGCCAGCGATCGCCCCGCGCCGGCGAATAGCACGGCTAATCCAAGCACGGCGGCGGGCACGCTCAGCAGCACCGCGAACAGGACGCCGGAGAGTAGATCCACGGCTCGAATCCGCCACGCTGCGATCGCGAGTCCCGACCCCAGCGTCCATCCGAACGCCAACCCCCACGCGACCAGACGTAACGTAACCGGACTGCGCTCCGCCAACAGCTCGCGGACCGGCCGGCGCAACGAGTGCGAGACGCCAAAATCGCCGCGCACGATCCCGGCCAGATAGTGTACGTAGAATCGGCCCAGGTTGCGCTCCCCCGATCGCGATTCGTGTATTGCATGTCGCGACGCGTCATTCAGCCGGCTGTCGAACTCTCGTTCATCCACATCGAACCCGGGCGCCAGGCGCACCAGGGTCGCTGCACACAACCCGCCCACAACCGCGGTCGCGGCCAAACCGGACAAGCTGCGCAGAATCCGTCCCGCGAGCATCAATGTGCTCCCGCATGCCCGGCAATCCAATGCAGAGGATTGGCGACCGGAAGCGCTGAGCGCGGGCCGCTGGTCACGGCGATGTAAAGTTTCGCCTTCGAGGACATCATGATCCCGGATGCACGTTATGGACCGAGTCGTGCCCTGACTCAAGAGCACGTAAAGCATTGGAACATCGATCTTCGGCCGCGCCTCGGACCTGTTCCTCGCTGGACAACTTGGCGCCATTGAGACAACCTGTCCGCGCCCTTTCGTACGTTCGAGATAATCCACAAGGTCGATTAGACCGCACAGCGCCGGTCATACCGGCGAGCGCCCCGCGAAATGCACTCACTAAATTACTAATCTGGACAAGTTGTCCAGGCGGCAACCTTCCACAAGTGTCAAAGTGTCTGGTACTTCGATGCGTTTGGAGCTAAGTAACCGCATCGGCATCAATGACTTACGGTCTATATCCGGGTGGCAGGCGGCGTGCCTGTGTTAGCCCGTCCGCTAATGCTCACTGGGCATTCGGATGAGTTAATAAGGCGACAAAGAAAGGTTGGTTAATTATGAGGAACCGGCTACTGATTCTAGCGGTCCTACTGTCGGCCGGGAGCCTATCCTTCGGGCAATCTCATCCGAAGATCTCGCCTGATCTTCAAAATAGAGATCCGGAGGCTCCGGTGAACGTAATCATCCAGTACAAAGAGGCGGTGGCGCAACGGCATGTCGACGCCGTGGTTCGCGAGGGTGGGATCTATAAAGGTACGCTCGACGTGGTGCACGGAGCCGTCTACTCCGTTCCCGCTAAGGCGCTAGCCAGTTTAGCCGGCGATCCTGAGATCGCCTACATTTCTCCAGATCGGACGGTACATGGCGCGGGAGTTCCGGCTGCGAGTGCTGCGCTGCCTCTCGACTATAAGCTTCAGGCAGTCTACGCGAATCTCGCGCAGCAGGCCGGATGGACCGGAGCCGGAATTGGCGTAGCCATCATCGACAGCGGCATCACCTCCAAACCCGACCTCAACGGTAACGGTAACTGGGGACAAAATCGTATAGTCTACAATCAAACTTTCATACCGGGCTGGTCCACCAACGACCAATATGGCCACGGTACGCACGTCGCTGGAATCGTCGGCGGAAATGGCAGCCAGTCGAACGGCCTCTACGCCGGAGTCGCCCCCGAGGTAAACCTGATCAACCTCCAAGTCCTCGATAATACCGGCAGCGGGACGGACAGCGGAGTGATCGCGGCGATCGAGCAGGCGATTCAGTTGAAGTGGCAATTTAACATTCGAGTGATTAATCTTTCGCTGGGACGGCCGGTCTTTGAAAGCTACACAATCGATCCGGTTTGCCAGGCAGTGGAAGCAGCCTGGAAAGCCGGCATCGTCGTGGTGGTGGCCGCCGGAAACGACGGCCGCGATAACACGGCCGGCACAGACGGGTACGGCACCATCACGGTTCCCGGAAACGACCCGTACGTAATCACGGTCGGAGCCATGAAGACCGAAGGGCCCGCATCGCCCGTAGGGGATCTGATCGCCAGCTACAGTTCCAAGGGCCCCACGTCGCTCGACCAGATTGTCAAGCCAGACCTGGTGGCGCCCGGCAACAACATTATCTCCGTCCTCGCCGCGGGAACGTTATCCGAGCTGTACCCGACGAACGTCGTAGATACCAATTACTTCATGTTGAGCGGAACCAGCATGGCGGCGCCTATGGTGAGCGGCTCGGTGGCCTTGATGCTACAGAAGAGTCCCGGTCTTACGCCGGACGAAGTGAAGGCGCGGCTCATGAAAACTGCGTCCAAAAATTTTCCAGTCTCCAGCGTTGGGATCGATCCCACGACTGGTATCTCTTATACCAGTTACTACGATCTCTTCACCGTCGGAGCCGGCTATCTGGACGTGTGGGCAGCACTGGCCGATACCGACACAACAAACGGAACGGCGCTTTCTCCGGTTGCAAGTTACAACAGCCAGAGCGGCACTGTATCGATCGGCAACATAGCAGGACAGAACGTAATCTGGGGCACCAATGTCATCTGGGGTACCAATGTCATCTGGGGCACCAGTGTGATTTCGGGCGCCAACGTGATCTGGGGCACGAACGTGATCTGGGGTACCAGCAGCGTGACGGCCTTCAACGTAATCTGGGGCACGAATGTGATCTGGGGCACCAGCACTCCGACCGGCGAAGTAGACCTTGTCGCCATTTACGGCGAGAAATAGATGGACGCAAAGCACATGAAAACGTCACAGTCACCCTATAGCGAGACCGTCACTTTACCTGCCCTGAATGCCCAGACGAGCGGCCTCGGCACGGCGGCGCCATGGGTAAGTTCCGCGTCAACGGGCCTGCTGGCTATTGGTGGAACGATTGCCTTCGAGCGTAGCACCGTCATCTGGCTCACGAGTACTCCCCAGCCATTCACCGTGATCTGGGGTTGCCGACCCAGTGCCTGTAGCTCACACCTAATTCGGAAATCATTGTGACTATGAACGATTCACTAAAGGGCTCTTCCCTGAGCAAACGGGTGTTCATCAACCTGGTCACATTTATCGGGCTGATGACTGCCTGCCGGCTCGTAGCGCAACCCATAGGGGTTCCTTCACCTCGTTTCCTCTGCTATTTGGCGCTGGCATTGATTTCGTCGGGGCTCAAAGTGACGCTTCCCGGGGTTACGGGAACAATGTCGGTCAGCTTTCTCTTCATCCTCACGGGTCTAACGGAGCTGGGCCTGCCTTATGCGCTGATGTTGGGTCTTAGCTCAGCACTGGTGCAAATTTATTGGCATGCCAAGCGGCGGCCAGCCCTTTACCAGGTGATGTTCAACGTGGCCGTCATCGCGATCGCCATCACCATCGCCGATTTGGGCTTCCACTCGTCTTTGGCCCACAGCCTCGGCGGCAGCCTCCCGGTCAGATTACTTCTGGCCACCATTTGCTATTTCATTGTCAACACCTTCCTCGTCGCCGGCGCCATCTCGTTTACCGAGGGTAGGAGCCTGATCACGGTCTGGAGAGAATGCCACTTTTGGGCCCTCCCCTATTACTTGCTGAATGCGACCGTCGTCTGTATTATTCACTGGGTGAATACCAATCTAGGCTGGGAGTTTTCCCTTCTGGCTTTACCGGCGGCATGGGTTTTGTATCGCTCCTATCGGCTCTATATAGGCCGGTTGGAAGTGGAAAAAATTCACGTAGGAGAGATGAACGCTCTTCACATCCGTACCATTGAAACACTCGCCTTGGCCATCGAAGCCAAGGACCAGACCACCCATAATCATCTCCGCCGCGTTGAGCACTATGCGATCGAGGTTGCCAAAGAGATGGGCCTGCGCGACACGGAGCTGAACGCCTTGCGGGCGGCATCCCTCCTGCATGACATCGGAAAGCTCGCTGTGCCGGAGCACATTCTTACGAAACCGGGCAAGCTGACGCCCCAGGAATTCGAAAAGATGAAGATTCATCCGGTCGTCGGAGCCGAAATTCTGGAGCACGTCAATTTCCCGTATCCTGTGGCGCCTATCGTCAGAGCTCACCACGAACGATGGGACGGAAATGGTTATCCGATCGGTCTCGCAGGCGAGGAAATACCACTTGGCGCCCGAATCCTATCGGCCGTCGATTGCTTGGACGCCCTGGCCTCAGACCGGCAGTACCGGCGCGCCCTGCCCATAGACCAGGCCATGATGGTTGTCCAGGCCGAATCCGGTAAGAGTTACGATCCGCGCGTAGTCGAGATCCTGGGAAGGCGCTATCGCAAACTGGAGGAAGAAGCCATTCGGCTGAACCGGCCCGCGGCGAAGCTTTCTGTCGATGCAAGAATCGCGAATGGAGAGGCGCCCGCCGCCGGATTTGAATCTGCCGCGACCGACGAGAAAGGAGACTTTCGCTCGCAGATTGCGGCTGCGAGCCGGGAAGCCCAATACACAATGGAACTCGTATCAGAGTTGGGAAATTCATTCAGCATGGCGGAAATGCTCTCGGTATTGAGTTCGCGACTCACGCAACTTATTCCTTGTGACGCCATTGCCGTCTATGAAGCCAAAGAGGGCGTTCTGAAGCCGGTCTATGTTGACGGCCGGGATCGCATGTTGTTCTCGTCGCTTCAGATTCCCTTGGGAGAGGGTCTGTCGGGCTGGGTTGCTAAGCACAACAAACCGATTCTCAACGGGAATCCTTCGGTCGAGCCCGGTTATCTGAACGATCCGACGAAATTCAGCCTGCTGCGGTCCGCGCTATCGGTTCCTCTCGGAGGTCTGGGCGGCAACGTGGGCGTCCTTACGCTTTACCGCGCAGACTCCGATGGGTTCACGCCGGATCACCTGCGCATCCTTGAAGGGATCAGCTCAAAGATCGGCCTTTCGTGCGAGAATGCGATGAAATATCGGGCGCTCGAAGAATCGGCGACCACTGACTATCTCACGGGCCTGAACAATACGCGGGCGCTGTTTGAGAACCTGAGTCATGAGCTTTCACGCTGTGAACGGGATAACTCGCCTCTCACTCTCATCGTTTGCGACCTGGATCACTTTAAGGCAGTGAATGACCGGTTCGGCCACAACGCCGGAAACCGGGTACTAAAAGAGTTCGCAAAGGGACTATCGAAAATCCGCCGCGACTACGACGTAATTGCGCGCTTCGGAGGGGATGAATTTGTCCTCGTGTTGCCGAATATGAGAGCTGAAGCCGCAGGTAGTAGAATCCTCGCTTTATCCACCCTCGCTTCCGAGGTCTGCCGCAGAGTTTGCGGCGAGAACGTGATTTCGGCTAGCGTTGGTGTGGCGTCCTGGCCCGAGGATGGCCTCACCGGCGACGAACTTCTCGGCGAGGCGGACCTGCGGATGTACGCTCAGAAGACCAGCCGGAAACTGAGGTATCCCATGGCTCGCACGGCGGACGAACAGATTGTCGCCGGCAATGCCTCGAATGCCACCCCGGTTGGAACGCATTGATTATCTAGTCCGGGAACATCGTAAACGGAAAGCATCGGCGTTGCGGGGCCCGTTAAGGATCAACCTCGCACGGTGATCCGGTTGCCGACCAGACAGTGAACGCTTCACACGGGTCGATCCTGGCTGACACGCCACCCCGGCTGTGCAAAGGATTTTCCGCGGGGCGATTTTAGACGTATTTCTAATTCAGGACACTAACGCTTGGTTAGAAAGTATCCGTAAGCCAGCTCCGGCTTCAGTTCGAGCGCGCGAACCCATGATTCCGACGCTTCCTCCGCCTTTCCAGCGGCCTGCAAGACATGCCCCAGATTCAGCAGCGCTTCGGCGAAGTCGGGTTTACGCTGAATGGTTTCGCGGTAAAGACTGATGGAGCCGTCGAGATCGCCGGTTTGATGCAGCAACAGCGCGGTGTTATGCATAACTTCGGGTGACCGATCGCCCAGCGCCCTTAACCGCGTGTGCCATTGAAGAGCCTGTCGCGTATCGCCTTGGTCCAGTGCATTGGCAGCCAGGCCACGCACCGCCTCCAAAGATTCCGGCTCGCGCGCGAGAAGCCCTTCGAGAACGGCGCGCGATTCCTCGTACTGGCCAAGCTTCCAATGCGCCACACTCAGATTGATCTCGGCAGCGCCCCACTCCGGTTTTTTCTTGAGGCAATTCTGGTACGCCTCCACGGCGCCCTGGAAATCGCCGCGCTGAAGCCTCAGGTAACCTAGACGGAACCAGGCGTTTTCCATCTCCGCGTGCGATTCAACCAGTTCGGCATACATCGCCTCCGCCTCTGCCATCAGTCCCAGTTCCTCCACCACTACCGCTCGCTGATATCGAATATCCTCGCGCTCCGGAGCGATTTTCAAAGCCCGTTCGCTCGCCTTGCGGGCGGCTTGGAGATCGCCCATTTCATGGTGAACCACCGCCAGGTTCACGAGTGCGGACGGCGTCTCGGGGCGCAGCGCGGTCGCGTTTTCATACGCTCCGGCGGCCTCGAGCAACTGCCCCAGCCGCTGATAGGTGACCCCCAGATTAAACCAGTAGTCGTGATTGCGCGGATATAACTCCACCAGTTTCGAATAGCGCTCCGCCGCTTCCGCATAATCTTCTTCAGCGAACGCAGCGACGCTCACGCCCTCAAGCGCGTGTTGCGCCGAAGGATGGATGGCCAGCAGGCGCTCGGCATCGCGCCGAACCTGATCGTAGCTCTTGCGCTGCAATCCCAGCGCGATCAGATTGACCAGTGCATCCTCACATTGCGGGTTGCGCTCGAGAACGCGGCCGTACACTTCCTCCGCTTCGTCGAATTCCCATCCAAGTTGAAGGGCGACGGCCTTTCCCAGCAGCGCGGCCTCCATCTGCGGCGATTTCTCCAGACACGTCGCGAAGGCCACCAGAGCCTCTTCCGGCCGTTTCAAATTCAGCAGGCAAACACCCATTGCGAGCGGAGTCTCCGCGGAACGGGATTCCAGCTCGGCGCTCTTAGAGAACGGCCGGAGCGCCGCCTCAAAGCGTCCCAGGTGATGCAAACATGATCCCATCTGAAACCACGCGTCGGCCCGAGACGGTTCTAACCCGACCAGCTGCTCGTAGTCCGCCAGCGCTTTCTCATACTCGTTCAGCTCCATCCGGAGATGGGCGCGAGCGGCCAGGATCTCCGGTAGTTCCTTCGCGTCCGGGGTGATAATGTCCAGCGCATGTAACCCCGCGGCCGGGTCGCCCTTGAGATGCGCGGAAACTGCCTTGGCCAAGCTCACGACCGATTTATTGTTAGAAACCTGGGGCGTATCCGTCACATTCAAGACCTTGTTCTTTGTGCTGCTCACGCGAGTTCTCCTTCCGCTGTCATGGGTGTTGGCTCCCGAGTAACTATCGGCGCTTTCATCTTCTTTCCTTAGGTCCAGTCATAAACGCTTCACCCTAGACGCTTCGACGATCCCTGACCACCAGGCTCAACCTGGCGGGCAGGAAAGGCGTTCGCAAGAGTGGGTGCCGTGGAACCGGCTTGGCTGGACCCGCGATATAGCAATTTGGATTTGCCTCAAACCAGCGAGGTCGCTCAGCCACCCGGCTAAGCGCGTTCACGGCGGTCGCCCGCTGTATTCTGGGCAGCCGCATGAGCATCGCGGACCGGAATCGCTGGGGTTCAGCCGCCGGTGGAACCGGTGGTCGAGGGTACGCGCGCGGAACTGGAGCGACCACGGTCCCCACGGGTTGAATGATCGCTGTCGCCGGTATCGGCCAAAGGCGGGGACGAGCGATCTCGGGCACAATCTCGACCTGGAGGGCGCAGGACCGCTTCGGTGCGCAGGGTGATGCCGGCTCGACCAGAACCATCGTCCCGCTATGGATCGGCGCAAGTCTCATGCCTGGCCTCAAGCCTGGCGCTACGACTTCCGGCGCCAGCCCAGCCGAGGGCTGTGATTCAAATGTCGCTATCGGTGGCCTCACCCTCGCGTTGCTTTGTGCGAACCCGGCGTCTGCCAGCGCAGGGCCGGAAGACCACCAGGCGCGCGCGGAAACGGATCCGGCGCGGAGACCTAGCTTCAGTGTGGCGGGCGGCGACTGCTCCCAATCGCAGGTCGAACCCATCGATTGATACTTGCTCGGAAAGTGATACGCGCTCGGAAAGAATGGAGCTTCCCTGATCCTGGTCGGAACGATCATTGCCGGCATGGCGCCGGCGGAGGGCGGGATCGCGAGTGGCACTGGCCCGTCGATCTGCTCTTCGATGAACTGTGGCTCCAGCCGGACCGCCTCTATGGCGACACGAGCCGTCCATCCATGGAGTCTCGGGTCCCCGGTCGAACTTGGGACGGCCGGGACAACCTGGAAAATCTCGATTGGCGCCGGCAGCGGGTGGAGATCGTCTTCCTCCAGACGCGCGGCGACCCACCTTGCGACGTGCGCGACCGCTGGCGCAAGCACAGATGCCGGTGCCTGTTCCGGCGCGCGAAGCGTGCCCAGTCGGATCGCGCCGATCGGCGTAAGTCTCCAGGCCGGATCTGGCGGGGGCTCGTGAAGAATGATTGCGCCACTCTCCGGCAGACGTAGTTCGCGGACCAACGACGCGAGCCGAGGGCGCGCCGGGAACAGAATCACGGAGGGCATCGGCCCCTCGATTTGCTCTTCGATGGAGCGTGGCTGCGGCCGGATCGCCTCAACTGCGACACAAGCCGTCCGTCCATGGAGTCTCCGGTGCCCTATCGACCTTAGGGCGGCCGGGATAATATTCGAAATCTCGATTGGCGCCGGCAGCGGACGGAGACCCTCTTCCTCCAGGCGCACCGCCTCGGCGATCCACCTTGCGGCGTGCCCACCCGCGAGCGCAAGAGCGCCGGCAGCCGCCAGCGGCGCCGAGGCCGCACTCAGGGTGCCCAGTCCTATCGCGCCGACCGGCTTGAGAATCCAAGCCGCGTTGGGGTGGCGCAAGGGCAGTGCGATCGCGCCGCTCGCCCGGAGGCATAATTCGCGGTTCGACAACGCGAGCGGAGGGCTCGCCGGGAACAGAATCAGGGAGGCCATCGGCCCCCCTATGTGATCTTCGATCTGCTCTTCGATCAAGTGTGGCTGCGGCCGGATCGCCTCAAAGGCGACACGAGCCGTCTGTCGATGGAGTCTCCCGCGCCCTATCGACCGTAGGGCGGCCGGGATAATATGGAAAATCTCGATGGGCGCCGGTAGCGGACGGAAACAGTCTTCTTCCAGACGCACCGCCTCGGCGATCCACCTTGCGACATGCCCACCGGCGAGCACCAGAGCACAGGCAAGCGCCAGCGGCGCCGTGGCCGCACGAAGCGTGCCCAGTCCGATCGCGCCGACCGGCTTGAGAATCCAAGCGGGATTTGGTTGGCGCAAGTGCAGCGCGATTGCGCCGGTCGCTAGGAGCCGAAATTCGCGAGTGGAAGCGAATGCGGGGAGCTTCGGCGGGAACACACGCCCCTGCCCTTCGAGACAGCCTTCAAGTCCGTCGTGAGCGCGCAGTGCGGGCCGGAGAATTGCCTGCACGCGAGCGCGACCCATCTGTCCATGCTCGGTGCGCGGCTGCTGTGGGAACCAAACCACCGGCGTCAGCGGCGAAACCGGCACGCTCTTACCGCAGTCGTGACAGGGTGCTCTTTCAGCGTTTAGAGGCGCCCAAGATAGAGGGGCCAAAGACGGCGGAATACACCCCGGTGCCGCGACTCGGGCGGATTCGGCGGCGGCCCGGTTTATGAATGAAAACCCCCTCGGCGTATCTGCGAAAGAAAACTCCGGGTCAAAGCTCACGCCGGTCGCCGCGCCATTCAGGGGGCCGGTGACCAGTTGATTGATCAGACCGTGCAGCGCCGGCGCGTCAAAGGAAACATCGTCGCTCTCCGAAAACCTGTCGTGGTCGGAATACGACGAAGATGCTGCGGCCGGGCGAATCGGCCTCGGCTCGACTGGGATCGGCTCCCTCTCAAGCAAGCGCGCAGTTGCTTCGACAGCGGCCGGCTCCCTCTCAAGCAAGGCCGACGCTGTTTCGACAGCGGCCGGCGCCGCTGGGGCATGGGCTACTTTCGTGTCGGGAGGCTGCGCCGGCTGAGCTCCGTCCCCGAACGGGTTCCTCAGCCGCAGGAAGGCCTCCTTCGACTGCGACTCGTAGTACGAGTTTTCGTGAATTTCCGAGCAGAAGGGCGGTCGTCCAAGATGGAACAGCCCTAGTCGTTTGTTGCAGTACGCGCACCGCATCTATACCATCTATCGGCGGATCGGGGGAGTTAGCTAAGGCCTAATCCTTGAACCGTCTCAAGATGTGTGGCGCGGTCCGGCCCTAAATCGGTCGCCTTCATCGTCAACCCCTTCTGTTTCAGGAGATTACGCCTGCCCTGTTGGAAATTCGCGTCCTCCCGAGCACAAAGTTCCTCGTCATCCCGAGCGCAACGAGGGATCTGCTTTTCAGAAGCGGGGTCAATTTTTCGAAACGGCCCACTACTGGAAATCCTTAGTAAAGTGTGAATGCGTAGAGCGTATCGCCGGCCGCGACGAGGATATACTGATGCTGGTCGAGCGAATACGTCTCCGGAGCGTTCGACACTTGACCCAGATGCGTATGCCACAGGATCTTGCCGTTGGCCGGATCGTACGCCACCAGATTGCCTCCCAGATCGCCCGCGAATAACAACTTGCCGGCCGTCGTCAGGATGCCGTTTCCCAAACTGCCGCCGGTACCGGGATATCGATGACTCCACACCACTTTGCCGGTCTTATAATCGATGGCCGTGAGATAGGAGCCCAGCGTCCCCAGGCCGTCCTCTTCCTTCCCGCCCAGCCCCATCGCTCCGCGAGGATCAGTCTCAGTCAAATAGTACATCGCGTAAGCTTCGTTGGTCGGGACATAGAAAAGGCCCGTGTCAGGCGAATAGCTCGGCGGCGGCCAATTGGTGGCTCCGCCGTTATTCGGCGACACCAGCGACCCCGGCACGATGGAATCCTTCTCCGGGTTCCGGATCGGCTGACCCTTCCCGTTGATTTCCTTCGCCCAGTTGGCTGCCCGTGAGAACTTGCCCGTGATCAGATGCTCGCCGGTCAGGCGATCCAGCGTGTAGAAATATCCGTTGCGATCGGCGTGCACCACCATCTTGCGAGGTTTGCCGTTGAACTCGCCGTCGACCAGCACTGGCGTCTCGGTCGAGTCCCAGTCGTGTGTATCGTGCGGATTTACCTGGTAATACCACGCCATCTTTCCCGTGTCCACGTTAACTGCCACGATCGAGCAGGTGTACAAATTGTCTCCCGCGCGGCTGGCAGGATTGGTATAGGCAGGGGTCGGATTCCCGGTCCCGAAAATATATAAATGCGTCTCGGGATCGTAGGACCCCGGAATCCACACATTTCCCGCGCCGTGTTTTGCCCCGTCCAAACTTCCCCAGGTCTCGAGACCGGCATCGCCAGTCTTGGTCGGCACTGTGTAGAAGGTCCACTGCACGTCGCCCGTCTCAGGATCCCGCGCCTGCGCATAACCCGGTTCATCGAGATCGTTACCTGTACCGACAATGACGTGATTGCCGATCACGACCGGAGCCATGGTCGAGAAATACTGCTGGTTGAAATTGGCGATTTCCTTGTGCCATCGTTCCTTCCCCGTCCTCGCGTCGAGACAAATCAGGTAGTCGTCCGGCGTTTCCATGTACAACCAGTTACCCCACATCCCCAGGCCGCGGTTGCCGATGTGCGTTCCGCCCCTGGTTTTCCAGAAGTAATGCCATAACTCGTGACCATCCCTCGCATCGGCCGCCCACGCATTGTCCGGCATCGAGAAATAGAGCGTGCCGTTTACTTCAAGAATCGAAGCCCGGATGTTCGCGCCCCCGAACACGCTTCCGTCTAACGAGCCTTCGCCGCCGGTGATCGTCCGCCCGCCTGGACCCGGCGTGACTTTACTGACCCACGCGAGCGTAAGGTTCCGGACGTTCGATGGGTTGATCTGAGTCAGGGAACTGTAGCGTTTGCCCGAATAATCGCCCGAATAAGTCGGCCAGGACTCGCCAAGCGGTTTCGTCAGTAAAGCAGGATCGAGCGGCTGTGCGGCAGCCAGTCCGCACAGCAGGCACACCCACGCCAGCAGAAGTTTCTCAGGCTTCCTCATTTCAGAGTCACCAGGTAAGCTGTCAGATCGTGAATCTCGCGGTCGGTATAGACGGGCAGCAGATCCCTGTGCGCCTTGAGCGGATCGTGAATCTCAACTTTCGGATCGTCCCCATCCCGGCGAAACGTCTGCTGCTCGCCGTCGGCGTTCCGGAGAGTCACAATGAAATCGTCGATGCGCAGCAACGTTCCTTCCGCCTTTCGGCCCGCTCCATCGGTGACTGTAACCGTCGTCGCTGGAACGTTAAGTACAGACCCCACACGCCCGCTGCGGGTGGGCATCAGGAAATTATTTTGCAGCGCCTTGGGGTCCGGAATCTTCAACGCAATTCCCTTCAGATCCCCCATAGCCGAGTGACACGACGCGCATCTCGCTTTGAAAACCGCTTCTCCAGCCTTCGCGTCTCCCACCAGAATGCTCAAAGGCACCATCCGGGAAACATCGTAGCCGCCGACCTCAAAGCTGTGAACGAATGCGGCGATATCCGAAACTTGCCCGCGTGTCAGGTTGATCTTCGGCATTTCTCCGCGGCCGTTCTCGACCACCGGAAACATCAATTCACCTTTCTGGTCGTTCAGGACCAGCTCAGACCGAAGCAGATTCGGTCCACCCTCGCCGCCTCTGGCGTCGGAACCGTGGCAGAAGTTGCAATGCACACTGTACAACGCCGCGCCGCGGGCGACCACGGCAGGAGCGGCCGGCGAGCGTTGCGGAAACACCGGCGGGCTCTGCGCCACTGCCTGGGCTGCCAATATTATCGGGAACAGAATTGCCGCGGATGGTACACGCTTTGTCATTTCGGCTTACAGTATCATGATCTCCGGCTTCTAACTAAACGCCCGCTGGCAAACTCAACGAAGCATGGGAAATAATTGACGAATGCGCGCGTCATCGGGGTGCGCGCCGTATTCGCAGATTTCAAAAGCTTCGTAATATTTCGTCGCATTTCCGATTCGAGGGCCGTACCACTTGACTAACGCAGTCCGAACCTCGGGGCTGATGGCAGTCGTTCTGGTGCGCTTCAGCCACGCCTTGCGCTCTAACGCGTCCTTCGGTACATCGCCCAGTTTTCCGTCGACCCATGGCAGCCACTCATAGAACTGGGACACATGCGCATCGAGCGCGTCGATCTTCCGGTCGATCACCTCGTCGATCGCGACCGCAACATCAGGCCGGAAGGGATTCGGGCGCTGGAAATTGTCCTCGAAGTACAGGAACACAGGATTCCTGCGAAGAGCCGGAGTGTCAGGCAGGAGGTGCGGCACCACCACCATGTACGCCGCGTCCTGCACCAGAACACCCGTGTAGCGGTGATCGGGATGGTAATCGTTGGGGCGAGGCGCGAGCACGATGTCCGCGTTCCATTGGCGGATCAAACGAATGATCTGAGCGCGCACTTCGAGCGTCGGAAGAAGCTCGCCGTCATGTGTGTTCAGAACCTCGTACTGAATCCCCAGGCGCCGCGCCGATTCCTTCGCTTCGGCGAGCCTTCGGGCGGCCAGCGCGGCTTTCGGCAAGCTCTGGTGGCCCGCATCGCCGTTGGTAACCGACACGAATTTGACAGCGGCGCCTTCCGCCGCGAAAAGCGCGGCAGTTCCGGCCGCGCGGATCTCACAGTCATCCGGATGCGCGCCAAAAGCGATCACACGAATCGGCTCCGGCTGCGCGACCAGGACGCCTACACTCACCAGCAGCAGTACGAGGCTCTTCATCCACTCTAATTATCGGACGGGACTTAAAGCAAAAACATGCCCGCAACCGCGCCGAGCATCACTGCGAAAGCGCACCATCCCAGCCAGCGCACCACGGGACGATTCACGCGCTTGCCCATCACCGTGGGATCGCTGGTCAGCAGCACCACCAGCAGTATGAGAGGAGGCGCGAGCACCCCGTTCAAAACCGCCGACAGGAATAGCATTCGTACCGTATTTACGTGGGCGAAAACCAGCACAGTGCCGAGAATCATCGCGATCCCGATCACGCCGTAAAACCGGCGCGCGCGTGCAGGAGGCCGGTCGAGACTGCCTCGCCACGCCGCGGCTTCCGCGATCGCGTAGGCGCAGGAGCCGGCGAGCACCGGCACTCCCAGCATTCCGGTTCCGATGACTCCCAGGCTGAACAACCAATAGGCTCCGTTTCCGGCGAGCGGCCGCAGCGCCTCGGCCGCCTCTTTCGCCGACGTGATATTGGTGTTGCCATGCGCGTGAAGAGTGGCCGCGGTGGTCAGGATGATGAAGTACATGATGAGGTTCGAGTACAGCATCCCGATGACCACGTCGTTGCGTGAGTTGGTCAGCTCGACGTCGGTTGCGCCTTTCCGCTGGCGAAGGGAACGGCCCATGGCGCGCTCCACTTCGACTTCCTGAGAAGCCTGCCAGAAAAACAGATAGGGAGAAATGGTAGTGCCGAGAATTCCGACCAGCACCTCCATGAAATCGTGTGTGAAGGTGATGTGCGGTAGAAATGTGGCGCGCAGCGTAGCGATCCAGTCGATTTTCACGAGGAATGCGGTCGCGACATACGCAAATAGAACTAACGTGAGCCACTTGAAGATTCGAGCGATGGTCGCGTAGGAAGTCCAGAACAGCAGCGCGATGATGATCGCGGTATAGAGGGGCGCCCACAGGCCGCTAGCGCCGGTAACCATGCCGGTGACTTCCGCCATCCCGGCCAGGTCCGCGCCGATGTTGAACAGATTGGCGACGATCAGCAACAGACATGCGCCCCACAACACCCACCTCGGATATCGAAGGCGGATGACGCCGGCGAGACCCCGGCCGGTGACCATGCCCAGCCGCGCGCACATCAGTTGTACTGCCGCCATCAGCGGAAAGGAAAGCAGCGCGGTCCACAGCGGCGCATAGCCGAGGGACGCGCCCGCGACCGAATAGGTGGAGATTCCAGAAGGGTCGTCGTCAGCCGCGCCGGTGATCAAACCCGGTCCCAGACACTGAACCAGGCCCAGTGGTCGGGTTTCGTCGCGTTCCTTCGACGGTCGGGATGAGTCGATAGGAGCCACTCGGCCCCATCATCGCCTATTTCTCAGGAAGGCTCAATCACGGGGTGGAGGGATTCTACGACCCTCTCATCGCGTCGACCAACCCTTCTATTGAGTGCGGCTTCGCCTCGACATCGACGCGCATACCGTGCTCGCGCAGCGTGGCTGATGTGATGGGACCGATGGACGCGATGCGCGCGTTGCCGAGCGATCGGCCGGATACCGACGCAACAAAATTGTTTACCGTCGACGAACTGGTGAACGTGATCCAGTGCGGCTCCCGCGCGAGAGCCTCGCGCGCCCGATCGGCGGCGTCTTGGGGAATTATCGTCCGGTACGCCTCGACGACTTCGACCGAAGCGCCCCGCCTCGCCAGCTCCACCGGGATCACGTCGCGCGCCACCGCCGCCCGCGGAATCAGAATCCGGCGACTATTTAAATCCTCCGATTCAAACGCCGTGAGCAGACTCTCGGCGACGTACTCCTCCGGCATCCTATCGACCTTCAAGTGCAGCGCTTCAATCGACCCGCGCGTAGCCGGACCGATCGCGCAAATTCGCGCTTTGAGCGCGCGCAAATCAGCGCTCGATCGATCCAGTGCTTCGACAAAATAGCGGACTCCGTTCACGCTCGTGAAAATCAGCCAATCGTAAGTTTCAAGACGCGCAACGGCATCTTCGAGCGCTCGCAAATCCGCGGGCGGCCCGATCTCGATCATCGGCGCGAGCAGCGTCTCGGCTCCCAACGCTTCGAGCGGCTCGGCCAGATCCATCGCCTGGCGCCGGTCGCGCGTAATTACGATCCGCCGCCCGAACAGCGGAAGGCATTCGTACCAGTTGAATCGCTCCCGCAGCGCGACCACTTCGCCGATGATGATAGTCGCGGGCGGTTTGAGCGCCTGCGCCGCGATCTTCGCGGGAAGATCGCCCAGCGTCCCCGAAATCGTCCGCTGATCGGGCCGCGTGGCCCACCGCACCGCCATCGCGGGCGTCGCGGGCGAACGGCCGTGCGCGATCAGCTCTCGCGCGATCGCCGGAAAATTCATGAGGCCCATGAACAGCACGATGGTTTCCGACGCCCCCACCTTCGACCAGTCGATCGCATCCACGCTGTGACCCGTGACGAAGGTAACGGCGGAGGTATGTTCGCGATGCGTGAGCGGAACGCCGGTGTACGCCGCAATCCCCAGCGGCGCGGTGACGCCCGGCACGATCTCGAACGGAATTCCGGCCGCGGCCAGCGCTTCAATCTCCTCGCCGCCGCGCGCGAAAATCAGCGGATCGCCGCCCTTCAGGCGCACCACGTTTAATCCGCGATTCGCGCGCTCGATCAGCATCCCCGCGATTTCGTCCTGCGAGAATTCGTGCGTCGATCGTTTCTTGCCCACATAGACCCGCTCGGCGCCGGCAGGCGCCAGATCGAGCAGCCGCTCCGGCGCAAGATGATCGTAGAGAATCGAATCGGCGCGCTCGAGAATTTTGCGGCCCTTGACCGTGATCAGGCCGGGGTCGCCGGGCCCCGCGCCCACCAGATAAACCTTGCCGGCGCTCATGCCGCGTAGACTTTTTCGAGGATCTCTCGCGCCCCGCGCGATAGCAGATCGCGACCCAGCGACGTGCCGGCTTGCTCCGCGTCGCTGCCGGTCAGCTCGCCCTTGACGATGCGCGATCCATCCGGCGACGCAACAATGGCGCGCAAATGAATCGAGCCATGCTCTATGGTCGCGTAGGCTCCAATGGGTACCTGGCACCCGCCTTCGAGCGTCCGAAGCAGCGCCCGTTCGGCCGTGATCGCCAATCGCGTTTCAGCGTGATCCAGCTTGCGCGCGAGTTCGAACGCAGCGCCATCTTTGGAATGAACGCGCGTCTCGATCGCCAGCGCGCCTTGCCCCACCGCGGGGCACATAACCGTCACCGGCAGCAGCTCGCGTATGCGATCCTCGAGACCCAGCCGCCTCAATCCCGCCGCCGCCAGCACGATCGCGTCATATTGCCCTTCGTCCAGCTTTCGCAATCGCGTATCGACGTTGCCGCGCAGCATCTCGATCACGATTCCCTTCCCCAACGCGTGAAGCTGCGCGCCGCGCCGCAGCGAACTGGTTCCCACTCTCGCGCCGTCGCCCAGCTCGTCAAGCGGGTGACCTACCAGCGCGTCGCGTGGATCTTCGCGCTCCGGAATCGCGGCCAGCGTCAGCCCCGCCGGGATTTCCGACGGCACGTCCTTCAAGCTGTGCACTGCGATGTCGATGGCGCCGGCCAGCAGCGCCTCTTCGATTTCCTTCGTGAACAGCCCCTTGCCGCCGACCTTGGCGAGCGCTACGCCGGTGATCTTGTCGCCAGTGGTCTTGATGATCTCGATGCGCGTCTCCGCGCCCAGTTCGCCGAGCTTCGCCTGAATGTGCCGCGCCTGCCACAGCGCGAGCTGCGACCCCCGCGACCCGATCGTAATCATCCGTCTCCCAGCCGGAACAGTTTCCGGATTATGTTGACCATGTGCGCGCCGCTCTCGTCGGCGGCCTGCTTGCGAAGCTCCGTAATCGGCCCGTGCGCGACCTTGTTGACGATCCCACGCGCGATCATCTGCACCGCCTCTTCCTGCTGCGGCGAAAGCGGCCCGAGTTTCGCGCGGTTGCGCTCGATTTCGTTCGCCGCCAGCGCGGAAAGCTGCTCCTGCAAGCTGACGATGATGGGCGCCGCGTCGCGCGATTTCAGCCGCACCACCATTCGCTCCACCTCTTCGCGAATAATGTCCTCGGCCTCTACCGCGACTTCAATCCGTCCCTTCATATTGCCTTCCACCACGCGATCCAGATCGTCGATGTCGTAGAGAAACACGTTGTCCAGCTGGTTCACCGCCGGATCGATGTTCCGCGGAACCGCGATGTCGATCAGAAACATCGGGCGATTGCGGCGCAGTCCGATCACTTCGCGCATCTGGTCGCGCGTCAGGATGTAGTGGGGCGCCGCACTCGACGCAATCAGGATATCCACGTCCGGCAGCGCGGCCGAAAACCGGTCGTAGTCGACCACCTTGCCCTGAAATTCCTCCGCCAGCGCCTCGGCCCGCGCGCGCGTCCGGTTCGTCACCAGGATTTCGGAAACTCCCGCCCTCCGCAGATGCCGCGCCGCGGACTCCGCCATCTTGCCGGCGCCCGCCAGCAGCGCGCGCTTTCCCGCGAGCGATCCGAAAATCTCCCGCGCCAGCTCCACCGCCGCATAGCTGACCGAAACCGCGCTCTGCCCCAGATCCGTCTCCGACCGTACTCGCTTCGCCACGTTGAAGGCGCGCGTCAGCACCAGGTCGAGAAACCCGCTCACCGCGCCGCACTCTTTCGCGCGCGAATACGCGGTCTTCATCTGTCCCAAAATCTGCGGCTCGCCCACGATCATCGAATCCAGGCTCGCGGCCACGCGAAACAGGTGCCGGATCGCGTCCGGCCCGTCGTGGCGATAAAGATACGGCGAGATCCAGGCGTGCTCCACCGCCCGCGATTCCGCGATGAAGTGCTCGATCGCCTCTCCCGCGCCAGCTTGCTCATCCGCCGCCACCGTGATCTCCACGCGATTGCAGGTCGACAGAATCATGCCTTCGAGCAGCCCCGGCCGCCGTCTCAAACTGCCCAGCGCTTCCTGAAGCCCGGCATCTTCAAACGCCAGCCGCTCGCGCACCTCTACCGGCGCGGTTCGATGATTCAGACCTGTGACGATCAGACGCATTCTGATTTTAGTGCTCGAGCGCCGGCCTCAATCCGACGTGCGCGGCCCACGTCAGCGCGGCGCAACCCAGCACCGCCAGCGCCATCACCGCCGCCTTTCGGCCCCGCCATCCCGCCGACACGCGCAGAAAAATCATCACCAGACACAATACCCACGTGAACAACGAAAGCTGGATCTGCGGCGCGCCGATCCACCGCGTGCCGGATTCAACCGACGCCCACGTCACCGCGAAGATCACGCCCAGCGTCAGCAGCACGAACCCCAAACCCATCGAGACGCTGATCACGTTGTCGAGCGTCGCAAGCGGCGGCAGTTTCTCGAGCAGCGGGTTCGCTTTTTTGCTCTTGAGCCGCCGCTCCTGCATCAGATAAAACAGCGACGCGACCGCGGTCAGCAGCAGCGCCGCATATCCCGCCAATACCAGCACGATGTGTACGATCAGCCACGCGTCCCGCATCCCTACGTTCGGCCAGGACGCCACCGGCTGCTCTATCGAGGCGACCAGCGTCATCAGAAACACCAGCGGAAATAGCGCCACCGCGGTCGACGAAAACCGGTACCGCCATTCGACCAGCAGGAACACCACCGCAATCAGAAACGCGCACACCCGCAGCGTGTCGAAGAACGTGTCGAGCGGCAGTCGGCCATACGCTATCGCCGCTTCCACCAGCGCGACTCCGTGCAGCACCACCCCCACCCGGAACGAAACCAGCGCGACGGGATACAGACCCTGATTTCGACGCAGCAGCACCAGCATTGAGTGCACCAGACCGATGCCGTAGAGACACGCCGCCACGCGCAGCCAGAGAATGCTTGTTTCCACGTACTTTTATTCTATGGTATCGGACGCTGCGCCCAATCCGTATGGTCCGCGCGAAGCGCGCACCTCCATTCTGACTTCTGAATTCTGGCTTCTGAATTCTTCTTCTCTCGCGTCATCCCGAGCGCCCCTCGTCATCCCGAGCGCAGCGAGGGATCTCCTATGATGTTTTGTCAACTCCGAGGTTCTGGTTTCCGGTTATGGTCCATCGGCCGGACGAGTTCATAGTTCCCCTTGGCCCTGATCGGAGGATCGGGCAAGCC
>Ga0182024_10008428_pt1 | contig 21735 bp, 18 predicted proteins | sample P32metaG_FD_120480 | JGI IMG/M metagenome (GOLD analysis project Ga0182024, IMG submission 120480) | Permafrost microbial communities from Stordalen Mire, Sweden - P3-2 metaG (Illumina Assembly) | ecosystem: Environmental > Terrestrial > Soil > Wetlands > Permafrost | place: Sweden: Stordalen...
TGTTACTCACCCGTTCGCGGCTTTGCCCCAGGCCGAAGCCTGGTTCGTCGCTCCACTTGCATGTGTTAGGCACGCCGCCAGCGTTCGTCCTGAGCCAGGATCAAACTCTCCGTGAAGAACTTCTACGAAGAGTCGTCAGGAAGTACACCCGTCGATCGGGCAGCGACCTTTGGTCACAGCCGGCGACGGGTCAAGTCCTGGGTCGGCCCCTGGTGGGACTCGACCCTTGCGCCAACTACTGGGAGCCCGAAGTACACGGTGGGCCCCCGGCGCAAGACGGGGTCAATCTTGGCACCGCCGTCCGAGCGCTTCCCGAGGGAGAACGTTCGAGCGACGGCGTCGAACCTGGACACACAACTCGACCGACGAATCGGTCGAAGAGTGCGCATGCTGTTGAGTTTTCAAAGACCGTCGCACCTCTTCAGGAAGCTGATCCTCCTCAGGGGGCGCGCCCGGACCCAAAAGCAGGTTCCGGAGCGGACCGATGAGTATAGCGCCCGGATTCGACGTTGTCGCATCTGCAACTGAGTCGGAGCCTGCGCTGCTCGGCCGGCGCCTAGGATACGACCTGGACGCTCACGATGCGTTGCCGGGGTCGATCGTCGAAGTCGATGAGCACGATCTGCTGCCAGGTCCCGAGCGCCAGTCGCCCGCCCACCAGGGGAATGGTCTCCGAGGGGCCGATCAGCGCCGCGCGCAGGTGCGCGTGGGAATTGGAGTCGTGGTTGAGGCGGTTGTGCTCGTAGTCGCCGCGGGTGGGAATCAGGCGCTCGAGCAGCACCTGCAGGTCATTGACGCCGCCGGGTTCGTATTCCATCGTGGTCACCGCGACGGTCGAGCCGACCGCGAACGCGGTCACCAGGCCACGGTCGGCTCCGGCGGCGGCGGCAATCCTCGCCACCCCCTCGGTGATGTCGACCACATGGCCGTTGCCCGGCGTCTCCATCCGCAGCTCTCCCCCACCCACCGTCATGCCGCGAACCGATCGACCGTCGCCATCCCGGGCGCCCCGCCTCCGACCGCGACGGTAGGCCCGCCTCCGACCGCCACCCCGGTCACCCGGCCTCGACCTCCACGCGCGCGAACCGGCGCTTGCCGAGCTGCAGGACCCGGCCGTCGACCTCCCCGGCCGGCAGATCGAGGGTGCCCGCCGGCACCGGCTCGCCGTCCAGGCGCACCCCGCCTCCGCTCAGGCTGCGCCGAGCCTCCGAGCTCGAAACTCCGAAGGCCTGTCCGATCAGGGCGGGCAGGTGCACCATGGCCCCGTTCGCCGACCAGCGCACCACCGCCACCTGGTCGGGCACCTGGTGGCGGATGTGGACACGGTCGAAGCGCTCCTCCGCCTCCCGGGCGGCCGCCTCGTCGTGAAAGCGTGCCACCAGTGCACGAGCCAAGGACCGCTTGGCGTCACGGGGGCCGAGGTCGGCCGGGGGCGCGGCATCCAGGAGCAGCGAGTACCAGTCCGGCAGCGAGGCATCGGGAATGCTGAGCGTCCGCCCGTACATGTCATCGGGGCTGTCGGTCACGCCCACGTAGTTGCCAAACGACTTGGACATCTTGCGTACCCCGTCGGTTCCGGTGAGCAGCGGCAGGGTCATGATCACCTGCTCGGGCTGGCCGTAGGCTCGTTGGACGTCTCGCCCGAGCAGCAGGTTGAACTTCTGATCGGTGCCGCCGAGCTCGACATCCGCACGCACGGCCACCGAGTCATAGGCCTGAAGCAGCGGATACAGGAGCTCCAGAACCGAGATCGGCTCGTGGGCCCCGAAGCGCTTGGCGAAGTCATCTCGCTCGAGCATCTGACCCACGGTGGCGGTGCGCAGCAGCGAGAACAGGTCGGCCATGGACATGTCGAGCCACTCGCCGTTGAAACGGATCTCCAGGCGGTCGGGATCGGGATCGAGCACCTTGAGCGCCTGCTCGCGAAACGTGGCCGCGTTGGCGTCGATCTGAGCGGGGTCGAGCGCCGGCCTCGTGCTCGAGCGCCCGCTGGGGTCGCCCACGCGCGCGGTGTAGTCACCGATGATCAGAACCACGACATGCCCGAGGTCCTGGAACTCGCGCAGCTTCTGGAGCACCACGGTGAAGCCGAGGTGGATGTCGGGCGCGGTGGGATCGATGCCGAGCTTGACCCGCAGCGGCCGCCCCGCCGCGAGCTTGCGCTGGAGCCCATCCTCGGGCAGGCAATCAACGGCGTTGCGGGCCAGCCACGCGGCCGTGCGCGCGGGCGTGGGGGCCTCAGTGCCCATTCGGGCCAATGCTAGACTCTCGCCGCCGCCCGGGAAGCGCCGCCGGCATCGTGGCCGGGCCCGGCGCAGGGGAGTCCGAGCGCCCGAGCCGCCCTTCCGGTGGCCGCCCGCGCCGGCGCCGTCCAGTCCTGAGCCCCATCGATCGCACGATCGACGACGATCACACTTCGCATGAGCGACGACGATCAAATCCAGCCTGACCGCCTCTACCTCCGCGCGCCGATCCCCGCGGTCCGGCCGCGCCGATGGTGGCGCGATCGCCGTAGACGATCCGCCCGGCCCCGGGTGCGCAAACTGCGACTGCTCTCGGTCCTGGTCGGGCTGGGGGCGCTGGCCATCGTCTCGACGCTGTTTGGGATGCTCACGGCGGTCGCCTCCGACCTGCCCCAGATCGAGAACAAGGCGCAGTACCGGCAGGAGAAGAACTCCTACCTGTACGACGATCATTGGAAGCTGATCGGGACCTTCGCCCCTCCCAATCACACGGTGATCGACACCCTCGGTCAGGTCAACCCGATCATGCAGGACGCGATCATTTCGGTCGAAGACAAGCGCTTCTGGACGGACCCGGGCGTGGACATCCGCGGTATCGCCCGCGCCTTGGTCGCGGATGTCTCGGGCGGGGCCACGCAGGGCGCCTCCACGATCTCCCAGCAGTTCGTCAAGAACGCGCTCTCTGAGGAGGGCAACCGAACCATCTTGGAGAAGCTCCGCGAGGCCGCGCTCGCCTATCACCTGACCCACGAGTGGTCCAAGCAGAAGATCCTCACCGAGTACCTGAACTCGATCTACTTCGGCAACGGCGCCTACGGGATCGAGTCGGCCGCGCGGGTCTACTTCGGGCGAGTCCATGGCTTCGATCAGGAGACCGAGAGCTCTGGGAGCACCAGCGGCTGTGGCGACTCGCCGCGTCCGTCGTGCGCGTCGGTCCTGCAGCCCTGGGAGGCCGCGCTGCTCGCGGGCATGGTCGCCAACCCGTCGGCGTTTGACCCGGTCGCCCACCCCCAGGCGTCGATGGGTCGCCGAAACCTCGTCCTCGCGGACATGTACGCCCAGCACTACATCTCGCGCGCGGTGTACGAGAAGAGCATCAACGAGAGGCTGCCGAGTGCCGCCGACATCGAGCAGCCCCAGGAGCCGGGCGCGGCCCCCTACTTCACGAGCTGGCTGCGCCCCCAGATCCTGGACGCGGTGGGCCGCGGCGTCTCCCAGAAGGTCGCGGAATACCGTGCCTATTACGGCGGATTGAAGATCCGCACGACGATCGATCTGCCGATGCAGCAGGCGGCGCAGCAGGCGATCACCGCGGAGCTGCCGAGCGGGCCCAACGAGCCGACCGCCTCGCTGGTGGCGATCGACAACAAGACCGGCCAGGTGCGGGCGATGGTCGGAGGCCCGCTGCAAGACGGTCAGCAGGACTACGCCCAGCACCCGTTCAACCTGGCCACCGAGGGGTTTCGCCAGCCCGGATCGGCCTTCAAACCGTTCACGCTGGCCGTCGCGCTGGAGCACGGCTACGGGCCCGACTCGGTCTTCGACTCCGAGCCGCTGAACCTGATCGTCCCCAACAGCTCAGGCAAGGAGCACTACCTCGTCAAGAACTTCGGGAACGAGTACTCGGGCCCGATCACGCTCGCCGATGCCACCGCGCAATCCGACAACAGCGTGTTCACCCAGCTCGGCCTCTCGCCCGGCGTCGGGACCAAGCGAATCGCCCGGATGGCCAAGGCGATGGGCATCCGGTCCCCGGTGTCGACCAACTACGCGATGATCATCGGTGGGCTCAAGCAGGGCGTGACCCCGATGGACATGGCTCACGCCTACGAGACGATCGCCGAGGGTGGACTCCGGGTCTATGACCCGGGATTGGGCGCTCCGGGCGAGGGACCGACCGGAATCGCCCAGATCAGCTGTCCGGTCGTCAAGTGCACCGGCAGCCGGACTCTCACCGACACGCCGCACTACCGGCGCGTCATCCCGCTCAGCGTCGCTCAGACGATCCACGAGCTCCTCGTCGGCGTCGTGCAGCACGGAACCGGCACCGCCGCCCAGATCTCCGGCATCGACGTGGCCGGCAAGACGGGGACCACGAGCGACTACGGGGATGCGTGGTTCGTCGGCTGGACGCCTCAGATCACCACCGCGGTGTGGGTCGGCTTTCCCAACAAGCTCGTGCCGATGACCGACCTGTTCAATGGCGGACCCGTCGAGGGCGGGAGCTTCCCGGCCGAGATCTGGCAGGACTTCATGACCCAGGCGCTGCAGCTGTACAACTCCGAAGGCGACGCGGCCATGGATTCGGGGCAGCCCGCCCGTTCCCAGGCCAAGCGGTCGAGTCAAACCGATACCAATGGCTCGACCTCGGGCGGGACGGGCACCACCTACACGCCGCCGCCGAGCTCATCGGGCAGCGGCGGGACTCCGACGACCAGCGACAGCGGTTCCGGCGCCGGTACGACCGGCGCGGGTGGGGCTGCCGGCGGGGGCGGCGCGGGTGGTGGTGGGACCGGTGGCACCGGCGGTGGTACCGGCGGCACGGGTGGTGGCACGGGCGGGACCGGGGGCGGAACCGGCGGCACGGGTGGGACGGGCGGCGGATCCGGCGGCGGTGGTGGCACCGGCGGCGGTGGTGGCACCGGAGGTACGGGCGGCGGCAGCGGCAGCGGCGGCACGGGCGGCGCCGGCTTGGGGGGCGGCGGCTGAGCTGGATACCGGCCCACCGGGCCGGATGGGGCCTCCGTGGCTTTGATGGCCTAAACCGAGCAAAACCGATCACTCACCCACCAACGCCGCGTTGCGAGATCCGGAGTGCTCGCTGCTCCCAGCCTGACTGCCCTTCTCCCCCAGTAGTCAGGTTCGCACCCAGGCCGGCCGCCGGATGCCGGAACCGGAAACGCGGGTTTCAGAGCGCGCTCCGAGCAGCCTGACGGGGTCCGCTCCACGACCCGCGGAATCCGCGGCTCTCAGAGCACAGCCGCCCGCCGAGCTCGAATTGCGCTCCGAAACGCCCGCTTTGTTCGCCACGCGACCACGGCTGACGCAAGCCCAGATCCAGCTGATCAACCGCGTCGATCGCGAACAACGCGAACTGTCCAGGGCTCCAACGAATCCCTCAAATCCCGCGGCAACGCCTGATCACGATCAGACCCCACGAAGTTCCGAGCCATACCCGAAGGGTCTAAACCCTCCAGACAGACCCACCCGACTTATGCGACAGCCCCCATGGCTACCAAAGCCACGGAGGCGGTCATCCTCCCTTCGGCCGTGGCCAGCGCCGGCACGCGGCTCAGGCTTCGGCGGCAGCCACTCGCACCGGGCGCGACACAAATCGGTTGCCGGCCGCGGAGAAGCGCCAGGGCAGCTCGGCCGCGCGAGTGATTCCGATCCGGCGGTCCACCGCTATCTCCACCTCGCGCCAAGCCGCCGGTCGCCGGGAGAAGACGACCGGACCGCGATCCAGGTCGCTGCCGTTGTCGCCGAGGCCGATGCCCAGGGCCTGAGTGAGCTTGCCGGGCCCCGAGCACAGCAGGCGCTCGCTGTCCACCCCGCGCCGGACGCGCATGTGGTCCAGGCCCTCGAGCGGCTCGAGCGCCCGGATGAGCACCCCGGCGCCGACCCCCTCGGGCTCGCACACGGCGTTCAGGAGCGCGTGGATTCCGTAGGAGCGGTACACGTAGGCGCGTCCCGGCGGGCCGAACAGCGTCCGCGTCCGGGGCGTCAGCCCGACGAAGGCGTGAGAGGCCGGCTCGGAATCGTGATAGGCCTCGGTCTCGACGATCACGCCGGCGGTGTCCTGGTGGGTGACGACGCAGCCGACTAGGTCGCGAGCCACCTCCAGCACCGGACGGTCATAGAAGGAGGGTTTCACGCCAGAGCCGAGCGCGCCCGCTCCAGCTGCTCGCGCACCCGCGCCAGGCTGGTACCGCCCTCCGAGACCTTGGTCTCCAGCCAGGCGCGATCGGTGAGCAGCCGGTAGAACTCCTCGTCGAGCAGCGGGGACTGCTCGGCGAGCTCCTCGGGCGTGAGCTCAGAGAGCGTCCGGCCGTCCGAGACGGCCCGTCCGACCAGTCCCGCCACCACCCCGTGGGCCTCCCGGAACGGGACCCCGCGGCGGACCAGCAGGTCGGCGACGTCGGTGGCGGCCAGGAACTGGTCGGAGGCCGCCTCGGCCAGGCGCTCCCGGTCAAAGGTGATCGTCGCCACCATCCCCCGAGCCGCCTCCAGGCACAGCTCGAGCGTGTCGCAGGAATCGAACAGCCGCTCCTTGTCCTCCTGCATGTCCTTGTTGTAGGTGAGCGGCAGACCGTGCATGACGCCGTGGAGGGCGACGAGGTTCGAGACCACCCGCGGCGCCTTGGCGCGGAGCAGCTCGGCGGCGTCCGGGTTCTTCTTCTGGGGCATGATCGAGGACCCCGAGGCCCAGGCGTCGGAGACCTCGCAGAACCCGAACTCCTGCGAGGACCAGAGCACTATCTCCGCACCCAGCCGCGACAGATGGGTGGCGCAGGTGGCCGCGGCCGCCAGGTAGTCGAGCACGAAGTCCCGGTTGGAGACCGCATCGATCGAGTTCTCGACCACCCCCGAGAACCCGAGCTCGGCGGCCACCGCCGCCCGGTCGGTGTCGAAGTTCACGCCCGCCAGGGCTCCGGCGCCCAGGGGCAGCTTGCGGGTCGCGGCCAGCACCCCCGCGAAGCGCTCGCGGTCGCGCACCAGCATCCACACGTAGGCCAGCAGGTGGTGACTGAGGTAGACGGGCTGGGCGCGCTGCAGATGGGTGTAGCCGGGCATCGGCCAGTCGAGGTGGCGTTCGGCCTGCTCCACCAACGTCTCGGCCAGGGCCTCGATGCGTTCCAGCGCACCGTGGGCGTGGGCGCGGACGAACATGGCCACGTCGGTGGCTGTCTGGTCGTTGCGCGAGCGAGCGGTGTGGAGCTTTCCCCCCACCGGGCCCACGATCTCGGTCAAGCGCCGCTCGATGGCCATGTGGATGTCCTCGTCGCCGTCGGAGAACGGAAACGACCCATCCCCCAGTTCCCTGCGTACCTGGTCCAGCCCCCGGTGCAGCTCGGCGAGATCGGCGTCGGAGATGATCCCCCGGGCGGCCAGCATCGTGGCGTGGGCGATCGACTGGTCGACGTCGTAGGGGCTCAGCCGCCAATCGAAGCCGATCGAGTCGTTGATCGCACGAAAGGCGGCGTCCTGGGGTTCGGCAAAGCGTGAGATGGCAGGCATTATGGACCGGCTGTCAGCTGTGCAGCACGTCCCGTAGCCCGGCGGCCACGGTCTCCACCTGGCCCTCGGTCATCTCGGGAAAGAAGGGCAGCGCGATCGACCGGGCGGCGACGTCCTCGCAGACCGGAAATTCCCCTTCGCGGTGACCGAACCGCTCGCGGTAGAAGGTCATGAGGTGAATCGCGGGGAAGTAGGGCTTGCTGGGTATGGAGCGCTCGGCCAGCGCCCGCACCGTGGCATCGCGGTCGACGCCCCGGGGCAACTGGACGACGTAGACGAACCAGCCACGGCGAGCGCCGCCGGCGTCCTCGCACGGGAGCGTCAGCCCCTCCATCCCGGCGAGCGCCTCACCGTAGAGGTCCGCCACGCGGCCGCGCCCGGCGAGCATCTCGTCGAGTCGCTGCAGCTGGGCCAGGCCCAGCGCGCAGGCGATGTCGGAGAGCCGGTAGTTGAAGCCGAGGCGGTCGTGGTCGAGCCAGTCCATGTTGGGTGAGCGGCCCTGGTTTCGCTCGGAGTCGATTCGCTCCTTACAGCCGGCGTCGGCCATCGTCACGATCCCCCCCTCGCCGGTCGTGATCTGCTTGTTGGCGTAGAAGCCGAACACCGCCGGGTGGCCCCGGCCCCCCACGGGTCCCCCGTCGGCGTAGACGGCGCCCAGGGCCTCGCAGGCGTCCTCCACGATCGGCAGTCCCAGCCGTTCGAACGCCGCCAGGTCGGCGGGATAGCCGAAGACGTGCACCGGCAGCACGGCCGTGGTGCGCTCGGACACCGCCGCGGCCGCCGCCTCGGGATCGAGGTTCAGCGTGACCGGATCGATGTCGGCGAACACCGGAGTGGCGCGCTCGAACACCGCCACGTTGGCGCTGGCCACGAACGAGAACGGGCTGGTCACCACCTCGTCGCCGTCGCTGACCCCGACCGCGCGGAGCGCCAGGTGAAGGCCGGCGGTGCCGCTGGAGACAGCGCTGGCGTGGGGCGCGCCGACGCGAGCCGCGAACGCCTGCTCGAACTCGGCAAGGCGCGGTCCCAGCGACAGGTGCCCCGAGCGCAGCACCTCGAGCACCCGGGCCTCCTCCTGCGCACCGACGACCGGGCGGGCGAGCGGGATGGGCTCGCTCACGACCGGCGAGGCGAGCCGGACCGGCTCACTCACGAGCGGGGAGCCGACCGGGTGGCCTGACTCCCGAGCCGGTTCTGACGCGGCTGCATCGCGTACTCCAGGGAGTCCAGCAGAGCCTCCCAGGAGGCGACGATCACGTTCTCGGAGACGCCGATCGAGCCCCACACGTGCTCGCCGTCACTGGAGTCGATCAGGACCCGGGTCACCGAGGCCGTGCCTCCCTTGGTCTCGTCGAGCAACCGCACCTTGAAGTTCTCGAGCGCGATATCGGCCAGCTGCGGGTGGATGTCGCCGATCGCCTCGCGCAGCGCCCGGTCCAGGGCGTGCACGGGGCCGTTGCCCTCGGCGGTTCGGACGTAGCGCTCCCCGTCGATCCAGATCTTGATCGTGGCCTCGGTCTCGACGTGGCCCTGGGGGCCCATTTCGACGATCACCCGCCAGTGCTCGAGGGTGAACAGCGGCTCGTAGTCTCCGGCCTGCTTGCGCAGCAGCAGCTCAAAGGAGCCATCCGCGGCCTCGTAGTGATAGCCGTGGTGCTCGAGCTCCTTGACCCGGTCGACGACCTGGGCCGCCCCCGCCTCGTCGAGCTCGATCCCGGCCTGCAGGGCGCGCGCCTGCACGGTCCCCTTGCCCGAGAGCTCGGAGATCAGCAGCTCACGCCGGTTGCCGACGATCTCGGGATCGATGTGCTCGAAGGTCGCGGGGTCGGTGCTCACCGCGGCGACGTGCATGCCGCCCTTGTGCGCGAAGGCGTTGCGGCCCACGTACGGGGAGTCGGGATCCGGGGTGAAGTTGAGCAGCTCGGCGACGTAGTTGGCCGTCGGGGTCAGGGAGGCCAGCTGGGCCGCGGTCAGGCACTCATAGCCGAGCTTGAGTTGCAGGTTGGGGACGATCGTGACCAGGTTCGCGTTCCCGCAGCGCTCTCCGTAGCCGTTGAGCGTGCCCTGCACGTGCGTGGCGCCGCGCTGGACCCCGGCCAGGGCGTTGGCCACCCCGCAGCCGGCGTCGTCGTGAGTGTGGATGCCGACCCGGGTCCCCTCGGCCCCCATCGACGCCACGACCTCGCCCATCGCCGCCCCCAGGTCATGGGGGAGCGTGCCGCCGTTGGTGTCGCAGCACACCACGGTCTCGGCCCCCGCCTGCGCGGCCGCACGCAGGCACTGCAGTGCATATGCCGGGTCGTCGGCATACCCGTCGAAGAAGTGCTCGGCGTCGTAGATCACGCGCTTGCCCTGGCCGACCAGGAAGGCGACCGACTCGGCGATCATCGCCAGGTTCTCCTCGCGGTCGACCCTGACCACCTTCTCCAGGTGCAGGGCCCAGGTCTTGCCGACCAGCGTGCACACCGGCGCAAAGCAGTCGGCGAGCACCCGGAGGGCGGGATCGGCCTCGGCGGCCATCCCCCGCCGCCGCGTCATCCCGAAGGCGGCGATCTCCGCGTGCGGGAAGGTCTCGGCGCTGAGCAGCTCGAAGAGCTCGAGCTCCTTGGGATTGGAGGTCGGAAACCCGGCTTCGATGAGGTCGATCCCGAGCTCGTCGAGCCGGTGGGCGACGCGCACCTTCTCGTCGGCCGACAGCGACATCCCCTCACCCTGCATGCCATCACGCAGGGTGGTGTCATAGAGCTCGATCCGTTTCATCCGACGGTGCGCGACGGAATCTTGACCACGTCGAGCCAGTCGCGGTAGCGTTCGTCGCGGCCGTGCAGAGCGTCCAGGAAGACGTTCTGAACGGCCCGGGTGACCGGTCCGGCGACCCCGTCTCCGATCTGGTGGTCGTCGATCTCGCACACCGGCACGAGCTCGGCGGCGGTTCCCGAGAAGAAGACCTCGTCGGCCAGGTAGAGCTCGGCGCGGGCGAGGTCGCGCTCCACCACCTCGTAGCCGAGATCGCCGGCGATGGTCAGGATCGACTTGCGGCTGATGCCGTCGAGGATCCCGGCGGTCTGGGGCGGAGTGAGGATCTTGCCCTCGCGCACGATGTAGATGTTCTCGCCGGTCCCCTCGCTCACGAACCCATGGGAGTCGAGCAGGATCGCCTCCTGATAACCGGCCTTGGTGGCCTCGATCTTGGCCAGGACGCTGTTGAGGTACTGGCCGCTGGCCTTGGCGTGAGGGATCAGCGAGTCCGACGAGATCCGCCGCCAGCTCGCAACCTTGGCTCGGATCCCCTCGAGCGCCGCCTGCTCGCCCAGATAGGCGCCCCACGGCCAGGCGGCGATCGACACCGACACCTCGCAGTCCAGCGGGTTGAGTCCCATCTGACCGTAGCCGCGGTAGACGATCGGGCGGATATAGCACTCGGTGAGGCCGTTGGCGGCGATCAGCTCGTGGGTCGCGGAGCGCAGCTCCTGCAGCGTGTAGGGCACGGGCATGTAGTAGAGCTCGGCCGACTTGAGCAGGCGCTGGAGATGGTCGACATGGCGGAAGATCGCCGGCCCCTGGGGCGTGTCGTAGGCGCGCTCTCCCTCGAACACCCCGGTCCCGTAGTGCAGCCCGTGCGTCAGTACGTGGACCTTGGCGTCCTCCCAGGCAACGAGTTCTCCGTTGAGCCAGATGAGGTCGACTTGTTCCACGACTGCTCCTTGGTACTGCCTAGAGGTGGGTCAGGACTCCCCGGGTGGCCTGCGCGGTGGTCGCGTCGCCCCCGAGGTCGGGCGTGCGCAGCCCGTCGGCGAGCACACGATCGACGGCGGATTCTACCGCCAAGGCCTCCTCCTCCATGCCAAATCCATGGCGCAGCATCAAGGCCGCCGAGAGGAACATGGCCAGCGGGTTGGCGATCCCCCTCCCGGCGATGTCGGGGGCCGAGCCGTGCACGGGCTCGAACACGCCCGGGCCACTGCCGTCGCCCAGCGAGGCCGAAGGCAGCATCCCCAGCGACCCGGTCAGCATCGCCGCCTCGTCGGACAGGATGTCGCCGAACATGTTCTCGGTGACGATGACATCGAAGTCGCGGGGCGCGGCCACCAGCCGCATCGCCGCGTTGTCGACCAGCAGGTTCTCGAGCTCGAGGTCTGAGAACTCGGCCCCGTGCAGATCGCGGACGACCTCGCGCCACAGCCGGCTGGTCTCGAGCACGTTGGCCTTGTCCACGCTCGTGACCAGGTGTTTGCGCCCCCGAGCGGCTTCGAAGCCCACGCGGGCGATGCGGTCGATCTCGGCTCGCGAGTAGACGCATGCATCCGAAGCGCGGTCGGCGGTCCGGGTCTTCTCCCCGAAGTAGATCCCGCCGGTCAGCTCGCGCACCACCAGCAGGTCGGTGCCCTCGATCACCTCACGCCGGAGCGGGCTCGCGTCAAAGAGCGCCGGCAGCGGCTTGACCGGTCGCAGGTTGGCGAACAGTCCCAGTCCCTTTCGGAGCCCGAGCAGGCCCTGCTCGGGGCGGGGCTTGGAGGGGTCGGTCGTATCCCACTTGGGTCCCCCCACCGCGGCCAGGAGCACGGCGTCGGCGGCCCGGCAGGCGGCCAGCGTCTCGTCCGTCATCGCCGTGCCGTGAGCGTCGATGGAGGCGCCCCCGAACAGGTGCTCCTCGTACTCGAAGTCGGCGCCGACGGCGCGCAGCACCTCGAGCGCGGGCGCCATGATCTCGGGCCCGATCCCGTCGCCGGGCAGCAGGATGACACGCTTGCTCATGGCCGGCGCAACCTACCCGATCGTGGGGCGCGAGGGGCGCCGCGCGCTCATGTTCAGGCGCACGTAATCGAGCACCAGGGGCGCGCCCACCCGCTCCATGACCGTGTCCACGAAGCGATCGCGCAGCTCCTCGGGAAGTGGATCGAGGTGGCGCACCAGGCAGACGGTGGCGATGAAGCTGCGGGGTTCCTCGAGCTCGGTGGGTCGCTCCTCGACCCAGGTGGAGACCTCGTGAAAGCCGGCCCGGCGCAGGCGCTCGGCGGTCTCCTCAGCGGTCGCGTAGTTCCACGGGCGCTTCCAGTCCGAGAAATAAGGCGCGAACGGCTCCTCGCCGGCCACCCTGTCCGCGGTCTTGCGAAAGGAGTCGATGTTGCCGCGCCCTCCGCACTGGGCGAGCAGCCGCGCGCCCGGCTTCATGTTGCGATGCAGGGCCTCGAACAGAGCGTCGTGGTCGGGGATCCAGTGAAAGGTGGCGTTGGAGAAGACGACGTCCACGGGCTCGGGGAGCGCCAAGTCGACCAGGTCCTGGCACAGCGCCGTCGCCCAATCGCCGAGCGCCTCCTGGGTATGGGCCACCATCGAGGGTGCAGCGTCGACCGCGTACACGGTCCCGTGCGGAAGGCGCCTCACGAGCTCGAGCGTGATCTTGCCCGAGCCGCAGCCCGCGTCGACCACGACCTCGTCGCCCGCCAGCTCGAGCCGGTCGAGCTGCTCGGCGGCCCAGCGCTGCTGGGGAGCCGAGATGCGATCGTAGGTGGCTGCGTCCCAGTCGCGAGCGCTCACGACGGGGCCTTCCAGCCGGCCACGACACCCTGGCGCCAGCACTTGTAGACGCAGTCGGCGCGGTGGAAGCCGGCTTCGCGGAGCCAGCACAGCTGCGACTCCACATCGGCACAGCGATCGTGCCGCATCCGCTCGCGGGCCCCGTCCAGTTCGGCCTCGGTCGCGCCCAGCGCCCGGCACCGTCTCGCACATTCCGCCTCGTAGGCATCAGCCAGCTCGGGTACCGGGGCGGCGAGCTGCTCGGCGTTGACGAACACCCCGCCAGGACGTAGCCGCTCATGGACGCCGGCCAGCAGCCGGCGCTGGTCGGGGTGCTCGAGATGGTGGATGGCCAGCGCCGACACGATCGCGTCGTAGGGACCGGCGGGCAACGGCCCGTTCATGTCGGCGACGTGGACGGCGGCGATCGCGCTGCCCAGGCGCTGGCGCGCCTCGTCGAGCATTGGCTCCGAGGCGTCGAGCAACTCGAGCCGCACGCCGGGCAGGGCGGCCAGGAGCGCAGCGCTCAACAGACCGGTTCCCGCCCCCAGGTCGAGCACCCGCTCAGCCGGGGGCGTCAGCGAGCCGACGACCTCCACCGCGGCGCCGTAGAAGTCGTCGTACCCGTAGACGAGGCGGCGCCGGAGCGCCGTGTAGTCCTCGGCGTGGGCCGAGAAGGCCGCGACTGCGGCAGGCTGGCTCATAGCGCCGTGGTCACCGGACCCTGGCGCTCGCGCCGGCGCTCGTAGTCCTCGATGCCCTCCTTGTCCTCGGCCAGGGTGACCGCGATGTCGTCGAGGCCGTTGAGCAGCCGGTGCTTGATCTCCCAGTCGATCTCGAAGCTGGCCGACCCTCCAGGCCAGCGCACCTCTTGCGCGGCCAGGTCGACCTGGGCTTCGCCCGCTGAGGCGATCGAGTCACACTCCTGCTCGGTCAACTGGACGGGCAGCAGGCCGATCTTGGTGGCGTTGGAGCGGAAGATGTCGCCGAAGCTCGGCGCGATGACGGTCTGGAAGCCGTAGTCCTCCAGCGCCCAGGCGGCGTGCTCGCGGCTGGACCCGCACCCGAAGTTGCGTCCGCTGACCAGGATCGGGTTGGGGGGCAGGTTCCAGTCGGGCTCCTTGGACCAGTCGAAGAACAGGAAGTCTCCGAAGCCGGTGCGGGCGATCCGCTTGAGGAACTGTTTGGGGATGATCTGATCGGTGTCGACGTCGTCTCGGTCGAGGACCGAGACCTGTCCGGTGATCGTCTCGATGGCTTTCATCACGCCTCCCAAGTGCGGATGTCGACGAAGTGACCTTCGATGGCGGCGGCCGCCGCCATCTGCGGGGAGACCAGGTGCGACCGCGAGCCTCTCCCCTGGCGACCCTCGAAGTTGCGGTTGGAGGTCGAGGCCACCCGCTCGCCCGGACCGGCGATGTCGGGGTTCATTCCCAGGCACATCGAGCATCCCGCGTCCCGCCAGTCGAAGCCGGCGCGCCGGAACACCTCGTCCAGACCCTCGCGCTCGGCCTGGGACTTGACCTGCTGAGATCCCGGGACGACCATGGCGTTCACGCTGTCGGCGACCTTCCGTCCGTCGATCACCTCCGCGGCCGCTCTGAGGTCTCCGATCCGGGAGTTGGTGCACGAGCCGATGAACACGCGATCGAGCTTGATCTCCTCGATCGGGGTGCCCGGGCGCAGGTCCATGTAGTGCAGCGCGCGCTCGTCCTGATCGGAGGTCGGGTCGGGCACGGCGTCGGAGACTCCGACCACCATGCCGGGGGTGGTGCCCCAGGTGACCATCGGGCTGATCGCCGCGGCGTCGACCGTCACCTCCTTATCGAAGGACGCTCCCGCTTCGGTGTGCAGCGAGCGCCACTCGCCGGGGATCTCCGCGGGAGCTCCCGGGCGCCCGAGCACCCATTCGAAGGTCGCGTCATCGGGGGCCACCATCCCGGCGCGCCCGCCGCCCTCGATCGTCATGTTGCAGACCGTCATCCGGCCCTCCATGGTCAGCGACTGGATCGCCGGGCCGGCGAACTCGACGACGTGCCCGACCGCGCCGGCCACACCCATCTGCCCGATCGTGGCCAGGATCAGGTCCTTGGCGGTCACCCCGAAGCCAAGGTCGCCCTCGTAGCTGATGCGCATCGACTTGGGCTTGGCCTGGACCATGCACTGGGTGGCCAGCACGTGCTCGACCTCGCTGGTGCCGATCCCGAAGGCCAGAGCTCCGAAGGCGCCATGGGTGGCGGTGTGGGAATCGCCGCACACGATCGTCATCCCCGGCTGGGTGATGCCCAGCTCGGGGCCGATGACGTGGACGATCCCCTGGTGTGAGGAGCCCAGCGAGTAGATGGGGATTTGGAATTCCTCGCAGTTGGCCTCGAGCGTCTGGACCTGAACCCGGGAGAGCTCATCGCGAATCAGCGCGGCCGTGGGCGTCCCGTCGGTGGGGACGTTGTGGTCGACCGTGGCCAGCGTCCGGTCGGGCCGGCGAACCTTCCGGCCGGCGAGCCGGAGGCCCTCGAAGGCCTGCGGGCTGGTCACCTCGTGGACGAGGTGCAGGTCGATGAACAGGAGGCTGTGGGAGACCTCGTGGGCTTGCCAGATCTTGTCGAACAGACTCTGAGGCATGGCGGGAATCCTCTCCTTGGCTTCTGGTTGGACGCGTCAGCTGCGCCGCAGGCCGGCACTCACCACGGCAAGCAGGACGGCTTCGGTGTCGGCGGGGTTCTCGAAGTGATGGGGCAGGTCGGCGTCGAAGGTGACGCAGTCTCCGGCGGCCAGCTCATGTGGGGCGCCGTCGCAGTGCAGGACCACGGCGCCGCGCTGGACGAGCGCGGTCTCGCGGCTGCCCGGCTCGTGCATCGGCGGATCACCGGGGCCCCCGGTGACGGCTCCGGGGGCGAGCGTGTGAACGGAGAGCTCGGCGCGCTGGCCGGGCAGCGGCGGGGTGAGGATCTCGTAGCTGTGGCCGGCGGCGCCCCGCGGGCCGACCCGGCGCTCGTCGGAGTGCACGACGGTGACGGCGCCGGTTTCGTCGAGGCGCAGCAGCTGCGAGAGGCGCAGCTCCAGGCCGTGGGCGATGCGCGTGGCCACCTGCAGCGTCGGACTCGTCTCCCCCCGCTCCACCTGAGAGAGCATCGGCGCGCTGACCCCGCTGCGCACCGCGAGATCGCGCAGCGACAGGTCCATGGCCTCGCGCAGGAGTCGGACACGGGCGCCGAGACCGTCGGAAGAAGTGATCTGATCAGCGGTGGCGGCCATCGCGGTACAATCGTACGCTATCACGTACACAGCGGCTCGCCCGGAGGCCGCGCACGGGATAACCGGCCATATGTTCCGGTACGCGCGTGCAGTGGGCTGTGTGGACCTGGCCGGTGGCCCCAACCTTGTCGCCGGATAGCCTGCCCGGGATGCGCTCGCGCCCCGACGTTCTCGTCCTCGGAGGCGGCGGCGTGCTCGGAGAGGCCTGGATGATGGGCGTGCTGGCCGGCATCGAGGACGCCGCCGGCGTCGACCTGCGTGACTGCGACGCCATGGTCGGTACCTCGGCGGGGGCCATCGTGGCCGCCCACCTGGTCGCCGGACGATCTCCCCGCCGGCCCTCCGCGGTCGGCACCGACGTGGAGGTGGGAGCGGCCAGCCCCGCCCGCGGCCTGGCCGTGGCCGCCGTGACCGCGGCCCGGCGCGCCGGCCAGACCGCGCTCGCGGCCAGCGCCACCTTCGCGCCGCTGGCTCTCGGGGTCGCGGCCCCGGGAGGCGCCCTGATTCGGTCGCTGCTGCTGCGCGGTCTCCCCCGCCCGCCCGACACGCTCAACGCCCTGCGGGATCAGGTCGAGCGCTCGGGGGCCCGGTTCGACGGCCGCCTGCGGGTGACCGCCGTGGACCGGGGCTCTGGCCGGCGAGTGGTGTTCGGAAGCCCGGGTGCCCCGCGGGCGAGCGTCGCCGAGGCCGTCGAGGCCTCGTGCACGGTTCCGTGGCTGTTCGCGCCGGTGCGAATCGGCGACCGCGAATACGTCGACGGGGGCGTGTGGAGCCCGACCAATCTCGATGCCGCCCCCGCCGGGCGCGACACCCACGTTCTGTGCCTGAACCCGACGGCCAGCCTCGCCACCCGGCACACGATGCTGACCGTGATGCGCAACGTCGCCCGCTCCGCGGTCTCGATCGAGGCTCTGGCCGTGCGCCGGCGGGGCGCCCGGGTGCGCGCCATCGCCCCCAACGCCGAATGCGCGGCCGCGATGGGCTCGAACTTCATGGACCAGGAGCCGCGCACCCGGGTGCTCTCCGCCGCTTACCGACAGGGACTGCTGGTGGTTGCCGACAACCGCAGCTGGTAGCCGGCGGCCCGCAAGACCTACGGCGCCCTGACGACCTCCGGCACCTCCGCCGCGCCGCCCGCCTCCTGCTCGGCCAACACCCCCAGGCGGCGCACCGCATTGGAGAGCGCCCGCACGTAGGCTCGCGCCCCCGCCTCGAGGATGTCGGTGGAGACGCCCTGGCCCGAGCCGGTCATCCCGGCGACCTCCAGCACCACCGACGTCTCGCCGAGCGCGTCGTGGCCGGCGGTGACCGCGTCGACGCGGAACTCGCGCAGCCGGGCGTCCACTCCGGTGGCCGCATTGATGGCGTGGAAGATGGCGTCGACCGGGCCGTCGCCGGTGAAGGAGCCCACCAGCTCCGCGTCGTCGGGTCCGCGGACGCTCACCGTGGCGTGCGGTGGCCGGCGGCTGGAAGCCTCGACGTCGAACCATTCGAGCACGTAGCCGGCGATCTCCTGGCGGAGCTCGTCGGTGACCAGCGCCTCGAGATCCATCGCGGTGACCTGCTTCTTCTTGTCGGCGATCTCCTTGAACCGCTTGAAGGCCGTGTTCAGCGCCTGTCCGTTGAGCTCGAAGCCCAGCTCGGCCAGCGCCTGGGCCAGCGCGTGGCGGCCCGAGTGCTTTCCGAGCACGATCGAGTTGGCGTCCAGCCCCACCGTGGTGGCGTCCATGATCTCGTAGGTGGTGCGCTCCTTGAGCACTCCGTCCTGATGGATGCCCGACTCGTGGGCGAACGCGTTGCGGCCGACGACCGCCTTGTTGGGGGCGACCGGGTAGCCGGTCAGTCGCGAGACCATGCGGGAGGTCCGGGCGATCTCCTGGGTGACCGCGCCCGTGTACAGCCCCACGTCGCTGGCGCGGGTGTGCAGCAGCATGATCAGCTCCTCGAGTGACGCGTTGCCCGCGCGCTCGCCGATCCCGTTGACCGCGCACTCGACCTGGCGCGCCCCGGCGCGCAACCCGGCGAACGAGTTGGCCACCGCCAGCCCCAGGTCGTCGTGACAATGCACCGAGAGCACCACTCCGTGCAGGTCGGGTACCAGCTCGTACAGGCCCCGGAGGAACTCTGCGTACTCGTGGGGCATCGTGTAGCCGACGGTGTCGGGAATGTTGATCGTGGTGGCGCCTTCGTCGATCGCGATCTGGCACACCTCGGCGGTGAACGCGAGCTCTGACCGGGTGGCATCCATGGGCGAGAACTCGACGTCGTCGGTGTACTCCTTGGCGTGGGCGACGGCGGCCCGGGCCTGCCCCTTGACGTCCTCGCGCGTGCTTTGCAGCTGGTGGCGGATGTGGATATCCGAGGTCGAGATGAAGGTGTGGATTCGCGGCCGCGCCGCGTCCTTGACGGCGTTGTAGGCGGCATCGATGTCTCCCACGTGGGTACGAGCCAGCCCGGTGATGACCGGTCCTTCGACGGTGCGGGCGATCTCCTGAACGGCCTCGAAGTCGCCGGGCGAGGTGATCGGGAAGCCGGCCTCGATCACGTCCACGCCCAAGCGCGCCAGCTGCTGGGCGATCTCGAGCTTCTCCTGCGTGTTGAGCGAGATCCCGGGCGACTGCTCGCCGTCGCGCAGGGTGGTGTCGAAGATCAGTACTCGGTTGGGATCATCCGGCTGTGTCATGTCACTCCTCTAACTCTCGAACTTGGCTTCTTCTCGGTGCTGGTTTGCGGCTACGTGCGGCCGCCGGCGCGCTATTCCCCCCGAGGGGGGAGGAGAAGAAGAGCGAGTTCGAGGCGGAGTGCCATCTGCGCCACAGCCTATCAAGCGTCCCACACGAGGAGCGCGAACCGGCATCATCTAGTCCGATGCGCGCCGTGCTCGAGATCAAGGACCTCGCCATCCAGATGGCCGGGAGCGGGCGCCGGTGAACGCCCCCCGCAGCCGGGAATGGCCACGCGCGACCATCGCGATCGGGCTGGCCGCGGTCGTCCTCGTGGTCATCGGCGCGCTGATCACCAGCGCCGCGTCCGGCGGCTCCACCAAGACGATCACGGCAACCGTCTCCACCACCACCCCGGCTCCGAGCGCCTCCCGGCAAGCCGCCCGGCTGGATTCCGACCAGCGGACGATCGCCACGCTCCGAGGCACCGTCGCGCACCAGCGCGCTCAGCTCAGCCGGGCGCGCAGGGCGCTGGTGCGCTCCCGACCTCGCGTCGCCGAGCTCGTTCACCGCGCCAAGAGGACCAAACCCAGCAGGAGGTAATACCTGCTCGGATAGCGATCAGAGCGCGACCGTCTGGCCGGCGAAGAAGCCGTCGCTGGAGACGATTTGATCGACCACGGCCTGCGGGGGCGGCGCGGAGGTCGTGATCGCCATCGCCGCCAGGCGACCCGCCTCGTCATTCTGGTCATCGGGCAGTCGCCCGACGGCAGCGGAGATGATGTTGACCCCGTGCTCGCCGAAGGCGGTCCCCACGCGTCCCAGCATCCCGGGCAGGTCCTGGTATCGAAACAGCGTGATGTGCTCCTCGAGCTGGACGTCGAAGCGCTGTCCCCAGGCCTCGAGCAGGTGCGGGCGGTTGCGGCGCCCGATCAGGGTTCCAGCGACCCGGACGACGGTGTCGCCGGCCGTCACCTCGACCCGGACCAGATCGGTGTAGTCCCGGGCGGCGCTGTGTTTGGTCTCAACCACGCGGATCCCACGCTCCTCGGCGATCGCTGGCGCGTTGACGGCGTTGACCTCCTCCTCGGTGTGGCCCGAGAGGGCGCCGAGCAGAGCCTCGATGGCCAGCAGGCGGGTGTCCCGGTCGGCGAGGCGGCCGAAGAAGTCGGTCTGGACGCGATCCACGGAGCCGCCCTCGGCCAGGGCCAGGGCGATCGCGATCCTCCCCAGCGAGCGGCACAGCGGAACGTAGGGGCCGAGCACCTCGACGTCCTCGGCGGGGATGGCGGGCACGTTGACGGCGCTCGTGACCACGCCTCCGGTTAGCGCCGCCACCACCTGCTCGGCGGCCTGGTAGCCCGCCCGGTCGGTGGCCTCGGCGGTGGAGGCCCCGAGATGGGGAGTGACGATCACGTTTGGGTAGCCGAACAGCGGATGCTCGATCACGGGCTCGGTCTGAAACACGTCGAGCGCCGCGCCCGCCACCTTGCCCGAGTCGAGCGCCGCCTTGAGGTCGTCGTCGACCACCAGCGGCCCCCGGGCGACGTTGAGGATCCGCACCCCGTCCCGGCACTTGGACAGGGCCTCGGCGTTGAGCCAGCCCTCGGTGTCGGGCGTCTTGGGTAGGTGCAGGGTGAGGAAGTCGGCCACGCCATAGACGTCCTCGGGGCCCTCAGCCTTCTCGACGCCGAGCTCGCGGTAACGCTCGGCGGCCACGTAGGGATCGAAGGCGATCACCTTCATGTTGAAGCCGCGGGCGCGCTGGGCGACCAGCTGACCGATGCGGCCGAAGCCGAGGATGCCCAGCGTCTTCTCGTAGAGCTCGACCCCCGAGAACTTCGACCGCTCCCATCTGCCGCTGGTCAGCGAGGCATGGGCCTGCGGGACGTTGCGAGCCAGGGCCAGGAGCAGCGCCATCGTGTGCTCGGCCGCCGTGATCACGTTGGACTGCGGGGCGTTGGCGACCACGATGCCTCGCTTGGTGGCGGCCGGAACGTCGACGTTGTCGACTCCGACCCCGGCGCGCCCGACCGCGCGCAGCCGGGTTGCCTTGCCGATCAGACCGCTGTCGAGCTTGGTCGCCGAGCGGATCAGGATGCCGTCGTAATCGGCGATCCGGTCGGTCAGCTCGTCGGCGCTCCATCCGGCGCCCAGGTCGACGTCGAAGTGCTGGCGCAGCAGGTCGATGCCCGAGTCGCCGATCTTCTCGGCGACGAGGACTCGCGCGGCGCCGACCCCGTCACGGCCGTCTGGCACTGCGTTGGCCCCGCTCATGACCGCTCCAGGATCCAGTCCAGGCACGCGGTCAGCGCCTGCACGTCGGCGGGATCGGTGGCTGGGAACATGGCCACGCGCAGCTGATTGCGACCGAGCTTGCGGTAGGGCTCGACGTCGACGATTCCATTGGCCCGCAGGGTGGCCGCCAGTTCGGCGGCATCCACCGCCTCGTCGAAGTCGACCGTTCCCACGACCAGCGAGCGCTTGGCGGGATCGGCGACGAACGGCGCGGCCTCCGGCCGACGCTCCGCCCATTCGTAGAGATGGGCGCTCGAGGCCGAGGTGCGCTGCACCATCGCGTTGAGGCCACCGCGCTGGAGCATCCAGTCCAGCTGGTCGGCGAGCAGCAGCAGGGTGGCGACCGCGGGCGTGTTGTAGGTCTGGTCCTTGCGCGAGTTCTCGAGCGCCGTCGACAGCGACAGGAAGTCGGGGATCCAGCGCGGCTGGGGCCCGCCCGCCTGAGAGGCCTCGATCTCCTCGATCCGCTCGATCGCGGCCGGGCTCAGCAGCGCCAGCCAGAGCCCGCCATCGGAGGCGAA
>Ga0182024_10008429_pt1 | contig 21734 bp, 21 predicted proteins | sample P32metaG_FD_120480 | JGI IMG/M metagenome (GOLD analysis project Ga0182024, IMG submission 120480) | Permafrost microbial communities from Stordalen Mire, Sweden - P3-2 metaG (Illumina Assembly) | ecosystem: Environmental > Terrestrial > Soil > Wetlands > Permafrost | place: Sweden: Stordalen...
TCGGTGATTTCGACGATCAGCCGCGAGCCAACGCCGGGATAGGCCCGCATCAGCGCTTCGATCGAAGCCCACCAGTCCCGATCCATCGTGGTATCCGGCGAGATGTTGAGGCTGAGCTGCACGTCCGGTGACGCCGCGAGCTCGGCGACCACGAGTTCAAGCACGCGGTGATCGACCAGGCGGATCAGGCCGAGCTTCTCCGCCACCGGAACGATATCCGGCGCGAGCACGACCTGGCCGTCATCCTGTTCCATGCGGATCAGGCATTCGTAGAAGGAAGCCTTGCGCGAGCGCGCTTCCACCACCGGTTCGAACGCCATCACCATCCGCCGCTCGTTGAGGGCGGTGACGATCTCGTCGGTGACGCGGATATTGACGCGGCGCTGGGCGTCGCGCTGGACGTTCGGGCGCCACAACGCCAGCGACCCGGCGCGGCGTCGCTTCGCCGCATCGAGCGTCTCCTGGGCGCGGTTGACCGCCTCCTCGGCGTCGCGCGCATGGCGCGGCACACTGACCGTGCCGATCGATGCGGTGATCGAGACCGGACCGGATTTGGTCGGCACCACCTCGTCGCGGATGCCGGTCAGAAACCGCTCGGCGGCGACATTGGTGTCGTCCACGGTGCAGTTCTTCAGGACCACCGCGAACTTGTTGCCGGAGAAGCGGCCGAGCACGTCTCCGGCGCGCAGCCGCGCGCGGATGCGCCTCGCCGTTTCCGAAATCACCGCGTCGGCGACGTCGAAGCCGAAGGCGTCGTTGATGCGCGACAGGTGATCGATGCCGATCAGCATGAAGGCAAAGGACGAACGGAACCGGATCGCCTCCTCGATGGCCTCGGCCAGTGCGGCGATGAGATGCGTTCGATTGAGCTCGCCAGTCAGCGGGTCATGCCGCGACAGCCGTAGCAGCTGCTCGTCGCGGGCGTGACGTTCGTTGTCGCGCCGGACAATGCCTTGGGCGCGTACCGGCTTGCCGTCGGCGCCGGCGAACCATACGCCGGACTCCTCGATCCAGAGCATCGGCGCGGATGCGCTGGTGCGCACGCCATATTCGATCCGGTATGGCGCGCCACCGGGTTCGCGGGCGAGCGGCGAAGCAGCCAGCGCGTCCGACCGGATCGACCGCTCGGGTTCGATCAGCCTGGAAAATTCCGCGCCGCTGGCCAGCGCCGCGGCCGGAATGTCCGGAAAGACCGAACCCAGATGGTCGCTCCAGGCAATCACGTCGGCCGCAATGTCCCACACAAAGGCCGCCTGGCCGAGCGATGCGAGGATGGTCGAAGCGGGTGGAACGGCAGGGTTCAAAGTCGCCTCGTTTCGGGACACGGCCGGTTAATTCTCGGACCTCGGAAATAATCTCAGTATGCAGCGACCCTACGCGAAGTTGATAAATAATTTGGAAACCACGTTCGACGGCCACCCGGAACCAATCGGCACCCACCGGCATGACGCTTGCGAGGCAGGAGGTCAGCGGGACGTTTCGTCCCGAAATGAGACAGATCCATGCCAGGCGACGACCGACCAGAGCCGACCGCGGATGACGACCTCCTTATTGAGGAAAAGCCCGCCTGCGTTGCGCTGGTGCCGGTGGTCCAGGCGGCACCATGGTCACGAATTCCGAGTCGAAAATTACCCCGGCCGAATTCCAACTTCCTCACGCATTTGATCGCGACTGCCGAACAGGTACCGCAAACCCGCAGCCTGCGGCGCGCAACCGCGTTTGATGTCCAGGCCGCCTACCACGCGAACCAGCATTGGGTCGGGCCGACCCCGCCGCGGACGCGGCAAGTGATGTAACCCAAAGGCAGTGATCGAGCAGAATCGTCTACGCGTCTAATGCGGCGGCGCGTCCGGCGCGGCCGACGAGCCACTGCCGGGCTGCAATCCCGGCGATGGCACTTCCGGCGACGGGGCATGGGACACGACCTCGACGGCGGGATGCGCGGGCGTCGGCTCGGGGTGATCCCGCAGCACCGATTCCGCGACAGACGCGGCCGCCGGCATCGACGAGGCGGGCGCTGCCGGGGCTGGTACGGGCTCAGGCACCGGCACGGGCTCTGGGGCCGGCGCGGCGGATTTGCTGGCCGCACGCCGCGAGGCCGCGGCGCCTGCCGCAACCGGCGCGCCGCGCCGTGTGCGCAAGGCGATGCCCGACAGGAAATCCACCAGCGCGAGCAGCGCCAGCAGGCAATAGGTCGAACTGGCGAACCGCGGCCACAGCAGAAATTCGGCCGCCGCGGCACCAAACACGACCAAGGAAAGCAGATGATCGGTGAGGTATTTCGCGCCCGGACGGGCGCCCTTGATGACTTCCAGCAGCAACAGCAGGATGCCGAGCGCGAGCAGCATGTCGCTCAGGGTCACCGGCCATCCGGCGCCCGACATCAAGGTCACCGTCAGGAGCGGATCGGCGAAAGAAACGCCGGGCATCAGGAAGACGATGATGTTGTAGATCGCCAGCGGAATCAGAAGCAGCGGAAAACCGACCATGGACATCGGCGAGGCCTTCTTTTCGAGCGCGCGAACCGGGACGTTGTCAGGCGAGCCATCGGGTTCGCCGCAGCGAAACCGTCTTTACCCCACTCGTTGGCCGAATTCAGGCAGGAAGCGGCGTCCATTCGGGCACCAAAGACCGCGGCAGGCACGGCCTAGCGCGGCTTGCGCGCTGATCCGGGATCGGGATGGCGGCGACCCGCCGCCAAATTCGCGGCGCGCTTCGGTCAGGATTCCTTCTTGGTCTTCAGCACTTGCCGGCCCTTATACATGCCGGTCTTCAAATCGAGGTGATGCGGACGGCGCAATTCGCCGGAATCCTTGTCCTCGGCATAGGTCGGCTTCTTCAGCGCATCCGCCGAGCGGCGCATGCCTCGCCGCGAGGGCGATGTTTTTCTTCGGGGAACGGCCATATCGGTATCCTCTAGGGGTGTTGTCGGAGGCATCGTCCGTGTGGCGGACGGCTGATGCGCCTGGGCGCAGGCTGAAATGCCGATAAGGCCGCGCTTATAGAGGATGGACTGGCCCAAGGCTAGGTTCAAAATACGCTCAAAAAGCTCAATATGAGCGATTTTCGCGCCAGCAATGCTGCAGGTCCGGAGCCTGCGCCCGCGCCACATAGATTCCGGCGAGACGCCGCACCCCCGGCCCGGGGTTGCGGGCGCTGCGCCTGACCGGATTGGGCAGGATCGCCGCCAGCAGCGCCGCCTCGCGCGGCGACAGGCTGGAGGCCGAACGGCCGAAGGCATAAGCGGCGCCCGCCTGCGCGCCGAACTGTCCCGATGGCCCGAGCTCGGCCACGTTCAGATAAATTTCCAGAATCCGCTGCTTCGGCAGCACCAGGTCGATCCACAGCGCCAGCGGGAACTCGAGCGCCTTGCGGACCACGCTGCGGCCAGGCCACAGGAACAGGTTTTTCGCGACCTGCTGGGTGATGGTCGAGCCGCCGCGGGTCACCTCGCCCTCCTCCGCGTCGTCCACCACCTCGCGCACCGCGTCCCAGTCGATGCCGTGGTGGCTGCAGAACTTGGCATCCTCGGAGCCGACCACCGAACGCGGCAGCCAGAGCGAGATCGCGCTGAAATCGAGCCATTGCCGCGACACCGGCGCGCCGGACAGCCAGCGCCAGGCCATCAGGGTCGAGACCGGATGGCCTGCGCGATACAGCGGCGCCAGCAGATAGGGCAGCAGCAACACGGCCAGCAAAATCAGCAATAAATTTCGGACAACGCGCAAATCTGATGTTTCTGGTTCGGCGCGGCGCCATCAATGCACCGGCAAGAGTGATATCTCCATGATAATTCCGGTTTTTCCAGCTCTTTTAGGGCGCCGCCGCCCACCGCGCCGGAATTGACGAAGCCGGTGCCATAACCGATTGTCCGGCCAACTCGATTGGGAGCAGCTTTTGATGACGACCGGCACTACACGACCCGACTTTGCGACCCGGCTGGACCGCACCGCCGACGATACCGAGGCCCTGCTGGCGCGGCTGCTGTCCGATGCGCGGCTGCCCGACGAAATCGCACGCCCCCGACGGCTGATCGAGGCGATGCGGTATTCGAGCCTCGGCGGTGGAAAGCGGCTGCGACCGTTCCTGGTGGTCGAAAGCGCAGCCGTGTTCGGCGTTCGGCGCGACGCCGCGCTGTTGGCCGGCGCCGCACTCGAATGCATCCACTGCTATTCGCTGATCCATGACGACCTGCCGGCGATGGACAACAGCGATCTGCGTCGCGGCCGGCCGACCCTGCACAAGGCCTATGACGACGCCACCGCGATCCTTGCCGGCGATGCGCTGTTGACGCTGGCGTTCGACATCATCACCCGCGACGAAATCCACCGCGATGCCGGGGTACGGTTGCTGCTCACGCGCGCGCTGGCCCGCGCCGCCGGCGTCGGCGGCATGGCCGGCGGCCAGATGTTCGACCTCGCCGGGGAAGGACGGTTCGGTGACCGCGAGCCGGTCGACGTCGCGCGCCTGCAGCAGATGAAGACCGGCGCGCTGCTGCGCTACGGCTGCGTCGCCGGAGCGATTCTCGGCCAGTCCACGCCAGAAGAATATCAGGCACTCGATGATTACGGCCGCGCACTCGGCGAAGCCTTCCAGATCGCGGACGACCTGCTCGACGTCGAGGGCGACGCCGCCGCGCTCGGCAAGCAAACCGGTCAGGACGCCGCACTCGGCAAGACCACCTTCGTCACCCAGCTCGGCATCGACGGCGCCAAGCAGCGCGTGCGCGATCTGTTGACCCGCGCCGACGCCGCGCTGTCGATCTTCGGCACCAGGGGCGAGGTGCTGCGCGCGGCCGCGCGATTCGTCGCCGATCGCAAGAACTGACGACGCCGATGGCGGGCAAGGAAGCCGAAGATCCTTTTGTTACCCGCTACCGGAAGATGTCGAAACCGGTGCGCGTGATCTATGCGCGGCCGCGCACGTTCTTCGCGCTTGCGATCGGAATCGCGACGTTCTTGCTGCTGCCAGCCGCGCTGCGGCCGGTGACGCGGGCACTGCTCGGCTGGGATGTCTCGATCGCGGTCTATCTGCTGCTGGTCTACACCATGGTGGTGCACAGCGAGCTATCGCATATCCGGCGCAATGCGGTGTTGCAGGACGACGGTCGCTTCCTGATCCTGCTGGTGACCGCGAGCGGCGCCTTCGCCAGCATCGCCGCCATCGTGTTCGAACTCGGCGCCTCGCACCACAGCGTGCCGGAACTGTCGCTGGCGACGGTGACGATCGCGCTGTCATGGGCCGCGGTGCACACCACCTTCGCGCTGCACTACGCGCATGAATACTATCGCGGCGCCAAGCCCGGCGGCCTGCAGTTTCCGAGCGGCGACCAGCACGAAAGCGCCGATTACTGGGACTTTGTGTATTTCTCGTTCGTGATCGGCATGACCGCACAGGTCTCCGACGTCGGCATTACCGACAAGACCATCCGCCGCACCGCGACCGTCCACGGCATCATCTCGTTTGTCTACAACACCGCGCTGGTCGCCCTGATGGTCAACATCGCCGCGAGCGCGATCTAAAGCCTGTTCAGAGCAGCGGACAGACCCGCCCTGCCCAAGTTTGATCGCATCAAGGGGATGCGGACAAGGAACGGTTTTTGATGTAAATTGGCCTCCATTCCTGGACGCGGGCGATGCCAGCCCGAACAGGCTGTAACTGCAGCTCAGGAGCAAGCCCGTGAGTCACGACCGTTCCAGCGTCGAAGCCGTGGTCCGTCAGTATTTCGACGGCCTGTATGAAGGCAATGCCGACAAGCTTGGCGACGTCTTCCACCCGACCGCCGACCTGCGCTGGCTGGAAAAAGGCGAGCTGCAGGTTCTCACCGTTCCCGACTGGCTCGATCGCGTCAGGAAGCGGCCATCCGCCAAGGCGGAAGGCAAGCCGCGCGAGGATGCCATCGTGACCATCGACCGTTCCGACGAATCCACCGCATTCATCAAGGTGCGCTGCCAATTGCCGCCGCGCTATTTCACCGACTATCTGGTGGCGATGAAACTCGCCGACGGCTGGCGGATCGTCTCGAAGTCGTATCGCTACGACCTGCGCGACTGACGGCTGCCGCATTGACCTCGCCCGACTTCCGCGCCAAGTGAGGGGCGGAGGAATCCGGCACCCGTGGAAGCCAAATTTCAGATTTTTTTGATTTTGCTCGCGGCGCTGGCAGGAACCGCGCTGCTGGCGCGGCGGATCAACGTCGCGCCGGCCATCCTGCTGCTGCTGACCGGCATCGCGCTCGCTTTCGTGCCGGGCATGCCGTCGCTGGAATTGCCGCCGGAACTGGTGCTGCTGGTGGTGTTGCCGCCGCTGATCTATTCGGCGAGCGTCGCCATGAGCTGGCGCGAATTCAGATCGAACCTGCGTCCGATCATCCTGCTGGCGGTCGGCTGCGTGATCTTCACGGCGTTCGCGGTCGCCGCCGCGACGCATTATCTGATCGGCCTGCCGTGGAATGTCGGCTTCCTGCTCGGCGCCATCGTCGCGCCGCCAGACGTGGTGGCGCCGCTGGCGATCGCCCGCAAGCTCGGACTGCCGCGCCGGATCCTCGTCGTCCTCGAGGGTGAGGGGCTGGCGAATGACGCCACCGCGCTGATCCTCTACCGTTTCGCGGTGGTGGCGATTTCAACCGGCCTGTTCTCATTGCCGAAAGCGGCAGGCACCTTCGTTGCCATCATCGCCGGCGAGCTACTGTTCGGCGCCGCCATCGGCTGGCTCAGCCTGAGGGCGCGCCACCGTGCGCGCGATCCGCAGATCGAGATCACGCTGTCGCTGATCACGCCCTATGTCGCCTATTGGGTACCCGAACATTTTGGCGGCTCCGGCGTGATCGCCACCGTCGCCTGCGGGCTTTATATGAGCTGGAACGGGCCGCTATTGATCTCTTCGGCGACGCGGCTGCAGGGCATCTTCTTCTGGGACCTCGTGATTTATCTGATCGAGGGCCTGCTGTTCCTGCTCACCGGATTCCAGATGCGGTTGCTGTTCGAGAAATCCAAGGCATTCCCGCTGGGCGACATCCTGTCCGCCACGGCGCTGGTCGCCGTCATCATTGTCGTCGCGCGCTTTGCCTGGGTCTATCCCGCAACCTATTTGCCGCGGCTGTTGAACAAACGGCTGCGCGAACGCGACCCCTCGCCGCCCTGGCAATGGGTGTTCATCCTCGCCTTCACCGGGGTGCGCGGCGCGGTTTCGCTGGCTGCGGCACTCGCCATCCCGTTCGCGCTTCCGAACGGCGACGGCTTTCCATATCGCGACCTGATCCTGTTTTGCAGCTTCGGCGTCATCTTCATCACCCTGGTCGGACTTGGCCTCGGCCTGCCGTGGGTGGCGCGGTGGCTCGGGGTCGCCGAGGCCGGGCGCGCCGAACATGTCGCGGAACTCGAGGCGGAGATCGCAGCCCGGCGCGAGGCGCTCGGTGTGGCGCTGGCGTCGCTCGACGCCATCACCGACGATCGCGAACTGTCCGATGAGGTGGTCAAGCTGTTGCGCGCGCGTCACGAAACCCGCATCAACCAGCTCCCGGATTCACTCGATCCCCAGGCCGACGACGTCTCGGCCGCAGGAATTGACCTGACACGCGAATTGATCGCCTCGGAACGAAAATTCATCCATGTGCTTTTGCGCGACGGCAAGATCACGGACGAGACCCGGCGCCATATTGAGCGCGATCTCGATCTCGAGGAAGCGAGCCTCGCCAACCGCGAATACCGCAGGACGCCGCTTTAGGCGTCGGGAACTCTTCTCGCGCCATTGCCACGGTGGAATTCGTAGCCCGGATACGGCGCTTTCGCCGTCATTCCGGGACGCGCCTCTTGGCGCGGGCCCGGAATCCATTTTTACCGCGATGACGGTGGCACGATGGATTCCGGGTTCGCGCTAACGCGCGTCCCGGAATGACGGAAAGGGTTGTATGGCTCCGCGGAGCCTGTCATCGAGCGCGCATTCGCGCGACCGGTTGGCTCACAATTGCGAGGAACGCCGCTACTCCGCCGCCGCGTTCCGGCCCGGTCGCCCGACGAACCCGGTCTCGTCGCCAAAACGCTCGAGCATCACCGCCGGCAGGTCCTTGGCTTTGTGCGTCACGCAGGCGCCGGACCGCACGGTATAGCGATCCTGATGGGCGAGCTGCGCGGGCGCCTCGCCGCGCTGCAGTGCGCGGGCGCAATCCATCACCAGCCTGCGGAAATGCATGATGCCGAGATCGGTCGGTCCGAGATGTTCGCGGGTGCGATCGGCGATCGGGCCCTGGCTGTCCTGCACCGCGGCGTCCTGTTCGGATACCCCCTTGATGCCGGTGTAGCTTTTGGTTTTCTGCAGCCTGCGATCGATCAGGTAGTCGTTCGACTTGTTGCGCAGCGGCACATAATTGTCGTCCACTTCCGAGATCACGCCATTGCCGCGATCATAGCTCTCACGCTCGGCCTCCGTGAGGGGGCGCTCCGGATTCCAGGCATAGGTGTAAATCCAGCACTTGGTGTCGGTCACCGGAACAAAACTCTGGCCGAAAATATTCTCGCCCGGCATCGCGCTCGGGGCATAGGCGTGCACCGGCATCAGGAACTGGGCGATGCGCCAATAGATGTTGTCGCCCCCGGTAAGCCGGCCGCCGGCGATGGTCAGGCCCGCGTCATGCAGATGGATCTTGATGACGGGCCGGGGGTCCTCGGCGATCCAGCGCATATGATCGACATTCATGCGCGCGATCGGATTGACGAAATGCTTCTTGATGTCGAGGATTTCGTTCTCTTCCTTCTCGAAGGACAGATGCGCGAAGGTGAAATGTGCGGTGTCGATCGAGCCTTCCAGCGCCTGCACCCAGTTGCAGTCCTGCCATTTCTTCGAGACGTAGCGGTGCGAGGCCGGCACCCGCGCCATTTCCAGCGTCGGCAGTTCCGGAACTTGATCCGCCGGACCCATATAGGCCCAGATCATGTCGCCCCATTCGCGCGCCGGATAGGACTTGATGCGGATCAGGTCGCGGGCGTTGAGATCGGGGTAGGATGTCGGCATGTCGACGCAGCGGCCGTCGGTATCGAATTTCCAGCCGTGATAGACGCAGCGGATGCCGCACTCCTCGTTGCGGCCAAGCCAGAGATTGGCGCCACGGTGCGGGCAATATTGATCGATCACCCCGACCACGCCGCGGCTGTCGCGGAACGCCAGCAGCTCCTCGCCCATGACCACGATCTTCTTCGGCGGCCCGTCGGCCTCCGGCAATTCCTCGGATAGCAGCACCGGCAGCCAGAACCGGCGCAACAGATCCCCCATGGCGGTGCCGGCACCGCTCTCGGTCAGGAATTGGTTGTCCTCTGCGCGGAGCATGGCTGTCCTCCGGGGCCGACGGTCGCTCGTGGCCAAGCTTGGCGCAGGCGAGGCGGGGCGTCAACGCACCTTTACACCGGCCGTTCGCCCTTCACCGTAACGCGGGTGCCGGCGCGGGTGTGCGGCCAGTAGTCCCACATCGCGCGATGCTGGGCGCAGCGATTGTCCCAGAACGCGATGGCGTTCTCGGTCCAGCGGAAGCGGCACTGGAACAGCGGGTTCTCGGCGTGCTGATAGAGATAGGCCAGCATCGCGTCGCTCTCGTCGCGCGGAATGCCGATGATGTGGCGGGTAAAGCCGCGGTTGACGTAGAGCGCCTTCCGGCCCGTCCCCGGATGGGTGCGCACCACCGGGTGCTCGGCATGCGGATAGCTCGGCCGGTCGGCGACGCCATAATTGGCATACAGCCCGCGATAGATCGATTCGCCGTCATGCAGCGCGGTGAGCCCGTCGAGATAGGTCTTCATCCGATCCGACAACGAGTCATAGGCCGCGTACATACAGCGTATCGCCGCCGCGCGGCGGGCATTGCGTGATGTAGAGGATCGAGCCCATCGGCGGTTCGACGTCGCAGGACACGTCGGTGTGCCAGCCTTCGCCATTGGCCCGCGGTGAATCCTTGTCGGCGTAGATTTTCATCAGCGCCGGGTCGTCGCCTTCGTGCGGCGCCGCCGGGTGGATGTGCAGCTCGCCGGACCGACGGCCGAAGGCGAGATGCTGGGCCGGCGTGATGTGCTGATCGCGGAAGAAGATCACGAGGTTTTCGGCGAGCGCGCGATGGATTTCGTCCATGGTGCGGTTGGAAAGCGTGCCGCCGAGATCGACGCCGGATATCTCGGCGCCGATGATCGGGGTGAGTTTTTCCACCCCGATGGTTTCGTAGGGCTCGGTGCCGTCGACCGCGTGCCGGTAGCGCGGACCTTGCTTGCTGGCGAGCGAACTCATGCCAATCCTCCTGCAGCTTGTCGATTTTCCGACCATGGTAGTCCGGGCGTAGCAAAGCGCAATCCGGCCTCCTCGAGCGATGCGCTACGGTCATCCGGACCGCCCCCGCCTGGGAAGGCGGCGGCGGCCTGGGGTTCCGTCGACTTTGACCGAGTTACACTTATGTGACACACTGTGGGTGCATCGAGGTATTTATGGGAAAGTACGAGCCCCTGGGAACGTTCCTGCGCGATCAGCACGTGCAGGAAGTGGCGTTGACCTTCAGCCAGATCGAGAGGATCACGGGGACGAAACTGCCCCCGAAGGCGCAGCACCATCGCGCATGGTGGAGCAACAATCCCTCCAATAACGTGATGACAAAGGTCTGGCTCGACGCAGGCTATGAGAGTTCGCGGGTCGATGTCGGCGCGCGCAAACTGGTATTTCGCCGGATCGGAAAAGCCGACGCTGCAACAAGCAAGCCAGCATCGGAGGCGAAAAAGGGCGAGCGTCATCCGCTGTTCGGCGCGCTGAAAGACGTTACGTCGATTCCGCCGGGGGTCGATCTCACGGAGCCCGCTGATCCCGATTGGGGCAAGGTGTATGACGACTGATATGCAACCGCTCTTGCTCGATACCCACGCTGCGATCTGGATCACTCGAAACGAGTCGCTGGCGCGGCCAGCGACCGATGCCCTGAATGCAGCGCATCAGGCGGCCGGCATTGTCTTTGTATCGGCCATCACCGCGTGGGAGATCGGGCTACTCGTCTCGCGTCGCCGGCTGAATCTGCTGACGACGCCGCAACGGTGGTTCGCGCGGCTGCTCGACGTGCCGGGAATACGGCTGGCCGAACTCTCGCCGGACATCCTGATCGCGTCGTCGTTCCTGCCAGGTGAACCGCCACGCGATCCCGCCGACCGCATCCTGCTGGCGACCGCACGGGAATTGGGCGCGAGGCTGGTGACGCGCGACCGCATGTTGCTGAAATATGGAGAGGACGGCCAGGTCAGCACGATCGCGTGCTGATGTTTCGCCTATTCCGCTGCCGTCACCACGCCGGCCGGCGCCTTGCTGCCGGCGCCGTAGCGCTGGTCGATGTAATCGATCACCAGCGCCTTGAATTCGGCGGCAATGGCCGGGCCGCGCAGGGTGCGGAATTTCTTGCCGTCGACATACACCGGCGCGGCCGGCGTTTCGCCGGTGCCGGGCAGCGAGATGCCGATATTGGCATGCTTGGACTCGCCGGGGCCGTTGACGATGCAGCCCATCACCGCGACGTTCAGGCTCTCGACGCCCGGATATTGGGTTTTCCAGCCCGGCATCTCGTCGCGGATGAAATCCTGAATGCTGCGCGCCAGCTCCTGGAAGGTGGTCGAGGTGGTGCGGCCACAGCCCGGGCAGGCCGCGACCAGCGGCACGAAGGTGCGGAAGCCCATGGTCTGCAGCAGTTCCTGCGCCACCTGCACTTCGAGCGTGCGGTCGCCGCCGGGTTCCGGGGTCAGCGAGATCCGGATGGTATCGCCGATGCCGTCCTGCAGCAGGATGCCGAGCGCGGCGGAAGACGCCACGATGCCCTTCGATCCCATGCCGGCTTCGGTGAGGCCGAGATGGATGGCATAATCCGAACGCCGCGCCAGCTCCTGATAGACCGCGATCAGATCCTGTACGGCGGAAACCTTCGCCGACAGGATCATCTTGTTCTTTGGCAGCCCGATCTCTTCGGCGCGCGCCGCCGACAACAGCGCCGACTGCACCATGGCCTCGCGGGTCACCGCGCGGGCGTCGACCGGGTTTGGCGACGCGGCGTTTTCTTCCATCAATTTGGTCAGCAGCTCCTGATCGAGCGAACCCCAATTGGCGCCGATCCGCACCGCCTTGTTGTTCCGGATCGCAATCTCGACGATGTCGGTGAACTGGCTGTCACGCTTGTTCTTGAAGCCGACATTGCCGGGATTGATGCGGTATTTGTCGAGCGCCTCGGCGCAGGCGGGGTAATCCGCCAGCAGCTTGTGGCCGATATAGTGGAAATCGCCGATCAGGGGCGTGGTGATGCCGCGCTTGCGCAGGGCGTCGCGGATGTGCGGTACCGCGGCGGCGGCCTCCTCGCGGTCGACGGTGATCCGCACCATTTCCGAACCGGCGCGGGCCAGTGCCGCCACCTGGGCCACCGTGCCGTCGACATCGGCGGTGTCGGTGTTGGTCATCGACTGCACCACGATCGGCGCGCCGCCGCCGACGGCGACATCGCCGACCATGACCTGGGTGGTTTTGCGCCGGGCGCTGGGGCCAGCCACGTCGGTTTGCGGGGGCTTTTCGGGCTTGTTCATGGGGCCTCGGATATCAGGTTTTTGTGACATTCAGCAATGGATCGATGGGAACCGGGACCACGGGGCTCGGGCGATTAACCAAATAAAGCCCGGCAATCACCAAGAGCGCCGCGGCGCCGAACGCCAGCGTCAGGGTATCATGCATGATGAAATAGCTAGCCACGACGCCAAACAAAGGGGTGATGAAGGTAAAAGCCGACAATTTGCTGGCGGAATAGGCCTGCACCAGCGCAAACCAGATCAGAAACGTCAATCCAACCACCCAGATCGCCTGGTAGGCGACCAGCGACAGCGCCAGCGGTCCGGGAACCCGGGTCAGGGTTTCACCGGAAAACCATGCCGCCAAGGCGAGAATCGGGACCGACAGCGCCACCTGGTAGCCCAATGCCTTTTCTGGAGGCGCCCGGCGCAGCGCGGTGCCCTTGGCGACCAGCGTCGTCGCCGCCCACAACGCGCCGCCGCCGACCACCATCAGGTCGCCGCACAGCACGTTGGCGTCGACGTCGGCCTGCGGAACGCCGATCGCCAGCGCCACCGCGGCGAAGCTCAGGGCGAGGCCGCCCCATTGCGAGGCGCGCAGCCGCTCGCCGAGAAACTGGTAGGAACCGAGCGCCACAAAAAACGGCGCGGTATAGAGAAACACCACCGCGCGCGACGCCGTTGTCAGCAGCAGCCCGCGATAGATCAGGACGAATTCGAAGCCGAACAACACCCCGGCGAACAGGCCCGCGCCCAGCGTGCCGTCGCGTTCGAACAGCTTCACGCCGCGCAGCCGCGCGACCAGCAGCAGCACCGGCAACGCCCCCGCCGAGCGGATCGTGGCCTGCAACATCGGCGGGATATCCGGCAGCGCGAGCTTGATCGCGATCTGGTTGAAACCCCAGCTCACGCACAGCATCAGCATCAATGCGGCGGCGCCCGGGCTGAGCGGCCGCCCGGCGGAAGAGATGGTTTGCTTGGCCATGGAACCTCGGTAACCGGCTTGTCGCCGTCTTGTTATTTCTGGCAGTGGGCGCAGGTGCCGGTGATTTCGACGACGGAAAGCTTCGGAGCAAAGCCGGTGGCGCGCGCCGCCGCGTTGAGACCCTGCGCCACCGGCACGGCCGCAATTTCGCCGACCGAACCGCAGTGTTCGCAGATCAGGAATGCCACCATCGCGGTGGCGTCATGGTCGTGGCCGCAGGCGAGATACGCATTGCGGCTTTCGATGCGGTGAACGAGGCCGTTCTCGATCAGGAAATCGAGCGCGCGGTACACCGTGATCGGCGCCGGCCGCGGCATCCCCCGGGCCAGTTCGTCGATCACCTCATAGGCGCCGAGCGGGCGGTGGCTCGACAGCAGCGCCTGCAGCACCTGGCGGCGAATCGGCGTGAATTTCTGCGCCCGCCGCGCACAAACCCGCTCGGCATGGACCAGCGCTTCCGCGGTGCAGCGGCCGTGATCATGGTCGGGCGCGGGAAAGGTCGGTCTGGTCGCGGTCATGCCGGAATGGTGTAGCATTCTGACGGATAATCCCCAATCCCGGCGGGCCGGTTCCGCCGGTTCCGGCGCCCAGCCATGTGCTTTCGGCGGGTCAGCATTCCATTTCCCTGCCATCATTAATTCATAAGCTTGCTTATTATATCGCAAGCTTATGGAGGCGAGGATGACCCGCGGTCCGGTGGATATGAACTTCCTGTTCACGCTCGGCGAATTGCAGCGGCTGGTCCGGCTTTACGCCGACAAGCAGGCCGCGCGCTTCGGCATAACCCGGGCCCAATGGGCGGTGCTGGCCAAGGTCGAGCGCACCGAGGGCCTGAAACAGTCCGAACTCGCCGAGCAGATGGAGATGCAGCCGATCACGCTGACCCGGCTGATCGATCGGCTGTGCGACAATGGCTGGATCGAGCGCCGCGGCGACGACACCGACCGCCGCGTCAACCGGCTCTATCTGCGCAAGGCGGCGCGGCCGCTGCTCGGAAAATTGAGCGGCCTGCGCTCCGAGCTGACCGCCACCGCGCTTGAGGGCATCAACCCGACCGACGCGCATCGCCTGCTCGCGCAACTCGAGGCGATCAAGGAAAACATCCGCCACGCGATCCAGAATCCGGCTGGCGAACCCGGCAAGAAAGAACAACGTTATGGCTGATCCCGTCCTCAAATTCCCGCCCGAACAGAAGGGTAATCCGCCGGCGCCGGGCAAGAAGATTGCCGCGCAGCCGCGCCGCCGCCTGATGGCCGGCATGCGTCGCTATCGGCGCGTGCTTCTGCTGGTGGTGCTGCCGCTGGTCGCCGTGGTCGGCGGGCTGATCTTCTATCTCAACGGCGGCCGTTACGTGACCACCGACGACGCCTATGTCGGCGCACAGAAGGTGCTGATCACGCCGGATATCTCCGGCAAGATCGAAAAGGTCGTGGTGCATGAAGGACAGCACGTCAACGAAGGCGACGTGCTGTTCGAGATCGATCCGGTGCCGTTCCGCCTCGCGGTACAGCAGGCCAAGGCCACGCTCGAGCAGACCCGCACCACCTATGACAATCTGAAGGCCAACATCAAGATCTACGACCAGATGCTCGACCTCGCGCAGCGCGGCGTCGATCTCAAGCAGCGCGACGTCGATCGCAAATCGACCCTGGTCAAGAGCAATTACGGCTCTCAGCTCGACCTCGACAATGCCTCGACCGCGCTGGTCACCGCGAGCGCGCAGCTGCAATTCCTCAAGCAGCAGCTCTCCACCTCCAAGACCCAGCTGCTCGGCGATCCCGACCTGCCGCTCGATCAGTTTCCGCCCTATGACCAGGCCGAGGCGGCGCTGGCCCAGGCCGAGCGCAATCTCGATCACACCGTGATGCGCGCGCCGATGAGCGGCATTGCGACCCAGGTCGACCAGATCCAGCTCGGCCGCTTCGTCGTCGCCGGCACCCCGGTGTTCAGTGTCATCGACACCGCCAAGCCCTGGGTCGACGCCAATCTGAAGGAATCGGATTTCACCTATATCGCGGTGGGGCAGAAGGTCGACATCGACGTCGATGCCTTCCCGGATCATGTCTTCAATGGCACCATCGGGTCGCTCAGCCCTGGCACCGGCGCGCAATTCGCGATCCTGCCGCCGCAGAACGCCACCGGCAATTTCGTCAAGGTGGTGCAGCGCGTCCCGGTGCGGATCTATTTCGACAGCAGCGACAAATACGTCCAGAAGCTGAAGGCCGGCATGAGCGCCTACACCACCATCGACACCCATCATCGCCGGTCGCTCGCCAGCCTGCTCGGCTTCTCGCCGGCGGTGGCGAACCAGGACTGACCATGAGCACGACGGCCGCAGCCCCGATTGCCGTTCCCGGCCTGCGCCGCAACATGGTGACGATCTGCGCCATGACCGCGACCATCATGCAGGCGCTGGACACCACCATCGCCAATGTCGCGCTGCCCTATATGCAGGGCAGCCTGTCGGCGTCGCAGGACCAGATCAACTGGGTGCTGACCTCCTACATCGTCGCCGCCGCGATCATGACCGCGCCGGTCGGCTGGATCGCCAACCGCTTCGGCCGCAAGCGCATCTTCATCCTGTGTTCCGGCGGGTTCACCGTGGCCTCGGTGCTGTGCGGGCTCGCCCACGACATCAACCAGATGGTGCTGTTCCGACTGCTGCAGGGCGTGTTCGGCGCCGCGCTGGTGCCGCTGTCGCAGGCCGTGATGCTCGACAGCTACGCGCTGCATGAGCGCGCCAAGGCAATGTCGATCTGGGGCATGGGCGTGATGATGGGCCCGATCATGGGACCGTCGCTCGGCGCCTGGCTGACCGAGACCTATTCCTGGCACTGGGTGTTCTTCGTCAACCTGCCGTTCGGCATCTTCACCGTGCTCGGCCTGCTGGTTTTCATGGACGAGACCAGGAAGAACCAGGAGCTGCGCTTCGACTGGTTCGGCTTTGCCGCGCTCGCGGTCGGCATCGGGTCGCTGCAGATCGCGCTCGACCGCGGCGAGCAGCTCGGCTGGCTGGAGTCCAACGAGATCATCGCCGAGTTCATCGTCTCGGCGGTCGGATTCTATTATTTCTTCGCGCACTCGTTCACCACCGCCAGGCCGTTCATCCAGTTCTCCATCTTCAAGGACCGCAATTTCGTCGGCGGCTGCGTCTTCATGGCGGTGATGGGGCTCGTGCTGTACTCGACCATGGCGCTGTCGTCGCCCTATCTGCAGAACGTGATCGGCTATCCGATCATTACCGCGGGCCTGCTGCTGGCGACCCGCGGCTCCGGAACCTTCGTCGCCATGATGCTGGTCGGGCGCCTGATGCGCTACATCGAGGCGCGCACGCTGATCGTCAGCGGGCTGAGCCTGACCGGGCTTTCGCTGTTCTACATGACCGGCTGGACCGACCAGACCGGCGTTCCCGAGATCGTGACGATCAGCATCCTGCAGGGCTTCGGCTTCGGGCTGGTATTCGTGCCGCTGAGCACGGTCGCGTTCCTGACGCTGCCCAACCATCTGCGCACCGACGGCACCTCGATGCTGACCCTGATGCGCAATGTCGCAAGCTCGATCGGCATCTCGATCGTCATCGCGCAGCTCACCGAAGGCGGTCGCCGCACCTATGCCATCCTGTCCGAGCACATCAATCCGTTCAACCACGCGCTGCAGATGCCGGACGTCCGCAGCATGATCGACCTGAATTCCGACGGCGGCCGCGCGTTGGCCGATGCGCTGGTGGCGATTCAGGCGCAGATCATCGCGTTCTCGCACGACTACCAGCTGGTGATGATTTTCATCCTGGGCTCGATCCCGCTCGCGATCATGATCGGCTCGACCAAGGCCGCGCTGCGCGCGCAGTCGGCGGCGCCGGAACATGCCGTGGTCGAGTAACGGGGAAGAACCTCGCCGCGTCATGGCCGGGCTTGTCCCGGCCATCCGCGCCCTTTCTTGCCTCGGCTTAAGACGTGGATGCCCGGCACAAGGCCGGGCATGACGAGAGCGAAGAGTTCACAGCTCGAAAAACACCGTTTCGTTGTCGCCCTGCAAGCGGATGTCGAAATGGTGGACCGCGCTGCCTGAGCCCTTGTGCCGCGTGGCGACCAGGGTGCCGCGGCGCTCGGCGGGCACCAGCGCCAGCACCGGGTCGGCTTCATTGGCAGCCTCGCCGCCGAAATATACCCGGGTGTAGAGCTGCAGCAGCATGCCGCGCGCGAAGATCGCGAGCAAGAGATGCGGCGCCTGCGGCTTGCCGTCGGGATCGGGCACCGTGCCCGGCCGGACGGTATCGAAGGCATATTCGCCGTTCGGATCGGTGCCGCAGCGACCGAACCCCCGGAAGGTCGAATTGGGCAGCGCGCGCTGGTCCTGCGGATCGGAAAACCGCCCCTGCGCATCGGCCTGCCAGATCTCCAGCATGCAATCCGGCACCGGCTGGCCGTCGCCGTCGAACACCCGGCCCTCGACGCGAATGCGTTCGCCCGAGGCATCCGCCGTGACGAGGTTGTTGGTGAAGGCGTCGTTCCAGTCGTACTGGCCGTTCGGCGTCAGCCCATATTTGAAAAACGGTCCAACGGTCTGCGACGGCGTAATGCCGTTTTCGATGCTTGCCTGCACTATTTCGTCTCCATCGGCGTCGCATTGCGCCCGCGCAGCACAATGTTGAAGCGGTAGCACAGCGCCCATTCGGGCTGGGTATTTTCCATGTCGAAGGAGGACACCATCCGCATCCGCGCCCTCTTGTCCGGCACCGAGTTGAAAATCGGATCGAACTCGAACAGCGGGTCGCCGGGAAAATACATCTGCGTCACCAGCCGCGAAATGAAGGCATGGCCGAACAGCGAGAAATGGATATGGGCCGGGCGCCAGGCGTTGTGATGATTGCCCCAGGGATAGGCACCGGGCTTGACGGTGATGAACCGGTAATAGCCTTCGGCGTTCGCTTTCGTCCGCCCGGCGCCGGTGAAATTCGGATCGAGCGGCGCCGGATGCTGGTCGACCGCGTGAATGTAGCGGCCGCAGGCATTGGCCTGCCACAGCTCGACCAGCGCATGCGGAACGCCGCGACCGTCCTCGTCCAGTACATGGCCGTGGACGATGATGCGCTCGCCAAGCGGCTCGCCGCGGTGCTGGATGGTGAGATCGTGATCGTTCTCGCGCACGGTCTCGTGGCCGTAGACCGGACCGGTGAGCTCCGACAGCGTGTGCCGCATCGGGATCAGCGGCTGCTGCGGCGACCGCTTGATGGTGCTGCGGTAGCCCGGCGACAACCGCGCCGGATGCGCGGCGTTGCTCGCGACGGGATAGATCAGTGTCATGGTATGTCCTCCGCACGTTCTTCGTCATCTGCTTCGTCATTCCGGGGCGCGCGCTAGCGCGAACCCGGAATGACGGGTGGATCGCTGGTCGCTCACGCTCCTCGCAATGACGCTTGGGCGGTCTGTCTCAGTTCAGTTTCTCGATGGCCATCGCGACGCCCTGGCCGACGCCGACGCACATGGTGGCAAGCGCATGCTTGCCGCCGCGCTTCTCCATGCCATGCACCGCGGTCATCGCCAGCCGCGCGCCGCTCATGCCGAGGGGGTGACCGAGCGCAATGGCGCCGCCATGCGGGTTGATGAAATCGGCATCTTCCTTGACGCCGAGCTGGCGCAGGCAGGCGATGCCCTGCGAGGCGAAGGCCTCGTTGAGCTCGATCAGATCGAAATCGCTGATCTTGAGGCCAAGCCGTTCCATCAGCTTGCGGGTCGCCGGCACCGGACCGATGCCCATGATGCGCGGCGGCACGGCGGCCGAGGCGAGGCCGAGAATCCGCGCCCGCGGCGTCAGCCCGTGCTTCTTCACGGCCGCTTCGGAGGCGAGGATCATCGCGGCCGCGCCGTCATTGACGCCGGAGGCGTTGCCGGCGGTCACCGTGCCGGGATTGCGCACGATCGGCTTCAGCTTGGCGAGTCCCTCCAGCGTGGTTTCGGGGCGCGGATGTTCGTCCTTGTCCACCGTGGTCGGGCCGGCCTTGCCGCCGGCAACCGAGATCGGGGTGATCTCTTCGGCAAAATAACCCGAGGCGATGGCTCGGCCGGCGCGCTGCTGCGAGCGGATGGCGAACGCGTCCTGGTCGGTGCGCGAGACCTGGAATTCCTCGGCCACGTTCTCGCCGGTCTCGGGCATGGCGTCGACGCCGTATTGCGCCTTCATCAACGGATTGATGAAGCGCCAGCCGATGGTGGTGTCGAAAATATCGGCGGAGCGGGAAAACGCTTCCGCCGCCTTGCCCATCACGAAGGGCGCCCGTGTCATCGATTCGACGCCGCCGGCGATCGCGAAATCGATCTCGCCGGCGCGGATCGCGCGCCCGGCAGCGCCGACCGCATCGAGCCCCGAGGCGCACAGCCGGTTCAGCGTCTGACCGGGAACCGAATCCGGCAGGCCCGCCAGCAACAACGCCATCCGCGCCACGTTGCGGTTGTCCTCGCCGGCCTGGTTGGCGCAGCCGAAATAGACTTCATCGACCGCGGACCAGTCGAGCCCGGGATGCCGCGCCACCAGGGCCTTGATCGGCGCCGCCGCCAGATCGTCGGCGCGCACCTTGGCCAGCGCGCCGCCGAAACGGCCGATCGGGGTCCTCACGGCATCGCACACAAATACATCGCGCATTGAATCTCTCCCTGAATGCCGCGTTTCCGCGCCGGACCTCGGCAGTGGATGGCGAGTTTTAGGAGCGGGTTGGCGGCAGGTCAATTGATCGCGACGCCGGCTGCGGCGCTTTCATGCGTGGTCCGTCATGTCGGCAAGGCGGAGGTCACCGGCAATGCGGCGCCGAGAGGGTGGAAAACCCGGATCGCCCCGGCAAACCGGTAGGATCGGGCGGCGAAATTTTGTAGTTTGCGCAGCCGATGACGATCCAGCCCTCCATCCCGCTCCCATCAGACGCAGCGCCGGCCTCCGACGCACCGGCGCGGGTGACGCCGATGATGGAACAATATCTCGAGATCAAGGCCGCTCATCCGGGCCTGCTGCTGTTCTACCGGATGGGCGATTTCTACGAGCTGTTCTTCGAGGACGCCGAAATCGCTTCCAAGGCGCTCGGCATCATGCTGACCAAACGCGGCAAGCATCAGGGCATCGATATCCCGATGTGCGGCGTGCCGGTGGAGCGCTCGGACGATTACCTGCATCGCCTGATCGCGCAGGGCCACCGCGTCGCGGTGTGCGAGCAGATGGAGGATCCCGCCGCGGCGAGGGCGCGCGGCAACAAGAGCGTGGTCCGCCGCGACGTGGTGCGGCTGGTGACGCCGGGCACGCTGACCGAAGACACGCTGCTGGACGCGAGGGCCAACAATTATCTGCTGGCGATTGCCCGTGCCCGTTCGTCGGCCGGCGGCGACCGCATCGGCCTCGCCTGGATCGATATCTCGACCTCCGAATTCATCGTCACCGAATGTTCGAGCGGCGAACTGGCGGCGACGCTTTCGCGCATCGACCCCAATGAACTGATCGTCACCGACGCGCTGTATGGCGATCCGGAATTGGGCCCGCTGCTGCGCGAATGGCCGGCGGTGACGCCGCTGCCCCGCGATTTCTTCGACAGTGCCACCGCCGAGCGGCGGCTGTGCGATTATTTCGCGGTCGCGACCATGGATGGCCTCAGCGCGATGTCGCGGCTGGAAGCGACCGCCGCGGCCGCCACCGTCACCTATATCGACCGCACCCAGGTCGGCAAGCGGCCGCCGCTGTCGCCGCCGTCGCACGAGGCCGCCGGCACCACCATGGCGATCGATCCGGCCACCCGCGCCAACCTCGAGTTGACGCGGACGCTCGCCGGCGAGCGGCGCGGCTCGCTGCTGGACGCGATCGACTGCACCGTGACCGCGGCCGGATCGCGGCTGCTGGCACAGCGGCTGGCGGCGCCGCTCACCGACAGCAGCGCGATCGCGCGCAGGCTCGATGCGATCGACACGTTGATGGCGGAGAGCGCGGTGCGCGAGGATATCGGCGCCAGCCTGCGCCGCGCTCCCGACATGTCGCGCGCGCTGGCGCGGCTGTCGGTCGGCCGCGGCGGCCCGCGCGATCTCGCCGGCCTGCGCGACGGCATCCTCGCCGCCGACCAGGCGCTGGCCCGGCTCGGCGAGCTCGATCATCCGCCGCCGGAAATCGCCGAGGTGATGGCGGCGCTGCGCCGTCCGTCGCCCCAACTCGCGCGCGAATTCGAA
>Ga0182024_10008430_pt1 | contig 21733 bp, 19 predicted proteins | sample P32metaG_FD_120480 | JGI IMG/M metagenome (GOLD analysis project Ga0182024, IMG submission 120480) | Permafrost microbial communities from Stordalen Mire, Sweden - P3-2 metaG (Illumina Assembly) | ecosystem: Environmental > Terrestrial > Soil > Wetlands > Permafrost | place: Sweden: Stordalen...
CAGCACCGCGCGGTCAAGAACGGCGTGGCTGGCCGCAAGTTTCAACAGGATCTGCGCGGTGATGTAGTAAGGCAGGTTGCCGAAGACCAGCAACGGCTGAGCGGCATCGGCGGCCGAGGCGGCGAAGTCGAAAGTGAGCACGTCCTGCTGGTGTACGGTAAGGCGTTGCGGCGAGAACTGATGGCGCAGATGCTCGGCAAGACCGGGATCGACTTCCACGGCGATTACGTGCGCGGCGCGAGCGACAAGAGCGGATGTGATTGCGCCTGCGCCGGGGCCGATTTCAACCACCGTGCGCCCGCTCAAATCGCCAAGCGACGAGGCAATGCGGTCGATGGCCTGAGCGTCGATCAGGAAGTTCTGTCCGAGCCTGGGTTTGGCGGGCATGCGCTTCCTTGATGGTAGACGAATGAAACGTCATGGATGGAGCCGCGGTTCGGGCCAGCCTACATTCGTCGCGGCACAAAGAAACGTGAGGCACGTGACTCCCAGCTTTCAGCATCGCGGCAACGGTTGCGCCGTCAGCTCTCCTTGCGGTAGAGCAGATCGCGCATGGCGCTGCGGCGGGCCTCGTTCAAGCCGCTGTCCGCCTTGCCGGCCATCAATGAAGCTGCTCCGGGGCTCTCGGCAGCTTCAGGCGCGCTGCACTCCGGGCAGCGATTGGCAAAGCCAGGCTTGTTTGGCCGGAGTTCAAATTCCTCCCCGCAAACCGCACAGGTTTTAATCGGAAACGCCATCGATTCCATGATAACGCAGGCCATCTCGCATGCGAAAGCCGAACCGGCGTGCGCGTATCAATGCGTAAGATCAGAGTTCGTTCTGGAGAACAGCCAGCTCAAAGCTGCGCCGCCACGTGAATCCAAGGCCCCGGTAGACGGCGATGGCCGCGCCGTTGCTCGAGAAGGAATGCAGCATCGGCGCTTTACCCTGCGCGTAGATATGGTCCATGACCGTGGACATCAGCGCAGGTGCGTAGCCGCGCCCCCGCACATCGGGATGCGTGCAAACCGCGCTGACCTCGACAAACCCTGGCAGGCTGAGCCGCTCTCCGGCCATGGCCACCAGACTGCAGCCGTGAAAGATGCCGTAGAACGCGCCCAGCTCGATGGTGCGCGCGTGAAACGGACCCGGCTCGGTGAGTTGCGCCAGCTCCATCATGGCGTGAGTGTCGGCGGCAGTGAGTGGCCGCATGGTCGCTTCGAGCGGCAACAGCCGCTGCGCACGCTTCACTGGCTCGGTGCAGACCATCTGGTCCAGCAGGCCTCCGCGCAGCAGCGTCCAACCGGCCGGCGGGGCCGGCGTCTCTTCAAGGAACAGCGCTACCACGCCTCCTTGGCCCGCAACGGCGCGCAAGTCGCTGTAACTCTCTGCCGATTGATCGGGGATTCCGCTCAACGGACCGATCTCCGGTGGAAAGCGGCGCGCCCGGCCATGCGCCAGCGCCAATCCGTTGTGACCGGCGAGCAGCGAGTTGAGAATCGGATTGTCGAGCAATGCCGCGTTGCCGGCCGAATGTATGGATGCACCCGGGGAAGATAGGGTCGAGGAAGAAACAACACTGGAGACCGGCATACCAATCAGATGAGCCGGGCCGGTAAGTCGATGCGGGAATCCGCCGGCAATCAGCGGGTTCGGAGTCTTGCCAAGATCTTACGCCTCGCGCGCGTTGGTCCGCCTTACGATCCACAACACCGGCAGCCCAAGCAGGATCAGCGCCGTGCCCAGAAGCGAGCCTCTGAGATTGCTTAAGTAGCTCGATATGAGGACGGCGGTGGCGCAGACCACGAAGAGTGCAGGCAGAATCGGGTAGCCCCAGACGCGGTAAGGTCGCGCAAGATCCGGCCGCCGACGGCGATAAACGAAAACAGTCGTCGCCGTAAGCATGTAGAAGAGCCACTCAGCAAAAACTGCCAGCTCAAAGAACTGCTGAAAGCGGTTGAGGAACAAAAGCAGGACGGTTGAAAGCAATCCCTGCACGATCAGCGAGGTCGAGGGTGATTCCCAGCGCGGATTGATGTGGGCGAACTGCCGGAAGAACAGCCGGTCGCGCGCGGCGGCATAGGGAATGCGCGCGCCGCTCATGATGGTGCCGTTCAGCGTGACAAAGATGCTCAGCGCCATGGCTGCAGCCACAAAGCCCGCACCTGCCGGTCCGGCAATCACGGTCAGCGCGGCGACTGCCGGCCGTTCGCTGGCGGCAATCGCGACGGCAGGCAGAATATATTGGATCGCCGCGTTGGTCGCCATGAACAGAAAGCCCACAATGAACAGGCCGCCGATCAGCGCGATGGGCAGAGAGCGCTCCGGTCGCCGCACTTCTCCGGCAACCATGGTCAGGTCGTTCCATCCGTCGTAGGCCCAGAGCGTAGCAATCAGCGCGGCCATGAAGCCCGTCAGCCCGCCCACCGCGTGGGGCAGAGTGGTGGTGAAGTTCGAAAGCGACCCCGAGGTGGAGGCGAAGCAAATCCCCGCGACGATGAGAATGAGGACGACCTTCAGCGCGGTAAACACAAGCTGAAAGTCTGCGGCCTTCTTGATGCCCAGGTAGTTCAGTCCGGTAATAAACCAGGTGACGGCGATGGCGAAAACCTGCGACCAGACCAGCGGGACGGGTCCGGGAATCCCCTCGCTGAGCCAGTGGAATGCCGGGAAAAAGCCGAGCGTGCGTGCCAGGCCGATGGTCACGGCGGCAATCGAGGCCGGTTTGGCTACGGCAAACCACGTCCACATGTAGAGAAACGCGGTTGTGTCTCCGTAAGCGCCGCGCAGGTAAACGTACTCGCCGCCTGCGTAGGGCAGCATGGCGCCGAGTTCGGCGTAAGTCATTGCGCCAAACAGCGACAACAGGCCGCCGACGATCCACGCCAGATAAACCAGCGCGGATGAGCCCACGTCCTGCATCATCTCGCGCGGAACCAGAAAGATGCCGCTGCCGATGATGGTTCCCACCACGATGGCCGTGGCCTGGCTCGCGCCCAAAACGCGCGGCAGGTCGGCGGTCTGAGTTTGCGGTTGCGCGGAGGGTCCGTGGCTCATGAGGTGATGAGAGATTAGCACGGGGCCCCCGCGGTGGGGCGGAAACTGCAAGTGGGACTCTTTCACCGAGATTGCTTGGCGGAGGTTCTTCGACGTTTGCCTTTGCGATAGCAACTCCTGATGAACGGGGCCGGTTGAGGATCGTGGTTTCCCACCCTCGCGCCAGAAAAAAGGCGCAAGGATGGGGCACGGGGCTTTGGTGGAGCGGCCAGCTCGTGTTCACCTCTGGCCGTAACTCGCCGCGCGAGTTGGGCTGCTCAGAAGGACAAATCGGGCATGGCGAAGAAGATTGCGGAAAATACTTAAGTGTACACTTGACAATCAGAAAAGAATTGCTCAATACTAAAGCTGTAACTTAACTAATCCTTCAAGGAGGAAGAAATGAAAACCATGGAAGAACAAGCCGTAGTTCACAACACATTCGTCATCGAGCGCGCCTATCCTGTGCCGCCGGAGCGTGTATTTGCCGCATTTTCCGACCCCGCGAAGAAGCGTCGCTGGTCTGCCGATGGGGAAAGCAAGCAGATCGAGAGTTATGACATGGACTTTCGCGTTGGAGGCAAGGAACATTACGCCTCCGGTTTCAAGGACGGCCATCCGCTGGCAGGTCGCACGCTCAAAAGCGAGAACATGTATCGGAACATCGTTCCCAACCGCCGCATCATTTTCACCTCCACCATGGCCCTGGAGGAGAAGTGCTTTTCGATATCTCTGGGCACGGTTGAGCTCCTGCCATCCGAGAAAGGCACCGACCTTATCCTCACATTTCAGAGCGCATTTCTGGAAGGCGCCGATGGGCCGGAAATGCGCCAGGCCGGGTGGCGCGGGCTCCTGGAAAAACTGGCCGGGGAACTGGCGCGATAAGTGGGACTCGCGTAGCGGGAGGCGCGGCGTGACGGACAAAAAGAAGATTGAGATCGACCGCGTCTTTCAGGCACTTGGGGATCCGTCGCGGCGCGCGATGCTGGAGCGGCTCAGTCTCGGGCCCATGTCTGTTTCGCGCCTGGCAGAGCCATTCCAGATGACACTGGCAGCCGTGGTGCAGCACTTGCAGGTGCTGGAAGAGGCCGGTCTTGTGGCTACTGAAAAAACTGGCCGAGTGCGCAGCTGCCGCATTGAATCGGCGGGGCTGAATCTGGCCGGGGAATGGCTCAAAGCCCGCAGGCCGGAGTGGGATCGGAAGCTAGACCGCCTGGGAGACTTGCTGGCCGAACCGGAAGACGAGCAATCGCAGCTCTGAATTTGGGCTACCTGCGGAGTCAATACCAGTACTTCAGCTCCGGCCAGTCGGCTGCATAACTCCGCTTCCGGTCGCGCAGCCAGTAGTAGTGCAGACGCTCGTGGTCCATGATCCAGGGCGCCTCGAAGGAGCCCAGATCGACTACCTTGGCGTACTCGTCGGTGTAGTCTTTTGTGCTGTTGCCGAGGGTCAGAACCGATTCGCCGGTGTAGTTGTTCCATCCCCAATAGAAATAATTCTGATTCCCGCTGATGGCCTTCGGCAGGCCGTACGCGGGGCCCAGGATGTTGACCGCACTGGCCTCACCGTAGTTGCCGCAGAAGATCGCGGTGCGCGCACGAACGTCCGGGGGCAGGGCTTGGTAGCGTTCGGCAAAGCCCTCCACCATCTGCGGCCAGCCGAAGCGGTCCGACAGTATCTCTGGCAGGGGGCCGGTGAACTTTTCAAAATTCGATTCGCTGGGCGCAAAGGGCGCTGTGTACGCCGAGTACCGGTCCGGCGGCAGAATCGTCAGCACGATGGGACCGGTGGCGAAGACAAACGTACAGGCAAGAACAAGCGAATACGCCCTCAGCGGCCACGCGCGGCTGGTGAGCTGCGCCAGGGCCACGGCTCCGGCGGCGAACAGCACCGGATAAATGGGCGCAACGTAGTAGTTTTTCGCATGCATGGCCATCATCATGGTCAGGAAGGCCAGGTAGGTGAGTGCAACAAAGCGCCACGGGCGGGCATCGCGGGAAAACCCCAGCCAGCAGATGCCCCCCACCCAGATGGGTGCGGTGGAGAAAAGCAGAACCTTGACCTGCTCGAAGAGAAACTCGAACGGCGGCAGTTTGACGTTCTTGTCGGAGTGGGCCACATCGTTGAGAAACTGGTAGGTGGCGAACTGATGGGTCATCTGCCAAAGGAAGTTGGGCAGGGCGATCAGCAGCAGGAGGGCAATGCCGGCGGCGCAGCCTCTGGTGAAGAGGATGTTCCGCTGCGGGCTGACAAGCAGGCCGAAAAGAAGCGCTGCAAGAAAGAAGACAGTGGTGTGCTTGTTTTCGATTCCCAGCCCCGCCAGCAAACCAAATACGAGCCAGGCCCGGGGAGTGGCCGAGCCTTCCGCAATGCGCAGGACGGCTAGCAGCGCGCCCATCCAGAAGCAGGGCTCGAAGGAGTTCATGGAAATGTAATTGCTTGTGCCCAGGAACACCGGCGCGGCCAGCACCGCAGCCATGGCCAGAACCTGTGCATTGCGCTTCCCGCCGAGCTGCCATGTGAGCAACCCGGTCAGGCCGACGGTAACGCCGCTGGCCATGAAGCTGAAGATGCGAATGCCGGTAGGCCCCACACCGAACAGCATCTCGGCAAGCCGCGCCTGCAAGGCGACCAGCGGCGGCTGGTCGACATAGCCCCACGCCAGGTGGTGGCCGCAGACCAGGAAGTAAAGCTCATCCCGGAAATAGCCGTAACCGAGATGATGACCCCAAAGAGAACTCAGAAAGTGGACCAGAAACGTAACCGTGGCAAAAACACCGGCGAGCAGGACCGCGGGGCCCAGGGGCGAACGCACGGCGATCGGCGGTTGGGACTGGGGCAAGGGACGGCTCCTCGGCGTGGCGGCTGTTCTCTCAGGATACCCTGAATTAATAAGATTTACGCCGAAGAACAGGGGATGGTCCCGCAAATTGAAACGGCGTCCGCCTTGCCCATGCTTCGTGAACCTTCATTGAAGCGCGCAAAATCAAGCCTGTCCAGGACGCAAAATGTGTGTATCCGCACTTTGCTTAATGGGCATTTGTGGCCTCAGCCGGCCGCGGATGGGACGCCGTGCTACCCTCCGTCATACCCAGCGCCCATTTGATCGCTTCAAAATACATTTTTCGAATATCGGGATCCTGCCACGACTCCTCCGTGTGGCCGAGCGTGGAGTAGAAGACCCGGCCTTTGCCATAAAGCTTGCTCCAGGCCACGGGAAAATCGTGATCTGTCCGGTGAATGCGGGGGTTGTTGTCGTAGTTCAACTTTGCGGGGTCCAGGCTGAGCAGCACATTCACCTGGTCGCGCGACCAGGCCTTGGGCTGATAAATCTCGTCGTACTTCACAAACGCGCCCGGAAAATGGCGCACCGCCGGGAAACTCGGGTCCTCGTTGACGATCGGCGCATTGAAGGTCATCCATGGATGCTGGTCGAACCAGCCGCCGATCATTTCACCATATTCCGGCCAGGTGTAATTGGTGTCCAACGCGGCGTGAATGCCAACGAAGCCCTTGCCGTCTTCTTTGATGAACGACAGCATGTCCTGTTTCTGGCTTGCGTCCATGTCCAGTTCGCCGGTGGTGCTGGTAAACACCAGCAGGTCGAAGTAGTTCAGGTTCTTGGCGTTGTTTTTCAGTTCCTTCTTGGTCAGCAGCTCGGTGTCGGTGCGCATGGTGGTGTCCCACAGGCCGCTTTCCTTGCCCATGTTGTAGATGGCGGCCATCGCGTCCGGAACGGAATCGTGCTCAAAGCCCTTCGTCTGCCCGATTACCAGCACATGCTTGAGGTGAATCTCCCTGGCGTGGGGCGCCGGCGGTGTCGCGCCGCTCCCGGCCGATTGCGCAGGCGCGCGGTTGCTCTGGCCGAGGATAGCCAGACATATCAGGGCTGGAAAGAAAAAGCGAAGGTTTCTGAAAGCGATCAATGGGTCTCCTTTTCGCGGATGAAAGTGCGCAAGACGCCGCACTCCGCGATTGTACCCGGAAGGAGCATGACGTTGAAGCGGCCGGAGGGTTACCCGGGACCGGAGCGAGCCAAGTCATGTTGTTGAAGCCTGAGCTTTCTGGGGTTTGAATCGATCGGAAACCGAATTTGCTCCCCCTGGCGGGAGGGCGAAAGCGGCCCAGAACGAGGGAAGCGCAAAGCCGGAAACGCGTTGCGCCTGAAATTCCCGGGGGCGCTCCGCGCTTGGCGGGCGCCGTCGATTCCTATCCCCCACCCAGCGGTGTGCACGGCTCCAGAGGGCTGCGTCGCCAGCTCCACTTGACGCTGCGGTTCCATGGCAGCAATTTCCTCGCGGTGAAAGGAGGGAGAAGCGCCGGCCCAGCGCCTGCTCGCCGCTCAGGTTGTCAATGCGCCGGGCCCCTTGACTTGAGGTGAGGATGCGACCGTTGGCGTCGAATAGATTGATAGCTTAGCTGCAGGCATGCACCAACTGATTGCGCGAACTCAGTTGTTGAAAAGCGGTTTGGGTGTGGTGACGGTGGCGCCTCCTTGCAGCAGTTTATGCATCAGCTTCCCGGCTATGCGCGGATCCGGGTCCATGCTGAGTCCCGTAAGAGTTCGGCCCACCAGGCTCTCTACCGCAACGCCCGACTCACGCAGCAGAGCATCGTTGACGCGAACGATATGGCCGCTGCTGTCCAGCTGCACCATCGCCAGGGGGGCCAATTCAAAAAGGTCTGAAGCGTTGAAGGTCTCTTCGAGCACCTGCGAACGCACCCGCTCATCGGCATTGCGCAGCGTGAGCACGTACCCCGTCTGGATGCCCGCGGCGTCCGCAAACGGCGAGATGGTCAAATCCACCAGCAAGGAGGCTCGCCCGGGCTGCACCAGCGAGAGGCCAAACTCCTCGATCGGGCCCGACAGGCCGTGGCGCGCAGGCAAAGTGATGGGACGGTTGCGCGTGTCTCTGAGATCGAGCACATCGCGGAGATGGCATTCGGCAGCCTGTTCCCGCGAACGCCCGGTCATCCGCTCGGCGGCCGCATTCATGAACTGAATGTCGCCGTTCAGCGTCACCGTGAGCAAGGACTCGTGCATTCCGTCCACGCTGGATGAAATCTTCCCGTGGGCCTTGCGCACACCCGCATCCACCTTGGCCTTGTGCAGCGCCACCTGCAGAGTAGCCTTCAGTTCGCGCGTCTGAAATGGCTTGGTCAGGTAACCGTACGGCATCTCCCGCACTGCCCGGGCAATGGTCGCGTCATCGCTGTACGCGGTCAGAAAGATGGATGGAACCTGGTAGGCGTCGCGCAGCAGCCGGGCGGTTTGAATGCCGTCCAGCGAGCCGACAATGTGCAGGTCCATCAAGGCCAGGTCGGGCTGAGACTCCTCCACCGCCATCAGCGCCTCATCCGCGCTCTGCGCCAGTGCAACCACTTCGCAGCCGAATTGCTCAAGCTCCTGTTGCAGGTCGAGAGCGACAATGGGCTCGTCTTCAACGATGAGTATTTTTCCCGTCATGTGATCTCCTGATGTTGCTGCCTGACTATGTTGCAGCCTGACCGGATATCTTCCTCCGGCGCGGTCAACAAGGCCGAGGGGGCAATGTCATGACAAGCGTAGCGCAGAAATAGAGATAAGCCGGGCAGAATGCCAAGAACATGTTCCGCTTCAAAGTAATTAGAAACTCCTAATAACGAACTGGGTCAATTTCGGGAAATACCAGAACTCATTGCAAAAAAACTTGTGATCGCGCCACCAGGCCTGAAATGAATGGAATAGAATGCGCGGGTCTACGCCGATGACGTTAACTGCATCTTACTAACCTGGATGTTAGTTATCGGCAAATCTCGGATGTCAACGCTGTTGCTTGGCACGCTGGCGTGGGGAATTGCGGGCTTCGGTAGCAAACCCGGGGTATCGGAGCAACCACAGCAGGTAGAGGTGAAGCTGGCACCGCCCACGCCAATCGCGGAGAAGAAGGAGGAACTCGGCAAACCTGGGTGGGATCCTCAGTGGGATGTGATGATTGAAACGGCATTGCCTGCGGAAATGCTGTCGCCAAGGATGGACCGGGCCGTAAGGCCATTCTGTCCGCGTTTCAAGCAGATGGGCGAAACGGACAGGCGTGCCTACTGGGCATATTTTCTCCAGGCGCTTAGCGGAGCCGAAGCCGGGCTTGTGCCTACCACCGACGTCCGGCATACCGAGCCCGAGGTTGCAGTCAAGGACACCGTAACCAGGCGGATGGTTCGAAGCGAAGGCTTGCTGCAACTGACTTATATGGATTCCCAGCGCTACGGTTGCGATTTTGATTGGGATAAAGACAAGGAGTTAGCAGAGAAGGATCCCGATAAGACAATACTGCAGCCAAAAAATAACTTGGAATGCGGGATAAAGATTCTCAAAAAGCAGTTAATTGAAAAACGAAAGCCGTTGTTGACTCGATCGAGTTATTGGTCGACGCTGCAGCCGGGAACTGCGAGTTACAAGGTGTTTGCAAAGCAGATGGCAAATGTGCCGCAAGTGTGCCGTGCAGCGCCGCTGAAGCAGGGGAAAGCCGGACTGGTGAGCGGGGCGCCGCAATCCGTGGCTGTCAATGCAGGACCGGCGGGGACGAAGTAGAACACCGTCTTTGCAAATCATTTCGTCCCCCAGAGCACTCTCGGACCTCGAGTTCAGGCGTAATTAGACTTGCTCAACTAGATTTGAATCGCGCGACTGAATCGCGCGGCTGAATCTAGGCGCTGCCATCGCGCGCTGCTTTCACGTAGTCGTGGGAGGTGGCGATATGTGCGGCCTGCGTGGTCAGCAACTGCCGGACGGGAAACGGAAGCTCCTTCTTGAGCGCATTCTCGTAGGCGGCCTTGGCCTCATCTTCCCCTTCTTCGGCAGTGACGAGAAGCGTGCGATCTCCGCCGCCCAACTTTGCTTTCAGATCGGCCCAGACGCGGTGAACGGTGCCACTGGCAGTGCCGGACTCGTGAACATCGTGCATTCCTTCCTGGTGGAGCACGGCCTCAAGTTCGCCGCGGAATTGAGCGCGCTGTAACGATTCTGCAAGAAAGTAGCGCTTCAGTTTTTCGTCCTGCAGGTCATCTCCGATTTTCTGTAATCCCTCCTGGCCATCGATCAGGGTTTCAATTACCAGGCGCAAGGTCGATTCGAGTTCTTTCAGCGTGGTGGATGGGTTGGGCATTTCATTCCTTTGCTTCGAAGGTTTCTGCTTCGTTGAACTGCTGGCGTCTTTATGGGCATGGGCAATTGGGGTCAGGCAGGGTCCGGTGACTGAATCTGCGATTCTCCTTCGCCACCGGCAAGTGAGGGAAATCGCGAAAACCCGACGCCCCTGCCTGACGGTCGAACGCGCATCGGCGGTTTGCGCAGCCGCGCGCTCTCAGGCTTAGAAGCGCGCGACTCCTTGGCAGTTGCTTTGGCCCGAGCGGCGCTCATCATCTGCGGAGTCGTTTTGGCGAGCGAAAAGGCCATTCAACAGGAGGGTCGATTCCCCGGCTGAATGGCCTGATTCGCCAACCATGACTCGCGAATTACGATACGACCTGTAATTCTTATAACTTAGGAAGTGGCCGCGGAATGCTTGCCCGGCTTTACTTCAAGTTCGTTCACAACCTGCTGGACGTTGGGGGTGTGCTTGGCGAGGGAACCAGCTTCCTTCTTCTGTTCCGAAGTCTTCACGGAACCGGTGAGAACGAGCGTTCCGTTCTTGGCCTTGGCGTGAATGCTCTGGTCGTCGAGGCTCTTGTGAGCCTTGATTTCGGCCTTGAAGTTATCCTCGATGCCGTCGTCAAGTTTTGAGTCCACGGAGCTGGCCTGACTCTGAGCGCCGACGGGGCGAACCCCTATTTCATTGGCTACGGTATAGTCTGGAGCGGCTTGCCTGGTCAGATTTTCCGCCTGGGCTTTCTGATCATCGGAACTTACATCTCCGGTGAGCGTCATCACGCCCTTATCGCGGTCCTGCGAAACGCTGACGCTGCTCAAATTACTGCTGTTGAGCGAATTCGTGACTGCCGACTTCTCATCCGCATGGGCAGGCTGGTTTTGGCAACCTGCGATGGCCAGGGTGCCCGCAAGAACGGCCGCCGAACCCAGCAGGAATGGACGATACGTGTCGATGAGCTTCATTGGAGTTATCTCCCTTACTTACCCGAATTTCCCACGGCAGATGGGATGCGGGCGATGGGGATGCGGTTGTTCACAAATCCTGTGCAGTAACTAAATCGGCCGGAGTGTTGAATTGGTTGCATTGCTTGTCTTCGTGACATGGCAGGAAAACTAAAGTCAAGGAGAATTAAAGTCAACGAGGATCAGGCGAGTCGAAGAAGAGCCGCTGAGGAGAAAGTTCAAGGTCCTCTCCCGCTTGATAAGAGAAGCCGCCAAGATTGCAAGATTGACTTCACATAACTTTGGTAGACGCAAGTTTCAATCCAGAAGCCCGAGGTTTAGGCTTGCTGGATGCTGAAGCGCCGCCTTGCGCCGATAAGCCGGTTGAAATTACGTTGATCCTGTTGTCGATCGAGTAGCCGGGCGCAGCTGTCTGGGCAATGGTTGCGGCCTGGACCTTCGCGTCATCGGAGCCGACATTTCCGGTTAGGGTGATCACTCCCTTGTGCCGATCCTGCGCCACCATGACGCTGTACAGGCTGTTTCTGCCAAGCGCGTCCATAACCGATGATTTATCGTCCGGGTGAGCCGCCATGCATCCGGCGATTCCCAAAACAGCTGCCAACAAGGCCGCCGCTAGAAGCGATGGACGCAATGGATTGTTGCGAGCCATATCGAAAACTCCCTTGATCGTATTCAAGCCGCCTATCCAGGCTTAACCTCTACGGCGATTGAGATGCGGCGGTTGGAGTTACCGTTGTTCCCGCGGTCGGAGAATGCCAACGACGCGAAGAATCGACTCATTCTATTGCCGGCTGTGATTCGTGAAAATGCCGCCAAATGGTCTCCGCGGTTTTTCTCGAGACCACCGAGGCCAGCGATTCCGCTGTAGCTTGCCGGATGTCGCGCAGGCTGCCGAAGTGCGAGAGCAGCCGCTGGCGGGTTTGCGAACCTACGCCGGGGATGTTCAACAGCTCGGAGTCGCGGTCGCGCATGGCGCGGCGCTGGCGATGATAGCCGACGGCGAAGCGGTGACTCTCGTCGCGAATCAGCTGGACGAGATGCAGCACGGGTGAGCGGCGGTCGAGAACGATGGGCTCGTCTTCGTTGCCGTAGACATAGATCACCTCTTCGCGCTTGGCGATGGAGGCCAGTGGCTGCGAAGTGAGGCCAAGCGATTCGAGGGCTTCGGCGGCGGCGTGGAGCTGGCCCAGGCCGCCATCGATGAGGATCAGCGAAGGGAGGGTTTGCGGCTCCTTTGAGGGCTTTCCCTCAGGGGCTAAAGCCCTCTCATTATTTGGCGCGGTTTCGGCACGACTAAAGTCGTGCCCTTTCAAAGCGCGCGAACCGGCTGGCGGAGACTGGCGGTCTCCCACCCTTTCCGCTGAAGTACGCGGAAAGGATGGGGCACTCACAGATTCAGATGGGCCAGAAGTATCCCCGATGGATTCCAGCAGGCGCCGATAGCGTCGCGTTACAACCTCGCGCATGGAGGCGAAGTCGTCGACGCCGAGCACACTCATCACCTTGAACTTGCGATAGAGCGCCTTGTTCATCTTTCCGTCTTCCCACACCACCAAAGAAGCCACGGTCTCCGCGCCCTGAATGTGCGAGATGTCGAAGCACTCGATGCGGTGGGGAAGCTCGGGGAGCATGAGAGCGTCGGCGAGGGCCTCCTGGATGGCCTTGCGGCTGGGTTCCAGGACGCGAAACCGCTGCGTGTACGACTGCTTGGCGTTCTGGCCGGCCAGGTCGACAAGAGATCGCTTCTCTCCCCGCTGAGGCACCGCCAGTTCGATGCGGTGTCCGGTGCGCTCGGTGAGCAGCGCCGACAAGTCCTCGCGATCTTCGAAATCGACCGGAACGAGGATGGTGCGCGGAACGTAGTGCTGGTCGATATAAAGCTGCTTGAGCAGCGCTGAAAAGACGGGGCCGGCGCGGAATGGAACTTCGCGTTCGGCGGGTGCATTGCGTTCCGGGGTGGGTCGGGGCTCGTCGTTTCCCACCCTTTCGCCAGAAAGAAGGCGCAAGGATGGGGCACGGGCACCTTTTCGCCCGCTTGAATGATGTTCGGCGTCAGTGGATTCCCTGGTCTCAGAATCCGGATTCTTCGACCAGCTGCGGACAGGCTCCGGGTCACCTGGTTCTTCTGCTGCTTCGAGCAATTCCGGCAGGTCGTCCCAGAAGAATTCGCGGCGGTCGACTATCTTTCCTGCGCGCACGTGAAACAGGTTGACGGCGAGCGAGCCGGCTTCAAAGTGGTAGCCGAAAACGTCGGCGTCGTCGTCCTGTTCGGCGGTAGCGATGCGCTGTTTCTCCTGCAGCTGGTGCACGGTAGAGAGCTGGTCGCGCAGCCGCGCTGCTGCTTCAAACTGCTCGGCCTGGGCGGCGGCCATCATGCGCGCGCTGAGCTTGCGCTCCAGCTCGGCCGAGCGGCCTTCAAGAAACAGCTGCGTATCGCGGACGGCGTTGGCGTAGAGCTCCGGCGTGGTGAAGCCTTCAACGCAGGGGCCCAGGCAGCGATGAATGTAGTACTGCAGGCAGGCGCGCGGATGGTAGCGCGAAAGATCGACCTTGCAACTGGGAATGAGAAAGCTGCGATGGATGAGTTCGACGATGCGGTAGGCAAGGTTGCCGGGAAAGTACGGACCGTAGTATGCAGCGCCGTCCTTGCGCAGGCGGCGCGTGACAAAAACCTTGGGGAAACGATCAGCGAGCGTGAGCTTGACGTAAGGGTAGGTCTTGTCGTCGCGCAAAAGAATGTTGAAGCGGGGATGGCGCTGCTTGATGAGGTTGTTTTCCAGAGCCAGCGCCTCATGCTCGTTGGCGACGAGAATGTAATCGAGATCGACGGCCTCGCGCATCAGGGAGCCGGTTTTGGCGTTGGCCTGCGAGGCTTCCAGAAGATACGAGCGGACGCGGGCGCGCAGGTTTTTCGCCTTGCCTACGTAGATGACCTCTCCCTCGTCGTTTTTGTAGAGGTAAACGCCGGGCTGGGTGGGGAGCATGCGGATTTTTTCGTAGAGGTCCATGGAATGGGAATGCAGCGGCGTGGGAATGCGGCCACGCCCGCAGGGTCATTGATTAGATTACCGGGTCGCCGGCGAGTAGGGTGAATCGAGGCTGGAAGCTGCGCAATCCTTGCCCGGGCAGGTAAGAATTACACGGTTCCGGCGGCCGAGGTGCGCAGCAAATCTGATAATAACGGATGCATTTTCAATAATTTAAGTTAAGTTTTCCGAAATGGCCTGAAATGTGCGGGTCAATTGGCATGGGGAATCAACGTGCCTGGAGATTCCCAGAGGGGGAGAAGCATGCATCGAGGAATCGAGCTCTTGTCTGTAGGGGGAGAAATGGTGGACAAGGACAGAGCGAAGGGGACGATGAACGAGATTGCCGGGCGCGCCAAGCGCCAGGTTGGCGAATGGACCGGCGACAGGGATACCCAGACCGAAGGCCTTGCTCAAAAGGTGAAAGGCAACGCGCAGGAGACGGAGACCTGGGGCGACGTGAAGGGTAGGGTGCCAGTCGCGCGCGATGAGGTCCGGAAAGAGCAGGACCGGAGCCACGCCAAGGGCCGTTAAAGCGCGTCGTTGACGCGCCGTTGAATTGATCGTTTGAATTTCACGCACCAACGCAGGCGCCGTCGCGGCGATGAGCGGTAGTTGCGCTTCCGGCGGATGCTGAACAAGAGCTGCGTCCCGGCTATTCATTCAAAAAAAGGAGAAACGAAAATGAAAAAAGCATTTCTGATTGCCCTATTTCTGAGTTTGACAAGTACTGCTTGCACTGCCTGGGCGGAAACCGCACGCGAGGCAAGCGACGAAAGGTTGGTCCATGCAGGTGCGGTGATGCATGAAATCATGGCTGCTCCCGATAAAGGCATTCCAGAAGAAGTCCTGGAACATGCAAAGTGCATTGCCGTTGTTCCCCACCTGGTGAAGGGCGGCTTCGTGTTTGGCGCCGAAGGCGGCAGAGGCGTGGCCACCTGCCGGACCCCGGACGGATGGAGCGCCCCGTCGTTCTTCGCCCTCACGGGCGGCAGCTGGGGCCTGCAGATCGGTGTGGAAGGCATTGATCTGGTGATGGTGGTTCAGGGTGAGGCGGGGCTCGATCGGCTCGTCTCCAGCAAGTTTGAAATTGGCGCCGACGCCTCAGCAGCCGCCGGGCCGGTTGGGCGCCATGCTTCTGCCGATACTGACTGGAAGCTCAATACAGAAATCCTGACCTATTCGCGCGCTCGCGGAATCTTTGCCGGGATCACTCTGAACGGTGCTGCGATTCGCCGCGACAATGACTCCACCGAAGCAATCTACGGCGCTGAGATTCCGACCCGTCGGATTCTCCGCGGCGAGGTGCCTGCTCCTGCCCCGGCGCAACCGTTCCTGGATGCGGTGAGGAACGCAAGGGAACAGGCGCGCGCTGCGGAATAGCGGCCTTCTTGGAACCCGTCGCAGTCGCTTACCAGTTCCGTGCCCGATCCTTTCGCCTTTTTCTAGTGAAAGGGTGGGGACCTGCGAACCCTGAAACGCAAAATCGAGCGGTCAGAGACCTGGTTTGTCTATCCCTGGGGGTTCTTGCTCTGCTTTCTTCTGCCAGTGCGGGTGCTCAATGATTCGAATCCACACTGTCTGTTCCCCGGCAACAAAACTGTTCTTCAGCAGAAACCAAATAAGGAGGGACTGTGACGATGGACGCCAAGAGCTGCAAGCCCTTTGACCCTGTTGTCTTTTTTTCACGCATCGGGCTTTGCCGAAAAATTGTCGAAGTGGAACCTGAGCAGTCTTTTTTCGACCAGGGAGATCCGGCGGACTCAGTCTTTTGTCTTCAGCAGGGGCGCGCCAAACTGGGCGTTGTTTCAAACACGGGGAAACAGGCCACCATCACGCTGCTCTCTTGCGGCGACTTTTTCGGGGAAGAGTGCCTGGGCACCGCGCCTGCCCGGCGTCTGGCGACAGCCGCGGCGGTGAACAGTTGCACCGCGCTGCGGATCAAGCGCGAAGAGATGATCCGCATCCTGCATGAGGAACATGAATTCAGCGACCAGTTCCTGTCGTATCTGCTGGCGCGCAGCTTGCGCACGCAGGCCGACCTTGTGGATCAGATCTTCAACTCCTGCGAAAAGCGTTTGGCGCGCACGCTGTTGCTGATGGCTGAGCTTGGAAAGCCGGACGAACCGCGAACCCTGATTCCCCCGGTTACGCAGGAGGCTCTGGCGGAGATGGTCGGCACCACCCGCTCCCGCGTCAACTTCTTCATGAATCGATTCCGAAGCCTCGGCTTCATTACTTACAAAGATCGCATCCAGGTCCATAAGCCGCGGCTCCGGGCAGCGCTGATGGATCAATTGGCCGAAATATAATCCCACCCGCGGCTGCATTTGCGGCGCGCGTCGCGGCTCTTCACTCCTGCTGGCGAAGATGCTCCTGGCGGACCTGATTTGCCGTGAACAAGCTGAGGAACGGCGCGCCTGCGGCGGCGGCTTCCACGCCGGGCCGGCCGTGCGCCTCTTCGCGTTCCACAATGCAGACCACCGCGGCAACCACCATTCCAGCTTCGCGCGCGGCTTCAATGGCGTTGATGGTGGAGGCGCCAGTGGTGCAGACGTCGTCCACAATCACCACCCGGGCGCCGGGCTTCGAGAAGCCCTCGATGCGCCGGCCTGTGCCGTGAGCCTTCTCCGCCTTGCGGACCAGGAAGCCATGCAGCAGCGGCGCTGCGGGGTTGGACTGAACGGGCCGGGACAAGGCGCGCCAGGCGCTGGCCGTGGCCACGTTCGAGACAATCGGATCGGCGCCCATGGTGAGCCCGCCAACGGCGTCTGCTTGGATCGCGTTCTCTTCCAGCAGTTCGAGCACAGCGTGCCCGGTGAGGCGTCCGCCTTCAGCGTGCAGTGTCGTGGTGCGGCAGTCGATGTAATAGTCGCTCGTGCCGCCGGAGGAAAGCGTGAACTGGCCAAGTCGAAAGCTGATCCGGGCGAGAAGCGCGAGCAACAGTTCTCGGTGATTCGGGTTGGTCATCAATTGAGATTCTAATGGATTTGCGTCCGAAACCCTTCCGGCCTCACACGCGCTGGCCCCGCGCCTGCGTTCTGCGCTCGCGCGGAAATGGAGATTGCTCATCTGCAGTGAATCGAGAGTGACGAATTGTTCATCCTAACAGGAAAGATGCTTCTTTTCGCCTGTTTTGGAGTCAAACCCTCTATGAATGTCGATCTTTCCCCCCTTGACGCAAACTTCATGAGAGCACTGATTTTCCGCGAGACGCATCGAGCGGTCCATTCCCTTGCTCGTTACAGTTTGGGCGCCACACTGCTGGCTTTTTTCTTGATTCCCGGTGGCCGCCTGGCAGCGCAACAAAATCCGATAGCTGTTGGCTCGGTCTCCTCTTCCGGCGTCGCGCTCGCCTCCGATCCGCTTGAATCGAGCGACCCCCAGGCCGCACAGCAATCCACACCGCCGGGCGCGCCGAATGCGCCCGCGTCCCCAAGCCCCGGTGCCGGAGATCGCGCTCCCCAGACCAGGCGCATACTCGGCATTATTCCCAACTTTCGCGCCATCAGCACCGATGAAAAACTGCCGGCTCAATCGGCAAAGGAAAAGTTTGTCACCGCAACCGAGGACTCGTTCGACTACTCCTCCGTATTCATCCCCTTGGCGCTCGCCGGCTACTCGCAGTTGACCAACGCCACCCCCGAATTTGGCACCGGCGGAGTCGCCTACGGCCGTTATCTGTGGCATGCCGCCGTGGATCAGACCAGCGAGAACTACATGGTGGAGTTTGTCATGCCGGTCCTTACGCATGAAGACACGCGCTACTACACGCTGGGCCGCGGCGGATTTTGGAAGCGGACCGGTTATGCGTTGAGCCGCGCCGTTGTCACCCGTTCGGACTCCGGCAAGGAAGTCTTCAACGCCAGCGAAGTGATCGGATCAGGTGCGTCTGCGGGATTGTCCAGTCTCTACTATCCAGCTGGGGAGCGGAGCTTCGGCAACACGGGCGAAGAGTGGGGACTGGATATCGGAATCGATGCCGCTTCGTTTGTCGCCAAGGAGTTCTGGCCGGACATCAACCACTGGCTGTTTCACGGCGCAAAACCATCCGCTGGTACGACGCAATAGGCTTTCGCGGTTCTGTTTGTGTCGAGGTGACTCGCTGACGAGCGGGTTACGAAAAAGGCCTGCGTTCAAACGAGCATTGCGAAAAGCATACCTCAGGGGCTGAAGCCCACTTCAATTTGCGGCGCTTGCGGCACGACTGAAGTGGTGCCCTTTCAAGGCAACGAGTTTTCCGCAGCCTGCTTGAGTTCCCTCACATCTTGTCCAGATGCTTGAAGCCGTTGGTGCCTAGAAGCATGAGCGAGAAGAGCAGGAAGTTGTACGAGGCGTGGACCAGGACGCTGGCAGCCAGGGAGTGTGCGGCAAGACGAGCCCAGCACAGGACCAGACTCACGCACACCAGCAGCAGAAACGGACCGAGGGACCAGGCCGTCTGCTCTGCATGCATCAGAGCAAAGGGCACACTGGTGGCGATGGAGCCGAAGACCATGGCTCCGACCGACCAATCGGGATGGCCGAACCGGTTCAGCGGGGGAGGGGTGCGGCCGGTGGCCTTCTCAACCGACCAGTCGTATGCGGTACACAGGGCAGGAAGAAGAAAACCGCGGAAGATGAGCTCCTCGAAGAACGGCGCGACGGTAACGCCGAAGGCGAATAGAAGCCAGGCGGCGGCGCGGCTGTCAAACAGCTTGTCGATGGGCGCGTTGGCGGGGCCGGGAAGCACGACTTCATCCACCAGGGCGAGCACGAAACAGATGCAGGCCGCGCCGAGCAGCGGTCGGTAACAGCGCATGGCCGCGCCCGCATTCCACTGCAGCCCGGCAAACATGCTCTTGTTCCAGAGCAGCGGAAAGACGAGCAAGGCCGCGCCGAAGGTGATGAGATAAAGGATGGCCATGCTGCCGACGGTGTAGTGCACGTCGGTGATGGCTTTTCCGACTGTGGTGATGCCCCACAGATGGAAATGGAGAGCGGAGCGGGTCAACAGGCCCGACCCAACCCCTCCAATCGCAGCAAGGACGCCCAGCAGCAGCAGATGGCCGAGATGAGGAATTCGGGCCGGGGGAAGAAACAGCAGATCGTGCAGGGGGTGAAAATGCGGGTTGTATTCCGGCTGAGACGCGGACAGATTTTCGTCATTGCCCGGTCTTGGGGTTTGCTCTAATTCTTCGTTCTGGCTCATGCGCGGCCCGTTTTCTTTTGGCGAGGGACGAAAGCTTTTGGCGCAGTCTCCACCTGGACCGGGACACCGGCCTTGGCGCGCGTCACGGCCAGGTCGTCTTCCGCCGGAGTGTTGCGGCGGGCGCGTTTTGGTTTCGCTACAGCAATCGGTGCCGCGGTTCCTTCGACCCTCTCCGAAGCAAAGTCGTTGCCGAGGCCTTCGCCTTGTTCCGCGGGAAAGCCGTTGGCGGAATCCTCCTCCGCGTCGATGGGCGCGAGTTTGCCGTTCGCGGAGGCGTAGTAACGGGTCAGGAACTGGCCGGTATAGGAGCCTGCGGTGGCCGCGATTTTTGCGGGACGGCCCTGGCCCACGATGCGCCCGCCGTCTTCTCCGCCTTCGGGGCCGAGATCCAGAATCCAGTCGGCATTGCGGATCACGTCGAGGTTGTGCTCGATGATGATGACGGAGTTGCCCAGGTCGGCGAGCCGATGCAGAACTTCGAGCAGCTTGCGCACATCGTCGAAGTGCAGGCCGGTGGTGGGCTCGTCGAGCAGATAAAGCGTGCGGCCGGTCTGCCGTTTGCTCAGCTCGCGCGCCAACTTCATGCGCTGCGCTTCGCCGCCGGAAAGGGTTGTCGCGCTTTGGCCCAGGTGCACGTAGCCGAGGCCCACATCGACCAGTGTCTGCAGCTTCTGCCGGACGTTGGGCACGTCTTCGAGAATGGAGAGTGCGTCTTCGATGGTCAGTTCGAGCACGTCCGCAATTGAATGCCCCTTGAATTTAACTGCCAGCGTCTCCTGGTTATAACGCCTTCCGTTGCAGACCTCGCATTGAACGTAGACATCGGGCATGAAGTTCATCTCGATGCGCCGCTGGCCGTCGCCCTGGCAGGCCTCGCAGCGTCCTCCGGTGACGTTGAAGCTGAAACGGCCGGGCTTGTAACCGCGCTCGCGCGATTCGGGAAGCATGGCGAACAGGTCGCGGATGGGCGAGAACACCTGCGTGTACGTGGCGGGATTGGAGCGCGGCGTACGGCCAATGGGCGACTGGTCGATGCGCACAACTTTATCGAGTTGCTCCGCGCCGGTGAGCGAGTCGTGCGCGCCCGGCTCCTCGCGTGAGCCGTAGATGGACTTGGCCAGCGAGCGATAAAGAATGTCGTTGATGAGCGTGCTCTTGCCGCTGCCGCTGACGCCGGTCACCACGGTCATGACGCCGAGAGGAATGCGGATTGTCACGTCCTGAAGGTTGTGCTCGCGCGCGCCGCTGACGGTGAGCCACTTGCCCGTGAGCGGGCGTGGATGCGGGCGCTGGAGCATGGTAACGGCGCCGGAGAGATAGCGGCCGGTGAGCGATTCGGCGCAGGCCATGATCTCAGCCGGCGTGCCCTGGGCAACGACGTGGCCGCCCAACCGGCCTGCGCCGGGGCCAAGATCAAGGACGTAGTCGGCATGGCGAATCGTGTCTTCGTCGTGCTCGACGACCAGGACGGTGTTGCCCAGGTCGCGCAGTTTTTCCAAGGCCTGAATCAGCCGCATGTTGTCGCGCTGGTGCAGGCCGATCGACGGTTCATCCAGCACATAGAGAACGCCGCGCAACCGTGAGCCGATCTGCGTTGCCAGGCGAATCCGCTGGCCTTCGCCGCCGGACAGCGTGGAAGCGTTGCGGTCGAGCGACAGATAGTTGAGGCCGACGGCGCAGAGGAATTCCAGGCGCTCGACAATCTCGCGGCGGATGCGGTCCGCGACCAGAGCCTCACGCGCCGTGAAGATGAGATTAATGGCTGCGGAGAGCGCGCGATTGAGCGGCAACGCCGTGAAATCGGCAATGGAAAGCCCGCCTATCCTCACCGCCAGCGACTCCGGCCGCAGCCGCTTGCCGCGGCACACCGGGCAGGGCGTGGCGGACATGAAGGTCATCATGTACTCGCGGTAGCCGTCGCTGCGGGCTTCTTCAACGGTGTTGCGCAGGAACGACAGAATGCCGTGGAAGCCGGTGCGCGGCGCCTCGCCCTTGGGCGGACCGTAAACCAGGATGTGCTGGTGCTTGACGGGCAGGTCTTCGAAAGGCAGCTTGAGGTCGATGCTGTAGCGATCGGCAGCCAGATGAATGAGCTTGAGCAGGTATTGCGAGGCGGAGCCTGGACCAAGGCCGCCATCGAGCAGGGGCTTCGACCAGTCGGTGATGACTTTGGCGGGATCGAGGTCGTAGAGCGAGCCCAGACCGTGGCACTCCGGACATGCGCCGAATGCGGAGTTGAACGAGAAGCTGCGCGGCTCGAGCTTGGGCACGTCGAGCCCGCAATCGGGGCAGGCCATGGAGGACGAGAACAACTGCTCTTCATTGCCCGCGACGGCTACCAGGGCAAGACCGTTGGCGAGCTGCAGGGCCTTGCCTACGGCTTGTTCCAGCCGCTTCTCAACCGA
>Ga0182024_10008431_pt1 | contig 21733 bp, 19 predicted proteins | sample P32metaG_FD_120480 | JGI IMG/M metagenome (GOLD analysis project Ga0182024, IMG submission 120480) | Permafrost microbial communities from Stordalen Mire, Sweden - P3-2 metaG (Illumina Assembly) | ecosystem: Environmental > Terrestrial > Soil > Wetlands > Permafrost | place: Sweden: Stordalen...
AAACTATCGGAATCGGAAAAAAAGAAGATTGACGCCAAGGCGAACAAAAAGCTTGGCCATACAGCGAAGTAGAGGAAGTAATCTTCAACGCCCGCCTCCTCTCTTTTGTCTTCCCCGAAGCGTGAGATGCTGTAAGTCAGCAGACTGAGTTTGCGCCGCGTGTATTGCGGCGCCTGAGTTTCGCGCAAACTCGGATGGCTTTGCCGGTATGTCGAAAAAAGCAGTCAGCGGCGGAGCAGCTCGAACTGCGTCGGCGAAATCGGCGCTGCCCTTACTTTCAAGACTATTTCGCAGTTTTCGGAAACTGGGACCGGGTATCGTCACCGGTGCTGCCGACGACGATCCCAGCGGCATCGCGACATATTCGCAAGTCGGCGCGCAGTTCGGATTCGCGATGCTGTGGACGATGCTGCTCACCTATCCGCTGATGGCAGGGATCCAGGAAATCAGCGCGTGGATCGGGCGGGTGACCGGTATTGGAATAGCCGGCAACATACGCCGCAACTACTCGCCCGTGGTTCTCTATACATTAGTCGCGCTTTTGCTGATCGCCAACGTGATCAATCTGGGTGCAGATATCGGAGCGATGGGAAGCGCTCTGCAAATGCTGGTGGGCGGTTCGGCACTTTTGTATTCCGTTGTGTTTGGACTGATCTCGGTGATAGCGGCAATCCTCGTTCCGTATAAGCAATATGCTGAGTTACTAAAGTGGTCGGCGCTCGTGTTGTTCGTTTATGTAGCGACTGCGATGACGGTTCATGTTCCCCTGAAACCCGTGTTGCTCGGGACGTTTATCCCATCGCTGTCTTTCTCGAATAGCTATTTGACCGCGTTGACCGCGGTGTTTGGAACTACGATTAGTCCATACCTCTTCTTCTGGCAGGCATCGCTGGAAGTGCAGGAGCAGGAGGCTGCGCCGCGCGAGAAACCGCTTAGGCAGGCGCCCGGGCAGGCGCCGGCGCAACTCGAGCGGATGCGTGGTGACACTTATCTCGGGATGGCTTTTTCCAACGTCATCGCCTTCTTCATCATCCTTGATACTGCCGCCGTCCTGCACGCTCATGGCATCACCGACATTCAGACGGGAGCGCAAGCCGCCGAAGCGCTGCGGCCACTGGCAGGTGAATTGGCGTTCCTGCTCTTCAGCATGGGTATTATAGTAACGGGACTTATCGCTATTCCCGTGCTCGCAGGTTCTTCGGCGTATGCACTAGCCGAGGCTCTCAAGTGGCCCATAGGACTCGAGCGTAAATTGCACAGGGCGAAGGGCTTTTACGGAATCCTGTCAGTCGCGACCTTGCTGGGAGTCGCGTTGAATTTTGTAGGAGTCAACCCTATCAAAGCGCTTTTCTGGAGCGCGGTGATCAATGGCGTGGCAGCGGTACCTATAATGATCGTGATGATGCTGATGACCACTAACAAAAACATCACCGGCGGACTACGACTGCCTATTCCTCAGAAGGTCATAGGATGGATAGCCACCGGCGTGATGTTCGCCGTCGCAACCTGCATGCTCGCGACACTCATCTAGGATGGCTGCAGCTTCTCGACGAATTCGATCATCGCCGCCGCGGTATCGCCCGGATTGTCCAGCGGCACGTGATGAAACGCGCGCGGAATCTCCTTCAGCACCGATCCGCGAATCTTTCGATGCATCGCAGCGACGTGCGACGGACTTACCAGCCCGCTCTGGTCGCCGCGCAGCAGCAGCGTCGGCATCTTGATCTGCCTGATCTTCGGCTTCGTCATCTTGTGGCCATGCTTGCGCCACGCCCGCGTTTCCGGATCGAAGCGAAACGCCCACGCGCCGGTCGGTAGCTGCTCGGCGCCGAGGAGCGCGAGCCGCTCGATCTCCAGCCGCGTCAGGTTCGTTTCCGGCGGCTGCAAGCGAAATTTCTTGATGATGTCGCCGGCCGAACGCAATTCCGGACGCACGCCTCCGTGCGAGCGCCGGCGCCATCGCCACATCAGGCGCCGAAACAGCGGTGGCGGCCCGTGCGGCGCATCGACGATTATCAACGCCTCGAGCAACTCCGGATGCGTGACCGCGACCCACTGCGCCACCGCGCCGCCCATCGAGTGCCCAACCAGAATCACGCGCGTGCCGAGGCTCGCGATCAGGCCCTGCGCATCGTTCTGGTAGGCCGGTGGCCCGTAGTTCCCCGAGCCCGCCCACTGGCTGCGGCCGTGACCGCGAAAGTCCAGCGCGAGCACGCGCCCGTACGGCGTCAGCAGTGGGGCGACGCCGTCCCACCAATGTACATGAGCCGCACCGCCATGCAGCAGAACGAAAGTGTGTTTGTCCGGGTCGCCGCCCCAGTCCAGATAGTGAAGCTTGAGTCCTTCAACCTCGACATACCGATGGGTCGGCTCCGCGAGCGCGGTAGCCGCTTGCTGTTGTGCCATAACCTGCGATTCTATTCGACGCGAGACGTTGAGGATAGATTTTCAGGCAGGCCGCGTCGTGCTAACAACCGCAGCAGAGCAGAGATTGACGAGGAGTACTTTCGATGGCTTTGAGACTCGAGAACAAAAACGCATTAATCACGGGCGGCGCGAGCGGCATCGGACGTGCGACCGCGATTCGATTCGCCGAAGAAGGCGCCAACGTCTTCGTCGCCGATCGTCATCTAGCCGCCGCTGAGGAAACTGCCGCCTCAGTTAAAAAACTCGGCCGCAAGGCAAACGCGTACCAAGTCGATACGAGCGACGAGGCGCAGGTGAACGCGATGGTCGCGCAGATGGTGAAAGACCTCGGCAGCGTCAATATCGTCGTCGCGGCGGCGGGAATCTCCCACGCCCACTATGGCGAAGAGGGCCAGCCCGACATCACGTTTCTCAGCAACAAGTCGTTCGCCAACTGGCGCAAGGTCTTGAGCGTCAACCTCGACGGCGTGTTCCTGACTGATCGCGCCTGCGCTCAAGCGATGATCCAGGCGGGCAACGGCGGACGCATCATCAATATCGCGTCGGCTGCCGCGCGGCTCCCGACTCCCGGCGTCGGCGAGTATTCCGTCAGCAAGGCCGGCGTCTGGATGCTGACACGGGTGCTCGCGACCGAGTTGGCGCCGTTCAATATCACTGCCAACGCGATCGGCCCCGGCTTCATCAAGACGCCGATGACCGCGCAGCTTTCGGATATGCCCGACATGACGCAGTTGATGGATCGCGTGCCGATGAAGAAGATGGGCGAGCCGGTTGACGTCGCCAACACCGCGCTATTCCTCGCCAGCGAGGAGGGCCGCTACTACACCGGCTCGATTTTGCACCCGGACGGCGGCATCGTCATGCAGTGAGTCTGATTCGATACGATTTGATTGCGAAGTGGATCGCTCTTTTTTGGTGTCATCCTGAGCGCAGCGAAGGATCTCGCGCGCAGCGCGTACTGGCAGGCGCCGGACGCAGGAACGTCCGTCGAGATTCTTCGCTACGGCAGCTTTCGCTCAGAATGACAACCTCCGCCTTCGTCGTTCCGTTCCTAATCCTCGCCGTTGTGACCACATCAGCTCTCGCGCAGAACGTGACTGCGACGCCGACGCCGATCGTCATGCCCATGATCCCGCAGATTCGACTTCAAACGGTGCCCGCGTACGGACCGGCTCCCCTGACCGTCGGCTTCTTTGTATCGAGCATCAATCCGGAAGCCGCGCCGCTGGCCAGCTACATCTGGAATTTCGGCGACGGCCAGGTCTCGATGCTGCCGCCGACCGCGCTATTCCACACCTACACGAATCCCGGCAGCTACGTCGTCAACGTGACCGCGACCGACACCGACGGCCATCAAGCGTCATCGTTCGCCGGCGTGATCGTGACGCAACCCTCCGCTCAATAGCCCGGAACAGCCTTTAATCCTTCAGCATCTCGATCGAGCCTGTGTCGAGGTCGTAGATGCCGCCGACGATCTTCAGCTCGCCCGATTTGACCATCGCCGACAGCTCTTCCGACGTCGCAAGATTTTTCATCACCAGCTCGACGTTCTCGCGCACTGCATTCTCGACCGGATCGCCCGCCATGCCTTTCGACGCAGCGACCGCCGGCCGCAGTTCGCTCAGCATCGGACCGACGTCGCCTTCCTCTTCATGTCCTGCAACCGCCGCGATCACCGCGCCGCATCGTCGATGCCCCAGGACCATCACCAGCCGCACCCCGAGATGCTTGACCGAGTAGTCGAGGCTTTCGATCACAACCTTATCGGCGACGTTGCCCGCCACCCGCACGGTGAAGATATCGCCAAGCCCGCGGTCGAAAATAAGTTCGGGCGGCGTCCGCGAATCCGAGCATGCCAGCACCGAGGCAAACGGATGCTGTCCCTTCGCCACCTCCGCGCGCCGCTCCGGCGTCTGATTGGGATGCTCGAGCTTGCCGGCAACGAACCGCTCATTGCCGTCGAGTAACAGCTTAAGTGCCTCCGGAGCGCTCATAGTCGCCCCGCTAACCGCGGCAATCACCGCACGTGTCGCCGCGATTGATAGCGCGGCGATCGCCGCCATCATCAATATTCCCGACAGAAACTTTCTTTTCCGAATCACAGGGTTTCTCCATGGCTTCTATGTGGGTACCTCTCTCACTTCGGCATTGACACCGCGCCGCTATTCGCCAGTATTGGTGGCAATGCGACACAAATCCAGCGCCAACATAATTTCCATATTGGTGACAAATTTGGCAAGACGAATCCTCGCGGTACTCGCACTCGGCACGTTCGCGCTCATCGCCGCGGGATGCATGGGCGATCAAATGGACGCCACCAACAAGCTGGTCCAACAACAACAGGAACAGCTGGAGCATCAGCAACAGGAACTCGAAGCGCTGCAGGCGAATCAGAATCAAGGCTATACATCCGGAGCCGCGGCCTCCCCCCAGGGCGGCTGCGACAAACAGGTCGAGACGGTCGCGAGTCAGCGCGGCGGCGAAAAATTTGCCGCCGGCGATTTCAACAAGGCGCTCGGATACTATCAGGATGCGCTGCTTGCCTGCCCCAACGACGACCGGGCCAAAGTCAACGTCGCGCGCAGCTATGAGGCGCTTGGCAACAAGGTCGCCGCCATCAATCTGTACAGAAAGGCGGCCGACAGCAACAGCCCCACCGTCAGCGACGCCCAGGAAGAAGCCAAGGCCGCGCTCCTACGCCTGCAAGCCTCCCGCATGCCCTGATTGGCCCGGCCATCGCCGAATGGCGGTCAGCGCATTATCGTACGACGCTTCGCGATAAATCGATGCTGTTCGGTACCATCCTGCCGCTTTCGATCGTGTTCGCCTCATCGCCTTCCTGATATTCGGCGTCGGAGTTGACGCGCCACAAATCGAAAGAAGCGCCCATGATATTTCGCGCCGCCATCAGACCCGTCATCATCGCGTGGTCCTGGTTGTTATATTTGTGCATTCCATTACGGCCGGCGATCTGCAGGTTCGGCGTCTCGCGTTCCAGGAAGTCGGCGATGTGAGCGACGTTGGTCCGATACTCGTGATCGTACAACGGATACGCCTTAGCCTGGCGGACCACCGATCCGTCCACCACCTTGGATTTATCGACAAGTCCCAGGATGGCAAGCTCCGATTTAGCTAGCTCGATCAGTTGCGCGTCCGAGGCTGACCAGAGTCCGTCATTCTCGGCACAAAAATACTCCATGCCGAGCACGGTGAAACGCGGATCGGGGACCATCTCCGCGCTCCAATTCTTGAAGTTCTGAATTCGCCCGACTTTCACGCCTGGATCGTGGATGTAGATCCAGTTGTCGGGGAATACATCGGGCTCGTCGACCACGACAGCAACCGTTATGAAGTCGCGATAGCGCAGTCGCCGTGCGCTACCCAACACTTCTGCAGGAGCAGAGGGATTCATCGAGAAGATGAGCTGCGCCAGCGACATGGTCGAAACAAAATGATCGGCGTAATGAGTCTGGCATTCCTGGGCGGTTTCCGTAGTGACCGAAACCACTCGCCCATCGGCGCGATTGACTTCAACCACTCGCTGACCGGTGGACACCGCTCCACCTTTCTTTTCGATCAGGCCTGCGACATTTTCCCACATCTCGCCCGGCCCGCAGGCTGGGTATCGGAAGTGATCAACCAGAGTCTTGATCACTGCGACGTCTTTGTTGGCTCGGCGGAACAGACTGCGCAACAACGTGGCGAGAGAAAGCCCGCGAATCCGCTGAGCCGCCCAGTCAGCGCTGATCTCGGAGCATGGAAGTCCCCAGACCTTTTCGGTGTACGTCTTGAAGAAGACTTCAAAAAGGCGGCGGCCGAACGCGTTTACCACCCAATCTTCAAAACTCCTTATGTGCTCCTGCCCCAAGCGCCGCAGCCGCAGATAGCTCGAAAGGCAGCGTATCGCTTCGATAGGACCCAAATGCCGAAGCGCATCGAAAGGCTCGAGCGGATATTTGAAAAATCGTCCACGATAATAGATACGTGACAACCGCGAGCACGAGCGCATCCGATCGCCCATGAACTCGGTCCACAATGCCTCGATCTCGGGATTCTTTGAGAAAAAGCGGTGGCCTCCGATATCAAACCGGAAACCTTTGTACCGGACCGTCCTTGAGATTCCCCCGACATAGCGCGGATCAGCTTCCAGCACCTGAACCTTGTAACGATTGCTCGCAAGCTCGTAAGCAGCGGTAAGACCCGCTGGCCCGGCTCCGATAACTGTTACACGCTCGTGGGACCGGCGAGCCAAATCATCTTTTTCAAAGCAACCGGCGCTTTGAACTCTGGAGTGACGAGAAAGCTCAACAGGCATGTGACACCAGACCCGAACTGGTGCGCTTCAGCCGGCTCCACACGACGCCTAAACCATTTCCAGCAAGCATGCAGATGATAGGCATTGCGGGATGACGGAACCGCCCCCAGTCGCCGGGTCCACCCGCGATGGCCATGTAGTAGCCCACTATAAACACCACAGCGAGAATCGCCGCGTCCAGTATCTCGGCGCTGCAGAGTGTTATGCATCCACACGAAAGGTACATTAGCTGCAAGGGAAGCAACACGGCGATGCTCCAAAAGAGAAGTGGACTAACAAGGAGCGCTTTCACAGTTGTGATGATGCCTTTGTCAACCTCAACGGTCAGCAGCTCGGCCTGTTTGGGATAGAGGTCGAAGAACCTCAGGAACTCAGTGGATACGGGATCAAAGGTCGCTCGAAGCAGGCCATCGAAGTAAATCCGAACATAGGTCAATGGGCTGTCCAGCAATATGTGCTCGGCGGCCTGGTTCATGTAATCCACTCTCCTTGCCGCAGACCAGGTCTTCTGCTCTGGATGCTCCTGAAGATAAGTGCGCTGGTCCTGATACCCCAAGCGGTCCCTCATCACGTAATAAGGCACGTGCTGGTGGGCGGCCAGCACCGATGCGGCCAGGATGAAGTACATATTGTCGCTGGCAATTGCTGAGAAACCGGAGTAACCAATCTCGACCTTGTTCCGAATCTGCCAAAGACCGGTAAGCCCGACAGAAACGATGACGAAGGCACAGGCGTGAGCTAAAACCCGCAGCTTGTCCTGCCTATGGGTGACCAGAGCCCACGCTGCCAGCCCAGGAGCGATTATCAATGGCAGAAAGTAGCCGATCGGTCGAACATAGACCGAGGCAGCCAGCGCCGCTGCCGAGACCAGCAAGTCCCCCAGCGATTGCCGCCTCAGATACTTGACAAAGAAGTACACCCCGACCATGGCTACCGCGGTGAACAAGGTTTCAGCGGCGAGCAGGCTTGCGAATAGTATGGATAGCGGTTCAATGGCATAGAGCGCCGCGGCGATGAGAGCTATCTTCTCGCGTTCGAACAGCAGATAGGCGGTCCGATATACCATGAATACAGTGAAGCAACTGAGTAGGACTTGGAGCGTGATCGTGGTCAGTTCCAGCCGACCTATCAGCAGGCCAGGTGTCAGTAGCAAAGGATAACCGGGAGTTCGGACGATTTCCGGTGCTCCGGAAGAAAAAAACCGGTGATGAGATACTAACTCGCGCGCAGGCTCGATATAGGACGCGGTATCAGGCGTGTAGAAGATGCTAGCGTCGCGTGTATAGCAATATCCCAGTGTCGGCAGTAGCGCGCGCAGAAACAGTGCCACGCCCAAGACAAACCAGATGTTAAATCGCCGATCTCGACAGCGCCTTCCCTCATGGGTGGTGGCTCTCATCCAATTCGTGCGCTATGCATTTTGTTAACAGCGCATTCAGTCCAACGGGCATCGCTCACTATTCTTCGCATGACGAATTTGTTCCTGAAGACGACTGCACCCGTGCAAACGTCTTGCCAACGGCCTCGGTGAGATCAGATGGGGCCGGATTTCAGCCATTTTCTCTGTCACGGATTCGCTGCGATTCCAGTCTGTCCAAAAATCTGAACGCCACTGTTCGAAATTTCGGACAGCAAGACCAGTCCGCGAATCAGAAACAAGTGCCAACGCCCGCTCGCGCGAGGTTGGTTCTGCTCGTCCCTAGCGTTAGATTCGAAGGTGGAGCAGTCTCCGCTCCGGATCTCCATGGACGGAAACGGCAATAGCGAAACTCCCGAGCCAACCGGCACGCGACCCCGCCGAATCGCGATTCTCACCGCCGGAGGCGACGCGCCCGGCATGAACGCCGCGATTCGCGCCGTGGTCCGCAGCGCGGCCGTCGCGGGAATCGAGGTGATCGGCTTCAGGCGCGGCTATGAGGGCCTCATCCGCGACCTCGCCGAGCCGCTCGACGGCCGCTCCGTCGCCAACATGATCCAGCGCGGCGGCACCTTCCTGGAAACTTCGCGCTCGCCGGAGTTCCGCACTCCAGCCGCGCGCGGACTGGCAGCCCGCAACCTGAAGCGTCACCAGATAGAGGCGCTCATAGTAGTCGGTGGCGAGGGCTCGATGATCGGCGCCACGGCCTTCTGCGCTGAAACTGGCGTTCCGGTCTTCGTTATACCGGCGTCGATCGACAACGACATTCCCGGCACCGACAATTCGATCGGCTTTGATACCGCGGTCAACACCGCGCTCGACGCTATCGACCGTATCCGCGACACCGCATTCGCCTACGAACGCGTCTTCTGCGTCGAGGTGATGGGCCGCGACTCGGGCTTCATTGCAATTGCAGTCGCGCTCGGCGGCGGCGCCGAGGCCGTGATTGTCCCCGAGATTCCGTTCAGCCTCGACGACATCTGCGATCGCGTCGAGGACAGCCATCGCCGCGGCAAACGCTCGACCATCGTCGTCGTCTCGGAGGGTCCGCGCACGGGAGGCGTAATCCCGGTCGCCGAAGCCCTCACCGCACGGCTTGGGGTGCAGGCGCGCGTGGTAGTCCTCGGCCACGTGCAGCGTGGCGGAGCGCCCACCGCCCGCGACCGTCTGCTCGCCAGCCGGATGGGTGCGGGCGCGATCAAGGCCATCCTCGACGGCGCCGGTCCCTCGCTGATTGGCGAGGAGCGCGGCGCAATCGTGCGCGTCCCGCTGGGCGAGGTCGCCAACAAGCGGCGCGCGCTCGACCCCTCGCTAATCGAGCTGGTGCATCAGCTCTCTACCTGACGTCCCAACCCTGTTTCCGCGATCGTTCCCCTTCCCGGGAAGACATTGGGTTCTCATGTCCGGTTCCCCTTCCCGCGCGGGAAGGGGTTAGGGGTTAGGTTCTTCGCATCGAGCACCCCCGCATTTTCCATTGGAATAATCCGGGCGCCCGCCCAGTCCGTACCTCTGAATGATGCAAAAATCGCATCTCGTTCGGGAACCAATGGTGGCATTCGATGGTTAACAGGGCGCATGGGGACGGTCTCATCGCGGTCGATGAGAGTCCGGCTGGGAGCCAGCCGGCTCTGCTCCCGCGGACGCTAACGCCCCACAGGGTTTTGCAAATGTCTGAAGGCTTCCAAATGGCTTCCGATACTGCGGTCGAACGCTTCGTCGGCCTGAACCAGATACTGCCCTGCCAATACTACGACGTTTCCGGGGGCCATCGCTTGACCGGCGAACAGCGCCTGATGCTCGCGTTGCTGGCCGACGCGATCAACGTCTACCAGCAGGGCGTCCTGTCGCGAAATACGCGTAAGCGCCTGCTTTTCATCGACGCCGAGCGATGGATCACCGCCAGCGCGAAATGCCGCCACGCGTTCAGCTTCGACACCGTATGCGACGCGCTCGGGATCAACCCCAGCATGCTCCGGCGCCGGATGCTGGCATGGAAGCACGAACTCCGGCGCAACGTCGAGACTCGAGCCGGCACTCCTCATCTGCGGTTGAAGATTACGCCGCGCAACAAGCATCTAAGCCAGCGTCGCAACCGAAGCCAGGTCGCTGTCCCCGCCTTCTGATCTTGTACCTCTCCTTCGGGAGAGGTCGCGGCCTCCGGCGCGGGTGAGGGCGCCGGCATCCAGCTCGATCAATCTCCTTTTTAATCCGGTCCCCCTTCCTGCGCGGGAAGGGGTTTGCGGTTAGGTTCTTCGCCTCAGCACCACCCCCGCGCCTCTCGCCAACGCTCCTCAACAGTGCGATAAATCCAAGCGAACCCCCTCGGAGGAAGTTTTCATTTTGAAGAATCCATTCAGTGTCGAAGGCAAGGTCACCATCGTGACCGGTGGCGGAACCGGGATCGGCGAGTCGATCGCCAAAGAGTTCGCCGAGCGCGGCGCACCTGTGCTGATCGCGAGCCGTAAGATCGAGAACCTCGAGCGCGTGCGCGACGAAATTCGCAAGGCCGGCGGCAAATGCGAGATGGCGCAGGTCGATGTCCGCGACGCCGAGCAATGCGACAAGATGGTCGCGGAGGCGGTCAAACATTTCGGCCGCCTCGACGTACTGATCAACAATCACGGCGCCAGTATCACGACGCCATCGTTGAACCTCTCACCCAACGGCTGGCGCGCGGTAGTCGGAATCAACCTTGACGGCGTGTTCTTCTGCTCGAAGTCGGCCGCGCGCCAATTCATCGAGCAGAAAAGCCCGGGCTCGATCGTCAATATCTCCTCGACGGCCGGCGTGCACGGCTCGCCCACGATGCTCCCGTACGGCGCCGCGAAAGCCGGCGTGATCAACCTGACGGTGTCCCACGCCGGCGAATGGGGCCCCGCGGGCATCCGCGTTAACTGTATCGCACCGGGCCCTATCGACACCGAAGGTGCAGCGCCGCGCGTATGGCCAAATCCGAAGGTCAAGGAGATGGTCGCGCGCTCACGCGCACTGCTGCGCTTCGGCCGCGTCGAGGAAATCGCCTATCCATGCCTGTTCCTTGCGTCAGACGCCTCGAGCTACGTCACCGGCGCGCTCCTGATAGTCGACGGCGGCGAAGGCATGATGGGGCGAGCCGCGGGATAGTTGGACAAACAGATCGTTCAACAGTAAATAACTTTTGGATTTTATTGAGCGAGGTTGATTCATCATGGCCGATAAGAGCGCTGTCGGGAAAACCGGCAAACCATTCAAGATGCACGTCGATTGGAGCAAGGTCCGCGAGTTCGCCCGCGCGATCAAAGATCCCAATCCGATTTACTTCGATCAGGAATTGGCGAAGAAGGAACTCGGCGGGGTGCCGGTGCCGGTCACGTTTCTCCAGACCAGCGCGTTCTGGACCGACGAGACTTCGAGCCCCGGATTCGGCGGCTTCGACATGCGCCGTATCCTGCACGGCGAGCAGGAGTTCGAATTCTTCAAGCCGATCTTTGTCGGCGACACGCTGACCGGCGTCACCAAGGTCGCCGACGTGCTCGAGAAAGAAGGCGGCCGCGGTGGCAAGATGACGCTGGTGATCACAGAGACCGAATACAGCAACCAGAAGGGCGAGAAAGTCGCAATCGCGCGCTCGACCCTGATCGAAACAGGACAAGCAGTCAAAGCCTGACTCCAGTCGGTGAAAAAAGATGGCAAAATTAAAATACGATTCAGTGAAAGTCGGCGACGAAATTCCTAAAATTGAAATCAAAGGCGTGACCCGCCCCGATTTCGTCCGCTACGCGGGCGCATCCGGCGACTTCGTCCCGCTGCATTACGATCAGATCTTCGTCGAGGCGGCCGGAATCCCGACCGTGTTCGCGCAGGGAATGTACACCGCGGGCCTGCTCTCGAAGGCCGTTACCGACTATGTCGGAATCGGCAACGTCCGCCGCTTCCAGGTTCGCTTCGCCACGCGCGTATGGCCCGGCGACGTCGTAACGTGCACCGGCAAAGTCACCAACAAGATCGAGAAGGATGGCGAGAAGCAAATCGAAGGCGACCTGGTAGTGCTGAATCAAAAAGGCGAGCCCGCAATCAAAGGCAGCTTCCGCGCCGCCTGCGCGTAGGGAAGGGTAGATCACTTTACCAAGTGTGAAACCCACCGTGGGTTTCACATACAATTAAGTTCCCCTCCTCTCAAGGTGGAGGTCCAAGGGGATGCTTTCCATTAGCGCGACAAATCGTCAGAGTTAACTTCCAGTCTGGGCTTATCGGTGGGGGCTCGCGATGGTGCCGATTCGCTACAATTTCCGCAGCGTTATGGAGCGGCGCGCCACCTCGCTGATGACGATACTCGGCGTCGCCCTCGTCTCGATGATCTTCGTCATCGTTTTCGGATTCGCAGCGGGGCTCAAGCAATCGCTGGTCAATACCGGCGAGGATCGCAACGTGATCGTCATGGCGCGCGGAGTGACCAGCGAGAACGAGAGCTTCGTGCCGCACCCGGCGGTCGAGATACTCCGGGTGCGTCCGGAAATCGCGGTCAGCCAGCAGCATCAGCCGCTTCTCTCGCGCGAGAGTATCGTCGGCGTGAATGTCAGCCGGACGCGGGGCGCCAAGGAATTCGCGCTGCTTCGCGGCGTCGAGCCGATTGCCTACCAGGTGCATCCGAACCTTCATCTCGTGGAAGGGCACTGGCCGATACGCGGCAATGGAGAATGGGTGGTCGGGCGGCGGCTGCTGACGCGCTTCCCGTATCTTCAGCCCGGCACGACTTTTCACTACGAGCATCGCGATTGGAAGATCGTCGGTGTGTTTGCCGACAACGACAGCGCGCGCGAATCTGAAGCCTGGACCGATCTTGACGACTTGATCAACGACTTTCACTGGGACGCCGGCGGCGCCGCCGCTCTGCACCTGGTGTTGAATCCTGGCAGCGCGGCGGAATTTGCGCAGGCAATCAAATCCGACGGCCGCCTGACCCTCCAGGCCGAAACCGAGACCGAATACTATGCCGCGCAAGCGGCGGTGGCGGGGCAGTTACGCATGCTGGGGTTAATAGTGGCGATTGCCCTGGCGATCGGCGCGATGTTCGGCGGCATGAATACGATGTACACCGCCGTGACCCGCCGGGGACGCGAGATAGGTGTGCTGCGCGTGCTGGGCTTCTCACGCGGCGACATCCTGAGCAGCTTCGTGATCGAGAGCGTCATCCTCGGCGTCGCAGGCGGTGTCGCCGGCGTCGTGCTTGCGATCGCAGTCGCATGGGCGACGGGATTGACGAGCCGCACGATGAATGTCGGAGCGATGTTTTTTTCGTACCGCCCGACTCCCGGCGCGATCGCGGCCGGTATCGTGGTGTCCGCGGTTATCGGCGTCGCGGGCGGGCTGATGCCTGCCCTGCGCGCTTCTCGAGTCGGCATTATCAGCGCGCTGCGGGAGGCGTGACGATGGCGGCCAAGTTGCTGACGATCGCTTTCCGCAACATGAGTCGCCAGCTTCGGCGGACGATCCTGACCGGGCTGACCTTCGCAATCGCGGTGTTCATCTATACGGTGCTGGTCGCGGTGCCGTGGTCGATGGATCGAATCGCCGACAACGCCTCGAAGGAACTGCGCCTGGTGGTGACCGAGCGCAACAACGGAAGGCTGCCGGCGCGCTACTGCGGTCCGATCAGGAAGCTGCAGCACGTGATGGGATGTGCGCCGGAAATCGTCTGGGGAGCCATCTATCGCGATCCCAAGAACCCGATCATCGCCTACGGAATAAATGGCGATCTCGCCAGCATCACCGGGAGCACCGATTACCAGATATCGGCGGACCAAACCAAGCGGCTGCAGACGGACCGCCGCAGCGCGCTGGTTGGATACGCGCTGATGCGCGAGAACGGATGGAAAATCGGCCAGCCGGTTACGCTGCGCAATCCCGACGATGCGAGGCTCGCGCTGACCTTTATTCCGATCGTCGAATACCCGACCGAGTACATGTCACGGGTGTTTTTGTTCGATCGCAGGATGCTGGACGACGCGGTCAAGAAAACTTACGGCGCCGATATCCAGGACCGGGCTTCATTCATCGTGGTGAAGGTCGATCGCGTCGAGAACATGGGATTGGTGGCCAACGAAATCGACGAGAACTTTCACAACTCCGACGCGGAAACCGAAACGACGACCGAGTCCGATTCGGTGGCTAACGTCGTCAGTGCAATCGGCAACATCTGCATGATCATCTACAGCTTGTGCACGGTGGTGATGTTGACGGTGTTGCTGATTGCCGCCAATTCGATGGCGATGATGGTGCGCGACCGAATCGCCGAAGTGGCGGTGATGCGCGCGCTCGGCTTCACGCGAACGCATATCGCGATTCTGCTCTTCACCGAGGCCGCCCTGATCGGCCTTTGCGGATCGATCGTCGGCGCAGGGCTCGCACTCTGGATATTCGCGCACGGCATCAGGCTCGGCGAGATAACCGGGTTGCTGGGCTATCTGGAGGTGCGTCCCGAGACTGCAGCAGCCGCGATCGCCACGGCGGTCCTGGTAAGCCTCGCGAGCGCGCTCGGCCCGGTGATTCGTGCGATGCGCGTAGTCCCGGCAATGGCGTTCCGCGAGGTTGTGTGAGTATCGGTCCAGAGATTCATGTGTTCGCGCCGTTGGTTAAGACGCTGATTGTCGGGACAGCGCTTGCTGGCGACGCGATTCAACCAGCGAGATGAATTCGGGGCGGTCCGCATTCCAGCTCTCTTTCAGGGTTTCACTGTACCCGATGAAGAGCCAGGGAACGGCGTTTTGCAATGCTGCCAATGCCGGCGGCGCGCCGCGCTTGCGCACCGGAACGGCTGCTCCGCGCCCGTTATGGTCCCATAGCAATAGCTGATACGACGCGGGCCGGTATGGAATGAACATGTTGATTCGGTGCTTAACCCGCTCGGTGTATACCCAGACCAAACGATCCAGCCGCTGAACCGTAATCTGCCCCTTCCCGGCGTAGCACAGCCACCGCCTGCCGACTTGCACACGTCGAGCTACGAATCGCCGACCTTGGAAATCAGCTTCGATATCCTGGGCAACTGCATCAGCTTCGCCGTACGCAGCGAATTGCAGATTAAGCGGATGTCCGGCAGGCGAACGCCGCCTTACTGCTCCGCGCACAATGAAGAACGCGCCGATGGCCGCGCCAACCAGCATTCCGGCACCCATCAGACGGGAACCCACATAGGAGCTAGGATCGCCGACGACTAAAAACCAAGTGCCCAATGCCGCGAGCGCCAGAACCAAAGCGCCCCATTTGATGTCAGACCACAGCGATCCGCGATCCGTTTGAGCACGCATTTGTTCGACGAACCCCTCGGAATCGTTCACGCCGCGCCCTCCCTCTTACCGTTCACGAGCAGCACTTGTTGGACGAATGGCTTCAACGCCTTCGATGATTTGAACACTATCGGAAGCGGCCGCCCGAGTTCATCGAACATGAAGGCGTCGCAGGCCACGCCCTCTCCGGGAAGTGGCAGCGATACTGACAACGCCTGAGCGATCAGTTCGCGCACACGCGCGAAGCCGAGCGGGCGCAGAACGGGATCCGGCACCAGCAACAACACGCGTCTCATATCGACAACGTGTCCCACGAGATCAACTTCCCAGAACGTACCCGGACTTGCTTCCGGTTGAAGGACGACGGCCGCTGCTCGCCGCACCAGCGACGTGACGGTTTCCTGCCACTCGTCGTCCGACACATATATGCGCGCCGCCCCGAGGGGGGCTAGCGAATCGCCCGGTTTACCGACCGCGACAAACGGGCCTATCCGCGTTATCTGGCGAGCAATCTTCGGCTCGCGTGTAGCCTGTGTATATGAGTTGGTTCCCCCTCGTTCTCCCCCCTGCCGATCGCCAACCGGATCGTGGTAGCGCCGCCGCTCGTCTTCCTGGAAGGGGCGCAGGTAAACGACCGGGGGACGCGGGTCGCTTCGCAGCAATTCCCAGCCGTCCATCGCGCGCATTCGGCGACCAATGTTAATCATCCAGTAGGCGCCCGCGCCCAAAAATACCGCTCCGTAAATCACGAACCTCTCATCGTTGGCGTATGCGGAATCTACCAGGAATAGCGCAACCGCCAGGATCGGAGCGACGATGATGAGCGTCATGCCAATCATCCTCGATCGAATAGGGTGGCTGGCGGGCCGATGACGGCTGACGCTGTTCAACTCAGTTTGCATGCTTGATACTCCCCGGACATGGCCCCCCTCTGGTTTCGTCACCCAGCTATGGATGAGGCAATTCCAATGGACGTTCTCTATGTATCAGCACCCAATCGCCGTTTTCGGTGAGCGCTTCCTTTCCGAGATTCCGCAGGCATGTGTGTGCAGATCGGTAGTTCCCCGACTGCAGCGCCTCGCCTATAAGCTCTAAGGCGTGGTCGAAGATGACTCGCATCCGTCGATATTGTTTCGCGTGTTGTGAATAGGCCATGCGCTCGTTGTAATGGTGAAGCAGAGCTCCTGCCGCCAATAACAGTTCAATCAGAATGAAGGGTAAGCCGTGCAACCATTCATTGCTGGTGACAATCCTGCTCACGCGGCTAATCGACATAACAATTGCAAGCAGGACTGCACCGATCGCCGCCGAACGAAGAGAAAGCCTGACCCACCGTTCGAGTCGCTCGCTTTTCAGATGTTCTCGTTCGGCTGCTGTCTTGAAATACTTCCGCTGATCATCGACCCAATGAGAAACCGCGAGCTCGACTCCTTTCGGATTTACCGGATCCTCCGGTAGCAGCGGACTATCACGTCCCTCTTCCGGCTCGAGGCAGTACCAACCCCGCAACAGGTTACAAATCCAATCCAGTTCCGTACGCTGCTTCGTCAGGTAATACGCTTCAACCCTGTCAGGAACTCCGGATAATTCCCAGAACAGCTTAATCCTCATCCCCTCGGCCACCGCTCGGTAGTCCAGGTAGTTGGTTTCCAAACCGCGCTTTCGGGCAGATTCATAAATGCAGTAACCAAAAGAAAAGAAACCGATTGAGGCCCACAACCACCACGGCCAACGCCCGGGGGCTTCCGCATGCAGAAGTTTTGGCAAATGCGCATAAGCCGCAAAGCATGCGAATGACAAGAAGACCGACCAGTGCAGAATTTTCTGAGTCCGTATCATCCGCTGGTGGAAGTCAACCGCCAGCGCGTCCGCAAAAGCGTACCGTTGTAGGGTGATCGTTTGCTCGGGTGGAATCGCTTTTTCGCCTGCCTCGCCAAACAAATATCTTTTGCTTGTGCTTATGCCTTCGATGAGGGCGCTATCTGCCTGGCTGACATTGCGATTGAATTCATCAAGCCGCGCGAACATCTCTGCGTAATACTTCCTGGCGCGTGTTTCATCCTTCTCAAAGACGTCCGGGTAAATCGTGCGCAGAGTAAAAGGCTTACCTGGCGGGTTTGGATTCTTCAGCCTCGGCGTCACGATATGATAGACGGGGAAACGCTCATGGGGCGCAAGATCGCAATCCTCCGTGCTCGGAACGCCTTCGGTCTGAAACCGCACAATTTGCGCTGTTCCGCCGACCAGGTTTGTATCTGTCCCGTCCCATAGCGCGATCAAGATCTGGCTCTGGCGCGCTATGAACTTCCCTGCTTCCTGATATTGCCGGTCGCGCAGCTCGGGTTGCCGTAGTCCTTCCTCGGTGTTGCCGCGAAGCAGTTTGATCTCGAACGAGCGCTCAGCTCTTTGGAGTAGTGCGTTGAATTCCGCTAGAGATTCGGGAGTCCGGAAATCCTGCTCGTAACAGCGAATGGGCATCGGAAGCGGAACTATGAGGCGAGCCTCGATACCTCGCTCAAGTGCGACCTGAGCGACTAAACGATCAGCTCCCTCGGCGAGCGGGGAAAGCAGTAATAGCGGGGTGAAAGGGTATTTGGCCTTTAGCTCCAGTAAGAGCGCCCGCACCTGCCGGGAGAGAATATCGCGATCTTCGTTCCGCAAATCGCGATGGCCGGTCACCCCGATGATGAGAGGTGCCAGAACTTGATTTGTCGCTTTTGAAGGCTCCATATCAACCCAACTTAGCCGCGGCGACAAATCTCTATCGAATTGACGCGCTTAAGAGAACAGGCCTGGATCTGCTTTCACGAAAGTCCTCTTAGGCCTGCGACATCCTCGCCTGTGGACGGAATTGTTGAACAATTGTGGATAGTTAGCGCTCAAATTCTCTCTTTTGCTTGATAAGCTGCGCAGAATCCGGCAAAGAAGACGAATTAGCTCGACTGCTGAGTCGTTGGTGGGCTATCGCAGCCCGGCTCGGAGGCGCAACATAATCGTAATGGATGAACCGCGGCACATCATTATACACGGGCATTTTTATCAGCCTCCGCGCGAGAGCCCATGGACCGGTTTGATCAGCCCCGAGCATGGCGCCGCGCCGTTCCAGAACTGGAACGAGCGGATTCTCAGCGAATGCTACACCGCCAACGCTCATGCTCATACGATGTCGGGGCCGGTCGTTCATGTTCGCAACAACTACGAGTCGCTCAGTTTCGATGTCGGCCCGACGCTGGCGGGATGGCTGCAGACCCATGGCAAGACTGCGTATCGCGCGATGACTCGTGGCGACGCGCTGTATGCGGAGGCGCACGGCGGCCACGGCAACGCGATCGCGCAATCGTACAGCCATTCGATTCTGCCGCTGCTTCCGCCGCGCGATCGCGAGTTGCAGATTGCGTGGGGGATCGAGGATTTCGTTTTCCGTTTCGGGCGCAAGCCGGCCGGAATGTGGCTGCCCGAGTGCGCTGCCGACGACGACACCCTCGCATCGGTGGCGGCGGCGGGAATCCAGTTTGTGATCCTTGCGACCGACCAGGGGAATTTTAAAGGCGTCGGCGCCGAATCGCGCGGTGCGGGACCGTTCCAGTGGCGCAGCGGCGATTTGAGCCTCGCGGTGTTTCGGTTCGATCGCGAATTGTCCAACACCGTCTCTTTCGGCGACGGGTTGGCTGACGGCGCGCGGCTGGCGGTGTGGATTGCGGAGACCTCGCTCAAGCTGGAGCCGGGCGCCGCGCTGATGATTGCGACCGACGGCGAGACCTTCGGGCATCACAGTAAACATGGCGCCTCCGAGCTGGCGCGCACCTTGAAGGCGCTCGAAGAACGCGACGACGTGATCGTCACGAACTGCCAGGAGTACCTGGCTGCCCATCCTGCTACCGGGTCGTTCGAGGTTCCGTCGGCTACGTCGTGGAGTTGTCCGCATGGCGTTGAGCGATGGCGCTCGAACTGCGGATGCCGCAACGAGGCGGGCACCTCGCAGGAATGGCGCCCGCCATTTCGCGCCGCGATGGATTTCGTGAAGTACCACGCCGAGGCGACCTACGACCGTTTCGCACCGGCGCTCGTGAAAGACCCCGGCGCGATTCTGCGCGACGGAATCCGTTTGCTGATCGATTCGAATCCCGCCGTGCATGACGAGACCTTCAAGCGCTTCGGCGTTAATGACAAGAATAATCGCGAGACTCTGCTCCGGATGCTCGAGATGGTCCGCGCTGGGCAGGCGGCGCTGACCAGTTGCGCATGGTTCTTCGACGATTTCGGCGGGCTCGAGGGTCGCGTCGCGCTCAGGTGGGCGGCTCGCGCCGTCGAGCTAGCGGCGGAACATTCGGCGAGCGTCGAAAACGAACTGCTCGAGCGGCTGCGCGGGATCAATTCGAACCGGCGCGAGAATGGCGACGCCGCGACTCTGTACCTGAGCTTGAAAACGCGCGAAGCTCGCGGTCGCGTATAGCAATCAAGCTTAAGCGACAGGTGCAGGCCGATGGCTTCGACCGAAGCGACTCATATCGATTCAACGCTGACCGAATCCCGCAAGTTTCCGCCGCCCGCCGAGTTCAGTAAGCGGGCCTGGATCAAAAATTTCGACGAGTACACTGCGCTCTGCAAGCGCGCGGAAGCGGACCCCGACGCGTTCTGGGCCGAATGCGCGCGCAACCTGCATTGGTTCAAGCCGTTCGGCAAAACGCTCGAATGGAATTTTCCGCATGCGAAATGGTTCGTCGGCGGCACGATCAATGCCTCATACAACTGTCTCGACCGCCATCTCGACGGCCCGCGGCGCAACAAGGCCGCGCTGATTTGGGAGGGCGAGCCGGGCGACTCGCGCGTGCTGACCTACCAGATGCTCGCCGACGAAGTGAGCAGATGCGCCAACGCGCTCAAGGGCCTCGGCGTCAAGGACGGCGACCGCGTCGCGATCTACATGCCGCTGGTGCCCGAGGCGGCGATCGCGATGCTGGCGTGCGCGCGAATCGGCGCGATTCATTCGGTGGTGTTCGGCGGCTTCTCGTCGGAGGCGCTGGCCGATCGGATCAACGACGCGGAAGCGAAGGTCTGTATCACCGCTGACGGCGGATGGCGCCGCGGGCAGGTCGTCGAGCTCAAGCAGAATGTCGATGAGGCGCTGAAGAAGACGCCCTCGATCCAGAAAGTGCTCGTGCTCAAGCGCGTCGGCAACAAGGTCGAAATGCTCACGGGCCGCGATGTGTGGTGGCACGAACTGGTTCCCGCGCAATCGGCCAGGTGCGAAGCCGCGCAGCTCGACAGCGAGCATCCCCTGTACACCCTCTACACCAGCGGCACGACCGGCAAGCCCAAAGGCGTCGTGCATACGACCGGCGGATACCTGACGCACGTGCTGATGACGATGCGGTGGGTGTTCGACTTGAAGGACGACGACATCTACTGGTGCACCGCCGATATCGGCTGGGTTACCGGCCACAGCTACACCGTGTACGGGCCGCTGGCGGCGGGCGCGACGGTCGTGATGTACGAAGGCGCGCCCAATTTTCCCGAGAACGATCGCTTCTGGAATGTGATCGAGAAGTACAAGGTCAGCATCTTCTATACCGCGCCCACCGCGATTCGCACGTTCATCAAATGGGGCGACTCGTGGGTCAAAAAGCATGACCTGTCGAGTCTGCGGCTGCTCGGCTCGGTCGGCGAGCCGATCAATCCCGAAGCCTGGATCTGGTATCGCAAAGTGATAGGCGGCGAGCGATGTCCGATCGTCGATACCTGGTGGCAGACCGAGACCGGCGGAATCATGATCAGCCCGATGCCGGGGGCGACCGCCGCGAAACCCGGCTCGGCGACGTTTCCGCTGCCCGGCATCGCGGCCGACGTCGTCACGCGCGAGGGCCAGAGCGTCGACGCCAACCAGGGCGGCCTGCTGATCGTGCGCAAGCCGTGGCCCGGGATGCTGCGGACGATCTACGGCGATCCTGATCGCTACAAGAGCAACTACTTCGCGCAAATCGACGGCGCATACTTCACCGGCGACGGTGCTCGTCGCGACCAGGACGGCTACCTCTGGATCATGGGCCGGGTGGACGACGTCATCAACGTGTCGGGCCATCGCCTGGGCACAATGGAGATCGAAAGCGCGCTCGTCTCGCACACGACGGTCGCGGAGGCGGCATGCGTCGGGCGTCCCGACGATATGAAAGGGCAGGCCGTGGTCGCATTCGTGACGCTCGAAGGCGGTCGCAAGGGCGACGACAAACTGCGCGACGAATTGCGGGCGCACGTCGTCAAGGAGATCGGCGCGCTCGCACGCCCCGACGACATAAGATTCACCGAAGCCCT
>Ga0182024_10008432_pt1 | contig 21731 bp, 12 predicted proteins | sample P32metaG_FD_120480 | JGI IMG/M metagenome (GOLD analysis project Ga0182024, IMG submission 120480) | Permafrost microbial communities from Stordalen Mire, Sweden - P3-2 metaG (Illumina Assembly) | ecosystem: Environmental > Terrestrial > Soil > Wetlands > Permafrost | place: Sweden: Stordalen...
CGCGCATCGTCGGATTCGCGGGCCATGCTGATAGGCAGGTTTCGAATCTCGGTGCGATTTCCCAGACGGCGGTCTTCTTTTGAGACGACGACGAGCCAATCGCAGTGCTCAAAGGCATAGGGGATGTTGCCCGTGCTCATGGAGAACACGCCCTGCAGATCAAACGCCTTGAGCGCTGTAATGCAGTCCTTGATGCGTTCACCGCTCAATTTCGAGAAAGCTTCATCGATTGGCACGAGACCCAGAGTCGGTTCCGGTCGGCGTGAACTGTATCGCCGATAGGCCCGCAGGTAACTGGCGAGGATGGCAATAAAGTAGGGCGATTGATTTTCTCCACCGCTCATTTTACCCGAGTGTCGATCCACGCTCGTCTCGCGGCCATCGGGTTCCACCATTTTCATGTCGTAATCGTAGTAGTGGCGATAATCAAGCAGCCTTGCCGCCTCTGCGCCGTCGGGCGATTCCGTCAGTGTCTTCAGGAAATGATTGATGGCATCGCGGAAACGCTGATCGGCCGAAGCGAAGAAGAGATCGTCCTCCCGCGCTACGGCGCTCGCCTCCAGCAGTTCGTGGTAAAGTTGATAGTCGGGATTTCGCGCGTAGGTGAGCTTGTAGGTGTTGACGCCGATGGGCCGCTTTTTGAGTGCCGGATTGAGGAGTGCGACAAGATTGACGACTTCCTGAAGCGCGGTGTGAAGCTTCTCCAAAATTTGCGTTCGGAAAAGACGCTCCCAATTTTGGCGCTCACGTTCGGCCTTGGCGTGATAATCGGGGATGTCGCTTTCCTCCAATTTGGCCAATTGAGTGTCGTGCGCGTCGTTGGATTCCGATTCGATGGGTAGGTCGTCAAATTTCGTATGCGCCGTAGCCAATTCACGGCGCTTGGCTTTCAAATCCTCCCAGGCTCCCGTGGCCTCGCGGTCGCAATGGTGAAACATGGCGTTAAATTTATCTGCGGCCACCTTCTTGTTGGGGAATTCCGTGACCTTTTCGTCATGGAGTTCTGTAAGCCGCTTGAGCCACGGCGAAATGTCGGTTTCATGCTGGACCCGGGTGAATTCCCCGGCCCGTTCGACTTCTTCCACGCTTAACCTTTGCACTGCGGATTCCAATCGACGCACCTCAACGCGCTTCTCGCTGCGGTCCAGCTGTCGCCTCTCCTCGTCCAGCGCCTTTCGGTCGGAGTCGAGTTTCAGCCTTTCCTGTTCGAGTTCGTCGAACTTCGAGCGATCAATGCCGTTCAATTTTACGATGTTCTCCTTGAGGTCGCGCTGAAGTCTCGGCAACTCCTGTGCCTTGGCCAGGTCCTGGTAAAGATCGGGCGTAACTTCAAAGCGGTCCGACAGGCTTTGATTCAATGACAGCAGAGCTTCACTTAGCGGCAGGAGTTCGCGTTCGTCCGCCTTGAGTTTTTGTTCCAAGTCCTGTTTGTGAATCAACTGTTGTTTGAGGCCATTTTTGCCGATGAATGGAAGTCCGTCGTAAAACCGCGTACGCTCGACAAAAGCTCCGCGTGTCATGAAGCCATCGGGGATGACGGCGTTGTCATGCAGGCGCATGTCTTCGCGTCGTTCGACGCAAATCAAATCGCCGAATAGTTGATTCACGATAGCCTGAGCCACCTCATCCGCACATTTTAACTTTTCCGCGAGCGATCCGGGCCGTGCGGTCTTTTTTAACTTCAACGCTCTGGCTGGAATGATGAGGGATTCGCGTCCTGCCTCACTGCCGAGAGCAGATTTCTCCATTTGGTGATAAATGCGTTCTGCCTCGTCGTAGTCATCGAGACTGACGACGATAGCGAACTTGCGCGTAAAGGCGACTTCGACGGCGGGCCTCCAACGTTCATCCACGACTTCACAAAGTTCGCGCAGATGCCGGGCAGGCAAATCGGGGCCGCGAGACAGGAGGCCGTTGTTTAAGGCATCCAGCAGGCGCGTCGGGAACGGGAGCTTCCCGATCTTGAGCGCGGCGATATCCTCGCGCAACAGGGCAAGTTGTTGACGAATATCGCTCAGGCGTTTCTGGGACGGGGTGGCGGCCCGACTCGCAGCCGTGGCGGCGTTGCGCGCAGCTTCCACGAGCGCTGGCAGGGTCTGGCTCGCCTTCTCAACGCCCCCGTCCGCTACGGTTTGCAGCGCCCGCTCCAGCAAATGAACCGGCACCGCCTCCATTTCCACCGGGAGCGACCGAAGCTCCTTGAGCCACGCCTGGCCATTACGGATGCGGTTCGCCAGCGCGTCTTTCAGCGACTGGCCGATACCGGAGAGATTGCCGATTTGCCAGACCAACTTCTCATTATCCGATTTCAGCGCCGCATAGAGCCGGCCGTCGGGAGTTTCGTTGATCGAGGCCTTCAGACCATCGATTCGGCGCTGCAGATCGGGAATCAGCTCGTCAAGTTGGGTCAGGCGTTTTGACTCATCGGCACATTCCTCCTTCAACTTCGCAAGGCGCTTCTGGTCGGCATCGAGTTCCTCCACGGAATGTTCGTGGCGAAGCTGCGCTTCAAGATAGCGGGCGAGGGCGCGATCACGGTGTAGGTCCGCAAGGCGCGTGAAGGTGTCGCGGATGGCCTTCAGTCGGTCGAATTGATCGTTGAGTTCTCTCAAATCCTGCTCGTAGCCGATGAAGGTGCGGTAACTCGCGGTGACATCCCTGACGTCGAGCTTGTCGGCAGGTATGATAAAATTGCGGGCAAATTCGTTGAAGCTTTTGAGGAAGGTAAACGACATGGCAGTCGGCAACAGCGCGCGCAGAATGGGCCGGTCGAAGTTCAGATGGGGCGGCTGGCCCATGTCCCGCAGGTAGGATTCCAAGCCTTCGGTATAGAGACGGCCTGAGCGGGACTCGACCAGGGCCTTGAAGGCCGTGCAGTCGAGCGGTCGTTTTTCCGCGTCCAAAAAATCGCTGCGAGTCAACGCCGCCGGGACAAGGAATGGCGTGACCTTGCCGTGCGCTTCAGCGGCGCTGCCGAATTCGATGCGTAGTCCCCACGTCTCGTGCCGCTTGCCGTTCGGCCAGGTGAACTCGAGCGCAACATAGGTGATGGCGCTCTGTCGCATATATTGCGTGACGCCATTTTCTTCCTGCTTGGTATCGCCGAGGCAATACCCCTTGAGCGAACGGTCGGAACGGTCACCTGTGGCGGATTGATTAAACCGGATCAGACGCTGGTCGCCAATCAGCACAAATTGGATTAAATCCATGAGGATTGACTTGCCGGAACCCGTGACGCCTGCGAGCAGCAGATTACCCTCGACGGGAATGGAATCCCTGTAGCCGTACCAGTTCAAGGCATGGATGCGGGTCAGACGGATAGTGCGGCTCATTCGTCCTTGTCTCCTTCCTCGTCCTCGGCCAGCGACGGAATTTCTGTACCCGCTTCGCTGGCGGTCGCCAGGTAGCGATCAGCGTGCTTGTTCCATTCCCCGATGTCTTGAAAAGGAATCACTCGCTTAAGCATGGGAAAAATTTCGATCACGGAATTCTCCGCCGCTTCATTGGGCATGAACCGCAAGAGATTCTTCCGCTGGGCCAGCGATAAAATCTCGCGTAGGCGTGTCGGGCTGGGTTGGAATTTTCGCAAGGGCTCAAACTTGGCGGCCAACGAATCGTTGAGTTGCTGCGCGGTCAGGCGTACCGGCGGCATTTCTCCGCGATCACGAATGGCGGTGTCGAATTCATACCAGAGCGTGAGCAGGACGAGCGTGGCGTCGAGCTTGAGGCGGAGCAGGAACGCGGCGCTCTGCGGCACGGCCTGCACGGTGCGATCCTGATGTTCCCAATACAACTTGAGATCGAGCAGTGTGGCCAACTCATCCACCCACGACCGATTCTGGTAGCACCAATGGTAAAGATCGGTCTGGGAAGGTTCCAGGCCAAGAATCGAGCCGTGCGACATCAACCGGCGCAATGCTTCACCCAGCCGTTCGCGGTCGCTCGGCTGAAGTCTCGCGAGCAGCCCGTTCGGATTGAGGCTAGTTTCGATATCGCTCATTTTTTGACCAGGGTGAATCGTTCGATTCGGTATCTAAGTTTGGAATCAAAACTGCCGGTATCGGCTTCCGTTTCGGAGCGCGGTACTCGGATATCGAATCGCGCGTCTGTCGAGCGCGCGTGCAAAAGACAGGCAATGAGATCGGCCACGTCTTCGTCATTGTGAACAAAGTCGCGAAGAAGCTCGTCGGAGTTCCAAGCTGCCCCGCTAGCGCCGGGGAGCCTGCCCATAAAATGATTCGCGCGGCTGACGGTGAGCGAGTCGCGCAGGCTACTTTCCAATTGGGCGAGCGCGCGATCCGCCTGACGCGGATCATCATCCTCCAGCGGCTCGATTTCTCCGGCCGTTCGGCGCAGTCGAGAAGTGTAAAGCGACTCCAGACCTCCAAGGATGCGTGCATCGTGAAGGGATAGAATAGGGAATTCCAAGCCCATTGCATCCACCTCCGCAACGCGCTGGCCGGAGAAATGTCGGTTCAGGGTTTCAAAGAACGTCTGCACCCGGGCGCGGTTCTCACTGGTGGTTTCTTGCAGGTAGCGGAAACGTGCCTGGGAACGGCGTGCAAATTCCGCCGTGCGCTTATCGATCATGTCCGCCAGGGGCTCGATCTGCTGAAGCATCTCTTCCAGTTCGTTGATTCGCAACCGGACGCGTGACATGGAGGACTCGTGGGAAAGAGCCGGTTCACGACGCATGACTTCCGATTGCATCTTGCCCAAAAGCTCCGCGTGGCAGGAAAGATTTTCCAACGCGCGACGGGTCTCCGAAAGTTTGGTCGGCAAGCGGGCGTGGACAAGCTGCGCGTAACAAGTGCGACCGATGCGTTCGGCAAACTGATCATAGAGGAGCGCGAGATTCTCTTTAAGCGATGTGGCGGCGAGCTGTTGTTTCGTATGCTGTTCGATCGACTTTTGCATGCCGCGCAACTCGGCGAGTCCAGCCCGCAGATTGTCCACGCAGGTCTCGACTTGTGCCCACGGCTCTTCCTGAAGGGCATCGAGATTAATGTCCCCGCCGCGCGAGAGGGTGGTGCAGACATTAATGAGCTTATCGGAAAAGATGGCTTCGGGAGAAACCATCCGCCGCATCGCCTGAAGGAGCAAGGTTCCGTTCGAGTCGAACAAAACCAACCGTTGCCAGTCGGACCGCTCCTCTTCCTGCAACCATCCCGATGTGCGCAACGTGTCGTACACTGCCCGTGCCCGGTCCCGCGTCGTCATGGCCGCAGGCATGACCCCATCACCGGAGTCCGGCCAGTCCTGGTGTTGCTCAATGACTTGTTCTACGAGCGCCAGGACCTCGGCGCGATCGAGTCCTTGGCTGCGTTGGCTCGCTTCGAGTTCAAGCGAGTCGAGGACGTCTACGTAAAGCCGTGCCAATGGTCCTGCCAGTACACGGAAAAAGTCCGGACGAAGGACGCGAAAAAGTTGATTGGAAAGTGAAGCCATTTTTTCCGTGCGTGTGGCAGTGTCCAAGGATGTTGAATATCCGCTCGCCTAACTCTTCAGAGTATCGTGGCGGTTCCACTCCTAAACGACAATCTTGCGGTAAAACCATTCTTACGCGGGAAATATCCGCGACTCCTCCAGCCTCCGTCTGGCAGTTGGAAGCAAAATCCGCGAAAAATCCTTGCCTTTTTAGCACATTCTTAGTACATTTACTGAAAATTACCTCTGAAGAATCAGGAGGGAATAGTCCCAACGGGATTCGAACCCGTGCGACCTCCGTGAGAGGGAGGCGAGCTAACCGCTACTCCATGGGACCGTAAAAGCGCCTTCTCCAGCTAGGGAGGGCGAGTAGAAAACCACGATAGCACATCGTTGTCCAGCTTGCGAGAACGCTCGCTTGTGTTTGACATTGGCAGCTCAACCCGGAAAATACCCCACTTCAGTACCCGATGGTGTAACGGTAACACAGCGCCCTTTGGAGGCGTTATTCATGGTTCGAATCCATGTCGGGTAGCCATCCCACCTCTTTCTCCCATGACGCCGCCTCATACTGCCTGAAATCGTGGGACTACAACTTAGCAAACAATCCCGCTTAGCCCTTTTTGCGCGTGGCTTTGGCCTGAGGCCGGACAATAAGAACGCTGCATGTGGCGTTTTCACTGACACGGTCGGCGGTGTGACCGAGCAAATGGCCCCATAAGCGGGAATGTCCCGAATGGCCAAGTACGATCAGATCGCACTTATTGCTCTGGGCATATTTCACCAAGGCCCGAGCGGGGTGGCCTTCAATGTGCTCGCAGAAAAGATCGACTCCCTTTTTCTTGGCGACAGCGGCCGCGTGATGACAAATCTTTCGAAAGAAGGCGTTGCCGGACTCACTTTCTTCCTGAACCTCCGCGACAGTTTCGGGGTAGTGGGGCAACGATCCTTGTGCCCAGAGAGCAATTAACTTGGCTCCAAATTTTTGGGCCAGGACAACAGCTTGATCGAGGGCGGCTTTCGATCCGTCCGATCCATCGTAGCCAACCAATATTTTGCTATACATACGGCTCCTTTAGGCGGGTTGCTTTCCGCGTTTCTTTTGCTTGCTGGCATAAATTTCACCCCAGCGGTTCATGCTGTCTAGTGTCGGACGGAAGAATTTTTCTGCGATCAGCGTGGGCACAAACGCGCTGAGAATTACCACGGTAACTAAAATGGTGTATTGCTTCTGATCGATGATTTTGTGCTGCAACCCGAACAGAGCGGAAATGGTCCCGAAGGTCAGCCCGGTGGACATCATCAGCGTGGTATAGGTCGATTCGCGGTGGGACATGTGAAAATACCGGGCAAGAGGCCATACGCCAATGATCTTCGTGACAAGCTTGATTACAAAAAAGACTCCAATAATGCCCATGACCGTAGCCAGCGCAGGCAGCGAGACGTAGAGGCCCGCTTTGATAAAGTAAAAGGGTGTGAGCATTGTGAAGGCAATCGTGCGCATCCGATGGACCAGCGTTTTATCCCGAAGAAAAACGCCCGCAATAACGAGACCGACCAGATAGGCAGGCAGGACGGCTTCGCTCTTGGCGGTGGTCGCCAGTCCTCCCAATAAAAAGAGCACGAGAAAGATGAATTTGACCTCGGGTTCGCTGACCCGTGTTGCCCCCAGTTGGCTGATGATATACCGGGTCCAGGTGGGCATGAACCAGAGAACCACACACAAAACAACAACGAAGATCAGGAGCCAAATGTTGAAATCGGCGAACAGAATGCCCAGGGCGAGCACGGTTCCGAAATCGGTGATGAAGCACGCCGCCAGCAACATTTTTCCCAATGAGGTGTCGCTGTACCCGCCCTCAATCATCACCGCGTAGACGACAGCTACCGAGGTGGTGGAAAGAGCGATGCCCGCGATTTGAGACTGTTGCAAAGTCCAACCGAGGACAAACTGAGCGAAGAGCCACGCACCTGCAAAGGGCAACGCAAACGATAGAATTCCAATGAAGGAACTGGCCTTGAGATTAGCTTTAAGCGAATGCGGATCAATTTCGGCTCCGGCCAAAAATGTCAGAATGCCGCTACCGAGCATGGCCAAAAAATCAATCCACGGCGTGGTGGTGTGGATGCCGAGGAAATTGCTCGCCGCTATACCCATCAGAATTTCAATCAGCGCCACCGAAATTCCGATGCGAATGGAAATCAGGCTGGCGACGAAAGCCATCCCCATCCAGATTGCCGCGATAAACCAGATATTGTCGGACATGGTCGTTTAGGCGCGATTGCTCCGATAGTAGAGTACTTGGGCTTTTTCCAAGGTCACCAGACCGCTGCCGATCATTTGATCCACGACGGGCAGGAAGGCGTTGATCTTTTCTTCGCTGTCGACGATCTCGACCACTATCGGCAAATCCATCGAGAAATTCAGAATTTTGGCAGTATGCAGCCGGCTGGTTTTTCCATAACCCATAGGCCCGCGCAACACCGTGGCTCCTCCGAGGTGCATTTCACGCGCTTTCAGGACGATGGCCTCGTAAAGTGGTTGGTGATGCCATTTTTGCGCTTCACCGATGAAGATTCTGAGTAAGAGGGCGTCCTCAGGTATTTCCATAGTTCTCCTGTTTGTACAGACTGCAAACAGGAGTCATCAGCACCGACAAGCGTCAGGCGGTTTATCCATTGTGAGGAAAGGCAGAATCCATTGCCTGTCTTTAACTAAGGAGGAATGAGCGTTTGAGTCAAACGAAAAGGGTACGCAATTTACCCATAGGTTCGATATTCCACCAACCCGCCATCAGCCTCAACGCAAAATTCTTTGCCGCTGCCTTGGCGCCATATGTGCATCTTGAAATTGTGCCCTCGTGTGCCCTACCTGAACGCACCAAGCCGTACTAAAACGGACTACACCCCAAGTTCATGGTTCGAATCCATGTCGGGTAGCCCGTTTTCTTTTTTGCCGGTACCGTCCAAACGCGAGACAGTTCGAATCAGTGATCGTCGCCTGCGTCAGGAACCGGTGCTTTCCCGGTGGCGAGCGGCGGGTCCTTGGCGGGCACCTTCAACTGGACTTCCAGTCGTTTCAGTTCGCTCTTGAGCGTCGTCACCGTCTGGGCGTACTGGGGCTGATTGTAGACGCTGGTCATCTCGTCAGGGTCCTTGAGCAGGTCGAAGAGCTCCCAGTAATCGGCGTCCCGGTAAAAATGGACGAGCTTGTAACGATCGGTCACGATGCCGTAATGCGGTCGCACGTGGTGAGGTGAGGGATATTCGTAATAGTGATAATAGAAGCTGGTACGCCAATCGGGGACAGCTTTTCCCTCCAACAGCGGAACCATGCTGCTTCCCTGCATTTCCGGAGGAATGCTCACCCCGGCGGCATCGAGAAAGGTCTCCGCGAAATCGAGATTGGAGACAATGTTCTTGTTCACGGAGCCCGGCTTGATCACGCCCGGCCAGCGAATCAGCAGCGGCGCGCGGAGGGACTCCTCAAAAATCCAGCGCTTGTCCATCCAGCCATGTTCACCGAGAAAAAAGCCCTGGTCGGACGAGTAAACCACAATGGTGTTGTCGGAGAGGTGATGGTCATCGAGATACTTCAGCACGCGACCGACGGAATCATCGACTCCCTTCACGCAGGCGCAATAGTCGTGCATGTACCGATTGTATTTCCATAAAACCAGGTCCTTCCCCGTCAGATTCGCTGCTTTAAACGCCGCGTTGCGCGGGTCATAATAGGCATTCCAAACCTGGAGCTGGGCCAGGGTCATATGGGAGGGAGGTTTGATCTTGAGATCCGCGTCATTCAGCACGTTGGCGATCTCCATTTTCTGGTCATGCTCGGCCAGACCACGACCGCTGTAGTCATCGAAAAGCGTCGAGGGCGGGTCGTATTTGCGGTCTTGATCGAAATCGAGATCGTCGAGCGGTGGATCCCACGTCCGGTGAGGCGCCTTGTTCGCCAGCTCAAGAAAGAAAGGCTTCGAGGTGTCCCGGTGATCGAGCCAATCGAGGGCATGATCGCAGAGAACATCGGTGACGTAGCCGGGGAATTTTGTCGTGACGCCGTTGGAGTCGAGCATGGGATTATAATAGATTCCCTGTCCCGGGAGGATTTGCCAGAAATCGAACCCGGTCGGGTCGCTGACGAGGTGCCACTTGCCAATGATCGCCGTTTGATAGCCCGCTTGCTGCAGCAGCTTGGGAAACGTCACCTGCGAGCCGTCGAACACGTCGTTGGTGTTGTTGTAAAAGCCGTTGAGATGCGAGTATTTTCCCGTGAATATGGTGGCGCGCGCGGGCCCGCAGACCGAATTCGTGACCAGGCAGCGGTCGAAGCGCATGCCCTCCTTCCCGATCTCGTCGATGTTCGGCGTCTGAATCAAATTCCGAGAATCGCCATAAGCGCTCACGGCCTGGTAGGCGTGGTCATCCGAAATAATGAAAACAATGTTGGGCCGGGTGGCCGGCTTGAGTGAGGGCGGAGCAGCCTGCGCATGCAAGGGCGAGGAGTTGATCGCCAAGGCCACGGCAGCGAGGATCATGCAAGCAATAAGGGTGAAAAAGATGCCTCGTGGCCAGGAGAGGCGAAAATGTTTCCAAAAAAGCAGTTTCATTTGAGAAGCAACGGTTTCTTTCTTAAACCGGATCATCCGATAGTAGTTGTGGCTATTCCCAAACTATCATTGGACACAACGGAAACCGACATGGTTCGCGGCGCTTGATGGCTCCTCCTTGCCGCGAGTCCCGACCAGATAGCCGGAGCAGTAGTAAGCGGTGCATAGGAACGAGCCGCCCCGCTGAACGCGTTTCGGGATTTCCGGATCTGCGGGATCGAGGCTGGCAACCGGTCCTTTGGGATTCCTGGCCGCGCCGCCCTGGGCCGCCAGTTGGGCATAATAGTCGGCGCGATACCAATCGGAGCACCACTGCCATACGTTGCCGGCCATGTCGTAGAGCCCATATCCATTGGCGGGATATTTCGCGACGGGGGCCAGTCCGACGTAGCCGTCCTCTCCGGTGTCGTGAACGGGGAACGTACCCTGCCAGGTATTAGCCATCCACTTTCCGTTCAACTGCATTTGATCGCCCCAGACGTAAGGCTTTCCGCTCAGTCCTCCCCTCGCGGCAAATTCCCATTCCGCTTCCGTCGGCAGCCTTTTCCCCGCCCACTTGGCGTAGGCGACAGCGTCGTCATAGGCGACCTGCACGACGGGATTATCTTCTTTTCCAACGATGCTACTCGTGGGGCCTTCCGGATGGCTCCAGTCCGCACCCTTCTGGTAGCGCCACCAGTTAAGGATGTTATCCAGCGGAACGGGATGCGAGGTTGGCGTGAAGACGAGTGAACCGGGAACGAGTTCGCTCGGTGGTACGCCGGGAAAATCGCTGGGCAAAGGATTTTTTTCCGCAACGGTGACATAGCCGGTTGCCTGGACAAATCGGGCGAACTGCGCATTCGTTACGTCAGTGCGATCCATCCAAAAGCCATCCACGTAAACCCGGTGTGCCGGTTGCGCGTCCTTCGTTCCTTCCGCAAGGCCGCAAAGCGTGGCCGGCGCATCTTTGCTTCCCATCGAAAACTCACCACCGGGGATCCAGACCATTCCCTCGGGTGCGGAACCGTGCGGCATCGTTTGATTGGAAACAGTCGGAAGAAAGAGGGAGGAGGCGTTATCCGACGCAACGGCTACCGTCAGGCCCGCCGCCAAAAGCGTTCCCGTAAGGATATTTTTTTTGTTGCTGAAGATCATACGCCTGCTGCTAGTCACCGAGGGGAACCGAGTCCGGGTCGGACGATTGCTGGCGCGCCTTGTCAGCGGGTGCGGGGTAGACGTGGCAACGCCATGCCCAGGCTTCCCAAAGAGCGCTCATCGTTTTCACCTTGTCGGGCATCGAAGCTGAGAGGTCGTTGAGTTCTTCGCGATCCTTCGACATGTCGTAGAGTTCCCAAGGCTTGGAGTTAAGCGACACGAGCTTCAGATCGCCCACCCGCACCGCGCGGTTGCCCTCATGTTCCCAAAAGAGAGCCGGGCGATCGATCGGCTGGTTGGTGAAGGCGGGCACGAGGCTGCGGCCTTCCATCGGCAGAATGGGATGGCCGTTGTACTTGGTCGGATAAGTTGCCCCACCGAGTTCGGCTACGGTGGGCATAAGATCGATGACGTCGCCCACTTGGGCCCGCAGCGCACCAGCGTCCTTGATCCCGTCCGGCCAGTAGGCGATGAGCGGCGTGGCAATGCCGCCCTCATGATCGTAATGCTTGTACATGCGGAAAGGCGTGTTGCAGGCGTTGGCCCAACCGCTGCCATAACCAATGCCGGTTCCGCCACGCTGCCCCATCGTGGCCAGCGAGGGACCGGTATGCAGCACCGGCTTGACGTAGGAATTCCAATCACCACCGTGCCCGTTTCCATGCGTGCCGTCGTCCTGCGGATAGTGAAGCTTCAGGTCGAACCCGAATGGCGCCCACTCCGCACAAGCGCCATTGTCGCTGAGGAAGAGGATCAGCGTGTTGTGCAGGTCGCCGTGAGAACGCAGGTCGTCAACCACGCGGCCAATATCCCGATCCATGTGTTCGGTCATCGCGGCGTAAACCGCCATGCGGTAAGCCAGGTCTTCCTGTCGGTCCGGTTGAAGTGAGTCCCAGGCCGGATTGACCTGAGCGTCAAGACCGGTCAGGCCGTCATCCTCTTCGGCGATCTTGGGTTTGGGAATCGAGCTGCGCGGGGAAAGCAGGCTCGACTCGGACAGGATGCCGAGTTGCTTGATCCGAGCCAGGCGCTCGTCGCGAATTTTGTCCCAGCCCTGCTCGTAAACCGGGACGTATTTGGCCACCTCATCGGCCGGCGCCATGAGAGGAAAATGAGGCGCCTGATAAGCGAGGTAAGTGAACCAGGGGTGTGCCGGGTCCTGGCGGCCCTGGTCAATGAAATCGAGCGCGTAATCGGTGATGGCGTCCGTCGCGTAGAACTTTCCCGGCGCATAGGAATGCATCGGTCCGGGCGGGAAAAGCCCCATCATATTCGGGTTCCACGAATTCACCGAATAGCCCGTATAGAATCCGTAAAACCGGTCGAAACCGCGCGTCGTCGGAAGCATGTCGCCGACATGCCATTTGCCCAACATGAACGTCTGGTAACCGGCCTGCTTCAACACCTCGGCAAGGGTGACGCAACTGTCGTTGAGCTTTCCCGTGTAGCCTGGCAAATGACTATTGCCGGTCATCAAGCCAACGCCCGTTTGCTGGGCATAGAGGCCCGTGAGAATGGAGGCCCGCGAGGGGCAACAGCGCGCGCCGTTATAAAATTGCGTGAAGCGCAAACCGCCAGCTGCGAGCGCATCAAGGTTGGGTGTGTGGATTTCGCTTCCGTAGCAGCCGATATCACTGAAGCCCGAATCGTCGGCCAGAATGATGAGAATGTTGGGGCGCGGCGCAGTCTGTTCCGCCCAACCTCGCGGCCCAAGGAAGAGTCCCAAAACGGCGCCAACCGCGATGAGCATTCTGCGCACGGTTACACCTTACGAAAAGCCCATCGTAGTCACAAGTAGGAAACGGCTCAGGCAGCCTTTCTGCCGGTCGCAGCGCGTTGAAACCAAGGCTACACGTCCAATTCACGGTTCGAATCCAGTCGGCTAGCCCTCTCCATGAGTCCCTCAACAGTGACTTTTTCAAGCATCCACCGTCTTAAGAAGGGTAAAGAAGGTTCTCGGATATGCAGTAAATCCGATTATCTTTCTTGGATGGTGAAGTCTGCAGATATGGGTCGGAACAAATCCCTCTATCTTATGACTTATTAGATGATTGGCTCCCGATATTCTCTATGTGGATTGTTAAACTAGCGTTAAGTCGGCCTTATACCTTTCTGGTGGCTGCCCTGCTGATCTCGATCCTGAGCCCGATCGTCATCCTCGGGACACCTGGGACATCCGGGATGCCCGTCGATATCTTTCCCAACATCGATATTCCGGTGGTCAGCATTCTATGGAATTACACTGGATTTTCACCGCAAGAAATGGAGCGAAGGATTGTCACGCCCACGGAACGGAGCCTGACCACGACCGTTAATGATATTGAGCATACCGAATCGCAATCGCTCAACGGCATTGGCATGATCAAAGTCTTCTTTCATCCGTCGGTCAAGATCGACATGGCCGTGGCACAGATCACCGCTATTTCCCAAACGCAACTCCGCCAACTGCCCCAGGGCACCACGCCTCCGTTGATCATCCAGTATAACGCCTCCAGTGTGCCGATCATCCAGTTGAGCTTGAGCAGCAAGACCCTTTCCGAACAGACCCTGAACGATCTTTCTCTCAACACCATCCGCCCCCCGCTAACGAACATTCAGGGATTGGCCAGCCCCTATCCTTATGGAGGCAAGCAACGGCAGATCCAGGTCGATATCGATATTCCCAAGCTCCAGGCCCTCGGCCTGGTGCCCAGCGACATCGTCAACGCCATTAGCCTCCAGAACCTGATCCTGCCTTCGGGAACGGCGAAAATCGGCTCGCTGGAATACGACATCGCCTTGAACGGCAGTCCCCAGGCCGTCGAGGATTTGAACAACCTCCCGATCAAAACGGTCAATGGAACGCTCATCTATATTCGGGATGTCGCCCACGTTCGGGACGGCTTCGCGCCCCAGACCAATATCGTTCGACAGGATGGTATCCGCTCCACGCTCATCTCCGTTCTCAAGAACGGAAATGTCTCCACGCTCGATATTGTGGCCAACGTCAAGGCCCTGATCCCGAAGCTCAAACCCAGCCTTCCGGACGACCTCAATATTCGGACGCTTTTCGATCAGTCGATCTTCGTCCGCGCTTCCATTAACGGCGTCATCCGCGAAGGCATTATCGCGGCCTGCCTCACGGCGCTGATGATCCTCCTCTTCCTGGGAGATTGGAAAAGCACGCTGATCATCGCCGTGTCCATTCCACTTTCGGTGCTGAGTTCCATCCTTATGCTCAGCATCCTGGGAGAGACGATCAACATCATGACGTTGGGCGGCCTCGCCCTGGCCGTCGGCATCCTGGTCGATGACGCCACAGTGACGATTGAAAACATCGACCGGTATATCGACAAGGGGCTCGATCTTCACGAGGCGATTCTCGAAGGAGCCAGCCAGATTGCCGTGCCCGCCTTCGTCTCCTCGCTTTGCATTTGCATTGTGTTCATCCCAATGTTCCTGCTTTCGGGGGTAGCCCGTTTTCTCTTCATTCCCCTGGCCGAAGCGGTGGTGTTCGCCGTCATGGCCTCCTACATTCTTTCCCGCACGCTCGTTCCCACGCTGGCGATGTACCTGCTCAAGGCCAAGCCGCACGATCAGGCGGACGGCGGCGAAAAAGGGACGCAAACGCACGACGAAGATCCGGGCAAAAAACCTGGGTTCTTCGGGCATATCCATCACGGTTTTGAAGCCGGCTTTCACCGTGTCCGCGACGGCTATAGCGATTTACTTGGCAGCGCGTTGCGCCATCGCGGGCTTTTCGTCATCATCTTTCTCGGTCTTTGCCTTGGCAGCATGTGTCTTGTCCCCTTTCTCGGGCAGGACTTTTTCCCTACCGTCGACGCCGGCGAATTTAAGCTCCACATCCGGGCCAAAACCGGCACGCGCATCGAGGAAACGGCCAAGCTCTGCGACCAGATCGAGGCCGTGATTCGCAAGGACATTCCCGCGAAGGAACTGGGTGGAATTTTGGATAATCTGGGCCTTCCCTACAGCAGCATCAACCTCTCCTATTCCAATTCCGGTGTCATCGGAACGGCCGATGGCGACATTCTGGTTTCGCTCAACCCGGGCCACAAGCCGACCGCTTACTATCAGCGCAAACTCCGCATCGACCTCCCGCGCGAGTTTCCCGGAACGCAGTTCTTTTTCCAACCCTCTGACATCGTCAACCAGATCCTCAACTTCGGCTTGTCCGCCCCCATCGACATCCAGCTTATCGGGAATAAGGTTGCCGATAACCTGGTACTAGCCCACAAAATCGCGGATCAACTCGGCCAGGTTCCCGGAGCAGTCGACGTCCATGTTCAACAGGTTTACGATGAGCCGCGGTTCAACGTCACCATGGAACGCTCCCAGGCCGAGCAACTGGGCATCACCGCGCACGACATCGCGACCACCGTCCTGAACGCCTTGAGCGGCAGCTTCCAAACCGCCCCATCCTTCTGGCTCGATCCCAAAAATGGAGTCAGCTACAACATCGTCGTCCAGTCGCCCCAATACGACATCAATTCTTTGCAGGATTTGGAGAACCTGCCGGTGCATGGAACCAATTCGTCCCAGATCCTCGCCAATCTCGCGACAATCTCACGAAATTCCGAACCGGGGACGGTCTACCATTATGGCGTCCAGCCGGTCGTCGACGTTTACGCCAATGTCCAGGACCGCGATCTCGGCGCCATCTCCAAGGAAGTGAACAAGATCGTCGCGAACGCGAAAACCGAAGCGCCCAAGGCAACTACTCTGACCGTACGCGGCCAGGTGCTGACGATGAACGACTCCTTCCAAGGTTTGGAACAGGGCCTCATCGGCGCGATTGTTCTCGTCTACCTGCTCATGGTCGTCAATTTCCAGTCCTGGACGGAACCCTTCATCATCATCACGGCGCTGCCCGGTGCGCTGGCCGGTATTGTCTGGATGTTGTTTCTGAGCGGAACGACGCTCAGCGTACCCGCCTTGATGGGCGCCATCATGTGCATCGGCGTGGCCACGGCCAACAGCATCCTCGTCATCTCCTTCGCCAAGGAGAGAATGGCCGAACTTAAAAACGCCCGCCAGTCGGTGCTGGAAGCCGGAACCACCCGCTTGCGCCCCGTCATCATGACCGCGCTGGCCATGATCATCGGCATGGTGCCCATGTCGCTTGGCCTGGGCGAAGGAGGCGAGCAAAATGCGCCTCTGGGACGCGCGGTGATCGGCGGCCTGATTGTGGCAACCATCGCCACCCTTTTCTTCGTACCCGTTGTCTACAGCCTCATCCGGGGACGATCCGATCAAGAACAACCTGAACCCCAGCCCGGCGAAAATGCTCCAGCCCCGGCGCTTCAACTTAAATAAGAATTATGTTAACTAATAACGGACACGGAAGCCCCGACGCGAATAGAATCATGGTCGAGAAAAATCCCATCGTGCGACCTGCGACTCCAAAAAGGAAGAAGCGGAGTTTCTTCTGGTTTTATGCGCTCCTCTTCCTGCTGGTCTTGGGCGGTGCGGCGGCTTATGTCTTCTTCCAACGTGGCCAGGCGCAAACGGCACTGAATTCCGCGACCCAGCAAATGGCTGTCTCCACCGTTCTGGTCGTACACCCCGAACGCGGCGCGACGGACATCCACCTCGTTCTGCCCGGCACAGTGCAGGCGGAAATGGAAAGCTCCGTCTACGCCCAGGTCAGCGGGTATATCAAACGATGGCTCGTCGATATTGGCGCGCCGGTAAAACAAGGAGAGTTGTTGGCCGAAATCGACACTCCCGTAACCGATCAACAATTGATGCAGGCCCAGGCCGCCATGGCCCAGGCCCAGGCCAATCTGAACCTCGCCAAAACCACGGCTCAGCGTTACAACGAGCTGCGCAATACCAACGCCGTTTCCCAGCAGGACGTGGACACTCAAAACGCCGGCGTCGCGGTCCAGGAAGCCAATCTCGCCGCCGCCCAGGCGAACGTTCGCGGGCTGGAACAAACGGAAGCCTTCAAGGAAGTCAAAGCTCCGTTCGACGGCGTGGTCACCGCACGAAAAATCGACGTCGGTGATTTGGTCACGGCCAGCGGAGCCAGTACCGCTTCCCAAGGCAACGCACCGTCCCAAACGGCCACGCCCTCGCAGGAACTGTTTCGGGTCGCGCAAACGAAAACGCTTCGCATCTACGTCAATATCCCGGAAAACTACAGCGACGAAATCGTACCGGGCATCTCCGCCACGCTCGACATGGCCTCTTCGCCCAATCAAAAGGTGACCGGCACGCTGGCGAGAACATCCCAATCCATCGACCCCAACTCCCTCACGCTTCTCGCGGAAGTGGACGTGCCGAACCCGGATGGCAAACTCCTGCCGGGCGGCTATGCTCAGGTCCACTTCGACATCACAACCGATCACCCGCCGCTGGTGATTCCGGGCAACACGCTCATTTTCCGCGCGCAAGGCACCCAGGTCGGCGTCGTCGACACCGACACCAATACGGTCCACCTCAAAGACATCAAAATTGGACGCGATTTCGGAACGAAACTCGAAGTCGTCGATGGCCTCAATGAAAGCGATTCCGTGATCGTGAATCCCTCCGATTCCCTGACCGACGGCGCCAAGGTCCAAGTAAATGACCAGTCGCAGTCCCCCAGGCCCTAAAACAAGCGCGTGCCAGAGGGGGGAATCGAACCCCCGACCAAGGGCTTATGAGTCCCCTGCTCTACCGCTGAGCTACCCTGGCGGACGACGAACGCCTTCGCGGACGGACGGGAAGATTATCGTCGGCCCGGCTCAGTGACAATACTATATGCAACCGAAGCACCGTAGCCGCGTTCGTAAGAACACGGCGTCCTAAGGTAGGCCGTCGCCCGCCACACGTGTGTGCTGGGCAATGACACCTCCCTGTCCCGGAGGACATTCGAAGTTCGCCAGGCGAGACGCTTCCCCTGTCCCAGAGGGACATCTGAAAGTAGTCCGGCAATTCATTGCCGGGTTTTCGCGTAATAGCGGCCGCGTCCCGTCGGGACGCTTGAACGCCTTGGCTAACCCTCCGCCTCTTCCTTCACCGCGTGGGCCTGCAAATCCTCCAGCGAAACGAATTCGAGCGCCGAAATGTGCGTGCCCGAAAGCACCACGGCCGGCGCCATGCCGGCGTCGAGCGCCTCTTTCCAGCGCGTCACGCAAAGGCACCAGCGGTCGCCCGGTTCGAGGCCGGAAAATTGATATTGCGGAACCGGCGTGCTCAGGTCGTTGCCCATCGCGCGGCTGAACGCAAGAAACTCGGCCGTCGCCTCGATGCAAACCGTGTGCAGACCGTAATCGCCGGGACCCGTCCGGCAATAGCCATCCCGATAAAAGCCGGTCATGGGGGAGAAACAACAGGGAAGCAATTTGCCTCCCAAAACATTCGTGCGAATAGATTCAGCCATAACGCTAATCTAACGGACGCGCGGTAGGGACGCGAGTCCCTTCGCGTCCCTGGAATTATTTCTTTGTAGCGGCGGTCTATGACCGCCGACGGAAAAAGAAAACGTATTGTTCATCCTCGGCGGTCATAGACCGCCGCTACATCCGATTTCCCTTGCGCCCGCGCCGCCTTTGCCGGGATGATTTCCGCTTCTTATGGCAGAACCAGCAGCAGTCGCAAAGATGGAGAAGATCGTCGCCCTGTGCAAACGCCGGGGCTTCATTTTTCAGTCGTCGGAAATCTATGGCGGCCTCAACGGCGCGTGGGATTACGGTCCGCTCGGCGTCGAGCTCAAGCGCAACCTCAAGGACTACTGGTGGAAATGCATGACCCAGCTCCGCGACGACATCGTCGGCTTCGACGGCTCGATTCTGATGAACGCCGCCGTCTGGAAAGCCAGTGGCCACGTCGATACCTTTTCCGATCCGCTGGTGGAATGCATGCTTACAAAGAAGCGTTACCGCGCCGACCAGATCGAGCCGCAGAGTGGGACGGCGTATTACTACAGCGGGGTTTTTACAAAAACAAAGATCTCCCGATACGACAATACAACTTACACCAAGCATTCTAAGCCAGGTTCTGAGGGATTTTTCATTGAGCTTCCTTTTGCCGTTTTGGCTCCAAAGGGAAAACCAGAGGCTTCAGCACAAAAGATAGCTCGGCAATTCTACGCAGACCGCGGCATTGCCGAAGCCGACATCAACGACCTCGATCTCGAAAAGTCGGAGCCGGTAGAAAACTCGACCAAATTCAACCCCGAAAACGGCGCACAACTCAGCGAACCCCGCGTTTTCAACCTCATGTTGAAAACCTATATCGGTCCCGTACAGGACGAATCGTCGGTCACATACCTCCGTCCCGAAACCGCCCAGGCCATGTTCGTTCAGTTCAAGAACGTCCTCGACGTTACGCAGAAAAAACTCCCGTTTGGCATCGCGCAAATCGGCAAGGCGTTCCGCAACGAAATCAACCCGCGCAACTTCACCTTCCGCTCGCGCGAGTTCGAGCAGATGGAACTCGAATTTTTCGTGAAGCCGGGTACGGGTCCCGAGTGGCTCAACAAGTGGCTGGAAGAACGCCTCGCCTGGTATGAGGCCATTGGCATTCCGCGCGCGAAAATCCACGTCCTCACCGTGCCGGACAAGGACCGCGCGTTTTATTCCCAAGGCACCTACGATCTCGAATACGAGTTTCCGTTCGGTATTCAGGAACTCGAGGGCATTGCCCATCGCGGCAATTACGATCTCAAGCAACACCAGGAGGCCAGCGGCAAGCCGCTCGAATATTTCGATGAGGAATCGAAGACCAAATATCTCGCCGAGGTCGTCGAGCCGAGCGCCGGCGTCGACCGGACCGTGCTGGCCGTGCTCTGCGAGGGCTATGCCGAGGAGACGATCAAAGACGAGGAAAGCGGCAAGGAAGAGACGCGCGTGGTTCTCCGGTTCTCCCCTCGCCTCGCGCCCATCAAGGCCGGCATTTTTCCGTTGCTCAAGAACAAGCCCGAATTGGTTGCCATCGCCCAAAGCGTCTACAAGACACTTCAGCCGTTATTGAAAGTCGTCTATGCCGACACCGCCGCCATTGGCCGCCGCTACCGCCGGATGGACGAGATTGGCACGCCGTTCGGCATCACCATCGATTTCGAAACGCTCGAAGGCGCGAAGGAAGCCTCCACTTCCGCCGTCGGCACGCCTATCGCCGCCGGTCAGAAGGACACGGTAACCCTCCGCCATCGCGACAGCATGAAGCAGGAACGGATTGTCATCGCCGATTTACCCGGGTATCTGCTGGCGAAGATTGCTTAGGTAGCCGTCGATCTCAGCGAAAGTCACTCTTTACAAAGTCCGTCATCCTGAGCGAAGCGAATGCGCAGCATTCGCATAGTCGAAGGACCTGGCCCATTTTACCCGAGATGTTGCAGGCCGGCCAGAGTACCTTCTCTCCCAGCCATCTCGCCACCTTCTTCTCGAATAAATCCGCGATGATAATACCTTCATTCCGTTACAGGCCATCAAGGTCCTTCGACTCCGGCTCGACACACCACAACTGGAAAAGAAAGCCTACCGCTCGCCTTCGCTCAGGATGACGGATTAGTAAAGTGCAACGCTCCGGCGCAAGGGCCTGCGCCGGCTACCTCAAAACCTCGCCGCCTCTTCAACTTCGGCCAACTCCGCCGTGGGGCTGACCACCGCAACGTTGAGCCGCTCGTCATGCACGAGCAACGCCGCCGCGGCCCGCACTTCCTCGGGCGTCACCGCCTCGATCTGCCGGATCAGCTTGTCGGGATTGATCACGCGGTTGTGGCCGAGCAGCCCCTCACCGAGCCACATCATCTGATTGTCGGTGCTTTCGAGGTTCAGGTGAATCTGACCGTAGGTATATTCCTTCGCGCGCCGCAATTCCCGGGCGCTCGGCGCGCGCCGGGCGAGCTGCCGCACCGTTTGCAGCGTGAGCTTGATCGCCTGCGCCGTCTTCGAGTTCTCCACGCCCGCGTTGATATAGAAGCTGCCCGTCTCGTGATAATAATTCGCGCCGGTGCTGATCGAATAGGCGAGGCCGTGCTTCTCGCGCACGTTCTGGAAAAGACGCGAACTCATGTTCTCGCCCAGCATCACGCTCATCAGCCGGAAAGCCGAACGGCGCGGATCGTGCCGCGACACCCCGCGCATCCCGACCACGAATTGCGTCTGCTCGATCGCCTTGCGGACGACGTCAAACCGGGGCGCGGTCTGCCGGCGCGACACGGGCGTAAACAGCGCGCGCGGGCCGGTCGGGAATTGCCGCAGCAAGGGCCTCAGCAGCTCCTTCACTTCGGCCAAGTCGGTCTTGCCCGCCACCGTGATACACAAATTGCCCGAGTGATAAAACTTGCGCCGATAGTTCAGCAGATCGCGCCGCCTCATGCGCTGGACGATTTCGCTCGTCCCGAGCAGCGGCCGCCCAAGCGGATGGTTCGGCCAGAGCAGCGAACTGGCCATGTCCTGCGCCAATTGCGACGGCTGGTCCTCGTACATCCGGATTTCCTCCTGGATCACGCCGCGCTCGCGCTCGATTTCGGCGGCGGGAAACGTCGCGCGCAGAAGCATGTCGGTCAGCACCTCGACCACCAGGGGCAGATGCGTCGCGCTGGCCCGCGCGTAGTAACAC
>Ga0182024_10008433_pt1 | contig 21730 bp, 26 predicted proteins | sample P32metaG_FD_120480 | JGI IMG/M metagenome (GOLD analysis project Ga0182024, IMG submission 120480) | Permafrost microbial communities from Stordalen Mire, Sweden - P3-2 metaG (Illumina Assembly) | ecosystem: Environmental > Terrestrial > Soil > Wetlands > Permafrost | place: Sweden: Stordalen...
CCCTGGAGATATGCGCGGAATGATTGTCGAGGATGAGGTGGATCGCGGTGTCGGCCGAATAGGCTTTGTCGAGACGCTTGAGGAACGCGACGAACTCGCGGCTGCGATGGCGGTCCTCGACCAGGGCGTGAACCTTGCCGGTTACAAGGTCGATGCCGGCCAGCAGGGTGACCGTGCCGTGGCGCTTGTATTCATGGTCGCGGGCGCGAAGGTCGCATGGACGCCGGGCTCGGGCGGCAGATCGGGGGACGTCGTTGCAATCGCCTGGATACCGGGCTTTTCGTCGTAGGAGACAATCGCCACCCGGTCGTTCGGCTTCCGGTTCGACCGCGCCGCGGCCTTCTTGAGCAGCTTCACTTTGCGATAGACGCACAGCACCTCGGCCATTTTTTCCGCAAACTCAGGATCACGCTTCTCCAGGTAGTAACGGACCTTGTGCGGCTTCACTTCCTCAAAATCGAGGATCTTGCACAACGTGCCCTGCGCCAGGTTTGCCAGGCACGGGTGCCCTTCGCCGGGACCGTGCTCGCGAGCGTGGCGGGCGAGCAGCCGCGTGGTCCACAATTCATGCGGATAACCCAGCTCCTTCGCCTTCCGGCACGACAGCGAGGTCAACCAGGCTTTCGCTTCCAGCGTGATCGAAGGCTCCCTGCCGGGGCGAGGGCGATCGTCCAGCGCGGCCATCGGGCCTTCGGCCACCGCCCGCTCGACGCAGCGCTGGACTGTTTGGTGGTGCAGCCCGAGCGCCTGGCCCACCGCGAAAAACGACGAGTTTTCCCAATAACCCAGCAGGATGCGCGCGCGCTCGACCCGGCTCGCGGGTTCGGTTCGCGAGCGCGCTATCAGCCTCAACTTCTCCACATCCGAATCTCCGAGCGACAATTCAATCGCCCGCCGCCACGCCGCCATATTGCTAATCCTTCGTCTCAAAGCCCTCCACCGCATATATAGGAGCTTGTAAACGGCAGATGAATCCCACCCATATGACAACTTTCTTGGAATCGGTCGTCTAGCTAGTTCGGTCATCGCTGAAGCCAATTCAGCCCGACTGGATGCTGGCTTGAGTGGTTGCAATCTAAAGTGGTTGAAGGTGGTCACATGGACGATTTTCAACGTCGACAACTGGCAAGACTCACTGGCCGGGTTATTGTCACCTTCGTCGTCGGCCTAGGTGTTATTGGCATCGCGTCGCTTGACTCTGGCGCGCTCATCTCGTTAGTTTTTTCCTTTGCGCGAGTTGGATGAATGCAGTTATTCTTAAAATCTCTCGGCGCGTGCTTGATCGTCATATTTTTCTTTGCCGCAACATTGTTTTTGATGAATTACCTCGCCCCGCTTTGCCCCCAGGGGAAAGTATTCCTGCTCAAGCCCCCGTTCGCAAAATTCGGATCAGGTTTTGCCTATGTGGCGCCTTCGCCACCTTCGCTGGAAAATCTCTCCGATTCGAGCACTTCACCGACGCGATCAACGTACCTGGTTTGCGAAAACGGCTATGTCTTGGGACCGGCCCACAGCATACATGCAGAGATTATTGGGAAGGGCAAGGGCCGCTTCTCGCATTGGAGTGAGGCAGGTTTCGTTTTCTCGGCTTCCGATAATTCCGATCCCAACATAAACGGTCGAACTTATCTGGCCGTTGATAGCAAATAGGTCGTGATGTCTATGAGACTAATTAAGACAATAGTTCCGTGGATCGTCAGCGCAGCGATATGCGTTTTCGCGGTTGAGATATTTGGTGCGGTCGTATTCCTTCATGAAACCGGGGTGTTGGTCTACCTCAACCAACCCAAGGCGACGGAACCGGTCGTTGAACCGGCAAAGTACAAACAGCGTTTACATCCGTATTTTGGGTTCACGGGGCCTTATTCCGTGAGCAGTTCGACATGGAGCACTAATAATTTAGGATTTGGCCAATCCCAGAAGCGTTTTGTCCCTTTTAAGCCGGAGCCAAATGATTTCATTGTTTTCGTATTTGGTGCATCGATTGCTGGAAACGTCGTTGCTCCGCCGCAAGGTGGAGAACCTATTCAGAATGTCTTGCAAAGAATGCCGCGGCTCAAAGACAAAAACGTAGTCGTTTACAATATGGCGCAGGGGCCGCAAAAGCAGCCGCAACAGTTGATGGAACTCGCGTTTGTCCTTGCGCTAGGTCAGCACATCGATCTGGTTCTCAACATAGATGGGACGGTCGAATTTGCCGCCGGACTGTCCAACTTCGAAAGCGGAATCGATCCGATATTTCCGCCTGCGGCGACACTAGGCGCGATCGGTCGAGAACTTACTCCAGTCGATTCCGGTGCTGCGGGTTACTATGAAATGGCCTTTCACTTGTCACGGGATAGGGCTGCGGTGAAACATTACTCCAAGATGGTCTCAGAGAGCAGCAGCGGTCTCGGCTTTCTGACCAACAGATTTATCCTTGCGTATTATTCGCGCAGCTTGATCGACGATCTCAAAAACTATGAGGGCGCCATCACCCGGAAAGACGATAGAGACGACGCTCAAAAATGGAACGACAGTCAAAAGCTTTTAAGCCTTGATATGGCTGTGTCGGTCACGAAGGACGATGTTGTCGATGCTATTTTTCAGACGTGGCTGCGGTGCTCCGATATGATGAAATCGATGGCAAATGCTGACGGTGCGGCGTTCGTCGAGATCGTTCACCCAAATCCCTATCATTCAAAAAAGAAGCTTACCCCATCCGAGAGCGCAGTGCTGGCAGCGGTTCCAGATACAAATTCTTTTCGGAGAGGCTCTGACCAGGGCTATAATTTGATCGAACAACGCGCCGACATGCTTGAATCGCGCGGCATCATCACGGCGCTCACGCTATTCGACGACAATCCAGATACCATTTATATTGACACTACCGGCCATTTCAGCCGCCTCGGGGAAACTATATTGGGTCAGTTCATTGCCGAACAGGTAGCGTCAAGGTTAGAGCAAAACAGGGTGCAGGCGCGGATCAGGTAGACTGGCTTCCGGAAGAGATATCGGCCGTAGTGGATAAGGTTGGTCTCGGGGCGATCTCAAGGACTGCGTTGAGGAGGATGCGCCGTGGGAATAAACATTGTCGGGCGGCGAAAAGCAGCGCCTGACGATTGCGCGCGTGCTGCTGCACCGTCCCGACATCATCGTGCTCGTAAGCAACAGTTCGACGTCTCCGGGCTAGTGACGCGACAGCTCTACCGGGCGGACGTCCACCGTCCAATGAGACGACGTTCCATCGCATGTTGCTGTCGCCCCAAATCGGCCCGACTTTCACAAAGGCGCCCGCGAGGAGCGACATTTCAATTGAAAACTCCATTCCAGAAAATCGGAACCGGTTTTGCCTATGTGGCGGCGGCGCCGTCCTTGGACAGCCTTGCTGATGCCAATGCTGCGCCGACGCGATCAAAACTTCTCGTCTACGAAAACGGTTACCCCCTGGGTCCGCCTCACACTGCGCATGCAATATCATCGCCAAGGGAATGGGACGGTTCTCTCATTTTTCGGGGGCGGGAGTCACTTTTTCGACTTCCGACAACTCCGATGCTAACACAAATGGGCGACGCTATTGGGCCGTGTCCGGCAGACAATAGATCCTTGATCGCGTACATCCATCCAGCAACCCAGCGTGCGCTACGCCCGCTGAGACAGTGGATCTCCGCAAAGCACTTGTTCGTCAATGTCGACGTTGCCAGCGGCATCTTCGTACTGGCACCAAAAGACACGCTGCCGATCAACTACTCTGTAGCTCTGACCATAAAAACATCGGGCGTTTGAGATCGATCTTTCTCAATTTGAGCGAAAAACAAACTCGTGACATCCGGACCCAAAAAGTCCAATAGAATCCTGGATTCGAAACGATCTCTCTTCGGAAAATCCCATCGAACATATTCTGTCGTGAAGATCGTCACCGCTGGCCGTTTCGTAAGGGTAGCCGCCGAGCCAATCATGGACGTCGTGAAAAAAATTCATGCCGCGCGCCTTGGTGCTGGAAAGGAGCGCCACCGGGTTCTTGCCGCGCAAAGCCTGTGCCGAAAGCAGCGCCGCAACGAAGGTTTGCCGAAGCAGCCACTGCGTCGCATTCGACCCCTTCGAGTAGATGCGCTTTTCGAGCTTCCACGCGGCGTCTAGCGGCGTCTTTGCGTAGATCGCCAGGGCGAATTGGCCGCCGGGCTTGACCATCTTTGTCGCCGCTTCGATCGCCCGCCACATGGCGCCGGTGTGATGCAAGACACCCCACGAGTACACCACGTCGAAGGTGCCCACCTGTTCCGGGCTCATGTCGAAGACCGAAATCACCCTCGCGTCCCAGCGCTCCTTCGACGTTCGTGAGAGCACCTGCCGCGTGGTGCTGACCGAGTTTTCGTCGATGTCTGTCGCCAGCACCGATTTGGCTCCGAGGGACAGTGCAGCCAGAGAGTGAAGCCCCGATCCGCATCCGATATCCAGGAAGGTTTTTCCAGCTAATCCCTCCGGAAAGAGCTTCCCGAGGCCCTTGGCGGCAGCATCGATACGATCCCGATCGATGGTCGCCGCATAATCCTTCCAGTTTTTTCCGAACTCGAAATGGCTTTCGCGTTTGGTCAGGTCCATCACTCGGCTCCTCGATGACGGTTGTCGGATACCGCAAAATAGCGTCTTCCGTTGGTGTTGGGGTTGGTGTTGTCGGAAGACGAGAAAATGAAGCCGATACCGGCCCAGTGGGAATACCGACCATGGCCCAGCCTGGCGATGTCCATATGCACGCTGTGCGGCGGCCACAGGGCATTGTTATTTTCGCAGACGGTATAGGTCGATCGCGCAAGCTTTTCGAGAGAGTCGGAAAAATTCTCAAGCAACGGAACTGGAGTCGCATAGGCTTGGCCAACAAATTGGTTGAAGGGTGGTTTGAGCTCGACGGCGTCCCCCGCAGGACAAGGCACGTGGTTGAGATCAAAGACATACAAGACCGTAAAATAGAAAACGATCACGACTGCGAAAGCGGTGAGAACCCGCGAGAATTCACGCATCTGGTTTTGCCTGCTTCGATGACCTGACCACATAAGCGCTTATCAGCGCCAGCACATAAGCCGCCGCGAACACCAATGCAATCTGCCGCAACATCACGAGCGTGAAGTGGAGGTCGTTGCGCTCGATATAGAACGCGATGACCACGCCGCCAAATGCAATCGGCGCCGCCGTTGCGATAGTTGAATTGGCCAGGAGTCTGGAAACTGCGACCAGCGTAAGGATTAGCAAGGTTCCGAAGATCACGGTCCCGATGTAACCGAACCGGCACAGCATCTCGGCCCAGATATTGCCGCCAGTGCCGTAGCTGATGCCGGGATAGAGAACCGGCTGGTATTCGTCGTAAAAGGTCGGGGGGAAGGGGTTAGGAACAAGGCGCGTTAACATTGGCGGAATCAGAAGGTAGAGCGACTTCAGGATGTTTGTCGGGCTGCAGGAGAGGTTGCGATGCACGATCGCCGAAAGCGTCGCCTGAACGATGGCAGGCTCCGAGCGCTGCAGCATGTGGATTGGAAGTGCTAACCACTCTGAAGTTTTGTTGACTGCGTCATTCACCCATCTCGGAGTGGATGAGTATTTTCCATCCTCATGCATAGGCGGAGACGTTGGCGACGCCGCTCTTGCGAATTGTAGCGTGTCGCTCCGCATATCCTGGCTGCGAACCACTCTCGGCGCGTTTTCCGTCACGGCGATCTGGTCAAAGATGGCAAAGCGCGCAGTGTGAACAAACAGCATGGCGACAATGAGAAGCAACGCCGCTGTGCCGTAGGTCGGCGCCTTTGTGAATAGTCGGATCCGGCCATTTTGCATCAACAGCACTAGCGCCACGCTGAGGGCCGTCACGACGACGAAGGGCCGGAATCCGACCAGAAGATCGATCGCCAGAAGGGATACGCTGGCCGCCAATAACCACCAGCGCCGCTCGATCACTGCGGATATGCAGGCGAGGCTCGCGGCGACCTCGAAGGTGGCGTAGAGATACCCGACCTGGGCCAACGCCTCCACCTTGTCGGCGTTGATGATGGCACCTCGCGACGAAATGAGGGAACCCGCCAGGCCTACGATGGCGAGGAGCAGATACCATTGCGAAAGCCTGCGCCCGGGCCGGGGCATCATGGTGGCAGGGGTCGGGATCAGCGCGGCCGTGACGAGTGCGACAATGAAGACCATCGCGATCAGGTAGACTTGCGGCGGAACGGCAGGATCGATATCGGGCGATGACTGCAGCACCCAGCCCCAAAAAAGCGGCGAGAAATAAAACACCGCACCTATAAGGGTAATGGTCAAGAGATCGAAGCGGCGTTTGACGAACAAGAAAAAAACGCAGGCTGCGACCGTAACGGCAATAAATCCGATCCATACGGCTTCAGTCATCAAAGGTCTTCCTCCGTTCGAGGGCCTTCAAATCCCGCTCCCGTTGTTCGGGGCTGTCGCCGTCCCATCGATCAAAACAGATAACTGATCTTTCGATGGTGACGGTGGCCGAACGCAGTCTCTCGCTTAAATGGTACCGCGCCTCGCATGATTGCGTCGGATTGGCGATGGTGTCGGAGAGATCCTTCAAAGCGGGAGCGGCGGCGATGTAAACAAAATTGTTGCCGTCTCTCTGATAGGGCGCCACGAGGTTGACCGTCTTTCCTGCCGGACAAAGCAGGCGCGTAATTGTTCGTCAAACAGAGCGTTCCGAAAAACGAAGACAAGGACAATCGCGACCGCACTGACCGCTAGCAAGAATATCCGCGTCGCAATACCGACTCTGCCGCGGTCCGGAACCTAGCCCGCAAACTGATCGCGCGCAACATGCCAGGGCGCCGCGCGCCATTTTTTTTGATTTCTCTCCCACATGCCCGACGTCCCCACGCGGCGTCCGCCCTGCGCTCATCATCACTGGCTCTTCGATGACGATTGCCGCCCAATAGCGTCTTCCGTTGGTGTTGGGGTCAACTCACCCAAAACATCCCGAGAAGCTCCCGGATCTTCCGCAGCGGATGGTTTTGCTGGCCTGTTAGCAAAAGAAACCTGATTACGCTATTCTCAAAGATCGCATGGCCCTGAGGCTGAGCCAGAAAGTGCCGGCAAGATTTACTAGCGCTCCTGCCACGTGTGCGATAATGACAGCATGCAGGCCGTACCTGGATGTGAACGTGATGGCTATAGTCAGCATCACTAAATCACGCGGCATAAGGGTGGCGAAAATCGAAGCCCACATTTTGTTGGTCGCCTGGACCCTCATATAAAGTCCCACGGCGGCAGCCTCTGCCACGGCCCCAAACATCATAAGCCGCAGTTCATTGCTCGCAGATGCGAAACCACTTCCAAAAACAGCCAGGACTTCCTTCGCGAAAATGGCAAATAGCAAGGCGGCCGCCGCAACGATGACTAGGCTGACTGCCGATGCGGTCCGGAAGATGCGGCGTGCCATACCTGTTTGATTGGACCCCAGCGCATTTTCGGCGGAAGGTTGCAGTGCGAGAGCGATGACCGAGGCAGGCAATACGATCAACGACTTGATCATCAGTATGACGCTGTAAGATGCCACTTCCGAGAAGTTGTGCGTATTTCTCGTCAGGATCGTGGGAATCAGCCACAGCGTGGGTATCGTGAGGCATCCGGCCAAACCCGCCGGAACTTGAAATCTCAGGATTTCGCGCGTCGTCGGCTTGTCCAGCATACCACGCCACGAGAAGACCTTACCGACGTCCATCCCGTTCAATTCCAGAAATGCCATTCCGCCTATGATGAGACTGCGCAGGGTGGAGCCCACCACAAAGCCGATGATCGCTCCGTTCAAATCACCGCGCCAGGCTCCGGCCGCGACAATCGCCACAAAAAGGACGCCCGAAACTATGGAAGAAACGGCTAGCCCTCGAAAGCCGTGCAACCCTTGCAGCAATCCGTTTAGAAACACCATGCCGACCAGGCTGGGCAAAGAAAGAGAAACGATGGCGATCGGCGCCATCAAGGAAGGTTCGATAAAGATATTGCGGGAAAGGACGCCCGAGGCAAACGCCAGGATTCCCAAACCGAGCAATCCGGCTGCGATGGTAAATGTACCGCAGGCCCTGACGACTGAAAGGAACCGAGAGCGATCGCCGACATAGCGTGCGACGAATCTGGAGACCGTAGAGCCCACCGCAAATTGCAATATGGCCGCGGTATAAAACGCCGTCAGATTGATCAGCGAAAACTTTCCGTACGCCGCATGATCCAGAAGCCTGATGACAAGATAATTGCTTACAAAGGTCGAGCCTTGGTGGCTGAAGGTCGCCACCGCGTTCCAGTAGGAATGTCGCAAAAGAGTTTTCAGCACTGGCCATACGCCGGCGTGCGTTTGCCTAAATAATCATGCATCATTCAAGCACGCATCGACCCATCGACACGAAAAGGCGTTTCATCCGGCCGCCCCATCCTTGGCCGTCGGCGCGGATCTAGCATCACGCTCATACTATGCATCCCAACTGTCAAACAAGTATGTTCTGGTAACACCAGCCAAATAGCTGGTCTTTTCGGCTGTCCCCAATGTAGCTTTGGGATGACGTGCCACGGCCGGTTCTGGGCGCGGCTAACCAACATGGAGGCTTGTCCCGTCAAGCCGCTTGAACATACTTCGCGGCGTTAGGTACCAGAGCAAGAAGAGCAGAGCTGCGCCGTGCGTGATCAAACTGATCGAGAATGGGACGTTCAGCATGACCTGAGGCAGGATCGCGCCCGACACCAGGATGAAGGAGGGGGACAGGCCGGCGGAAAAACGGTTTCCCACCGCTATCACAAGGCCACAGGCGAATACCGAGATTGGCGCGAACAAAAGCCCCACCGATGCGATGCCCTCCGTGGCGAAAAGCGACGCATTGAAATTCCCGCCAAACGGATAGGTGTGCATCATCACGACCGAGAGCTGATCTTGGTAGGCGCAGCTCACGATCGATTTCAAGACCCTGATCTGGCAAAAATAGGTGAGGTCGTGCTTTGAGAAGAATTCATTGTAGAGGTCCATGGCGCTGGATGGAATTCCAATCATCCGGAAATTGACGAGATCGAAATAGGGCATCGACACGTCGTCGGGAATGTCGTGGATCTTGTACAAGACTTGCAGGATCACTCCTGCGCATACTGGCCCGAGCAGCGAAAGGATGACAGTGGCTTTGGGTTTAAATATCCGGGAAAGCAATGTTACGAAAAGCAGCCATGCGGGCGTGAACAAGACGAGCTTGCTCATGGCAATTGGATAATAGAAGAGCAGGAGAAGCAGCACCGCACCGCATCCCCAATAAGTCCTGCGGGCAGCAAAGCAGGCGAACAAGTACGGCAACAAAGCGCTAGAAGTTATGTTAATCAGGTACCTTGGGATCACCGGAAGCGCATCGCTCCGCAAGCCCGAAACCAGGAGGGGCGACACCAGTTGGAAATTGTAACTTGCACCGATCGCGACCGCTGCGACGGACAGCAAAAAGAGAGCCATCAACAGACGGTCAAAAGCCAGTGGCGAGACAGTGAATGTTCGTCGGGCAGGCAAGGTGATGAACAAGCTGGGCAGCAAAAAGGCGATAGCCGATGCTGCGGCAGAGAGCCCCGCAGTCAAACGGTCATAGCTGAAATCCGAAAAGAAATTTAGCCAGAGATATCCGGCTACCATCGTATAAAAATAGAACCCTACGTAATAACCAAAACTGAATTCGGCGAATGTGAAAAGAAATGACACCAGGCCAAACGCGGCAGCTACGATGATGGCATTGGGTAATCGATTGGGATCGTAATAAAAGTGATAGCCGGGGTAAAGCTGCGTAATGAAGACAGAAGATATGCAGCCGATCCCGATGTGAAGGCATATGAGTAGCGTCAAATCCAAGTGTTCTCTAGAGAGCTGTAGCTTTGGGGGGAGGGGAGCGTGCATCGTCAAAGGGATATAGCAATCATAGAAGGCGGACAACTTGGAATTCGACCTGCACCGTAGCCGCAAACGATCCGATTTTGCGCATGCATAAGCCCAATTCCGGCCGCAAAATGGGTTGTGGTGACACTCCGCTCGGTCGCGTGGTCCTAGAGCGGCTGTTTTCGAGCGATCCACTATCCGTGGTTGCTTGTTTTTATGGTGCACGTCGAATTATGCACTTGTTCCGGTTGCCGATGAACAGTATCTAATGGCCGCCGTGTTGCGGAGCTCCCTGAAATGCGGCTCGATCCGGTGATGCAATGGCAGCGCGCCGCATGCGTTGCGATTTGCCCTTCGCGCTTTTGGCGGATGTTGCTGTGAAGATCTTGGTGCTGGGTACAACGGGTTTGCTTGGCAACGCCGTCTTCCGCAGCTTGTTGAAGGGATCGAATGCTCACGTCCGCGGCACGATTCGTCGCGAGGCCGATCGCGCGCTCTTCGAGCCCAGGCTTGCTGGCGGCCTCTGCGTTGAAGAAGATCTCGAACAGCCGGAACAGCTCACGAGGTTGTTCGATGCTGTCCGTCCGGAAGTGGTAGTCAATTGCATTGCCGTTGGGCGGCCACCTCCCGCGGATCCTATGCGATCGATCTTTGTCTATTCGGTACTGCCTCAGCGTTTGGCGCTTTTGTGCCGACGTTCGGGAACTCGCCTCATTCAGATCAGCTCGGATGGTGTTTTCTCAGGGCTCCGGGGAGCCTATACCGAAAATGATCTCCCCGATGCGAACGATGTCTACGGTATATCCAAACTACTGGGCGAGGTCACGGAACCGAACACGATCACCCTGCGGACTTCGATCATCGGTCACGAATTGCAATCCAAGGGCGGGCTGCTAGAGTGGTTCCTGTCGCAAGAGGGACGGTGCACCTGCTACACAAGAGCGATTTTCTCAGGATTTCCGACGATTGTGCTCGCTGACCTCATCAGGGATGTCGTGATCCCGCGTCCAGACCTGCGTGGCATTTATCACGTGGCAACCCGGCCGATTTCGAAGTTCGATCTGCTGCAGCTCGTGGCGAAGCGCTACGGCAAGGCTATCGAGCTGATACCGGACGACCGGGCGAACCCTAATCGTTCGCTGGTCGCCGATCGATTCGAGAGGGCGACCGGCTATGTCCCGCCGGACTGGCCGACGCTTGTCGACTTGATGTATTCTGACCGATTTGGCTCGACGAGGACCTGATGTTCACTAACAAGGTTGTAGCGATTACAGGCGGCACCGGATCATTCGGGCAGCACATCCTGAAGGGCTTCCTTGCGACCGACGTTGCCGAAATACGCATCTTCAGCCGCGACGAGAAGAAGCAGGAGGAGATGCGCTCCGCGTTCAACAACACCAAGCTTAAGTTCTATATCGGCGACGTCCGCGCCTATGACAGCATCCATCAGGCACTCAAGGGCGCACATTATGTCTTTCATGCCGCCGCGCTGAAGCAGGTGCCGTCCTGCGAGTTCTATCCGCTTGAGGCGGTGCGCACCAATATCCTCGGCACCGAGAATGTCATGAGCGCCGCCGTGGCCAACGGGGTCGAGAAGGTTGTCGTTCTCAGCACCGACAAGGCGGTCTATCCAATCAATGCCATGGGCCAGACCAAGGCGCTGATGGAAAAGGTGATGGTGGCCAAGTCACGCAGTCTGTCGGAGAGCGAAACGCTGCTGTGCGCGACCCGCTATGGCAACGTCATGGTCTCGCGGGGTTCGGTGATACCGCTGTTCGTGTCGCAGATTAAGGCCGGCAAGCCGCTCACGATAACCGACCCCAACATGACGCGCTTCCTAATGTCGCTCGATGACTCGGTGGATCTGGTGCTGCATGCTTACGGGCACGGTAAGCAAGGTGACATCTTTGTGCAAAAGGCTCCGGCCGCAACCATCGGCAATCTGGTGCAGGCACTCAAGGAGCTTTTTAACGCCGACAATCCTGTCCAGACCGTCGGCACGCGCCACGGAGAGAAGCTCTACGAGTCCCTAGTTTCGCGTGAGGAAATGGCGCGGGTTGAGGACATGCAGCAATATTATCGCATCCCCGCCGACAACAGGGATCTGAACTATGCGATGTATTTCACCGAGGGTCAGAAAGAAATATCGACGCTCGACGACTACACATCGCACAATACGGAGCGTTTGAGTGTAGCCCAGGTAAAGGAATTGCTGCTCAAGCTGGATTTCATCCAGCGGCATCTGCGGGGACAAGACGCTGCGATAGCTGAGATCTAGCATTCCGCCGAAATCGGCCGGACCGGATGGTTTCCGGAAGCCCGCACCGCAAAAGAACATTCGCGACCGGTGGCATTCCCGTGGACGCACGGATTGACATCGCGGAACAGGAATAACGAGATGAGGGGAAATCCATATCATGGAAAGGCGTGACCCAGATGAACCCATCTGCCTGTTTTGCAACAGCAAGCGGCTGGGGCTGGTGATGGATTTCGGCGAAGTCGGACTGGCCGGCGCGTTCCTGAAGCCCGAGCAATTCGCGACGGAGCGGACATTTCCGATGCGGCTGCGCTTCTGCCGGGATTGCTACGCGGTGCAGGTGACCGACAGGGTCCCCGCCGATGTCATGTTCCAGAACTATTTCTATTTCTCGTCCTCAATCGGCACGTTGCGCGACCATTTCAAACAGTATGCTGCCGAAGTCACGCAGCGGTTTCTCGATCCGGCGAACGCAACGGTGCTGGAGTTTGGCTGTAACGATGGCGTGCTGCTGCGTCCGCTGGCCGATCAGGGCATCGGTACCGTCATCGGCGTCGACCCGGCATCCAATGTCGTTGCGACGATCAACGATTCTCGCATCAAGGTGATCAACGATTATTTCACCGAGGACGTCGCCCGCAAGGTCGTTGCCGAATACGGCAAGATTGATCTTATCATGGCCAACAACGTGTACGCCCACATCCCGGACATTCAGGGCACGACGCGGGCGGTCGCCGAGGCGCTGCATCCGGACGGTGTGTTTGCGTTTGAAGTTCACTATCTCGGCAAGGTCATCGACGAACTGCAATACGACATGATCTATCACGAGCACCTCTATTACTATTCGCTGCTGTCCGTGATGAACCATCTCGCCCGCTACGACATGATGGTGTTCGACATCAAGCCGATCCCAATTCATGCGGGCTCGATCCGGCTCTACACGTGTAAGAAGGGTAGCAAGCACAGCGGATCGGTGTCGCCGGCCGTCAAGGCACTTGAGGCCGAAGAAAGAGCGCGGGGTTTTGATCGCTTCGAGACTTTCCAGGCGTTCTCGAATACGGTTGCCGCGCATCGTGACAGGCTGCTTGAACTGCTCGGCGAATTGCGCAGCCGGGGACACCGGATCGCCGGTTATGGTGCGTCGGGCCGGGCCAACACTATGATTCAATATTGCGGTATCAACCACGATCATCTGGACTATATGATCGATGACGCCCCGGCCAAGGCAGGGTTTTATACGCCAAAATCGCATTTCGAGATTTTTCCAAGCTCAATCCTCGACCGGGACAATCCGCCGGACTATCTGCTCATTTTCGCTTGGAGTTTCTTCGATGAAATCCGGAAAAAGAACGGTAACTATCTGGCCAAAGGGGGCCGGATGATTCTTCCTCTGCCCGAGGTCTCGATTTTTCCGCCGCCCGCATCGTGATAGCCAGCCACAAGGCGACGGCCCAACAAAGTCAAAACGGAAAATGCAAATGAAGGTCATGTCGATTTTCGGAACACGCCCGGAAATGATTAAGATGTGGGCGACTCTGAAGAAGCTTGATGAGCTGAACTTTGAGCACGTGATGGTTCACACCGGGCAGAATTTCACGCCCGAGCTTCGTGACTTTTTCTTCAAGGATCTGAAGCTGCGAAAACCCGATTATGAACTGGATATCGATACATCCGGTTACGGACCCGAAGTTGCCGACGTCATCCTCAAATCCGACGCCCTGATGGAAAAGGTGAAGCCTGATGCCTTGCTGATCCTCGGCGATACCTACAGCGGCCTCAGCGTGCTTCCCGCGGCGCATCGGGGCATCAAGATTTTTCACATGGAAGCCGGGCTCCGGGCCTGGGACCGCCGTATGCCGGAGCAACGCAACCGTATTCTGATCGATCACATCAGCAGCGTTTTGTTGCCGTACAACCGCTATCACCGCGAGAATCTCCTGCGTGAAGGCATTCATCCCTCGAAGATCATCGTCACCGGAAACACGACCTTCGAAGCCATGCGCGCCTTTGCGCCCGAGATCGAGGCGAGCGACATCCTGAGCCGGCTGAAGCTGGAGCCGAAGAACTACATCCTAGTGACGGCGCACCGCAGCGAGAACGTCGACAATCCCGAAAACCTCGCGAACATTTTCAAGGCTCTCGGCGTACTCAACCAGCGGCTCGGGCGGGAGATCATTTTTCCGATGCATCCGCGAACGACGAGCAAGCTCAAGGCGATCACGGTTCCACCTAACATCAGGATCATGGCGCCGCTCGGCTTTTACGATTTTAACCAATTGCTCAAACAGTCATTCTGTGTGCTTTCTGACTCTGGCACTGCCGCCGAAGAGGGCTTGTTTTACAAGGTGCCTAACGTGAGCCTGCGCATGGCTACCGAGCGGATGGAGACAATCGAGAGTGGGGCTACCATCGTGTCGGGTATGGACACGGAAAATATCGTGGAAGCGGTGACGCTCGCGATCAGCTTGCCCTGGAGCGCGCGTTACGAATTCGAGGAAGATTATTCGCCGTCCGCGGTGGTCGTGAACGCGATCCGGACGCAGATCACAAATTTCTTTTGATGTTAGCCTCTCGCGTCAGATCACGTGCGTAACGCCCTTCATATTTATTTCTTTGAATGGAAATGAACCACAGTTTGCAGATTGCCCTGATCTCGACGGATTATCCTCCGCTGCGGACCTCCGCGGCGGTTCAATTGCGGGATTTGACGCAACAGTTTGCTGCACTCGGTCATCGACCTGTCATGATTGTTCCGTCGCTCACGTCGGATGAACCCTGGACGGTCGAACGGCTTGAGGGCGTTGATATTCTGCGTGTCGCGGCTCCGCCGACGCGCGCCGCAGCTCACATCCGGCGAGCGTTGGCTGAAATGTGGCTACCCTTCGCGATGCTGCGAAATGTGCGCAGGAGTCCGTTTCGTTCGGCCAAGTGGGATCTTCTCGTATGGTATTCGCCGCCGATCTTCTTCGGACCGCTGATTTGGGCGCTACGCCGTGGGTCAGGGGCGCGGACCTATCTAATTCTGCGCGACATCTTTCCTGAGTGGGCCGTCGACCTTGGCATTATCAAGAAGGGGCCAGCCTATCTTTTATTGAAAGCGGTTGCCGCATTTCAGTATTTCCTCGCCGATACCATCGGAGTGCAAACGGAATCCAATCTGGCCTACTTGCCAAACTGGACGAAATCAGCCCGACGGCGGATCGAAGTGTTGCACAACTGGCTCGCCGTGACGCCACACGTTGGTTGCAGTATCGACATCGCCCGGACCGCGTTGGCCGGTCGCAAGATTTTCGTCTATATCGGCAACATGGGCGTTGCCCAGGGCATTGAAATTTTCATTGAGCTGATTCATAGCCTGCGGCATCGCGATGATATCGGATTTCTCTTCGTAGGGCGAGGCTCTGAATTCCCAAAACTTGAGGCGGAAAAAGTGTCACGGGATCTCAACAATGTGCTGTTCTTTGATGAGATCGACCCTTCCGAAATCCCTGGCCTGCTCGCACAATGCGACGTCGGACTGGTCGCGCTTCACCCAGATCACAAGACGCATAATATTCCCGGAAAGTTTGTTTCATATATTCGGTACGGATTACCGGTGCTTGCGCGCGTTAACCAAGGGACCGACCTTGAAAGGCTGATCGAGGATGAGGGGGTAGGGCAGGTCTATTCGGGCCATTCGGTGGGCAAACTGAAGCGATTGGCCGAGGAACTGGCTGACAACGATGCCCTTCGCCATTCGATGTCCGAGCGGGGGCGAGAGTTAGGTGGCCGTATGTTCTCGCCCCGAACGGCGGCTTCGCAGATTGTCGCCACCTCGGTTGACGGAACCGGGCAATTTAACCTATTGCGGATGTTCCGTTCTTATTGAGTTGTGCGCCACGCGCTGAAACCTTAGGGTGGCTAGATAGTTATGGGACGGTCCGAAGGTATTGCTCGGATCGGGGGTTGGATGACGTTGCGGATATTGGTTACGGGTTCTTCAGGCTTTATTGGCTCGGCCGTCGTTTCTGCGTTGGCGGAAGCTGGTCACTGGGTTAGGTCGGCTTCGCGCCGGCCTAACAAGGCCGCAAACCGAGACAACGTCGAATGGGTGCAATTGCCGGACATTGGACATGGGATCGACTGGAATCCGCTCGTTGCCGGGAGAGACGTCGTGGTGCACCTTGCCGCTGTCGCTAGTCGCGACCGGTTTGAGAGACTGGGCGACGCGAGGGCCAACCGCCGTGCAACCGCGGATCTGGTACAGGCTTGCCGCCGCTACGCGATCAAACGACTAATCTTTATGTCGTCGATCGGGGCACAGGCCGGTTCTGCAGCCGACGCTGTCGTCACCGAAACTGACGAGCCGCGGCCCGTCACGGCCTATGATCGCGCGAAGCTTGCGGCTGAAGAGGAAATCAGGCTTTCGGGCGTGCCCTTTACCATTCTAAGGCCCGTCATCGTCTATGGCCCAGGTGCCAAAGCCAATATCGCTATGATGATGCGCATCGCGGCGCTGCCCGTGCCGCTTCCCTTTGGGGCTTTCAACAATCGACGTTCGCTGCTTTCGATAGACAATCTGATCCAGGCGATTTTCTTATGCCTTGAGGGGTCGGCAACGCTCAACCAGGTTTTCATCGTTTGTGATAGTGAGCCGATTACTCTGGCCGAAATGCTTGCCACATTGCGCGAAGCCACAGGTCAGCCGCCGCGGCTTGTTTCAATTTCGCCAGCTATCATCAGGCCGATGGTCGTAGCCGCAGGAGGTCATCAACTTTGGAATCGGATTGGCCGCGAACTTGTGGCCAGCCCGGCCAAATTGGAGGAGGCCGGCTGGTCTCCACAAATTGAAACCAAGACGGGTCTCTGCAAGATGGTGAGGTGGTGCCGCGAAACTGCGCCGCTTCCTATCAAGCCATACGAGCCGTAGACGGCGAAGCAATGCCGCAAAGTGGTTGCGAAGCTGCTACGGTGGTAAGGTTCGGCAATCGGAACCAATCAGCCAAACCCAATTGTAGTCAGCGCAGAAACGAGCCTTGCTTGATCCGCCGCAACATCTGACGAGGCGGCGACATCGACGCGTCGGGATCGGGATGCCGGAAGGCGCAGGGTCGAAATTGCGGGTTTTGATCAATCGAGCGAATAGACGGCGGCGAGGATTTGGAGAAAGTAACGGCGGTGATCAGAATGCAGAGCCGCAATCCCGAGGCGCGATCGGAGTGATTCATAGATGAAGCGAGCGTTCGACGTCTCGGCTTGCGCCCTATTCCTTGCGGTTTTTTGGCCGGTACTTTTGATAATCATTGTTGCAATTCGGCTTCAGAGTCCGGGAAAAGCGATATTCGCTCAGGTCCGTGTGGGGAAAAATGGACGGCCGTTCACTTGCTACAAATTGCGGACGATGTATTCGGGAACCGCGAACCTCCCGACTCACGAGGTGCAGGCGTCGGCGGTTACCCCGCTAGGCGAGCATCTCCGTCGTTTCAAGATCGACGAGCTTCCGCAGCTTTGGAATGTGTTGATAGGTGATATGAGTTTGGTCGGTCCGCGGCCTTGCTTGCCGTCCCAGACAGAACTCGTTGATGCGCGAAGGCGATTGGGCGTTTTCGAAGTGCGGCCCGGCATAACGGGGCTGGCACAGGTCAACGGCATCGATATGTCGGACGCAAATCGGCTCGCCGAAATCGACGCGCGATATGTCGGTACCCAGAGTTTTCTAGGAGATTTTGGGTTGATCTGGGCCACCGTGCGCGGGCAGGGCGTTGGCGTCGATCAGGTGGTCCGGAGCAACAAGTAGAGGAAGGGTTGCAATCAATATATAGTTCCCGCAGAAGGGGACGGGACGTTCGTGGTATCATCCTTGGCCGGGGCAGGCTCCAGCCGCTTTCTCTCCCGCTCTCGCATGAATTCTTCATATTTCGCGGTGCCGGGACGCGGCGGCGCGTCCGCCGGCAGGCCGCCGAGCCAACGCGGGAGATAATCGCCCACTCCATCCGCGAGCTTCTCGTTGATGGTCCCGCAAGCGCTAAGCCCGCACGCCAGCAGCGCTGCGGCTAGGGTGAGATGGCGAGCGTTGATTGGCATATGCGGAGCGTTGCAACCCTACTTTTAGTTGATTTGCGCCGGGCTAGCGACGTGCTCAGTGGCTTTGTGCATACACAACGCTCCGGCCTTAAACAAGAGGCCGGCAACTGAGGTGAATTTCGGCAGCGGGGTTACTCAATGAACCAGCAGCGGTGGTGATCGCAATATTGGGGGTCTGGTTCGCGCTGAGCATTATGACGCTTGATCTGACTTATTACCCCGGAGATGATCTCTTAACGCCGTAGTACGGAGAACGGTTAACGCAATAAGACACGGCGAGATTTAAATTAGGGAAGGCAAGTTGCATGTTGACTTCGACGGAAGAAAACGTGGAGACAAATTCTCCGAGCGCTTCCCAACAATCTTTGGTCTGCCTGAACACCAAAAGGTTGCCATAACCTCGATCTGACCGAGCGCTATCGGCCACGGCAAAACGACTCCGACGAAAACAGGGGCTTAAAAATTGCTGCTGGCGGCGGTGTCATTGTGGCTAGTCCCGAGCGGCTCGTCGACGTCCGCCCGATTCATTCATACCCGCAGCCGGACGCCGGGTCCGCCACCGTTTTTTGCGATGAACTCGACGCCGGCCTTTTCGAGAGCGCTTCGCACATCCTCAATCGTACGCGGATATGGTTCCCTTACTCCCCGTTCAAAATCCGCAATCGTCTTCGTGGCCGTTTTGCTCGCCTCGGAGAGATCCGATTGTGACCACCCGAGGAGTCCGCGAGCAGCTCGGCATTGTTCTCGGCTAATCGACATTTATGATGTAACCCTACATTTTATATGTTGACTTTTGTTTTAAGTATCATTACATTTATAATGTAACTTACCCAGCGAATTCAGGACCGCAATGACTGGCAGCACCAATTCGGTGAATGGCGGAGCTATGCCTAGCATTGACAACCGGCGGTACTTCATCGGCGGCTCGGACGCCCGGGTCATCATGGGCAAGGATGAGAAAGCCCTATTGCGGCTCTGGCGTGAAAAGCGCGGCGAGACGACCCCGCTCGACCTCTCCAGCGTCCTGATCGTCCAACTAGGCCTCGTTACCGAGGACCTCAACCGCCGCTGGTACGAGCAAAACTCTGGTCACCGGATCGGTGACGTCCAGCGCCACGCGATCCACAGGTCCATCCCCTGGATGGCCGCTACTCTGGACGGGCTGGTCAAAGAAACCGGCGCCGTGTTCGAGGCCAAATTCATGCTGCCGTGGTCGTTCTCGGAGGAGGGGGCTGCGGAGAAGCATATGGCCCAGCTGCAGCACAACATGCTGGTCGCCGGCACCAAGAAATCGGTGCTCTCCATCATCAACGGGGGCGGCAAATGGATTGAGCTGTCGATCGAGGCCGACCCGATTTACCAGACGATCCTGATCGCCGCCGAAAAGGCGTTCTGGCGGGCGGTCAAGACCGGCGAAACCCCGGCTTTGTTCGATTGCGAGCCTCCCAAGCCGCGTATCGAGGCGGTCCGCGTGGTCGACATGAACGCCTCGAACTCCTGGGCGGAGTTCGCAGCGCTGTTTTGCGACACCCAGCAGGCCCACACCGACCACGAGCGAGCCAAAAGCGAACTCAAGGTCCTGATGCCGGAGGGTGCCAAGGAGGCCATGGGCCACGGTATCCGGGCCAAACGCTCAAAATCAGGCGCGGTCAGCTTCGATCTGGTCGAGATGGAGGCTTCCCATGCATCGGTCCAGTGAAAGCGTCGCCGCCATCGCAACTGCGCTGGCGAAAGCCCAGATCGAACTCTCCAACCCCGAAAAGGCGCAATCTACAATAATCGTTCGGACACCTCCCAGAGCTTCCGCTACGCCTCGCTGTCGAGTGGCCTGGACATCATCCGAAAGGCCTTGGGCGGCCACCAGATTGCGATTGCACAGACGACCGACATCGATCGGGCCAGTGGCACAGTCAACCTGACGACGCTCCTGCTGCACACGTCAGGAGAGTGGATTTCCTCCGACTGGCCGGTCTGTCAGCTATCCGAGACCGCTGCACCGCGCCGGATGGTGGCGGCATTGACCTACGCCCGGCGCTACGCGCTGTTTACGATGGTAGGGATCGCCGGCGAGGACGACCTCGACGCGTCGCCCGACGTCAACTGCGAACCGGCGGAAGGTCACAAGGCGGTCGATATCGGCCTTGCCCCCAATCCAGCCCCAGCCCCAGCCCCAGTCCCAGTCCCAGCCCCAGCAGCTGTCGCTGCCAGTCAGTTCCAAGCCAGGAAGGGGACCATCGCAACGGTCCGGGAGAAGCTCGGCGCCGAGGAGTCCGCCGCGATCAGGGCGCAGCTCGTCCGGGACATCGAAACATTGCCGGAGGATGACCTCCAGTCCCGCGCAATCGCCATCCTGAAGGCGAAGAACCGCCTGTCAGCGGACGACGCCAAACTAGTCGACGAAGCTTTCTCGACCAGGGTGACCCCGCAAGGCACCTTGTCGGAAGCGCTGGCGGCAGATGAACCTAGCAGTTTGCTGAAAAAGGTTTTTCGAGGGGTCCGTGAGCAATATTGATTCAAGAATCCAGCCAGGAACGCACGATAGATTCAAGATACGGCCACTCTTGATTCTATTGTTGCGCAAATCGCATTTTGGTCCGAGTTTTTCAGCGAACTGCTAGACCCGTCCCAACCGATCCAAGTCAGCCCCAAGCGCCTACGGCGCCCCTGGACGACGCCCCACCGCGGCGGCCAAGGGGACGCCCCAGAAAGGTCAGCGGCACGGCCGTAGCACCTGCCGTGCCTCCGGTCGCCTCGAAGCCAACCGTCGATGACAACCCGCCGGCTCAGGCACCTCTCCAAGCCGAAGCCAGTCCCGCCAAAATCCAAAAAAGCGAGCTCGCCATCAGCGAGCCACGCCGCTATCGCGACAAGACCCACCTCAAATTCGTTGCCTCGCAGCCGTGTCTGGTCTGCGGCAGAAGCCCCGCAGACGCCCACCATCTGCGGTTCACTCAGCCCCGCGCGGTGGGGCGCAAGGTCAGCGACGAGTTCACGGTACCGTTGTGCAGAACCCATCACCGGGACAACCACAGCTTCGGAGACGAAGTCGCCTGGTGGGGGAGGCGGGCTATCGATCCCATCGCCACGTCACGGCTGCTCTGGATTTCGAGCCGGTGCATCGAGCAATGAGCGAGCGTGTACCGTTAGCAGGCTGCGAAAAAACTCACCGATTTGCGGCTTTTGGTAGGTTCGACGGGATCAAGATGACTGTTTGGTAGGATCATCGTTGGTGAGGCACGGTTTCCCGGCTTCATGGCGGTGCGGCCGCCAGCAGCTTCGGGATACGCACGAGATTGTAGGTGGCGGCAAGCGTGAACATGAAGCCCACACGCTCTGTTCCGCGGTGCCTTGTCTTGCGCAAGACCGCCACTGTCTTGATGTAGCCGAAGCCTTCTTCGATCCGCTTGCGGATGCGCTGACTGATCGGGTAGCCGGGATGGCGCGTGGTGCGGCCGTCGATCGCCGTCTTGCGTGTTTTGCCGGTCTTGGTGAGATGCGCATCGATGGCGATATGCGGAGTCACGTTACGCTCCCTGAGCTCGCCG
>Ga0182024_10008434_pt1 | contig 21729 bp, 16 predicted proteins | sample P32metaG_FD_120480 | JGI IMG/M metagenome (GOLD analysis project Ga0182024, IMG submission 120480) | Permafrost microbial communities from Stordalen Mire, Sweden - P3-2 metaG (Illumina Assembly) | ecosystem: Environmental > Terrestrial > Soil > Wetlands > Permafrost | place: Sweden: Stordalen...
CCGGTGAATTTGTAGGAGCAAAGCGTACACCGTCTTCTGAGATCGCTGCGCCCGTAGGCTTCAATCCGAGATCATCTGCCAAGCTTTCGTCCAAAATGATCGCCCCGCCTCCTGAATCGAATACCAAGCGGGCCGATCTTATTGTCCCGTCCAATCGCTTGAGGATAGCCGGAAGTGACCGGGTACGAAGTGATATCAGGTCTGCCGCAAGGGATCTAATTCATGGTTCGCCCATCGTTGACAGCCGCTGCCAGTACCTGCGCTTTGAGGGGAGCGCTATCTTTGGTGAAAGCGCAGGATCAGTGCCAGGCAAAAAGTCACGATAAACAAGAAGTGAATACCGATGTGGAACACGTTAGGGCGGGGATTGTCACCACGAGGAGGAAGGATGTGGTGAGTCCCCGCATACATTCTCAAGTACTCACCTTTCTGCTTTTCGGGAGCTCCGCGCAAGTACGGAACGTACCACATTCCGATAGCTGACAGGAGCGCGATGGCGCAATAGATGACCCAGTAGTTCAACACGAAGTCCGGTTTAGTCCGGTGCCAAAAGTAGATTGCAAACCCGACAGCAACGCCCGGAAAGACAGAAGTGGCAAGCGTTGCGATCCAGACCTTTCGTCTTCCCACGACGGCCTGCACTTGCGATCCATGCACCCAGCCAGGAATGTCGATTAAGTCATGCGACACAATAATCGCGCATTGAAGGACGATGAGACACGTAAATGCCGTGACCATATGGTGCTCCAGTCCCACATAGGTGCAGCCCTATCGAACGCCTTGGATGTCCAAAATCATATATCAACCGTCGCCGTCTTGGTACAGGGGCGAGGGTATGGCTTCGGCTCGCGGTTGCCTTCGTACAAATCTTGCCGGCGAAGCCAGAGAGAAAACCACGTCGCACAAAAGGAGAACGGAAATGAAGAAGCGTTTGCTCTCGGGGTCTTGGCCTGCCTCGTGCCGACCCTCACGCTCGGCTTCGTCTGGCATCTGATTCTGTTCAAGCAGCACTACGAAGACCTCGCTATTTACCAGATCGCTCAGGCTAATCTGCGTAACAATGGGCTTTGTTGAGTCTCACTCAGCAAGAGGTGACCTTCCATGGAGAAGTTGCTGCAGGATATTCGATACGGGGCCCGATCGATCCTGAAGGCTCCGCGTTTTACGGTTGCAGCCGTGCTGACGCTCGCCTTGGGGATTGGCGCCAACACGGCAATGTTCAGCGTCATCCGCTCCGTGCTGATGAGATCGTGGCCGTTTCCCAATCCGGGCCGACTGCTGGTTGTATCCCAGCGCCAAGGCAACGGGGACAGCAATCTATTCTCCACACAGGATTACTTGGACTGGAAGCAACAAGGTGGGCTGCTGGCCCACATGGGCGCTCACGTCTCATGGCAATTCAATATCAGCCGCCCGGGGCAGCCGGCTGAGCGCATTTCCGGAGGCGTGATTTCGAATGACTTCCTTCCGGTTCTAGGCGCGCACCCGCTGCTGGGTCGACTCTTTTCTCCGCAGGACGACCAACCCGGCGCTGGTCAATTCGTCATGCTGAGCAACGCGTTCTGGAGAAACCGTTTTGGCGCCGATCCTCACATCATCGGTAAACCCCTGCAGATGGATGGAGTGCCATATACCGTAGTCGGTGTAATGCCGGCCGGGTTCAATGGCTTGGATGACAAGGAATTGCTGTGGACGCTGTTGCAGTTGAGGCGCGACAGTGGAACCGGTTCTTCCCCGAATTTCCACTGGTTGGGCGGCTTTATTCGCCTGCCGGATGGGGTAGGCCTGAAGCAGGCGCGTAGTGAGCTCGATGCCGCGGCGACTCGTCTGCACCGCGAGAACCCAGGCAGCGATGTTGGTTTTGGCGTCTTCCTGCAGACTTTTGATGATGCCTTCACCAGCGGTGTGCGGCCTGCGCTGCTTATGCTTATGGGCTGCGTCGGTTTTGTGCTATTGATCGCGTGCACCAACGTTGCAAATCTGTTGCTTGCCCGTGGAGCAGCTCGTCAACGTGAAATGGCGGTGCGCACCGCACTCGGAGCCTCGCCTTCGCGCATCGTTCGCCAGTTGCTCACAGAGAGCGTGCTCCTGTCGGGCGCGGGCGGAGTGGTAGGAATTGCGACCGCCTTTCTCCTCTTGCGCGGCGTGCTCGCCATCCATCCTCCTCAGGTCCCTCGTATCGATCAAACCAGCATCGATGGCGTTGTCCTCGCGTACTCGGTTCTGGTTTCGGTTGTAGTGGGCATCCTTTTCGGGCTTGCACCCGCCATGAAGGCGACCCGCATCAATGTCAATGACGGTTTGCGCGAGTGTGCCACTTCCAGGGGGCGCGGATTCAGCCGCCAACGCTCGATTCTTGTGATCGCCGAAACAGCATTGTCGTGCATGCTGCTGATTGCCACAGGGCTTGCGTTGAGGAGCCTATGGTCACTGAGAAACGTTGAACTCGGCTTCGTTCCCACGAACGTTCTTACCTTCCGCATCGCCGCGCCATCGCAGCTTGACGGACAACGCTTGCCGGATTTCTATCGCCAGATGGTGGAGCGTATCCGTACTGTTCCTGGAGTTGAATCTGCGGCCGTTGCCCGCGACTTCCCCCTGGGCGGCATCGACCCTTCCACGCCCATCCTGACTGAAGGCAAAACGCCCGCTCCAGTCCAGGGAGCGATCGTTACCCGCTACCGGGCTGTGGGCGACGACTATTTCCGTACCCTTCAAATCCCATTCCTCCAGGGACGAGCCTTCGATGCACGGGACTCAGCGAGCTCTCCTGCCGTGGCCATCGTAAGTCAGAGTCTTGCTCGCCAATATTGGCCCGGAGAGAGCGCGGTTGGCAAACGACTGAAGCCGAATGTTGCCGGAGGCTCGTGGTGCGTCGTGGTTGGCGTGGCAGCCGACGTCCGCCACTGGGGATCTGACGTGGACATCGAGCCGACCGCATACTATCCATATAGCCAGGTTCCTGAGAGTGTGCGGTCGTTGGTCGAGGCGAACATGGGCATCGCGGTTCGCAGCAGCGTTGCTCAAAGCGAACTCCTCCATTCAATCAACGCCGCTGTTGCCGCGGTCAATCAGAACGTACCCATCTACGATGTCGAGACGATGGATTCGATGGTCTCTGATTCCGGATCTTTGCGCAATTTCGACCTCTCTCTCCTGGGCGCGTTTTCCTTCATGGCGCTGTCTTTGGCCGCGGTAGGAGTCTACGCAGTCATGGCCTTTTCAGTCTCGCAGCGCACAAGAGAGATCGGCATTCGCATGGCGTTGGGGGCACATTCCAAGGATGTGATGCGCCTCATTCTGCGGCAGGGCGCGCGGCTGGCGATTGCCGGCTCGATTCTGGGCGTTGTCTGCGCATTCTTTTTACGGAAGGTGATGGCGAGTTTCCTGTTTGGACTGAGTGCCAACGATCCCCTCGTCCTCTCTATCGTCCCCTGCATCATGGTCCTCGTCATTCTGTTGGCTTGCTGGGTGCCGGCGCGACGAGCCTCCAGGACCGATCCCATGGTCGCACTACGCTGTGAGTAGAGGGCCCTGGTTGATGTCAGCGGCCGCGAGTGGAAGCGATGGGCGTATCGAGCCGGTCGATCAGCCATGCTAAGGCCTGAGTCATGTACGCTCCTTGCATTTCAGGCAACCTGACATCGCTCGGCCACCGCACGCGCCGCCTCTTGCAGTGCCTTCATGGCCAAGAGATAAGGGCGCGGCCCGTGACTCACCCTTGCAACGCCATGCTCTGCCAGGATGTGCACAGGCGGAGTGGTGTCGCCGACCATGATGTTGAGCGGTAGCAGCGATGCTTCTGCCAGACGCGCGATCAGGGCGAGATTTGCCAGGCCGGGCGCAAAGAAGCCATCGGCGCCGGCTTCCGCATAAGCGTGCGCTCGATCGATCGCCTCGATGACCATGGCCTCGTTATGTTGTTCGGGCGGTAGCTGGAAGAAGATATCGGTCCGGGCATTGATGAAGAAACGAATGCCGGTAGCATCGGCCGTCTGTCGAGCGCGGCGGATACGACCGGCCTGATCGACTGTCTCGCGCAGTCTTCCATTGGCCGGAAAGCTGTCCTCCAAGTTGCAGCCTGCGGCCCCTGCATCGATGGCCAGGGAAACGGTCTCGCCGACCGTCTCCGGCGCGTCGCCATAGCCGCTCTCCAGGTCGACCGTTACGGGCAGGTCTGTCGCGCCGACGATCCGGCGCAGGTTGTCAACCGCAAAGCCGATCGGCGTGTGCTCGCCGTCGGCGAAACCGTTTGCATTGGCGACCGACCAACTGCCCGTCGCGATGGCCCTTGCGCCAGCCGCGGCTACAGCTCTGGTGCTGCCTGCATCCCAGATGTTGAAGAGGACGAGCGGCCTTCCAGGGATGTGCAACGCGCGAAACTGCTCGGCCTTTTGCGCTCGATCTGTCATTGTCTTCTCCTGATTGATTCGTGAGGATGTTGTGTTCGTAAGGAGGCACTCGCGGCGGAATTGAAGTCCCACCTCTTCAAAGTGCCGCCTGCTGGCTTGCTCGCTGCCAGTGATCACGCAGTTCCCGATTGAATTCCGCGTAGCGTTCCTCAGGAAAGAAGATTCTTGCGCCTTCGAACTCGACCCGCCGCACGACGCCGGGGATGATTTCGCTCAGCCAATGCGACCATTTCACGTCGAAGTACACATCATCCGTTCCCCAGACGATGAGCGTCGGCGCCTTCAACGTCTTCAACTGCGCTTCAACGGCCAGCGTGTGCTTGTTGTCAAAAGCCGCGAGGAAGCGTTGCAGGTCGCGCGTTCGCTGTTCTGTTCTGACCAGGGGGAGTAGATATTTGTCGACGCTGTCGTCACTCAGTTTTTCCGGATGTTCATACGCAGGTCCCAGGGCTTGCGGCGACCGATAGATGCTCTTGTCCGACAACATTGCATCGAGCGCTCCACGCAGACCGCCGCCGGCGGCCATCGCCAGGAAAGGTTTAAACGCCTCGGGCGGCCAATTGTCGTGCGTGTCACAATCGGTAAGCGTGAGACTGCGGATGCGCTCCGGATAGAGTGCGGCGAAAATCTGTGCAATGCCGCCACCGCTATCGTTCCCAACCAGGTCCACGCGATCGATGTTCAAGGCATCGAGAAACTCCTTGAGCATCGTGGCGTTGGCTGTCACCGATACATCCTGATCCGGCGCAATTTCAGTGTCTCCATGCGCGAGCAGATCGAGCGCGATATTCCGCCGAATGTCGGACAAATTCGCCAGTTGGTGACGCCACAAATAGCTATTGAGGAGTACGCCATGCACGAACAGTGCGACCGGCCCGCTGCCTTGCTCCGTGTAGCTGATGCACCCGGACGCGGTCTGAACGCCATGCCGCGTCGGCAATGATTGATTTGCTTCCATGACAGACACCTTCAATTTCTTTGTGGACGCCATCGCTCGCGCGTCCTTGCTTGAATAATGCCTACATCGCTGCACCGAGGAATAACGCGATAGCCAACATGCTACACGGCGAAACGGACGGTAGGCTCAGCGTTCCTGAACTGCTTGTCAGGAACGCCCGCATCCACTTTGTTTGGCAACGCAGATTAGCCGTCCACCCCCGCAGTCGCGGAGACATACGCTTCTTTCAGCTTCTGGGAGCACTCTTCGCAGCACACCTCAACCGTCTTGCCGCCGATGTTGACTTCGATAGAATTCGCATCGAGATCGCAGTCGCAAGCAGCGCACGTTTTTTCAACCATGACATCACTCTCCAATACCCGAAGTCGGGTAAGACAAGTAGGCCACGCGGAGTGGGAGAGCCGCTGTCGGAATCTTTAGCGATTTGTTGGGACGATGGTTAGCGTCGCAGGGCCGTTTGCCTGAACGCCGAGGGCGAGCGGCCGTAGACCTCACGGAACGAAGCGCTGAAGTGGCTATGGCTGGAGAAGCCGAGATCGAGGCTAAGTGCGGTCAGGTCGTCATACTGCCCGAGAAGATCCAGCGCTCGCGCGAGCCGCAGGCGCAATTGATAGCGGTACAAGGGCTGACCTTCCACCTGCTGGAAGACCTGCGTGAGATATACCGGGGAGCAGCGTACTTCGGCAGCGACTTCGGCCAATGTCCATCGCCGGGCGAGATCGCTCGCCAGTACAAGCTTGGCCCGATCCACCAGCAGCTGTAGTCCTACGCTGCCGCTGGCGGCATGGGTTGTGCGCGGTCCGAGCGCGCGTTGAACCAGGGTCAAGGCCAGGCTCTCCGCTTCCAAAGGCTCTGCGATGTTCTCGCGCAGGCTGTGCCGCAGCAAAGCCATCAGCACTTGCGTGCGCGCATCGATTCGCAGACGCTGCCGCCGAAATGCAAGCATGGCGCCTTCGCGCAAAAGAGCAGATGGCGCCAGTTCGTGCAACAGCGCTTCGCTAATGGCCAGCGACAGACTGGCATCGCCACCCGGCACGGGGTGGCTGATGCGGTAGCCTTCGGCTGCGTTGAAAAACAGCACCTGGTTGGCCTCGGCTACAGCCTGATCCTGCCCGAGATGGCGCATATAGACGCCGCGATACGGAAACACCAGCTCGGTAGCGGTAGCGAACTCTTCCGCAGCCTGGTGACTGCAACTGCCGGAGCAGTAGACGTCCCGGATCGTAACGGCCGGAGATGCCAACAGAGCTTGAACTGCAAATTCGGACTCGCCATTTACTTTCATCTTCAGCGCCTACACCCGCACCCCTAATCGCCTATATCTTACGCCGCCGGTTTTGGTGCGAGGTGAATGGAGGGAGCGCTGACTCTGAAATGTCAGCGCTTTCAACCAACTCATCCTACGAGCAGGCAGAATGTACCAGGCCGTCCGAACATGGGCATACTTGCCCCTTCTAGTGCGGGATTTAGATTCAGTACGTTTGTTGAAGTCACGGTTAAGATGGGGCCGTATCCCAGAAACTTCGGCTTCTTCTTTATGTCACTGTGGTTGATCGTGTTCTGGGACTTCCGGCCCCCCTTTAGCTCTCACGGAAATTCCTCAGGCGATCAGCCACGGCCTTGGGCCAGGCCTCTGATGCCCCTCGTAACCGCGCAAGGGATCGTACTATTCCTTGTGTGGTGCACCGGCCCTCTTGCCAGCATACTTGCGGCGGATCGATACATACCCCTTCGGGAGTTGCCTGGCTGGGCAACATATCGGCGTGACCCCGATCAGACTGCTCTCTGGCCATCGTTTATCGAGCTTCTGCCCAGGACCTTTTGTTTTCTCCTCGGCTTAGCCATCACCGACGCGTTTGGATTTGCGCACTTCGTTATTCTGTTGAGGTGATTACCGCGTAGGCCGCTCGCGAATCTGTTTTTGAGGAGCACGTGACCCGTATGAGTACCATCGATATCTCCCTACTCGAAACGCTGTGGACCGATGTGCGTCAGGTTCTCCGGCAGATTCAAAAGAAACCGGCGTTTGCCGGGGCTGTGACCCTGGTGCTGGCTGCGGGCTTCGGTGTAAGTACCGCCATGTTCAGCACCGTTCGAAATGTTCTGCTGAACCCGTTGCCCTACGAGGCACCTGATCGCTTAGTCCAAATAGTCAGCAGATGGCCCAAGACGGGCGAGCAGACAGGGTGGAGTGCGCCCTTGCGAGACGCAGTTGATTGGAAGACTGCAGTAGCTGCTTTTCAGGATGTTGCAATGTACCGGTACATGCTGCTCAATCTGACAGAGGTTGGCGGACAGGCAGAAGCGCTCTATGGGCTGCGCACGACAAGAAACCTGTTGCCGTTATTGGGTATTCATCCTCAGTCGGGGCGATGGTTCTCAGCAGAGGACGATCGGCCAGGACACACGCACGTCATAATTCTGAGCGACGATCTGTGGCGTCGCCGCTTCCATGCCGACCCGCAAATAATAGGGAAGATTATTCATCTCGACAGCGAGGGCTATCAAGTTCTTGGAGTGATGCCGAAGGGCTTTAATTTCCCGCTGAAGCTGGGTACGGGCGCACAGCTCCCTACTGATCAAATGCAATACTGGATACCGCTCGGGGCCGACCTTTCAAAAGAGCAGCGCGGTGATCCAAATGCAGGCGTGATCGCGCGCCTCAAGAAGGGAATTCCGATTGGAGAAGCGGGGGCACAACTTGAAACTGCTTGTCAACTACTCCAAAGGCAATATCCAGCCACTAACAAGGACATGAGCGCCGTTCTGTTGTCTCTGCGCCAGCAGACCGTTGTCCAATTCAACGCACCGTTGCTTGCTCTGCTCGGCGCAACCGGCCTGATTCTGGTTCTCACTTGTGCGAACATCGCAAGTCTGCTGCTTGCGAAGGGGGAGTCAAGTAGCCACGAACTGGCTGTACGCGTGGCCCTTGGTGGAAGCATGGGACGTGTGGCCCGAGTACCTTTAGTCGAGGGGGTTGTGCTTTGCTTCGCAGGATGTTTGCTTGGCGTCCCTCTGGCGGTCGTCATTTTAAAATTCCTGATTTATACGGCTCCCATCGATGTTCCGCGGCTCGCCGCTACGCGAATCGATCTACATGCGGTGTGTTTTGGACTGTTTCTTGCCCTCCTATGTGGATTCGTGGTGGGCGGGTTGAATGCACTTCAAGTGTTGAAACGTTCCCCACGAGAAGTACTTTCTGAGGGTTCGAGAGCCGACTCGGGGCGACCGCGAGCCAAGCTGCGCAGCTCCTTGGTGATCGGGCAAATTGCCCTTGCTGTCATCTTGGTGAGCGGTGCTGGCCTTATGCTGCGCACATTCGCCAATCTCTTATCCACCGATATTGGGTACAAGCCGGACCATGTTTTGTACTCGGTAACCGTGCTGCCGCCTTCTCAGTATTCCAAGCGCACCGATATGGAACTGTTCTACAAGAAGGTCTCAGACCGGCTGCGCGTGACACCCGGAATCGAATCCGCCGCAGCCAGTACTGGATTTCCGCTGGTTGGACAGTATGACAGTGCTAAGGTGCAACCTGCAGGAGTGATAAATGGAGACGGCGGTTCTGGTGTCAGCGCTGATTTTGATGAAATTTCCCCCGGCTATCTCGAGGCGATGGGAGTTCGACTAACGAACGGGAGGGCCTTCACAGAGGCGGATAATGCGAATACGCCGAAGGTAGCTGTCCTCGATGCAGACCTGGCGAAACGGTTGTGGCCGGATCAGAACCCCCTCGGGAAGCTCATCAACACGAACGATCCTGCCAAACCGGTATGGCGTCAAGTTGTGGGCGTCGTGGCTCCAACGCGCAACAGATCACTCGACATTGCTGCCCGTCCAAGCCTCTATGTGCCTCTGTCACAAGGGACTGGCTGGGTCAATTTCGTAATAGTGAAAAGCCTGCGAGCACCGGAAGAGACCACCAGGTTGCTCAAGAACATCGTCTCAAGTGTCGATCCCAACCAGTCTGTGTTTTTTGCTCAATCAATGTCACAGTTGATCCAGGACTCTATTGCGACACGGCACTTCCTGTTTGTTGCATTGGCCTTCTTTGGATTGGCCGCGCTCATCCTATCCGCTCTTGGTATTTACAGCTTAGTTTCATTCATAGCCACTAGCCGCGTCCGGGAAGTTGGCATTCGGATGGCGCTAGGGGCAAAGCGCGGAAACATCGCCGCGCTCGTCGTTTTTCAGGGCATTCGCCTGGCCCTGCTGGGCACAACTGTGGGAGTGATCGGATCTATACTTTTGAATCGTTTGCTGACAGGCCTGCTCTTTGGCGTTCGACCGTTTGACATTGAAACACTGCTGTTTGCAATTCTGGCTTTAGGATCTGTGACCACGATAGCGGCATTCGTTCCCGCATACAGAAGTGCTCGGCTTCAACCCATGCGAGCGCTGCGAATGGAATGATGCTCACCGGGCCGGGTCCATACCATCAGGTCACGCCCTCTGGTCTCGTAAGCCAACGGTGAGGAGAGGCTGTCCCTGGGAGGCGATTCACCTGTCCGAAAGTCGGCATCCCGGACAAGTGGGAATCGCCGGCCCTCCAATTTCTTCCGAGCAGAATCGCTGGCTTAGAATACCTAGCTGGTGCCATAATGGCCGGCACTCGCGGGAAATTTAAACGGTCGGAGGGGAATGGATGACAAGGTTTGTGAAAGCAATGTTGCCAGCTTCCGCGCTGTTTGCGGTTTATCTCTTTGCGGCTTCGGCGCACGCAGCGACTGAACCGGAAGACCCGTGCTCCCTGCTGACGCCGACGCAAGTGGGCAGCGCACTTGGAGCAAGTTACGCCGCTCCATCGAAGAGTGTGGCGCCGCGTCCTAATGCCACCTCGGGGCCTGGTACGGATTGCCGGTACAACGGAAGATCCGAACTGCTGTTTCGCATCTTTTACGATGGGTCGGCCAGCGACGCGACGACGCTGTTCGCGAAGCTGAAGATGTTTTTCGGCGGTAGCACCCCTGCCTCCGGCATTGGTGACGAGGCGTATTTCGACAAAGGTGAGGCGTTGCACGCGAGAAAAGGCAACGTGCGCTTCTATCTCGATGCAGGCAAAGGCAAGCAAGCAGCGCTGACCAAGCTGGGCGGAGTTGTGGCAGCGCAGCTCTGAGAATATGTGATTATTGCGGTTGACCGGGATTCTGATCCTTGACCGTGTAGCCTTCCGGAACCTGGAAGGCACTCGGATTGGGTTCAGCACGATCCAGGTCTGTAACTTCGCTGGTACGCGTACCCGTGCGAGGATCTTCGTTCACAGAGAGTACGGTGATATCCAACTCGGGCGAGCGCCATGTCTCATTCACGGTGGTGATTGGACGGTCATTTCCTTCCGCGCCTTCCGGGATGGTCATGGTGATGCGCGTACCCTCAGCATAGACGCCGGCAATGGTTTTCCCGCCTAACTCTTCTCTTTGTCTGTTCCTTATCCTCGCCGTTCGAGCAGCAGTTGCGCTTTGGGACTGTCCGTCGGCGGGCCCCTTAGAACTCGGTCCGCCAGCAGGCACAGTTTTTTGTGTAGGCAGATTGGCAGCAAGAGACTTTGGCTCGGGCATCTGAAAAACGGTCGCCTGCTTGGACTGGCTCATCCAATGCGTCATAGTGCGGCCAACGGGATCGAAGACCGAAGTGTTTACGATTGCGGACTCGCCATTGGGCACGTAAAGGCTGGTCTGATGCATCGTTCTGCCCTCGGAGTCGCGAGCTTCCTTCGTTGCGCTTACCCGGGTGATCGTTGTTCCATCCGCCAGCTTTTGAACAACGGTAGTCTTCAGCGTTGCCGAGTAAGGTTTGTTCGCGATCCCATTTAAGGACATTGCAACGGAACCGGCGGAAACACTCACGATTCCCCCACCACTCCCAATCTGTGCGATGGCGAGTTGCGCCATTGGGATCGAGGCGGTTGAGAGCACTAACATCACGCCTGACAAACTACGGCTGACCATTCTCATGCCTGCACCTTCAAGAGACTAACGTGGATGTGCGTTGCTCGGGGGACGCAAGTGCACGCCAACAGTTTGCATGTTTGCCAAACTACATTCAAGATGAATCCTGGTTGGCCATTTAGGATGAAGCGAGGAGGAAGAAGATCATGTTGATCGCTCACGCGGGTAAACTTCCAGAGCAACCGCAATGACGACTATGCCAGCTCGCACTTCGAGGCCACCCTATTATGCGGTGATGTGATAAATGGGTGCCGGAAGTGGTCCGAACACATGTCGTAGAATCAGTGACAATGGCAGATCAACCAAAGGCTTGCAGGTTTGGGCTCATAGCCGGTTTAGGAGTTGGTGCAGGAATCTTCTACTACCGGTCCCTGGTCAACGCCCATCTTGCCATGGGCTTGTCTCCCAGTATTCTCCTGGTTCACGCGGATGTCCGTCGCGTCATGGCTCATGCCGCCGCGCGCGAGTCTCAGGAGCTCGCCGCATACCTGAGCTCACTGCTCCGCCAACTAGCCGACGGAGGGGCGCAGATCGCAACCATCCCAGCGTTTGCGCCTCAGGTTTGCGCTCGAGAACTGGCTGAGATTACGCCACTTCCGCTCATCAACCTCCTGGATGCCATCGTCGAGGAAATCGATCGTCGAAAGGTCCATCGTCTTTCCATCTTCGGTGCCCGCGTCACGATGGAAACGAAGCTGTTCGGCAAACTCCAGAAGCAGGAAGTAGTCACTCCCAAGCCAAGCGAGATTGACACTGTGAGCGGTATCTACCAGCGAATTGTGGAGGAGGAGCGGGCCTCTAGCGAGGAGCATGCAAGTTTGCGTGCCTTAGCTCACACTTTGATCGAGCGAGAACAGCTGGATGCCATTCTTCTCGCCGGAACCGATCTCTCGTTTGTCTTCACTCCGGAGAACACCGATTTCCCTAATATTGACGGAGCACGGACACACATCGGCGCCATTATGCGCAGGCTTGCATCTGAGTCTGTCCGCGCCCACGGATAGACTCACTCCCTTGCACAATCGGCTTAAAACTGACTCACCGACATCGAAGCCTGCGTAACATTGACCGCATTGTCAGTCCCAAAGACCCGCAGACCTCCGTCGGGCTGGGCCTGAATTTGAAGACCCGCCTGAAAAGCAGCTTGCTGCACGATCTCCATACATTGCTGTGGAGTAGAGTTGGCCGGCAACGGCTTGGTGACCGTGCTGTTCGTCGATCCGTTGGTCACACTGACCGTGCCCTCGGTGGCGCCAGTGCCGCTCGCAAATGAAATCAGAATCCCATGCGGCTGAGCCGGCCCTGCAGCAACCGCTGACGCTCCCTGCCCTTGCTGACCCGCCTGAGACGGCGCGGAAACGACGCTGTACAAAGCCTCAAAAGGAGCGTCCTCGACATTATCAACGCCATAAGGAATGTGGCACTTGCCGTTGGCGAGATATCCTGGCTGATACCCCTTCTTGCTGCCGAAGTAGCTGATCTGCTTACGGCAAATGTAAAGATGGGTGCCGTCGACAAGGTAACCGCCAGGCACCAACGCTCCTATGTTGCCATCGAAATTGCGCCACTCCGCCGGGCCAGTAGCCACCTCATAGGTCTTCGATGAGTCTTCCTTTCCAGCGTCGTTGACATAACGGCACTCCCCCTGGACCCACTTGCCGGGCAAGAGAGCGTTGTTGTCGTTGACACGGCAGACGTAAAGCGGCGAATCCGGCTGGCCACCGTTACCTGGGCCTCCCTTAACCGCGTCGTCTCCGGGAACAAAGGGCGTTTGTGCCGGTTGCCAGATTACTGAGCTTGGTCCTGGCTCATACGGAGGAGGGGGCGCGTCATCTCCAGGTTGAGGATACTTGGGCTGGACGTTGCCAAAATTATCGCTCGAAGAGCAGCGCGGGCCAACCCACCAGCCTGTACCTCCCTGTACCTCCCGCTTCACGGTTGGATCGCTGGGCCGGCACGGTGGATACGGTTGCGCTGGCTGCACCGGGTAAGGACCAGGGTATGGATACGGCGGATAAGGATACGGCGGCCGTCCGCCACCGGTAGCATAGAGCACTTCAAACGGCGGATCCTGCACGACTTCGCCTCCGCCTACCGGGATATGACACGTCCCGTCGGAGACCAGTTTGCCGGGCTGGTAGCCGTAATCGGTTCCGGCATTGGGAGAGTAGTGGACGCGGCATGAATAGAGTGGGCTTCCATCAGCGTTGCTTCCTGTCTGCGCAAGACCATAGACGCCGCCCTGGTATTGCCCCCAGCGGGCGCTCCCGTAAGCGACTTCATAGGAGCGCATGATCTGCTCCGACCCGCCATACGGCACGTTGCAATTACCCTGGACCCACTTGCCGGGAACAACACTCCCCTGGATCTGCGCGCGGCAGATAAACATCGGAGTACCTGGATTGGGGTCGGAGCCCGGCCCGCCTGCGATGGCCCCGCCCGACTGGTCCGGCGTAAAGGGTGATTGAACGCGCTTCCATCGAATGCTTTGGCCCAGCATGGAGCCATTCTGTGCGATCGCAGAAATGCTGCAGCAACCTAAGACAGCTGAGAGCAGAAGCCGATGGAAGCGACCGAAGGATTTCATCTCAGGCATGTGCGGGAAAGAGATAGATCTAAAACACGCGCCCGCGTCCAGTTCATTATGGATAGATTCCCACCGTAATGTATATAGAAAATACGCTCGCAGAGAATTGCCGTGGACCAGCTTCGATGAGAGCGCGGCAAGAACCAATCGTGGGGCACTTTTTCCGCTGCTTTTAAAATCGACGCAGCTATGATTGCATGAGAGACGGTTTTCGCAAGCGATAAGTGCGTGACGACAACTCTTTCGCTCGATGGCTGTGCGGTCCGGCAAAACGGAGAATGTTGTTGCAATCTCATAAGGCAGATGGTATTTATTACTCTCATCACAAGATGACCATCGTTTTCAGCATCTTAGTCGATCCACGTTGATCAAGCCACCCACGGGCCTAGGAATATTTTGCAGAGTGTTTCCAGAAGCGCGGCGATCGTTTTCGCCGACCGGGATAGGTTACAACCGGGGCTCCTCCAGTACAGGTAATCGCGTAAACAAGTAAGGCCAGCGATAGTTCCGTGTACAGCAGAACCGCCCTCGTTTTGTAGTGCAATTCGTGTGGATCGTCGAGTCGTCAGTTTTTCTGAAGCAACCTATAAATAATATCTATCGGGTCGTGCTCCGATCTTGTATTCGTATCTCTTCGCAGGTTTGGTTCCGAACCGCGGGATGTCACTTTTGTCGATCGTCGAGTTGTCAGTTTTTATGAAGCTACCCTTAAGTTAGATGTGTAGGGGCCGCCTCGGTCTTGTTTCGTATCTCTCCGCAGGCTTGGTCCAAACCGCGGGCATATCAACCTTTTGAGGAAGGGGCATTCGCAAATGGATCTTCGCGCTTTGCTGAATCACAAATTTGATCGCTCGAGGTTGAGCGACCGGCCTCTGCTTGGCCTGAGCGTCATGATCATATTAGCGGTGATTTTAAGTGGCAACGCGAATGCGCAGTCTACTTTTGGTTCTTTCTTGGGCACAGTCGTGGACCAGTCTGGGCAAATAATCGTTGGGGCGACGGCCACTCTCACCAACCTGGGAACATCCGCAACCAAAACGGCGAAATCGGATAGACAGGGCACCTACAGCTTTCTTAACGTGGATCCAGGAACCTACAGCATCACCATCGCCGCGGACGGCTTCCAGCAAGGAGATTTCTCAAACCTGGTATTGCAGTCCCGCGATACGCAGCGCGTCGACGTCAAACTGACGGTCGGTTCCACTACCTCCACGGTTCTCGTCCAGGCAGCCGGAGCGGTGATCAATACCGACGTTTCGAACCTCGCGGAAACCAGAACTGGTCTGGAATTGAACGTTCTTCCCCTTGCCGTCAGCTCACGAGCTTCTGGTTCGACCAGTCCGTTCGCAACGCTCACCTCCCAGGCCGGCGTGCAGACCGACTCCACCGGCAACATCTCCATTGCAGGCGCCAAGCCGAGCTTGTTGTCGGTCACCATCGATGGCATTAGCACCATGAATGTTCGCTCGGGTATTCCTTCTGCCGAACTCTTTCCCTCCTTCGATTCGATCGAGGAGATCCGGGTAAGCCAAAACAGCAATGCTGCCGAGTTCGGCGCTATCAGCGACATCACCACGGTTTCCAAGAACGGAACGAATCGCTCGCACGGCGGGGCCTTCGATAATTACGAAACGGCTGGATTTAACGCAAAGAGTCCTTTTGCTAAAACCAAACCCAAACTGGTCATGAACGATTTCGGCGCCTACTATAGCGGCCCGGTTATGGCGCCAAAGCTCTACGATGGAAAGGACAAGACCTTCTACTTCCTGGACTACGAAGGGTTGCGTCTTCCCCAGGGGAGCACGGTGGTGCAAAGTGTCCCCACCCTGGCCATGCGCAACGGGGATCTTTCCGCGTACAGCACCCCGATCAAAAACGCCCAAGGCGTCCCTTATGCCAACAACCAGATCCCCGCTACCGATATTTCGCCGGTCGCGGCGGAGGCTTTGAAGCTCTTCTACCCGCTCCCCAACTACGGTGCCTCCACCGCTATTTCGAATAACTACTCGCAGAATTTCACTACCCCCATCACCTCCGACCAGGGCGATGCGCGCATTGACGAAATCATCACCTCGAAGCAGTCGGTTTTCGTGCGCTACGGGTATAAGCAGAGATCCGTATTGACCGCCCCGACGGCCAGCGCATCCAATGGAGGCTCCGCGCTCGTGGGCGCCTTCAACAATCCTGAGAAGGATACGAGCGTCACTTCGACCTACACCTATGCCATCCGCTCGAATCTATTGAACGAGCTGCGCGGCGGTTTGAGCAAGTTCATCACCGAGCGCACCTTCAACGCAAACTCAAATCTTGTCGCCCAGTTAGGCATCACCGGCATTCCAGATCTGCTTAGCCCCTCGGTGGCTGCGGCGCCGAACTTTGCCATCACCGGTTTTACCGCGACCGGTGGCACCGGCTCCAGCAAGAACAGCAGCCGCACCATCCAGATCCTCGACGATCTCACCTGGACCAGGCAAAACCATACCGTCAAGGCCGGCGTCGATTATCGCTACATGAACGCCTTCGCCGGCAACGTATTCGGTTCCAGCCGCCTGGGCAAGTACAGCTTCAATGGCGCCACGGCCGTCGGACAAACCGTGGGCAAGCCAATTGCGGAGTTCCTCCTCGGGTATCCGGATACAACCACTGTTTCAGACGTGCTCGACGCCGATATGAACGGATATGGCAGTGCATACGCCTATTTCGTCCAGGATGACTGGAAGGTGAATCCCAGGCTCACGTTGAACATTGGTTTGCGCTATGAGTACCACCCGATGTTGCGGGACCACGAATACAACAGCGCGAATTTTTATCCGGACATTAGCTCCTATTCCGGCAATACGCTGGTGCAAGGCGCAGTGGTCGTACCCAATCAGCAAGCGCTGGTGAACCTCACGCTCCCCAGTTTCGCCGCCGGAATCGCTCCTATGCCGATCATCACGGCACAGCAGGCGGGGGTCTCATCCGCCTTGGTCACTGTGACCAAGAGCGATTTTTCTCCTCGTCTCGGCTTTGCCTGGCGCCTGTTTGGCAATGATAAGACCGTACTTCGCGGCGGGTGGGGCCGGTTTATCGCCACTGCCCTCGGTGGCAATGTAGTCGGCGGATGGGCTGTTTCTTCCAGTGCCGTCTACGTTTCTACCCAGGCATACGCCCAGGGTAAGCCGGTCCTGTCGTTCCCCTCTCCGTTTAGTGTCGGTACATCGAGCGCGGGTACGCTTCAGTTTGACTATGGGGTTGCGCCGTTTTATAAGGACCCGGTCGTGAACCAATGGAACCTGACCGTGGAGCAGGATATTGGCTTCAGCACTGGTTTTCGCGTTACCTATGCCGGCAGTCACGGCCAGGGCCTCGGCAGCTTCGTCGATTTGAACCAGGTACCTTATAACACCATCGGCTACGATAACGGCGCCTATGCATCTCGGCCCTTTCCCCAGCTTAGCCAGATCCTGACGGTGGAGAACCTGAGCGAGAGCAACTACAACGCTCTTACCTTCGAAGCGAATCACCGATTGAGTCACGGCCTGCAGTTTCAAAGCAGCTATACCTTCGCCCGCAATCTCTCCGACGAAGCCGGCGGAAACCCGACGGGTTTTGCCGGTGAAATCGGATCGAACCCTAGTGATCGTTTTCACCCGGGACTGGACTACGGCAACGTGGCCTATACCCGGCGCAATCGCTCCCTGAGCTCGTTTGTCTACCAACTTCCTTTCGGACAGGGGAGGCAGTTTTTGGGCGCAAGCAACAACTGGCTACTCAACAACGCCGTGGGGGGCTGGCAGATGGCAGGGTACCTGCTCTTCCAAAGCGGTCCTTTCCTAACCCCTTTGGCCAACAGTTCGGTTGATCCGACGGGCACGGGAATTACGCAGACGGTGGGCTATGCCCGGCCAGATCGCGTCCAAGGCGTATCGCCCTTTCTCCACGGAACAGGCGCTCAGAATTATCTGAACTCTGCTGCCTTTGTCGAGCCCGGGAATAACATCGGACGCCAGGGAGACGCGGCTGTCGGCAGCCTGCAAGGCTGGGGAACCGAGTCGGTTTCTCTTTCTCTTATTAAGGACATCAAGTTTACCGAGCGGCTTAACCTTCAGGCGGGGGTACAGGTACAAAACATCCTGAACCACCGAAACCTGGATGTTCCAGCGTCGCTGGTTCTCGGCACTGGCAACTTTGGACAGATCAGCAGCCTCCAAGCCAAGGACAACGCCGGCCCGCGAGCAATTGCCTTGACCTGCCGGATGACCTTTTAGCCTGTCGAGCCAGGGTTGCGGTAACAGAATTGTCATCTCGACCGAGCGCACCCGGATTTCCTACCACACGGAACTCGCAACGTCCACGTATGCGCCGTTCCGTAGAGAAGGCGCATGAACATTGCCAACGCCACTGAGTTCGACAGGAAAACGCCGCCTAGGGTACTGCCTTCGTCGCCGCGCTAGACTTTTTGTCGTTTAGAGTTTTGCTTTGGCCGTTGCGGGTTTGCTACCAGCGCGATTGCTTTTGCGAACGCAGGGCTTTCAAAAGCAACGAGGGCCTCATGCAAAAATGCGCAGGCCACGCGAATTTTGTTGGGTTCGGCCTGCAAGTTTGCCATTTCGCCGAGCACCTCGTTCAACCGTATTCGTTTTAAGTCGCTCCGCTTCAGCCTCGTTTCGGGGTTAGCAGCGGCTATAAAATTGAAGATCACCATGGCGTAGAAGATGCGATTCGCCTGCTGCATCAGGAAAAGACGCGCGCGGTGGTAATCCTTTAACTCGGAGCCGAAATAGGCCTGCAGCATGAGCTCGCGCTCGTGCTCCCTGGTCGCAAAGAAATTGGCGATTGCGGCTAAGTCTACGTATCGATCGGCTGCGAAGGCCGACTCCCAATCGACAAGCCACGCTTTGCCTGCCTGGAACAACACGTTGCCCGGGTTTAGATCGTTATGGCTGGAAACAAAATCGGCTTTTCCCCGTTTTTCTCCGGGGTAGGCTTTGACCAGCTCGCCAAAGTAGCGGCAATGCTGTTCAAGAGCCTTGGTGGGCAGGATGCCGGTCGCCAGGCAACTGCGCATCAGAGAGTCAACGCCTTCAAGATAATTGACCAGAGTGGGGAACAATGGGGCCGCGTGTAGAACCTTGACGGTCCTGGTTAAGGTCCGGATGAGTTCGGGTTTGTTCCATCCGGCAGCCGGCGTCAAGTCGGCCGAGATAAAGTCGGTAATGGCTATTCCTTCTTTTGCGTCGGCGTATATCAGGCATGGGGCTACGGCTGCCTCGGCAGCGATTCGGAAACAAACGTATTGCCGGTCAGGGTCGCGAAAGCCATCGGATGGCCCCTCGATACGCAACACGTAGTTGCGGCCATCGACAGTGAGCTTGAAAACCCCGGCGCCAGACGCACCGTTGGTAATGCGGGCGACCGAATGGATCGCAGCCGCACCAAATGCGCTTTGGCATGCACGAAGCACGGCTTCTCGTTTGGGAAATGGGATCGACAAATCGAGCGGCGAAGAGGCGTATCCAAAAGCGGCCGGGGCCAGCCGCCATATGTGGTCACGTACATCTGTTGGCCACACGGTGGTGAGGGTCGAGAAGCGGGCAGCATCGCCGGCGAACAGGGCGCGGATGGCCTCTTCATAGCCCGCTGCATCTCCCGCCATCGCCGTCATAAATCGATAGAGGGCTTCGCGTGCAGCACGATTATTTTCTGCTCTTGAGTTCAGTCGACGAGCTTGTTCCACGATCCTTCTTAACGCCGCAGACGCGCCGCCCGGCTGTCGGCCCAACCACTCCCAGTGTCGCGGCAAGAGGGTAACTTCTCGTGGGATAACGCCGAGTCTGGGACGCCCTGGCCTTCGCAATTCATCGGATTCTTCCAGCTCCGTCGCATCGGGACCGTCTTCCGCTTGAGTTGGCAAGGGACCGACCCCGACATCTATCTGGTCTCCGGTTCGATCGTCAAAGATCAAGACCGTGCCTGTTCCCTTCGCCATTGCTTCCTGAACTTTTGGCGCAACCAGGGCCAGCGGACCAGACGCAATGAGACGATTGCCCTCGAACGCGGTCACTTCCTGTGAATGTTGGATGGTCATTGATTGATTCCCATTACACTGCAGAGCAATTCTACCCGGATAAAATAGACACTGGCAATACTACCCGGATGAAATGGGGATTCGGTCACCACGCCGGCTGTAACTTCGGCGGGTAACTTTCGCTTGCACAACGGGAAGCAGAATGAGGGGCCTGTTGTCGTTGTTGTCGTATAGTCGAGATGCCGGATGGTGGGCCGTGACCCAGGACCGCCAACCTGTCCGATCCCAAATGGTGGGTGAATTTATGCACAAGTCTCCAGCCAAACTGATTCTGTTGTCCCTCTGCTTCCAGGGCCTGACGTTGGTTCCGGCATTAGCCCAAGCTGTCGTCCCTGCGGATGGTCGCGTGGGGGTTCCGATGAACGCCGCCATACCGTCGACGACGGGCGAAGCAGCAGCTGCCGCGCCATCAACCGTTCCGACGAATGTGACCAGCTATGTCCTGGGACCGGAAGATCAGATCACAGTGCGGATCTTTGCCGCGAGTGACATTCCCGACAAGCCGGTGCAGATCGACAATGACGGCACCGTGACCGTGCCCATGATCGGGCAGGTGCATGCCGCCGGCTTGACCGTCGAGCAATTGCAAGCCAACCTGGTGACCGCTTACAAGAAGTACTTCAAGGACCCGCAGGTTACCGTACAGGTGAACGATTTCCGCAGCCAACCGGTGTCGGTTGCGGGCAATGTGACCAGGCCGGGCGTGGTGCAGTTGCGGGGAAATCGTAACCTGATGGAAGTAATCGGCCAGGCCGGCGGTCTGCGGGCCGATGCCGGTGACAGTGCGTTGATCACCCGTAACCTGAGCGAAGGCCCCATCCCCGTGTCCGGCGCCTTCACTGATCCCACGGGCAAATACTCCGTGGCGCACATCAATATACGTTCCATCATGAGCGGTAAGGATCCTGAAGCAAATATCCAGATCAAGCCGCACGATGTGATTACAGTTCCCCGCGCGCGTCTGATCTACGTTTTGGGCAATGTCGGCAGGCCGGGCGGCTACGTCATGACAGAAAACGAAACCATGTCGCTCACCCAGGCCATTGCCTTGGCTGGGGGATGGGACAAAATGGCAGCCTTGAGTTCGGCAAGGATTCTCCGCGCCGATGGCGGCCCAACCCGGCAACAGCTTCCCGCAAACGTCAAGAAAATCATGGAAAACAAAGCACCTGACTTGCAGCTGCAGCCGGATGACATCCTTTACATCCCCAACAGTTTGGGCAAGGTGATCGGTGCGCGCGGAGCCGAAGAAGCCATTAACGTCGGAACAGGCGTTCTCGTCTGGCGCTAGAACAAAGTTCGTCGCCGTGTACTCTGCCAAACATTGGGGTACTTTTGGTCTGTCCTGCATCATCGCGAAAAACTGATGGGGTACTGAAGCCGAACCGGTTAACGTAAAAGCGAAGCGGGGTTCCGTTCGCGCAGCCGTCTACGCAGGAATCAACTTTCTCTTCAACTTCGGCATGGCATTCGCCACGCGCATACCAGTCTTGAAGATCGCAAAAGCGGGATATTTCTTTTCGCCGGTAAACTGCTTCATCGCTTTAAGCGAATCCGCGACCGCGGCAAATGCGTACTCTCGCATGGAGGCTTCATACTCCGCAATTCCGTGGAGCAGGGGCTTTTCCCCGCGATGCACTTGCAGCAATTGTGAACTGAGCAAAGCCGCGTCTTTCAACGCGATGTTACCGCCGACGCCGCGATAGGGCGTCATGCTGTGAATGGCGTCACCCAACAAAGTGATTTGCGTAGAC
>Ga0182024_10008435_pt1 | contig 21728 bp, 19 predicted proteins | sample P32metaG_FD_120480 | JGI IMG/M metagenome (GOLD analysis project Ga0182024, IMG submission 120480) | Permafrost microbial communities from Stordalen Mire, Sweden - P3-2 metaG (Illumina Assembly) | ecosystem: Environmental > Terrestrial > Soil > Wetlands > Permafrost | place: Sweden: Stordalen...
AAAAGTCGCCTGCTCGTTCGGCCTGGCTCATCCAGAGGGGTATCGCAAGGCTCTTCGCTGCATGAAGCTGGCCGAGAAGTTCGGCATCCCCGTCGTCACATTCATCGACACTACGGGCGCATACCCTGGCATCGGCGCCGACGAGCGCGGCCAAGCCGAGTCCATCGCCCGCAACCTGATGGAGATGTCGCGGCTCCGCACCGTTATCGTCAGTGTCGTCACCGGCGAAGGTGGGTCCGGCGGCGCGCTCGGCATCGGCATCGCCGACCGGGTCGCGATGATGGAATACGCGTGGTACTCAGTGATCTCCCCTGAGGCGTGCTCGGCGATTCTCTTCAAAGACAACGAATCCGCCCCCAAGCTCGCAGCAAGCCTGAAGCTGACCAGCGGCGACCTCCGCCAGCTGGGCGTGATCGATGCCATCGTCCCCGAACCCCTCGGCGGCGCTCACCGCGACCGCCACACCGCGGCTCACAACCTCGAACAATACGTCGCCAAATCGATCCGCGAGTTGAAGCGTTTCAAGATCGACAACCTGCTGGAACGCCGCTACGAGAAGTTCCGCAATCTGGGGGTAACCCAGGAATCCGTTCGGCGGCAGAGCCGGAACGCGGGTTGACATTCTGCTGCACGAGACAAGCAAGATCTCCAAAGGAATGCTATCGCGTGCCGTGGTAGAATGACCACATGAGTTCACTCTCGTTACACACGATAGGTCTCAAACCGGCAAAAGCGGTAACACGCCGCGCCAAAAAAGAGGGGAAGACTCTGGCGGAGTACGTCCGCTCGCTCATCGAGCGCGACCTTCTGTTGGGCGGATCGTTCGACGAACTCTTAAGACCCGTCCGTGAGGGTTTCAAAAACGCCGGCGTCACAGACGAGCAGTTGGAATCGCTGGTTACTAAAGCCCGCAAGGACATTCACGCGCGCTCACGTCGCAAGGCCATTGCCCCGGCCAATTCGCATGGAATGTCTTCCAAAACCTCGTAACCCGCGATTTATCGCAAAGCTACCCCGCAAATTCTTACCTACGGCACTGTCGCTGTATGAGTGGGTTGAGTCTCAGTTGGCGTCCCAACGCCGTCATCCGGCGCGATGACTTCCACCGGAATCTCCGGCGGGAGGATCGCTTCCAAGCGCTGCTGGAAGTGCCCGCGGGTCAGGTGGTAGAGCGCACCTTGGCGGCTGGTGCCGATCAGGACGCGCTCGCAGCCATAGACGGCGGCATTTTCTGCCACTAATTCAGCCGCGTCGGAGCCACTGTCGTAGATGGGGATGATCGGAACACCCATCTGATGGCCGAGTTCCAGGAATCGGCTGAAGGTGCGGAGCGCCGCCAGGTCGGTATCGATGGTTTGGCGCTGGGCGTCAAACTTATAAGAAAGATTGACGTGCCGAATGAAGCAGACCACCAGGGCGCGACCGCTCTTTCGCGCCTCGGCCAAAGCCGGCCGGGCGAGGTCGTGGGAGCCGTAGGTGCCCAACAGGATCTTCGGCCCGGCCATCGCGGCGGGCGTGAGCTGCTCCATGATCGCCTGCCGCAGCAAGCTCGGGCGCGCCCGCCGGCCAGATACCCAGCGGTTCAATTGACGGGCCGTCAGTCCGATGACCATCACGATGCACACGAACATGAGTGCATGAAGCTTTGTGAAAGCGAGCGTGACCCAGATGGCCAGGAGCACCACGCCAAGCAAAGCCATCGGGATCTTGCGGCGCATCCGATGCAATCGCGGATGAAACGCGCACAAGCTGATGTTAATGGCCACCGCGCCGATGACGCCGATTGCATACAGCGCGGCAAGCGCGTCCAGGTCGTGACTGATCAGGAGCACAATAATTGGAATTGATGCCGCGATGATCGCCGGCATCCATGGCACGCCAAACCGATTCAGGCGCACCAGCGGTTGCGGGAGTTCGCCATCGCGGGCCATTAGATACTGGATGGAGATCATGTCGGTGATGGCGGTGTTGCCGGCGGAAAGCAGCAGAAGGCCACCAAGGATTCGGACGCCCCATTCGCCCCAGATGCCGACATAGTTACCGGCGAGGAACGCCAGCATATCGCTCTGGTGATTGTCGCGATTGAGGGGAACGATATTCAACATGCAAACTGCGAGCAGCACGTTAAAGATCGACACCTCGAAGGCGACTACCCATATCGCCTTTCGCGCGGTTTTCGCCACCGGCTTTTTCATAACACCGGTCAGGTTCGCGATCGCTTCAACACCACTGAGGGCAAGTACAATCGATACGAATGCGACCCAGACCTGACCAATATTGTTGGGGATGCGGCCGATTCGGTGCGGAAGTTCGCTCCAATGCACTTGTGGCAGGGCGAAGCCTGCAATCAGCAGCGTGATGATCACCATCCCCACCGCCGCGGCCAGGGCAAGGCCGCCGGTATGCTTGGGCCCAAGCAGGTTCAGTGCGCCGATAGCAGCAATCGCGATGATGGCCCAAAGTGCCGGCGAATCGAACGCGAGGAGTTTATCCGCTTCGTCAGCGGCACTCCTGCGCTCCACGTCAATTTCGTGTCCGGCGTCGGGCCCCTCTGGCTTGACGTCGACCTGCACATGCCGGCTTAGCGGAAGGCCAAAGTAGTGGAACGCGTCGAGGACGCTTAGGCTTGCCGTAACGGTGTAGTCGGCGAACAGCAGCAGGGCGCCGACGACAGCTAGTGTACGGCTCTTATGCTTCGCAGCCGTGTAAACGCCCCCGCCATCGGGGTAGATGCGGCAAATCTGCGAGTAGCCCCAGGCCACGGCCATGATCAGCGCGCTCATGGCCACGATCAGCCAGAAGCTCGTGCGCCCCGCAAAAAAGAGGGCGATGCCAAGAACATAAAGTCGGCTGGTGCCCCAGTCGCCAAAGAGCAGCCCGGCCGCCTGTTTCCAGTCGACGTTTCGAGGACGTTCACTGGACAGCAACGACAACGCCGCGGGCTTTCCAGCCGCAGACTCACTCACGTTCATTGAAGTGTTCTTCCCAACGAATGCAAAGCGTTGCCACTATCTCTCAGCGGCAAGCGGCTTCACATTCACCATGCACCGGCGTCTGCCTGGCGGTTCCCCGGCTCCAGGACGGAACCGGTGCAGAGAGGCGGAACGTCGTGCCCTTTCACGGGCCTACGGGGTTAGCTGACGGGCTGGGGCTTGAAAGTGCCCTGGGATTTTTGTCAATCCCTGCGCCCCTGGTCCGGTTGACTTACCCGAACCCTTGGGTCCCCCGCACCACGCTACACGAACGTGGTCTCGGCGGTCACATCAAAGCGATACGTTAAACAAGTGCCGGCCGTGCTGTCAATATCTGACTATAAATCCCCATGATCTGTATATGAATCAACTTATTTAATGACAACAACTTAAGACGGACATGAAAGTGCCATGCGATCCGCTTCGGGCGCTCGAACGATGCTCGATCCGCACTCGGGACAAATCCCGTTGGTATTCCCAACCAGGCTATATCCGCACACCTCACACTGGCCGCGGATTCGGCGCATGTACTGGCGGTAGCTTCGCCACGCGGCCACAAGCGGAAGCAAAGCCGACGCGATGATCAGAAACCAGTAAGAGACTGAAACCTGCATCCACGGACCAAACGGGTGCGAAAATGCGAACCAATGCGAGTTCGGCACATCGTGATAGAGCTTCTGCTCCCCAACCGCCACGTAAACCGGCCCGTAGCTTCGGGTCCACGTGGCACGGCCTCCGATGACGAAGTCACTGCGCTTCGAGGTCGCCGGAGTATCCGGGATATTGGCATATCGGGGATCGGCCGGTCGCAGAATTTGATGGAGATACGCGAGTTCCGCCTCGGCTTCTTGCTCGCTCACGGCCCTGTCACGGGTAAACACCAGCGCGTGCTGATCAAACCCGAGCGAATAGCGCGGCGAACGGCCGATCACAAAAAAATTCCTCCCGTAACGCCCCCACGTCCACATGGAAATAGCCGCGATACAGACCAGCAGCGATATCAGGGACGCCTGTTTGAATAAGCGGGATAGCATGGCTTCCTGGATAGTCGGACGACTCGCCGGAAGATTCCGGGCGAGTGATCAGCTCTCAGGTGATGCCAATGGCTTTGGCGACGGCGGCGGTGCTGCCCCAACCAAGGCCGCGACGATTCGCCCCACGTGCACATGGCAGTTCTCAATGAACACGCGATATTTGTCTTGAGTGCCGCCAACCGCCGTCCCGGCGACATATAGCCCCGGCACGTTGGTCTCCATCGTCGCCGGGTCGAATGTCGGCGACTTGCACTCCCCCGACAGCTCTATTCCCGCCAACTCAAACAGCGTCGTATCCTGCTCATAGCCGATCTGCATCAGCACAAAATCCGCCGGCACATCGATCGTCGAATCGCCCTGCTTCAATCGCGCAAACTCCGGCGTGATCTCCACCGGCGTCGTCTGAAAATGTCCGGCGATTTTCCCCTCCTGCAAGAGCCCGTTGATCTCCGGCAGCAGCCAATACTTGATGCTCTGCGGATTGAACTGCATGCCGCGATAGCTCACGGCGACGTGCGCTCCCGCCTGGTAGCAGCGTAACGCCGATTCCACCGCCGAATTCTTTCCACCAACGATCAGCAATTGCGATTTGAAAAAATCATGGGGATCTTTCAGGTAATAGCTCACATGCGGCAGATCCTCGCCGGGAATCCCGAGTTTCCGCGGTCGATCCGTCCCCCCCGTGCAGAGCACCAGCCGACGGCAGCGGCAGCGCGTGCGCTTCTTTCCATGCTGCATGGTGAGCAGGAACTGGCCGTCGTGATGATGGATGCGGGTAACGGGGTGATAGGTGTGAATTTCCAGATCGAACTGCTCGACGATCGATCGCAGGTACGCCAGGTATGCTTCGCGTGACGCCTTGCCCTGATCCGACGTCTGCAACTGCACGCCAGCAATCGCGATCCGCTCGTTCGAGCTGAAGAACCGCGTTTGCGGCGCGAACCACGAAATCGTGTAGCCGATCTGCCGCGCCTCGAACTGCGCGTAATCGATCCCCTCCTGTTTCAGCGCGACCGCCAGCTCGAGCCCGATCGGCCCAGCGCCGACAATCGCCACGTCCGTCCGAAGCGTATCCATCGCGGGCGATCTTACGTTGAAAATCGCCGAATCTCGACCGCGGATGGATGCCGCTTTACACGGAAGAATGGGCCGTCACGCATCGATCGAGCAAACTGCGAGTTTTCGATGATCCAAATCGCCGCACCCGGTATGATGTCGCAATAGCCCTCGTGGAAGTGTCGAACAAACCGGTGCAGCGAAGTCTCTAACAGGTGTTCCATGATTGAAGCCGCACGCCAGGACGTGAGCACGGTAACCACCGATGGCAAACCCAAGCTCTCGCTGATCGACGGCGTTGTCATTCGCCCGGCGTTCACCCTGACCGACGATCGCGGCTCCCTCTGCGAAATCCTGAACCCGGCCTGGGGCGTTCATCCGGCGCCGATCACTTACGTCTATCAATTCACCATCCGCCCCGGCATGTGCAAGGGGTGGCACCTGCACAAGCTCCACGACGATCGCATCTTCATCAGCCAGGGAAATGTGAAAGTGGTTCTGTACGACACGCGCGAGAAGTCGCCGACGTACAAGATGGTCAACGAGATTTATCGCACGGAATCGCAGCGCACGGTCATGACTATTCCCGCGTTCGTCTTTCACGCGCATCAGAACATCGGCAACACCGATGCTCTGTTCGTCAGCATGCCGACGCGCGCTTACAACCACGAAAGTCCGGATGTGTTTCGCCTGCCGCTCGATACCGACCTGATTCCCTATCGCTTTGAGAAAAAGCTCGGCTGGTGACGGCTTCACTGCCGCGAGACTGCGTTGCCCCAATTCACCGTCATCATTCCGACGTACAACTGGAGCTCGGTGCTGCCGTTTTCGATCGGCAGCGTCCTGCGCCAGTCGTTTGGCGATTTTGAACTGCTTGTCGTCGGCGACGGATGCACCGACGACTCGGCGGCCGTCGTGAATTCGATCGACGACCGTCGCGTGCGCTGGCTCAATCTGCCCAACAATTCCGGACACCAGTCGGCTGCCAATAACGAGGGGCTGCGGCAGGCGCAGGGTGAATACATCGCATACCTCGGCCACGACGATCTCTGGCTGCCCCATCATCTTGCGACGCTCAAAGCAGCTCTGGACGCCGGGTCGCACCTGGCCTACAGCGTCACCGCGATTGTGGATGTCGACGGAACCCGCCGGCCGGCTCCAGATCGAATCGGCGGCTACGTCCGCGGTTTGTGGATTCCACCGAGCGGCGCGGCACATCAACGCCAGGCGGCGCTGAACGCGGGCGGTTGGCCGCTCTTTGCCGATGTCGATTGCGATCCGGAGCTCGCGCTCTGGCAGCGCATCCACGACAAGGGAGGCCGGATCGACTTCGTGCCCCGCCTGACGGCGATCAAGTTCTCCGCCGCCGCGCGCAGGAATTCTTACAAGGTCCGGTCAACGGCAGAGCAATCGGCGTGGACCGCGCGAATCGCAAATGAGCCGGATCTGGAAATCGCCGAACTCGTGAAAATGCTTCCATCGCGCGTCGACGCAGCCCACGTGGATAACCCATTCTCGAAGACGCTTCGCGCTTTTTGCGTCGACGTTGCATCACGTATTCGTCGTCGGTTATTCGGCAAGCCCGGCGCTCCGCCGCCTCCGACGCGCGACGAACTTTTCAATCGGCGGCGGGAATTCAAGGGTCTTGCGCCAAAAGCGCCGCCGGGCAAATCGAGTCTTACATCGTGATATGCATCTCGGCGCCGGGCACTCCATCGCTTCTTCTGAACTTTCGCACGCACCGTTCGCTCATCGCGCTGGCGCTTCCCGTATAATCCGCTTGATCGTGGTAGAGCATCGTCGACGCATTTTGAAATTGCCCACTTCGCTGGTGAATCGCATCGCCGCCGGCGAAGTGATCGAACGGCCCGCGGCCGTCGTCAAGGAACTTGTTGAAAATGCCCTCGACGCCGGCGCGACGCAGATAATCGTCGAGATCGAAGACGGCGGCCGGGCGCTCATTCGCGTGATCGACGATGGGTATGGCATCCCCGCCGAGGATCTTCCGCTGGCGTTTGCGCCACATGCGACCAGCAAGCTCGCGACCGATGACGACCTGTTCCGCATCAGCACCATGGGCTTTCGCGGCGAGGCGCTGGCCAGCATCGGATCGGTATCGCACGCCCGGATCTGTTCGCGAACCGCCGACAGCGAAGCCGGCAACGAAATCTTCAATCGCGGCGGCGAGATTACGCCGGTGCAGGTCGTCGCGGCCAACGTCGGCACCACCGTTGAGATTCGCAACCTGTTTTTCAACACCCCGGCCCGGCGGAAATTCATCAAGGGCGCGCCCACGGAGTTTGGCCATATCAGCGAGATGCTGCATCGGCTGGCGCTGCCGAACCATGGCATCGGGTTTCGACTTATTCACAACAATCGTGTCTCGCTCGATCTTCCCGCAACCGATGACGAAGAGACGCGATTGCTCAGCGCCTGGCCTGATGAATTTCACGAGCAGCGACTCGCGGTTTCGGCCCGAGACGTCGACATTAAACTACACGGCGTCATCGGCCTTCCCGAACTAGCTCGCCCCACCGGTCGCTATCAATACGTCTACCTGAATGGCCGGCCCATCCGCGACAAGTTCATCCAGCACGCGATTCGCGAAGCCTATCGCGGCCTCACCGAACCCGGCCGGCAGCCCGCGGCGATTTTGCTGATCGACATGCCGCCCGGCGATGTCGATGTGAACGTGCATCCAACGAAATTTGAAGTCCGCTTCCGCGACAGCGGCCGCATTCACGGCCTCGTGATGGCGTCGATTCGCGAGGTGCTGTTGGGGAACGACCTGACGCCCGTCGCGGTGCCGATGACCAGCGATGCCGAGCCCGCGCGAATGGACCTGCGGCAGAAGCTGGCCGACTTTTTCCGCCAGCAGATACCAGCCGGCGGCGAGATCGCCGCGCCCACGCCGACGTTTCCGACCCTGTCGGGATCAGCGCCCTCATCGCTGACGTCACGGCCGATGACGGACCTGCCGCCGATGCCAGCGATTGCGATCGCGAATCACGACGCGCCGGGAACGAACGGAACGCCGCACGAATCGATCCCGGCGCCGTCACCGGCGATCCAGCTTCACAACAGCTACCTCGTCGCCCAGAGCGAAGACGGCTTGGTCATCATCGATCAGCACGCGCTGCACGAGCGGATCATGTACGAAGAGCTGCTGGCAAGAGTCCGCCGCGGCCCGCTCGAAGCGCAGCGGATGCTCATCCCGCATCCGGTGAATGTGAGCGAATCACAGGCGTCCCTGCTCGAACAAATCACGCCACTCCTCTCGAAGCTAGGCATCGACGTCGCCCCCTTCGGCCCCGGCGTGGTCGCCGTCCAGTCGTTCCCCAGCTTCCTCGAAAAACTAGACCCCGGCACCTTCGTCAAAGAACTCCTCGAACGCGGCGAGCAGGAACTGCTGGACCTCCACGACGAAGAACTCCTGCACGAAGTACTGGACATGATGGCCTGCAAAGCAGCCGTCAAAGCAGGAGATCCTCTGACGACGGCCGAGATCGAAGCATTACTCGCGAGACGCGAACTCGTGGAACGCAGCAGCAATTGTCCCCATGGAAGACCAACAACGCTGCGATTAAGTCTGAAAGATCTGGATAAGCAGTTCAAACGAACGGGATTCTAAGTTTGGATCGCACGGACGGTCGCGCAAGTTAGCTGCGACGCGCAGCGGAGCCTGTCTGGAGCGCCCTTCTTACTTCGCGCGATACGGAACCGCAAAACTCCATCGCTGCGCCTTCAATCCCAAATTAATTGGGTTCTTCTCAACGTATTCAATCCTCCCCAAGACATCCTCCGGGTCGAGATAGACATTCCAATATCCGCGTACGAAGCATTTCGGATGTCTGCCCCGATGGTCGGGACGATCGATGAATGGATGACACTGTTCAGAAATCATCTGTCGCACCGCCGCGCCTTTCAGCTGTGTGACCAGTTGATCGAGATTTTTGCGCGTCCTTCCGATCACGAAATGCACGTGGTCGGGGAGAATTGAACATGCGTACGCCGCGATCGACGATTTCGTGAAGTACGTAGCGAAACTACGACCGATCGCCCGCGCCTGGATACCCGTGAATCGAACCGGTTTTTGTGCAAGGGTCCGCTTCGTCTTTTTCCGTAGCGCGACGTCGTGTGCCCGATGAGCGACGGAACGACGCTCGCTTGTTTTGGTCGCCGGACCTCCCGCCACGTAAATCGCATTGGAATAGATGTAGGTTGATCCCGATCCGCGCGGGTCGTTAGGCAACCAGAATCCGTAGGCGCTGAAGATGATGTGGTATGCGGCGATCACGTTGCAGCCCCCTATCTATCGAGTACCGGTTCCGCTTCGCGTCGCAGCTAACTTATGCAAATACGTTCGCTTCAACAATCCTGCTTTGCGAGCATCGGGTTCGTCACGCGCAAAAACTTGAATTGATGAAAGTGAGAGTCGGCGGTAACGATTTCCGCCACGCCGTGCTCACGGAGTGTCACCGCGGTGGCGATGTCATGAAAGAGATTGCCCGCCGGTGCGCCGATCTCGCTGAGCGTTTGAGCCAACAGCGAATGATGGCGTGGCCCGGGCGCGATCATGGTCAGGGCCGGTGACTTCAAAAGTGATTCCAGGTACCGCATTCCGTCAGCCGCGGACAAAGGCCTATGAAATACGCGCGGATGTGTCGCGACTCGCAGAAACTCGTACACCACCGGCCAAGTCAAACACCAAGGTATGCCGCTCTTTAAGTGGTCATCCAAATACTTGCGCGCACGAGGATATTCCGCGCCATTCTGATTGGCCGCGTACAGCAGGATGTTTGTGTCGATGGCCAGCCGCATCAGCCGTCCATCAGATCCATGAGGCGGTCCCGATCCGCCAGATCGACGGACGCTTTGCCCATCTTAAAAGATGGCAACGGAGGCGGCTTGGGTGGCGGGGACTGCTGGCGGGAGAGCCCTTCGCGCAGAAACTCATCGACAACGCTCGACAGCGTCCGATTCTGCGCCAGCGCGAGCTTTTTCAATTCCACCAGGCGTTGTCGCTCCAGGACAAGAGTTGTTCGAACCGCAGCCATATTACTATTCATACGACAGAATCATACGGATGTCAAAGTGCGTTGCCATCGTCTATGCGAGCTCCCCATTCATCCGAAAAAACGCATACGCAAATTGACGCTGAATCGTCCTGGCTGAATTGTCATTCGTCGGCGCATACGGCGGCCAGAACATGCTGGTCATCAGTGGCCGACGGGTCATGTCGATCAGGCGAAGTTTGCGGCTGTCAGGCAGTTCTTCTTCCGCCAGAAAATGGCCCAGCGCGGTCATGAAGCTGAAGATTTCGAGATTGCGCTGAGTCATCGCGGCATCACGAGCCAGATCATCGTTCCGGCAAAGCAGAAGCGTAATCGACGCAATCTTCTCGTTTACCAAAATCGAATAGATGCCAGTGCGTTCGGCCGGCCGTTCCCAGTTAAGCGTGAATCTGTCATCGCCTACCGTCAGTTGCTCGCAAATCTTCGCGCGTTTGACCCACTGTTCAGTTTGCGAAAGCAGCCCCATTTCCTGCTCCCCAAGCGGCAACAGATTGGGCGGCAGCTTCTCCTTGATCCGGGGCAGCATCTTCTCGCGAAACGCTTCGGTTCCGCGCAGGGCACCGAAATAAACCTCGGAGTGGTCGATCAGCTCCCATGTCGGGCTGTAACCTATCTCGAAGGCGTGGGGCGTGGCCGGCATCGAATCATCTTATCGCGATCCGACAACAGCCGCTGTCGAATATTCTATAAACGTGTGGCGGACCTAAGCTCCCATGAAACGACTTCTAATTCCCTCATTGATCCTGTTGACCCTTTCGTCGCTTGCACACGCCGACGTCAAACCCTTCGTTCATCCCGGCATGCTCCAGAGCCGCTCCGACCTGGACTTGATGAAGCAGAAAGTTCTAGCGGGTGAGCAACCTTGGAAAGGCGCCTGGGATCGGTTGCTCGCCAAAAAAACTTCATCGCTCGACTTTCACCCGCAACCCTCGGCTCACGTGATCCGCGGCGCATACGGCAAGCCCAGCATCGGCAGCAACGAGCTGATGGCCAGCGCCGACGCGGCTTACAGTCACGCGCTGCAGTGGTATGTCACGCGCGACAAAGCCCACGCTGAAAAAGTGTTTGAGATCATCGATGCATGGGGTCCGGTGCTGCATGACTTCCAACTGAACGACGCGAAGCTGCTGGCGGGGTGGACGGGGCATCAGTTTCTCAACGCCGCCGAGATCGTGCGCTACAGCGATTCGGGCTGGTCGGACAAGGAGACTGAAAACCTTCGCCGAATGATGCTCGGCGTTTACTACCCGCTAATCAAGGATTTCTTCCCCGACGCCAACGGCAACTGGGACGCCGCCATCATGGACACGATGCTTTGTATGGGCGTCTTCTTCGATGACCACGCGATCTTCGATCGCGCCGTCGATCATTACCTCCGCGGCCATCTCAACGGCGGCATCACCCACTACGTCTACCCCAGCGGCCAATGCCAGGAGACCACGCGCGACCAGGGCCATGTCCAGCTCGGCCTCGGCGAGATGGCGCAAGCCTGCCAAATCGCGTGGACGCAAGGCGTCGATCTGTACGGCGCCGCCGACAACCGACTCGCCCTCGGCTTCGAATACACCGCCAAATTCAATCTCGGAAACGATGTGCCGTGCGAGGGAATCGCGGCCGGGATCGCGCGCAACAAGCTCAGCGACATCTATTACCTGGTCTATCAGCACTATCACTTCGATCGCGGCATGGATCTCCCGTATACGCAGCAGGCAGCTGAGAAGACTCTTCCCAGGTCACAGTCAGTTCTCACGCTCTATCGTGGGCCGCGAGATGGAGCGAGCGTCCCGAAGCAGGGCACGCCGATGCCAAGTTTCCTTGCTGCCGCGAGTGGGGCAGTCAGTTCCGCGACCGCGAAGCCGCCGACTGATGCGATCCACGTTCATCCAGGACAGCAGATCCAGCCTGAGCTCGATCGCGCGGCCATCTCGAATAAGTGGATCGTTCTCGAACCCGGCGTTTATCAGCTTCCAGCCGCGTTGCGAATTCCATCAGGGACAAAGCTTATCGGCCAGGGCCGTGACACAGTTCTTTGGCTCGATCCCAAAGTCACCGGCCCCGCGATCATCAATGCCGATTCCTCGACGAGCAACGTTGTCATTCGAGACCTGGTGATCGAAGGGGCGGTGAAAACGACGCCGACTACCGATCCCAACAGCGATCGCCGCACACGTTCGCGGCCTGGCGCGCCCGATCGCGCCGGCATCCTTGTTGACAGCGGTGCGGTTCACGCTCTTCACGGAATCGGCCTGGTTCACGTCACAGTGCGCAACTGCACGCTCACTGGCCTGCGCATCGCGGGTGCGAGCGACATTGCACTTTACCTATGCAGCTTCACCGACAATGGCAACCGCGTCGCCGACGGCGTTAGCACAAACAATGTCGAACTCGATCACGTCAGCCAGTGCCGGGTCATTGATTGCCGATTGAATAACTCGCCGACTGGTCTGGGGGCGTTGATCTCGAATAGCCAGGAGATCACGTTCAAGACCAACGAGATCGCCCGAAATGCCGGGTATGGAATTCGCTTCGACCACACGAGAGATATCACGGTTCAGCACAACCTCGTGGAGGGCAACGAAGCCGGCGGCATCGTTGCCGATGCGACTTGTGCCAGGATGGTTGTGGAGGCCAACACCCTGCAAAATTGCGGTGGTTCGTCAATCGAGTTTCCAAAAATCGACCGATTGAGCGTCACCGACAACGTGTTGCGGGAGAATCACTCGGATTTCGCGAAGTAATCTGGCGGGCTTCCCGCGTCCAAGGTAGTGTCACCCCATATCGGAGGCTCGCATGTCACGACTCACGTCCGGGCTTGTGGTTCTAGTTGGTGCTTTTCTGTTGTCTCGATCGGCGCTTTCGCAAACGGTCGATTTCCAACCCCTCTCCGCTCAGGCAATTCGCGTCAATGAAGCGATGGAGCATCTGGGCGCGCCACTGTCGGCGGAAGATCAGAAGGCGCTGCTGAATGCCGCTCACGGAACCGACGCGACCAAAGGCATCGCTGAGATTCAGCGGGTGCTCGACAAATATTGTCTGCTGTTCGTGAACATCAATCCCGAGAGCCGGGTGAAGCTCGAGCGCGGGCCGGCGGAAGCGGAACTCGTCGAGCAGGGTTGGCGGACGTTTCTCATCAAAGTGACCAACGACGCTGGTGTCACTGCGAAGTTCAACATCACCAGCCCTAACGCGCTGCCGCTGCCGGGCGCGACGCCGGGGCAGGTGGCGCAGCGGTGGATGGAGATTTTGCCGTACACGGATCAGCCGATGTCGGTGCGATTGTCGGGGCTTGGCGTGGAATATCGCGTGGTATCGCTCTTCAGTCGCGATCGCGGCAAGCGCGAGGCGAAGATCGCTTGCAACGTCGGGCAGGGGACGCAGGATCTGGGCTTTCGCAACGACGCCGACGTTCTGTTTACGATCAAACCGGCGATCGACCAGAAGCTGGAAGTGCGCGACGAGAACGCCAAGCCCACCGAGGCGGCGTTCATCATCAAGGATGCAGCGGGTCGCATCTATCCGCCGCCGGCCAAGCGACTCGCGCCCGACCTGGCGTTTCATCCGCAGGTCTATCGCGCCGACGGCGAATCGGTGACGCTGCCCGCCGGGCATTATCAGGTTGAGGTCTCGCGCGGGCCGGAGTATCTGATGCAAAGCCGGACAATCACCGTCTCCGAGACCGGCAATCCAGTGCAGCACTTCGATCTCAAACGCTGGATCGATCCCTCCCTGACCGGCTGGTATTCGGGCGACCATCACATTCACGCCGCCGGGTGTGCGCACTACGCCAGTCCCACGCAGGGCGTGCTGCCGTCGGACATGATGACCAACGTCCTGGGCGAGGATCTGAAGGTCGGCTGCAATCTCACCTGGGGGCCATGCTTTGATTATCAGAAGCAGTTTTTCACCGGATCGATCGACAAGGTTTCACAGTACCCCTATCTGCTTCGCTACGACGTCGAGGTCTCGGGCTTCGGCTCGCACCAATCGGGTCACTTGGTTCTTCTGCGACTGAAGCAGGAAATCTATCCCGGCGGCGACTCCGACAAACATTGGCCGACACTCTGCCTCAACACCCTGAAATGGGCCAAGGCACAGGGCGCTGTCATCGGCCCGGCCCACTCGGGTTGGGGTTTGCAGGTGAAGACCAACCAGCTTCCGAACTACGTCATCCCTCCCTACGACGGCATCGGCGCGGATGAATACATCGTTGATGTCACGCACATGATCCCCGGCCCCGATGGCAAGCTCGGACCGGCTGACGATTTCATGTCGACGATTGACACGCCGTATGTGTGGGAATTGAATATGTGGTACCACACGCTCAACTGCGGCTACCGCACCCGCATCAGCGGCGAAACCGATTTCCCCTGCATCTACGGCGAGCGCGTCGGCATGGGCCGATCGTACGTGAAGATGGACGGCAAGCTCGAATTCGACCAGTGGTGCGAGCAGATTCGCAATGGCCGCAATTATGTCTCCGACGGCTACAGCCATTTAATGGAATTCCATGCAAATGATGTCGCGATGGGTGAGAATGGCAGCGAGCTGAAACTCGATCAGCCCGGGATGGTTCACCTGACGGCAAAGGTCGCCGCACGATTGAATGAAACGCCCGATGAGAAGACCCGGAGCAAGCCGTATGACCAGCAACCCTATTGGAGCCTGGAGCGCGCCCGCATCGGCGACACGCGGACCGTCCCGCTCGAAGTGATCGTCAATGGCTATCCCGTCGCCCGCCAGGAGATCCTCGCCGACGGAACGCTGCGCGACGTTTCATTCGACGTGAAGATCGACCGCAGCAGTTGGGTCGCGCTGCGAATTTTGCCGTCATCGCATACCAATCCCATCTTCATCCTGGTCGGCGGCAAACCGATCCGCGCGAGCCGGCGCAGCGCCGAGTGGTGCCTGAAAGGCGTCGATCAATGCTGGTCGCAAAAGCAGAAGTTCATCGCCGCCGCTGAGATGGATGATGCGAAGGCCGCGTATCAGCATGCACGGGAGGCTTATCAGGCGATTCTCGGTGAGTGTGACGCGGATTAACGGCAGTATTTGGTTAGCCGCGACCCAGAGCGCCAGCGCCGGGGAGCGCGTGGACGCGGTATGCCGCGTCCAAATCCTCACTTCGCCGACTCAACCGAGGACGCCCCCGAAGTCTGCGCCGAGTGAAGCAGTGGCTGTCCCGCATACGACAAATGCGACGCGCCGCTGACGTCGAAATCGAGTTGGCTCGATGCGTTCACCTTCACCTCGCTGGCGCCGCTGGCATGAACGCGGACTTCGCCGGCTGCGAGATCTCGCAGCTCGGCATGGCTCGCACCGCTCGCGTCGATCGTCAGCGCATCGGCGTGGCCTTTGAGTCCCGCGCTGCTCGCGCCGGAGACGTCGAGCGAGAGCTTTTTCGCCGTCACATCGCCTTCGACTTTTGATGCGCCAGTGACCTGAATCTTCAGATCATCCTTTGGCTCGTCGATTCCATGCAGCATTCCGGAGCTTGCGCCGCTGATGTCGACGCCGCTCAGATGTGGCAGAACGATCTTGGCCGAAACGTGCGTGTTTCCGAAAGAGCCGCCCTTCAATGCCAGATGAAGCGTGTTGTTCTCGATTTGGACGTCGGCGTATTGCCAGAGATTGTCATCCGCGGTGACGGAAACGGAATAGGTTTTTCCCTGCGTCACATCCAGATGAATTGCGCCGCCGGCTTCGATCTTGTCGAAGGACTGGAGCGGCAGGTCTTTGGTGACCAGCGTGCCCGATCCCATGATGCCGGCAAAGTCGCAGCCGGTTAACAGCAAGACGCACAACAGAAGCGGGCATCGCATGGCGTCTCTCACTTTCCTTTGAAGCCTCATCACGTCATCGAGCAGCCGCCCTGACCCTTGCAGGCGTTCTTTCCTTTGCATTCGTGGCCGTCGGTTTTGCATCCGCCCTGGCCTTTGCAGGCGTTTTGTCCTTTGCAGGAATGCTGGGCCGCCATCGTGGTGGCGGCTGAGCCGGGCTGGGTCATGGCGCTGCCGGAGTCGGATTTTGTCGAGTCGTTTTTGCAGCCGGTCTGAAGCGTCGCGGCGCCGGCGAGGAGGCCGGTCATTGCCGCCGTGGCCAGCAATTGCTGCGACTTGCGTGCGGACGGGGTCGTCGAGCGGTGAATCGAGTTTCTAACAGCCATGGTGTTCCTTACATCTCGAAAGCGCGGCATCGTCGGCCGTTCTCGGGCCGCTCGCATCATAATCGCAAGTCTGGCAAAACTCGCATGGCCGCGCGGCTAAGCATTCGGTGTCGGATCGTCAAACTTTGCCCTGACAGCACGGCGGCGCTCAAGGCCCCGCTCTACGCAATCTCGATCGACGTCGCGAGTCGAGTCGGCAGCGCCGAATTCCTCGGGCGAACCCGCCAATGAAACCCGGCAGCACCGCCATCGCCATGCATGCCAGCTGGATCGCGAGGAGCAGCGTCTGCCGAATGGGATTCGTGGACTGGAACCAATTGCCGGAAGCCACGCCAATCGGGAGACCGACGGCCATCCCGATCCAGAGGCCGATCCAGAATCCGTCCCAGTGCCGCCACGATTTCCTTTGCCAATGAAAGCCAAGTTTCATTCGATCCTCAACTCGATTGGAGTTTGCGGCTCTTTCGATTGCACTGCGACGATCTCGCGGCCACACTCCGGACAAACGCCGGAGGTGTTTCCGGTGAGGTCGTATCGGCATTGCGGGCACTGATTCGGACGCAACGATTTCATACGCGCCCGACAAACGAGCGCGAGGACCGGAACAATCGAGGTTAACCCCGCCAGCGACCAGCACGGAATCCGACCCAGTATGCGGTAGCCTTGTTGTAAGTACTTAAAGCCCCACGAAGGCATGTCGTCCGGGCCCCCGCGCAGCTTGTCGACTGAGAAAGCAAACTGCTTAATAATGTAGATGGGCATGATAAGCCGCGTGTCTCGCGAGAAGTAAATGCGGCCCCGCGCGACCCGCACCTGATTCCTCCAAATCATTCGTTGGCCCATGTACGAAAATGGCCGCTCGACCCGAAGTTGCAATTCCCGCAGATAGCTTGCGGACCATAACAAGATTGCGACCGTCAACGGGACCCATGCAAGAATCTGAAGGAAGATGGAGGGTCGGCGTCGGATGGATGCATTTTACACGCGATTCCGCTCGGTGCATCGGGCTCGGGACGGAGCAGACACGTGCTATGGAAGGAGCACTCTTCGGGCACTTTTGAGGGCATGAACTTGGTCTGCGGCGATTTCGCGTCCACATTCCGGGCAAACGCCGGAGGTATTGCCGGTGAGATCATACCTGCATCGCGGACACTGGTTCGGTCCGGGCAAGTTGAGTTTTCGGCGAATCGCGAGCGCGACGAGGATCGAACTCAAAGCAGTCAATGACCAGCAGGGTATCCGCCCTTCGATGCGGTAGCCCCGATGAGCGAAAGTGAATCCAGCCCATGTCGGATCACGCATCTGCACCACGTACTCGGGAATTCGACGATCCCTCAAGTGCCCGGGCGGCGGAATGTAGCCGGGATACACGTTGTGCGTATATCGCGAGAATTCGATCTTCCCGTGCACCGCCTGCACTTCGTAGCGCGAGACGCCACGCCCATCCGAATGCAGTCGGTACACGAGAAGATGCAATACCCACACATAGCTGGCCAGCCACAAGCAGGTTGCTGCCGTCAACGGCACCAATGCAAGAATCACCGGCGAGATGTGCAGTCGGCGTCGGATTCGAACATTTTACCCGCGGCACGAGCCGTCGGCTCGACTATGCGCCGGTCGACTTGTCATTCGGTTTCGGCTCCGTCTTCTTTGGCTTCTTCGCAAACCGGTCGAGATCCAACCCTCGTCTCAGAAAGTAAGGAACGCCCTCGCGCTCGGACTTTCTTGAAACGTTCTGAAAATCCTGCTGCATGATCGCATCTCGGCGCGCTTCCAGATTAACTTGCTCCTGATGGCGAGCCAATTCCATCTGCTCGGCGACAACTTCCGACGACGTTCCGCCGATCGGCTCGGGTTTGAGAACACCTTGGCTGTCGAGAACGATCTTTGCCGCCTTCAGATCGCCGTTGTCGAGGGCATCGCTGAGGACGTCCAGTGCCTTCTCGGCAAGCCCGGCGATTCGCGTATGCGCGAGCCGGCGTAGTTCGAGCTTCCGGGCGTTGAGCGCCGCCTGAAAATTCACATCGCAATTCACCCAGCGACTGACCGTCGATTTGCTGACGCCGGCAATTCGGGCGGCGGCCGACTCACTCTTGGCCAGCGAGAGCGCATCGAGGGCCGGCAACTGCTTTTCCGAAAGCGGCACGGCCAGTTCAGCCGCCGCGGGCGTTTGGAAGGCGTCGACCGATTTGCCGTCCTTCGGCTTCTCGTCAGCCGCATCGACGGCTTCCGGGGCGACGCCGTGATTACCCGGCACAGCGTCAGGATTCGCAAGCGCTCCCGCCCTGCCCACCCCGACGCCGTCCGCCCCATTGGCGCTGTCGGCTCCATTGCCCGCACCCGCCTTGTTCGCACCGTCGTTCTTCCCACCCGATGACATTCCATCCGAAATCATAAAACCTCCCAGGTATTAGTTAGGTATAAATTAGCATATATTAGAACCGCCATGCAAGTGAAAAATTCCATGTGATCACAAAATTTATTGCCACGACGGCAGGGACCATGCATTGACCTAACGATCGCGGGTCGAAATGGAACGAAATGGAACGTTTTCAGCGGTTAATTAACATTAAATTTACCCAGACTACCCAATTTAACGGATAAATCCGCGCAGATGTTCTTATGATGTAAGGTAAACGGCGACCGGCGATTACTTCGAATGGGCCAGAATGAACCACGACCAAGAGATGTAGGCCGCCAGCACGACGACGATGACGATCGATATCAGCCGGAATCGTCTCATGGCGCGCAGTTGCGTCTCATCGCGCGCAGTTGTGTCTCGCGGGCTTGGAGTTGGGTTTCCCGCATCGCGCGCACCGTCTCGAGGATTTCCTGTAGGGGGTCTCGCGGCTCCATTGGTTCGATCTTTACCGCCGACGCAGAGTAGTGGTTACAGAGAAGTCGACACGGCCGCCGTCCCGCATTCGGGGCAGACGCCGGAGGTGTTGCCGGTGAGGTTGCAACCCCGTTTAGTATTTTTCATCGATTCATGCTGCTATAAATGGGTTTACTGATCGGCACCGGCGGATTTTGTCCGTGCCGGAAAGTGGGCGCCGCAAATCCGGCGGCTTGCGATGGGGGGGGATCGATATCCATTCCTCGCAGTTCTGACGCGCAATACAGCAAAGGGTTTGTTCATGTCTCGATTGTTCATGTCTCGATTGATTCAGTCTCTAGAGAAACGCGTATTGATGTCTGTCGTCAGCGACCTGCTCGCGGCGGGAAGCCTCGTAACACATGACGCGACAGCGATCCGGGTCGATTTGAAGTCCGAGGACAAAACGATCACCGATGCTTTCGCGTCGCTGGCGCGCGATTTCAAGTCCGTCGACACGCCCAGCCTCAGATCAGAGGACGAACAATCGCTCAAGACGCTGGAGAAGGCGGTTAACAAGGCCGATTCGCAGGACACGAAGCTCGACACCACTTTGACTTCGTTCATAGATAGCGAGGTGCGCAAGAGCGAGACCCAGGACAAGGAACTGCTGCTCAAGCCGAATGACGCCGCGCTGAAAAAGGACGTGGAAAGCAACATTACCCAGCTCGATACAACCGACGCGAAAGGGGGCGCTCTCACAACGTCGCTTTTACACGATATCCTGATGATCAATGACAGCCTGACAACGCTGTCCAATTCCAACTCACCTCTCTCCGACGTCATTAACGAGCAAATGAGCAAGATAATTTTGGATAACACGACATCCACCAACGCCGCCGCCAAACTGGACATCGACGTAAGTGGTCTGATATCCGCATTGAGTGGCGGAACGGTCGTCACAGGAGAGTTGCTGGTCAACGGTGGATTCGAAACCGAGCCGAACTTCGGGGCTGACAACACCAATGGATATATTGCCCTTACTGGTAACCAGATCCCCGGCTGGACCATCGAGCCGGGCCATGCCGTGACAGTTCATGACACATCTATCTATCCGTATATCAGCGGCAACTACAGTGTGAATATCGACGGCGAAGGTACTAACGGCGTCAACGCCAACTTTTACCAGGATTTCGCTACCGCCGCGGGCCACGGCTATCAACTTAAATTTGACTGGCAGGGATGGGAAAGCACATCGGTCGGTGCTGAAATATCGGTCATTGATACCGTGACCAACGCCGTCCTGTTCGATCAAACCTATGCATGGGACCCGGCGCTGCATCATGAAGTTGCCAACTTCACCGGCACCGGCGATCCGCTTCGTCTTCGCGTCCAGGAAAATCCGGAAAGCGGCACCAACGACAACGGCTACATCGTCGATAATTTCAGCGTAATGGCCACGTAGTCGGCCGAAGTAAAAAACCGGCGCGCGCAAAAGAGCTTTCAATGAGCTTGAGGCACCGGCCCCAAGTACGCGGAACTGATCGGAGTTATTGGAAGGCTCAACGCTTGTTTGAATTCAATCGGGTATACTTTTGTTAGACGTAAAACGCGAGGGACGTGAAGGCAACAATGGTTGAAGTCGCGACGCTCCGGCGCCTCTGGGGTTCTTCCAATCTCAACTCCGCCGGCAACCGATTGGCTCGCGAACAGCGCCATGAACGCGATTGCGATCGCGCGTTAGGTTAAGTAACGAATGCAGACGGTGCCATTTGGGAAAAGACATTTGGCTGAACAGATTTCATGCTTTCGTTGCACCTGAGCAAGCGCGGGCCGCGTGCGAGGTGATCGATCGCTATGGTCCCGCCCATTACTCTGACGAAAGTCACTGCTATTCGGTTCGATGGGATGACGACACCGGGTATTCGATGCACACGAGGTCACTGATAGATAAGGCACTTTTGAACGACGAAACTCCGTTTCACGCACTGCTTTCGCCGCTGGGAGGAGTCAGTCAGCGGTTCTGCGACTTCACCTACGAGTTTGCCCTGGCACTGGAATGTGCCGTAAGGCCGGACGTGCTGCCGCCGTTGGCGTTGATCATTTTTCCTTCAATGGCTGACTGGATTAGAAGCTTCCAGCCGAATTCGCGGATGGTACGGATATCGAGCGGGATCGCTCTCGGCAACGCACTTGAGCGGGAATGTGGCTGGCAAGTTATGCGATGAATAGTCTCGTCAGCCCCCTCCCTAACCCTCCCCCGGAATTACCGGGGGAGGGAAAAAGAGAGAGTGCCGCGCGGTCGGTGACTTACTTCGCCGGCTTCTCCCTCAAATCCATCTGCGCTTCTTGTAGTGCAAGCACAGCATATGCAGTCGAAACGATCGATGGCAACGAATCGACGCAACGTGACGAATCGTGGGCAACGGTCGAAGACATCTGGGAGACACCCAACTTATTCCCGCCCCCGGTAAGTCCGGGGGAGGGTTAGGGCACTCCTTCCGCGTTCTCGTTGACATGCAAGTTGATTGGCGCTGAAGTGTTGCGCATCAAGGAGGTCCGAACATGGATACGTTCACGCGTGAACTGATGCGGCGATCGCCCCTGGCGGCG
>Ga0182024_10008436_pt1 | contig 21727 bp, 14 predicted proteins | sample P32metaG_FD_120480 | JGI IMG/M metagenome (GOLD analysis project Ga0182024, IMG submission 120480) | Permafrost microbial communities from Stordalen Mire, Sweden - P3-2 metaG (Illumina Assembly) | ecosystem: Environmental > Terrestrial > Soil > Wetlands > Permafrost | place: Sweden: Stordalen...
GCGACGCCGCTTCCCGTGGCTTCGAGGATGTAACGCTTGGAGGCCGTACCCCCGTTGGCGTTGAGCACGCGGATACCTGCTTTCCCTGCAAAATCCTCAAACCATGCCGGCCCACTGTGCTCAAAGGAGGGTGGGTAAATCTGTCTAGCGGCGGAGGCAAGCTTCGCTGGAGCCGGCCGCATCTTCTCTTTGCCGTGCGCTCCGGCGGCCAACAGCAATAGGATCACGGTCCCGACCACAGCCCGCACCATCTCGTGCGTAACGCCTATCCGCCTGCAAGCCATCGCACTCATTCTAGAGCGGATTACCTGTAGGGCGGGCGGCCACCCTTGCGGGCGCCTTCGTCATAGCACCCGGCAACCGGCTTTTGAGGGCTTCGGGTCTTGCACTTGCGCCACCACCGATGTGTGCTGAGCAGCAGAGGGTGCCCCACGTTCGCCTCAGCGTACGTGGGATGAAAAAGACGGGCGAAGCCCAACCATTGCTTTTGCCGCGGAAGTAAGTGCGGTTGCACCCTTCTGCGAAAGCAATGGAAACCGATCATCATCGTCCCAGGTACCCCGGATTTCCTGTCGAGGTTGGTGGCGTTGTCGAACTCTATGCGGCTTTCCTTGAAGAAAGCCGCACACGCGGCCCTGTCTGGTGCTGCGTAACAGGAAATCCAGGTACGCTGGTGCGAGGGGCACCCAGCGCTTCGCTTAGGTGCAGATTCGGGTATAGTCCTGATGCGGCTGAAAGCCGGATGTTGTACTGCGGGACAAGCAGTTACATTTGCAAGCCAGACGCATGTCTCCCCGCACCGCCCGCCTCCATTTCCGGCACGAAGGGCAGCCGGAGCAAATCCCGAGTGTGCGGGCAACTTCCATGTACACGGCAGGCAATTGCTACGCGAAAGTGACTCGGGGTCCATCTGAAATATAGAATGTGCGTTGTATTCCTATGGCAAAGCTACGCGTCCTGCGTGTCCTCTTCCTGGTAGTGGCTGGCCTTACCGCTCGGCCGCAGTGGTCGCAGACGTCTTCCCAGGCCGGGAATCCGCCGGGCAGTTCCCCGACGGCAGAAGCGCGAAAGCTTCTGGACGCAGGAAGGTTTGAGGAGGCACTGAAGGCGCTCGATGCGCTCGCTCTGCAGCAACCGAAGCCGGCCGGTGTAGAGCGGCTGCGGGGCATGGCCTACTATGAGCAAGGGCAGATGCAGCCCTCCGCTACGGCCTTCGAGCTGGCTATAGCCCAGGATCCCTCTGACCGCGAAGCGATGCAGATGGAAGGGGTTGCGTTGTTTCGCATGGGCAAACCGGCGGCGGCGGTTCCGCTGATCGAGAAGGCCCACCTTTCCATCCCCAGCAGCAATATCGACAGCAACTACGTGCTGGGCCTGTGCTACCTGGATACCCGGCGCTATGACGATGCGCGCAAAGCCTTCGCTACACAATATGGTTTTCCGTCCGAGTCACCCTCCGCGTACCTGCTTGCCGCCAGGATGATGCTGCGGCGAGATTATCTGCCGGTAGCGGACACGTTTGCCCAGAAAGCGCTCGCGCTCAATCCAAACCTGCCCATGGGACATCTTTTGCTTGGCCAGATCAGGCTGGTCCAGTCACAGTTTCCAGAGGCGGTTGCAGAGTTTGAGAAGGAACGCGAACTGAATCCGCTGTTTGGCGAGGTGTATGACAGGCTGGGCGACACCTATGTCCGCCAAGGCGACTACTCCAAAGCGCAAGAGGCTCTCGATCGGGCCGTGCTTCTCGAACCGAATTCCCCAGTGCCTTTCATTTTGCTCGGCAAGGTGTTGTTGAAGCAGCAGCAGCCGGTGATGGCTAAGATGTACCTGGAGAAGGCGCTCGCCATGGATCCGCGAAACTATATGACCCATACGCTGCTCGGCCAGGCTTATCGCTCACTCGGGCAGGCCGGCCAGGCGTCGCATGAATTCCAGGTGGCCGAGCAGCTCCAGGCCGATGCTCAGCCGAAGCTCGAGACGGTTAAATGAGACTTTGAAAAGTGAGCCACCTCGAGGAACCGTCTGCATGTACTTCGATGGAAAGAGGCTGGTGTGCGCAGTGGTCTTGTTTTCGCTGCTGTTGATGCACCCATCGAGGGCGCAGGTCCACACCTCAGCGGACCAGGCCAGAGAGGCCGATGCGGCATTTCGCGCCGGGTACGCGGCGCTCTCCAACCACAAGCTTCAGGAGGCGCGGGGAGATTTTCAGAAAGTAGTCAACCTGGTCCCGCGGATTGAAGAGGGGCATAGCGCGCTGGGCGCTGTCTTGCTGCAATTGAATGCTTATCCCGAGGCCATCTCGGAGCTGAAAAAGGCGCTGGAGTTAAAGCCGGAAGATGCTTCCGCGGAGACAAATCTGGCTGTGGCCTATGCCAACAGTGGACGCGATGGGGAGGCAGTCCCGCTTTTCATCAAATTAGACCAGAGCGCCACGTCCGCAGGGCAATCTTTGCCAGTCGATGTGCTCCTGGCATATGCGCGATCATTGGCGGCAACCGGGCAAATGGCCGGAGCCACAGAAAGAATCAAGCAGGCGGTCACCCTCAGTCCGTCAGATGCCGCCCTGCGTGACGCGCTTGGGTCGCTTTACGCGCAGCAAGAGGAGTGGACGCTCGCCGCGGTTGCATTTACGGCCGCGCTCCGCCTCGATCCCGAGCTCGCCGTCGCCCATCTTCATCTTGGGGTTGTGCTCCTGAACCGGCAGCAGATGGACGCGGCTTTGCCTGAGCTGACTACGGCCGTGCGACTGGCTCCCGAAAGCGCCATGGCGCAACTGACACTGGGCAAGGCTCTTGTCCAGGCGGGGAACTTGGAAGAGGCGCAGCCTGTCCTCAAGACCGCCGTGGCTCTCGATGCCTCCAATCAAGACGCGAAGTATCAGCTGGCGTTGGCTTACCAGGCGAATGGCCAATTCAAAGAGGCTCTCCCGCTTTTTCAGGAAGTGGCCAAGACCGACACCGGGAATGCTCCCTTGCTGACCAACCTTGCGCTCGACATGGTGCAACTAGGCAATTCCAAAGATGCAATCCCCATCTTCGAGCGTGCGCTCGTACTCACACCCGATGTTGTGACCGTATACGAAGACCTTGGTGTCGCTTACCTGCAGGAAAGCAATCTTAACGATGCCCTGCGGGAATTTCGCGCTGGATTAAAGTTGAACCCCTCCGACCCGCAACTGCACTACAATGTGGGCCTCGCACTCAAGCTGAAGGATGACTTGAACGGAGCTATCCCTGAATTAGAGACTGCGGCGAAACTTGATCCGGGAGCACCTGACCCGCCGTTTACCTTGGGAATTCTATACATGCAGCAAGGACGCTTCGACGATGCCGCCCAGCAACTGAGCACGGCGCTGAAACTGCGCCCGCAAAATAGCGATGGATGGGCCCTGCTCGGCTCGGTGTACCGGCAGCAGAACAAACTGCCAGAGGCGGTATCGGCGCTTGAAGAGGCGATTCGCCTTTCGCCCAACATGCCCGGGCCGCATATCACGCTCGCCGGCGTGTTTGCCCAGGAAGGGAAGCAACGGGAGGCTGCAGCGGAACGGAAGACCGCTGCCGACCTCACTCGCGTCGCTGTGAACCACCAACGGGCGACGTTTGCCACCAATACCGGCAACATGCTGTTGGAAAAGGGGCAGATCGCCGACGCGATCGCGCGCTACCAGGAGGCCCTGGCCAATGACCCGAACTTCGCGGAGGCACACCGCCAGTTGGCTGTCGCACTGGCGCGCGAGGGCCGGACGGCAGAAGCGGAGATTGAGCGGAAGAAGGCGGACGATCTTGAACCGCCCCAACCATAGAGCGGTTTCACAGTAGATGCCACCGAAGCGAAAGACGTTTTCGTGGTTTTCTCCCACGGAAAACCAGATCTCGCGATCTTTATGAGGCCACAGTAACTGTGAAACCGCTCTAACCCTCCGCTCCGGATATTCTCTACCACATCTAGATCGCGACCGCTTGGGGAGGACCGGGAACAGAATCGGTCACCGTCGTCTGTACGACGACCTGCAGGTTCTTCTTCATCCAGTCTGTCACTTCGCCATGCGGGCCAAATTCGGGGCGCCAGGCTTGGCCCGCTGGACCTTGCTCCCGGATCATCGGTTTCCTGTTCTCTTCGGTACTTCGCGGTAGTGACGAATCTATGGGAGTGCGCGCCAAAACGCGTTTTTGCTTGACAAGCTTCCTTCAATAGGGATAAAAAAACACATCGAGTTCGGATAGCGTAAAACGTGGAACGTTAACGTGTGCAGCAGATAAGGACAAGCCATTTACGGATCAGTCTATGGGCGGGTCACCGATAGCACAGGGGCGGCAATCGCAACCGCGACAATTACCGTTAAAGATGTAACTAGGGGGATCGCGGTTCAGGCGCCCACAAACTCGCTCGGTGAGTTGTTCTTGCCCTCACAATCAAGTTCTGACGGTCCAGCCGGGCGAGCACAAGACTTATCCGGCTGACCGGTTTCTATCGTCTGAATATCGAGACCGTTCGGTTTCTTATGCCTGAAATCGCGGATAAAAAGGTCGCTAGCTCATGCTCTAGAAAGGCTGCGGTCGGAGGCCAGTATGTGCGCAATGTCTCGTTTTGGTTCACATGTAAAGCACGTCTTTCAGAAACTAGGTCAGGGGAACAACAAAGATGGTTCGCCATCACGCCGCGAGATTAGCCGCAGGAAGGCCGTGCAATGGTTGCTCGCCGTGCCGGGCGGATCGTTGGTTCTGCGTGGCTTTATTTTTGGACACCCGATATACAAACATTTGTCCGACGGGACTACTGTCGCGGCGGCGGCCATACCAGGCGCCGCGGACTGGACACCAGAGTTTCTTGATGTGCATCAAAACGAAAGTCTCATTGCGCTGGCTGAATGCATGATTCCCGGTTCGACCAATGCGCAGGTGAACCGATTCATTGATCTTTTGTTGACGGTGGATGCACAGGAAAGTAAGGAAAACTTCCTGGCATCTCTCGGGGCATTCGAGGCCGAATCCCGGAGCCGTTTCGGTCATCCATTCCTGGACCTTAACAAAGATCAGCAAACTCAGATCCTTACAGTTGCCTCAACTGGGAAACCCGGAAACGCGCCTGTTAGTGAAAACTGGTCGTGGTTTTCCGTTCCCTCGCGCGCGTCCTCAGAACCAATTGTGCTTACTCTTCGCGACCACTTTGAAAACCTGAAAAGTTGGATCACTGGCGCCTACTATTCGTCTGAGGTAGGAATGCGCGAGCTCGGTTGGAAGGGGCAGTATTTCTACGAAACCTTCCCCGGCTGCGAGCACTCGGATGGACATAACTTAAGTTGACCTTCCCTCGGATCGAGGTTTTCCGGAGATTCGAGAGGTTGGTGTGAGCCAGCCGACGAGATGACGTGTTGCTTGCTGGAACCAAGGAGGGTTCAATGAACGATAAGACAAGTAACCAGTTCGACGTGGTCGTAGTGGGTTCGGGTGCTTCGGGGGGGTGGGCGTGCAAGCGGCTAACGGAAGCGGGGCTCAAAGTTGCGTTGGTCGACGCGGGAAGAACACACACCACTAAGGATTACCGGGAGCACATTCCGCCTTTTGCACTCAAATACCGGAATCTCGCGCCCGAGATTATTCGTAAGACGCGTCCTATTCAAAGCCTGGCCGGCTGCGACGAATATAACTATGATTGGTTTTGCAACGATCTCGAAGAGCCGTACACGACACCGAAGGACAAGCCATTTAGTTGGGTGGGGCGCCTCCGCCTGACCGGAGGGCGCACGAACGTCTGGGGACGCGTGAGCCTTCGGCTGAGCGATCTTGAATTCAAAGCCGCCTCGAGCGATGGCTATGGAGAAGACTGGCCCCTCAGCTACAAGGATATCGAGCCATACTATGATCTGGTTGAAGAATATGTGGGCGTCGCGGGACTGGCCGAAGGGCTACCGCATCTGCCGGACGGTAAGTTCCAGCCGCCCATGGGATTGAGCTGCGCCGAAACGAAATTCCGCAATCGAGTGAAAGAAAATCTGGGATGGACGGTAACGCCTGCGCGCACCGCGAACCTCACTCGGCCCATCAACGGCCGCGCCGCCTGTCACTACTGCGGCCCTTGCGAGCGAGGCTGTGTTACTCACTCCTATTTCAATTCGGCTTACACTACCGTGGCTGATGCCCTAGCCACCAAGAATCTGACACATATTCCGAATGCCATGGCTTTCCAGGTATTGATGGACATGAACAGCAACAGGGCTCGCGGAATTCTCTATATCGATCGTGTGACGCGCGAACAGAAGGAGGTCTATGGCCGCGCGGTCATACTTGGTGCACAATCGCTCGAGTCGGTGCGGATTCTGTTGAATTCAGCAAATCGGAGCTACCCGGACGGCTTGGCCAACTCGAGCGGGGTCTTAGGCCATTATTTAATGGATCATATCTTTGTTGGCGGCGGGGCGATAGGCGAATTCCCTGACCTCCCCGACAAACTCAACATCAATGGCCCTAACCGGCCGAGTGGAATCTACATCGCCCGTTTCCAGAATCTTCCTGGGGGACCACGTTCGAAGAAATTCCTCCGTGGCTACGGCTACGAAGGCAGTGGCAGTTCGAATTTCAGCTGGTCCGCAACAGGCTTTGGAGAGGCGTTTAAGAGGGGAGTGTTCGACCCATCCACCACTTTGGGCGTCGGTGGGTTTGGTGAATGCCTGCCTCGCTGGGACAATTACGTTCAAATTGATCCTGACGTCGTTGACGCTTACGGGATTCCGGTTCTTCATATCCACATGACGTATGGTGAGAACGAACGGGCCATCATAAACGACATGCGGCAATCGGGTGAGGCCATGATGGAAGCTGCAGGAGCGAAGAATATTAAGTCCTTTGCTGTTCCTGATCGCGAACCAGGTCGGGGGATCCACGAGGTGGGGGTGGCTCGAATGGGGAACAATCCCAAAAAATCCGTCCTCAACCAGTTCCAGCAAACCCACGACATCAAGAACCTCTTCGTCTGTGATGGTTCCGGCTTCACCTCAACCGCCTGTCAGAATCCAACGCTCACGATAATGGCACTTTGCGTTCGCTCCTGCGATCACCTGTTGGACGAGATGAAACACGCGAACGTTTAAGTTAGACCTTATGATATCGACCGCGGTCACCCGAGGCGATATGCATTCCCGGCTTAGATAGGCCGCTCAGCCAAGAAAGACTTATACTCCTTTGACGCTTTTGGGATACGAGCCTGAAATCAGAAATTCCGAATGATTGAACGAAGGGTGAAAGGAACGTTGCTGTGACCATGAGCCATCAGAACCCAAACATAATCCCTAAAAGCCGCCGTGCCTTTCTCCGCAATACAGCCGTCGGCTTGACCGCGGTATCACTTGCAGAGTTGCTCCGACCCACGAGCCTGATGGCGTCGCCCGCTGGCGGACCGGCCCAGGTCGAGGAGATCCGTGATCCCAACCCGCTTATCCGCATCGGAGTGTTTGACGCTGCTTTCCGTGACCTCTCACTTGAACAATTAATCGAGGTCATCAAGGAATTTAAGATTGAAGCGGTCGAATTGGCTTCGGGGAACCAAGTCGGCAACCCTCACTGTGACAGGGAAGGACTCCTGGCGGATAAATCGAAGCTACGCGCCTATGCCTCGCTCTTCGAAAAGAACAACATCATGATCAGCGCCTTCAGTTGCCACGGCAACCCGGTCCATCCAGACCGCGATATAGCCCAGCGTGAAGATCGTGTCTATCGCCAGACCATCGAACTGGCCGCGCAAACGGGTGTGAATCGGATGGTTTGTTTCTCGGGATGCCCGGGCGACGGCACCGGCAAACACCCGAACTGGATTCAATCACTCGAGACCGAGGAGTGGGTCCAGCTCCTGGAGTGGCAGTGGCGAGAAGTCCTTGTCCCCTACTGGAAGGATTTGGCCGCGTACGCCCGGCAGCGCAATGTCAAGATTGCGGTAGAAATGGATTCCGGGAATTCAGTGTTTAACGTGGCGACGCTCTTGAAGCTGCGCCACGCGGCGGGAGACAATGTCGGCGCAAATCTCGACTTTAGCGGGATTTTCCAGCTCGGCGTGGAACCGACCGCAGTACTGAAAAAACTGGGCGAGGAAGAGTGCATCTATCACATGCATGGCAAGGATATTTGGATCGATCCTGGGAATACCGCAGTGAATGGGCTGGTGGATTTGACGCCTTATAGCGATCTCGCCCACCGCTCATGGTCGTACGCCGACATTGGTTTTGGCCACGACCTCGTGGTATGGAAGTCGATTGCCGAGACTTTGAAGGCCGTTGGCTATCACCACGTGATCAGCATTGAGCATGAATCGCCCTATACGTCGGACCGCATCGGTGTAGCGCGCGCCGCCCAGGCGCTCCAACAGGTGCTGCTTGACCGTGCCCAGATCCTATGATTCTGACGTCGGGTAACTCGACCTTGCGCTTAAAGGGTGGTTAGCCGAAGGGCCGATCTCGCAAGGCGAAATAGGCCGTGACCAACAAGGAGCGATGTCATAAAACGGCCTCGTTGAACCATTGCGGTTATTTCAAAATGCTGGATGACACGTTGGGTCGTCTCGCGCGACCGCGGCGGTGGAGTTGACCGCCGTCGGCTTAGTAGTCTCTAGAGGGCAAGTGGAGAACAGTCAACCCCACCTCGAGCGCCGTCTCGGCCTGCTGAATGCTACTTCCATTAATATGTCTAGCATGGTGGGCAGCGGGGTTTTTATCACTCTCCCGCTTATCCTTGGAGCGATGGGAGGACCGCAGGCTTTGCTGGGCTGGTTTCTCGGTGCCGCCATTGCCATCGCTGACGCTCTGGTCTGGAGTGAGCTGTCCGTAGCCTATCCCGGCTCGGGCGGCTCGTATGTCTACCTGCTCAACTCCTTTGGCCGCGAGAAGTGGGGACGCTTCTTGGCTTTCCTCTTTATCTTCCAGATCATTACGAGCGGGCCACTCGAGATTTCCACGGCCAATATCGGCATCGGGCAATACGTAAGTTACCTGTGGCGTGACATGACACCACTGGACGTCAAGCTGGTCGCCGCAGGCGTGGGCGTTCTGGCTACGATGCTGCTTTACCGCAAGATCACCTCGATTGCCAAGCTGATGGCCACACTGTGGATTGGAATGCTCGTCACGGTAGTGTGGGTGATTGTCTCCGGGGCACTGCATTTTAATGCCCGCCTGGCCTTTTCATTTCCTCCTCGGGCTTTTAGCTTGAGCCCGGGGTCTCTTGCGGGGTTGGGGTCAGCCACACTCTTCATCATGTATTGTTACTTTGGCTACTACGCCGTGTGCTTTCTCGGTGACGAGGTCATCGATCCACCACGGAACCTGCCGCGCTCCATGATCATTTCGGTGATAACCGTTGCCGTGATCTTTTACACGATCAGCCTCAGCATAGTCGGCGTGGTGCCCTGGAAAGAGGCCGCCGCATCCCAGTTCGTCGCTTCGGAATTCATGCAGGCCGTCTACGGTAACTGGGCGGGTGTTACCATTACGATTCTGATTCTCTGGACCGCTTTCGCTTCGACTTGCGGACTGTTGTTCGCCTATTCGCGCGTTCCCTACGCGGCGGCCCGGGACGGCAACTTCTTCTCCATTTTTTCCCGGCTGCACACAGAAAAAGACTTCCCGCACTATTCCCTATTACTCATCGGCGGGTTGACCGTGGTGTCAAGCTTCTTCGCCCTCGATGAAGTCATTAAAGCGCTCATGACGGCGCGTATCCTCGTCCAGTTCGTGGGCCAGATTGTCGCCCTGGCCTTCTTGCGCAAATTTCGTCCGGAGGTTCCTCGACCCTTCAAGATGTACCTTTATCCGTTGCCCGCCGCCGTCGCCTTCTTCGGCTGGGGATATGTTTTTCTGAGCGCCGGGACAAAGTACGTCGCGTACGGATTGTTAACTCTGGCTTTCGGTGGCGTGGCCTTTCTCATCATGTCGAAGAAGCGCCGATCCTGGCCGTTCGCCGTGGCTTCGGAAGGTTAAAATCCAGAACCGAGAGCCAGGAAACGGAGAAAGGTATTCGAGACACGGCCTCCGGTTCAGGTGATCGATTCCAAATTCAATTTCGGCGAGGTTGGAAACACAAATGCGAAGAGCTTGTCGAACACCGCGTGGGCCGGTTGGCCGAGAGGGCATGCCTCTCTCGCGCTGGAATTCCGCCAGCACGCCCAGCAGCGGATCATCCCGCAACTGTTCGTGATCGTCTATTGAAATAGCTGACGAGGAGGCTTTATCTGAATGGTGACGATCCGGGAACTCGCGAAAAAATGCGGATATTCAGCCAGCACCGTGTCGATGGTGCTGAACGAGAAACCGCTAGCAAACTCCATACCTGCTGAAATCAAGGCATCGATCCGCCGCGTTGCAGAGGAAATGGGTTATCGTCCAAATATTTTCGCCCAGTCTTTGCGGGCAAATCGGAGTTATACAGTCGGCGTGATGGTGTTTGACATTACCGACCCGTATTGCACTTATACTCTGCGCGGCATCGAAAACATGCTGAATGCGGCATCCATTGCGTACTTGCTCTTTGACGTTCAGAACAAACGGGAACGGTTTCAATCGAATCTAGAGTTTATGCTCCAACGGCGCGTTGATGGGTTAATCCTGGTAGCCAACTCAGTACAAGACGACCCGGCGGTGCTGGAGATGCTCCAGAGTCTGCGGATTCCGATTGTGGTGATCGGGAGGGAATTTGAAGGTTCGGAATTCGCGTCCACGGTCGTCGTCAACAATCAGCGCGGTGGTTATCTGGCCGTCGAGCACCTTTATAAATTGGGGCACCGGAATATCGCTTTTATCCGCGGGCCTAAAACGATTGCGGACTCCATCTCGCGATGGGAAGGAGTTTTGAAGTTTGCCAAAGAGGTGGGTCTGAACGTTAAGCAAGAATCAACCCTCGAGCTCGTCCAAGTGCCGACCACGCCAGGCGAAGGGCTGAAGGCAGCGAAGTCACTCATGCGCACTGGGCATCGCGGCTTTACAGCTGTTCTTGCCTTCGATGATATGACTGCTCTGGGAGTAATTCGTGGACTCAGCGAAGCGGGGTTGGAAGTTCCGCGGGCGTGCTCCGTGATCGGTTTTGACGACATTGATGCCGCTGGCTACTACAATCCGCCTCTAACCACGATTCGCCAGCCCATGTCGCGGATGGGAGAGGAAGCTGCCACTGCGCTTCTGGGTTACGTTAATTTGGATCAAGAAAAGCGAAGAGCCCAAGTCGTACACAAGGTATTGGAACCGAAACTGGTGGTCAGAAAAAGCACCCAATGTCCACCTGAGTGCAAACAGCGTAGCTCAAGGGCGCTGAGCAAAAAATGATACTCCGTACAAAGGCTCTTCGCCTGTTGTCATTTCATCCGCGGTAGGAACGTTTGCGGTCACGAATAAAAAAGGGAGAGGTGAATTGCATGGATGTGCCCAGCTTCACGAACAAAGCGGCAACCGACATCGAGTTCAACTTTGAACTCGCAAAATTTATTCCCTTTCGTGATCTGGCGGAGGCAAAGCGGGTCCGCCAGATCACCAAAGGGCAGATTACCGAGCATTCCAATCCTGACTTCAAAATCAAGATTATTGAGGACCCTGCCGAGTTCTACTTCCAGTTTGCCCTCGACATAGTCCATCGGATCCGTGAAAAGCTGGACCGTGGCGAGAAATTCGTCGGAATCTTCCCCGTTGGCCCCATGCCGCAATACGCTTACGCGGTCAAACTGATCAATGCGATGCGCTTGAGCTGCAAACACATGCACAGCTTCAATATGGATGAATACGCCGATCAGGATGGCAACACGGCCCCGGCTACGTGGCCGGGCTCATTCCAGAAGGCAATGATGGAGAACTTCTTCCTCAAGATCGACCCGGCGCTACGCCCTCCGGAGGAACAAATTCATTTTCCGACAAAGAGACTACTACCTGATTACGCCAAGATGATTGACGACGCCGGGGGGGCTGACGTGTGTTACGGGGGAATTGGATGGTGCGGGCATATTGCCTTCTGGGACGCCCACCTCGGTTTTGAATTCAACGAGGATCTGCAAGCCTTCAGGCAGGCGGGGCCGCGACTTGTGGAATTGCACCCCATGACCATCATGCAGAATGCGCTGCATTCGTTCGGAGGAGATTGGTCGTGGGTGCCTCCGAAAGCTAACACGATCGGCCCGCAGCAGATTCTTGGAGCTCGCGATCGCAGCTTTTGGCTGGACGGCGCGTTCTGTGGTGGGGTGAGTTGGCAACGTTTTATTGCCCGCCTGGTGGCCCATGGGCCCGTTACACCACTTGTACCGGGCTCCATTCTCCAAGAGGTCAGGGGCTCCTACACGATTCTCGGATCGGTGGCGAAAAATCTCGAGATCCACATGGCCTGAACGGACGCGCGGCTTTGTTCGAGCTGCGCTAAGTGGTTTCTCTCACCGGTTCAGAGCGGATGTGGCTTTTGTAGGGTGGAGAAGAGAAACGGCAGTTCAATGACGTGGTCGAGATACTTGCACTGGCGCAGAGGAATTCGGCGGGGGAGAGTACCGTCGGCTTTCAAGGCTTCCACTGCCGCGGGATAGGTTGGGTTCTTATCCACATGGATGACCCGCGGAATGGGATTAGCGGATGAGCTAAATACTTTCTCGTGCGCTTGAGATGCGGCCGGTTGGTCCATTCCGGCGATTAGACTCGCAGCCGACTCCAAACACGACTGGCATGTTCAAGGCCCCGCTCCGCCAATAGCTCGGAGAAATACTCGTAGGCCAATGTATATCGCAGATACCACCGCACGGTTTGCAGAACTACGTGGCCAGGATACTGCCGTCCCGTGAACCAACTGCCACCGTGATCGGGACGGACTCTTTACCCTATAAGTCCTGATCCGAACTTCGCGATGAAACCTCGCCAAGGCTAAACTGCAGTTCGGCTTATGGGAGACAACCTCACCAGCAAGGTACCTCTTCCTTCGATCGTCCATCTCGGCCCGGGGGGCGGATTCGCGCTGACAGCCTTACAGGGAAGATTCAAAGAATGCGCCGCGGCGGACTACGTTCCCGAAGAAAGCGCTGAGCCGCGCTATCGAGAGCCGCTGCGTTATGTGGTCCTCCGGATTCGCCAAAAGCACCGGACACCATTCGCCGACGGGAGTACGCTGAAGTACTTCGTGGTGATGACGAATCTGTGGAACTGCACGCCAAAACGCGTTTTTGCTTGACAGGCTTACTTCAATAGGAATAAAAACACTCATCGAGTTCGAATTGCGTTCGACGCGGACGTTAACGTGTGCAGCAGATAAGGCCGGGTAGCAACGCAGATCTGGGGAACCTTATCAAAACGCCGGAGGCTTGCGGTGAATCAGTCCTCGTCGTGCGGCAAACGTTCCAAGATACACGTAAGGCACGTCTGTCAGAAATTAGGTCAGGGGAACAACAAAGATTAAACAAGGGCTACCGAATTTTGGAGGACTAGAATGAAGCGCTTTACGTCTGAGATGCGTGTGAAGTGTCTGCTTATTATCATCTCCGTGGCCTCTTTCACGGCGTCAACTAGCAATCTGTCGGGGCAAGCCCTTTACGGATCAATTTATGGACAGGTCACCGACCCGAGCGGCGCCGCCATTCCCAACGCGACCATTACCGTAACAGATGTAACGAAAGGCACTTCGGTCCAGGCCACCTCAAGCGCCAGCGGCGAGTATTCGGTGGAGCATCTGATTCCGGATGACTATGATGTTACCGTTACTGCCCAGGGTTTCCGGGTACTGGGGAACAAAGGTCTCCACGTCTCCGCGGACACTTCTCCGAAAGTGGACTTCAAGCTTGAAGTGGGCACGACAGCCGAAACTGTCAATGTCACCGCCGCGGTACCGCTCCTCAAGACCGACCGCGCCGACGTCGCGAAGGTCTTCAATGAGAGAACCGTCTCCGACCTGCCGATTGCCGGGCGTAACTTCGCCAGCCTCGAATTGCTGATTCCGGGGTCCCAGGTTATGGCATGGTCGCAAAACAGTGCCGAAGATTCCCAGGGCAGCCCGACGGTCCAGATCAACGGCCAGCATTTTTCGGGCGTCTCCTACGAATTGGACGGCGCGGCCAACCAAGATCCAATCCTCGGCCAGATCGTTATCAATCCACCACTCGATGGCGTCACGGAGGCAAAGATAGCCACGCAGAACTACGACGCGGAATTCGGTCAGGCTGTGGCCGCTGTGGTAACTTCTCAGACCAAGTCGGGCACGAACAGCTTCCATGGAGACGCGTTTGACTATCGTAGGAGCGATGCGCAGCAGGCCAGGAACCCCTTCACTCAATATGCGCCCGACGTTGTCACCGGCCGGTTGCTCCCGCCTGCTATCTACAGTCAGTTCGGCGGCTCGGTCGGGGGTCCGATCCTAAAGGATAGGGCGTTTTTTTTCGGGGATTACCAGGGGGTCCGCCAAAAGCTAGGCTCATCCGCCCGTGATACGGTTCCCACCGCCCTCATCCACAACTCATGCCTCTCGGGCAATGGATGCGACTTCAGCGAGTACCTCGCGTCGCGCGGGGCGACTCAAGGGCAGATCTATAATCCACGCAGTATCGATCCCGTCACGGGTCCTGCTCCGTTCGCAAACAACTTGATTCCTAACCAGTACCTTTCCACGCCGGCACTCAACCTTTTGAAGCTTATTCCGTTGCCGAACGGATCGGGAATCACCAACAATTACGCCGCCGGCGGGATTGGCGTGGTAAATCAGAACCAATTCGACGTGCGCGTAGATACACCGCTAAGCGAACGAACCCACGCATTCGGACGCTACAGCTACTTCAACAACATCATCTCTGCGGGAACCATCTTTGGCGCCGCAGGCGGAACAGGCTTCTCGTCTCCGACCAACGCATTCGGCGGTTCTGCAACCGCCCGTGACCAGAGCGCGGTTGCAGGTATGGATATCGCACTTCGTCCCAACCTGCTGACCGACTTCCGGTTGGGATATCTCCGCTATCACGTCAATACTCACAAGTTTGACGGCACGCAGGATCTGGCCACGCAGGTTGGCATCCCGGGACTCAATCTGGGCACCGCTTTTACCTCAGGCTCTCCAGCGTTCTACATCAACAATGCAAGTGGTGTAAATGGCGACGGTCTGTCGAACTTTGGCTCCGGCCTCAGCGTCAATGCCTGCAACTGCACTCTACTCGAAACAGAAGATCAATATCAGGTTGTGAACAACTGGACGAAGGTCATTGGAACGCACAGCATCAAGTTCGGCGCTGATCTACGTTATGGAAGAAACCTGCGCGTGCCTAGCGACAGCAATCGCGCCGGTGAGTTGAGTTTCAGCGCCACCGATACCGAAAATCCAACGCTGGCCACCTCCGGTGGTCTCGGCCTCGCCGCCTTCATGCTGGGCGACGTCTCTAGTATCAGCCGCTTTGTGAGCACTTCAACCAATGCGAAGGAGTCCCAGAAGCGAATATTCACGTATCTGGAAGACAGTTGGCGTGTCACTCCCAATCTCACTTTGAACCTTGGTGTTCGTTGGGAGATCTACTTTCCGGAAACCGTTAATGGCGCGGGTCAGGGCGGCTTCGCCGACCTGACCACGGGTAATATTCGTGTTGCCGGTGTCGGCCCCTACAACACGGCGATGAACGTCAAGAAAGACTTCTACCTGTTCGGTCCGCGTATCGGATTCGCTTACCAGCTCAATCCCAGGACGGTTATCCGCAGCGGATATGGCCGAAGTTTTGATATTGGTGTCTTCGGCTCCATCTTCGGCCACGACGTCACGCAGAATCTACCTGTCCTTGCTAACCAGAACCTCAACAGCAGCGGCCCCAACACCGCGGCCTTCAACCTTGCGCAGGGACCGGCGCCCTTTGTTTTCCCAGCCATTCCTGCGAACGGAGCCGTACTCATTCCCAATGGAGACAACGTCAAGATCCGTGACGATCCAAACCGGTTTCCAACTGTCGATGCCTGGAATCTGGCCATCCAACGGCAACTGGACAGCTCGACTTCTGTGACCCTCGCTTATGTAGGCAACAAGGGGACACATACATTTTCCGGCGACGGTGAGAGCACGAATCCAAATGAATCAGCCGCATGTATCCCTGCGAGCGAGAGCAGTACTGGACAAACGCTCTGCTGGAATCCGAGCCCGGTCGGCACCGGTGAGACAAACAACCCCATACTGCTGCAGCGCTATTACGCGAAGTACGGATGGAGCCAGGCTCTCACTTACTTTCACAACGCCTTTAACACTCACTACAACGCACTGCAGGTTACCCTCGATAGGCACTTCTCTCAGGGATTGCAATTCTCCGCAAATTATGCCTGGCAGGCAGCCTTCAACGATGGAGGAGATTATCAAGAGATCGACAGGCGTGTCGATTACGGCAGGTATGACGATCTGCGAAACCAACAGCTCACGCTCTTTGGCAACTACGAGTTGCCCTTCGGAAGGAACCGCAGGTTCGCGAGTGGGGTATCACCATGGGTCAACTACATCATCGGGGGGTATCAACTGAGCACCAATCTCAACTGGGCAAGCGGCCTTCCATTTACGCCAAGCTACGGTGAATGCGGAACAGATATTCCTGCCGGGCCTTGCATGCCAAACAAAACTGTTGCGCGAATGCCTTTATCTCTCACGTCGTTTAGTGCCACAACTCACTCGCGTACGTACTTCACTCCGGGAACGCCGTTTGGCGCCAACGGTTCCGTCTCCGGCGTATTTAGCCGCCCGGATATAACGCAGTTCGGCAATGTCGGACGGAACACGTACTTCGGGCCCTCATTCTTCGCCGACGACCTTTCGCTGCTCAAGAACTTCCCTATCCGTGAGAGTATCCAAGGGCAATTCCGAGTGGATGCCTTCAATGCTTTCAACCACATTGCCCCGGGCAATCCGAACGGCACATGTATCGACTGCGCAGCTGCGGGAAGCAACGGCGTGGTCACGAGTATGGGGCTGGGCGTATTGCCCAGGCAGCTTCAGTTCGCTATCACCGTGAGCTTCTAAAGTGTCTGGTCCGACAGCGGTTGAGACGTGTTTCATAAATCTCGGAATCTGCACAGGCCACGAACGAGACCCGCCGTCAAAACGGGTCTCGTGTAGCCTCCCGGAGCGGCAGGACTATATATGAAACACGTTTCCGCTTTTCAGGAAGTGGCCAAGACCGACACCGGGAATGCTCCCTTGCTGACTAACCTCGCTCTCGACATGGTGCAACCGGGCAATTCCAAAGATGCGATCCTCATTTTCGAGCGCTCTCTCTTACACCCAATCGCCGACGCAATCGCGCGCTACCAGGAGGCCCTGGCCAACGACCCGAACTTCGCGGAGGCACACCGCCAGTTGGCTGTCGCGCTGGCGCGGGAAGGCCGCACGGCGGAAGCGGAAATTGAGCGGAAGAAGGCGGACGATCTTAACTCGCCTCAACCATAACGCTCTCTACCACATATAGATCGCAACCACTTGGGGAGGACCGGGAACGGAGTCGGTCACCGTCGTCTGCACGACAAATTGCAGGTTCTTCTTCATCCAGTCTGGTTGGGCGGTTCGGAGAGCTTCCTCCAGATACTCTGAGCTTGAAACGAACTCGCCGGCAGCTTCCGTTCCGTTGGTTCCAATTCCTGCCGTGGCTACGACGAATTGGCCCGTCTTGGAGTTGAGAAGTCTAGTGACAACGCCGAAGTCTTCTGTCACTTCGCCATGCGGACCAATTTTGGTGTGAAAGGCTCGGCCTGCCTGACCTTGCTCCCGGATCATCGGTGTCCCGTCCTCCTCCACAAACGCGAAATGGAGGTTGGACGTCATTTGCATCGTCCACCGATTGTTGAACGCGCCAACTACAATGGCTGGAGAGTTGCGCAAGTCTGCGAAGGAGTAGTGGCTCCCAATCCTCACTTGACTCTCCTTGTCCATCCGGCCAAGCAATGCGGAGAGCCGTATCGCTGCGTAGACATCCCCCGCCGCTACGCCGTAGTCGGCGTATTCTTGCATGTCACCCCAGACCAGCTTGTCCTGCGGATGCATGGGCGCCCGCTGTGTGTACCTCTGCAATTCGGTGGTGAATTCGCCCGGAGACGTGGAATACCGCCGCAGAAGTTCCAGCGAAGGCAGATAAACCGTTGGTTTCGCCAGGCAGATCAGAACGGGCCCTGAACTGGCAAGAACAGGCGACCAGAATTGATCCAAAGCCGATTTCCGAACGCTTGCACGGTAGACGGTTGATGCGACCAGAACCAAAACGAGCACCAGGCCAAGGCCGAGAATCGGCACGGTCCGCGAAAATAGCCCGCGACGTTTCGAAACTTGCTTTGTTTCTGCGGCCGGAGCCGTTGCAACCTGGGTTGGTTCATCCTTGGGCGGTTCCGGCTGAGCCGGTTCCAAGTGGGGGAGTGCGGCTGGAGCCCAGCGGAATTCAGGAGCATATGAGCCGACTGGCAATTCGATGCGTACCGGCGCCTGGTTGAGTCCCGCGTGATGATACTGCTCCAGCCTTCTGCGTACCTCTCCGGCCTGGACCCGGACCACAGGATCGTCTCCGGTGGAGTAGCCTGGCGGACGTTGGAAAAGCTTTGCTCCTATCGTGCGTTCCTTCAGAGGTTCGTGGTTTCCGTCCAGCGTGTGCTGAACCACGTAAGACAAAAATTGCTTACTTCGATTGCTGGTCCGAAAGAAGGGGCTACCTAGAATCGATTCCAGTTCCCGAAGGACGGCTTCCTTGTCAGGGCCATCGGCGGGAGAGCCGCTATGAATCTGTGAATTCCCGTTAGGTAATATCGACGATTCCATAGAACTCACTACTCTGCCGCTAGAGCATACGGCTGCGGCAAAAAGTTGTGGCCGCTTCCTGCCATCACCCGTCTTTGTTCTTTCTTCTTATCCGGCGACCGTTACTCGTTGAGAGCAGACTGGACATGAACCGGTTCCGGTTGGCTAAATCCGCAACGAGAAATGATTTAGCCGACACTGATCGGCCTCGCCAATCCCGCGTACGCACTGTAATACACCGTAAGGCACTTGAAAAGTCCTTTTCCGGAGCCGAGAACTGTTGCCGTGAAACGTTGAGGCGCGCTCGATCAATATCCGGAGCGGAGCAAAGGGCTAAAAGAGTAAACATTTTCTTGATCGCAAGTACATTTTCAGTTGGCGGCTGCCGAGTACAAGTAAAGTCCGGAGACCGCCCGAATGAGGGGAAAGTACAAATTTTTGGAGGAGCAAATGATGTATCCAATATCTAGGACACGCACAAGATGCGTGATCATGATTATCGCGCTCGCCTCCTCGGGAGGGTCATCGTTACCTCTTCTGGGACAAGCTATCTATGGATCGATTTACGGTCAGGTGACCGACCAGACCGGCGCCGCAGTCCCCAACGCCACCATAACCGTAAATGATGAAAGTAAAGGTACTTCGGTTCAAGCGACCTCAAACGCCAACGGCGAGTACTCAGTAGAACACTTGATTCCGGATCTGTACGACGTCACCGTCGCCGCGCAGGGCTTTCGCCCTACGGAGAACAAAGGTCTTCAGATCTCCGCCGACACTTCGCCAAAGGTGGACTTCAAACTCGAAGTCGGGACCGCAGCCGAAACTGTCAGTGTCACCGCTGAGGTGCCGCAACTCAAGACCGATCGTGCCGACGTCGCGAAGGTCTTCGACCAGAGAACAGTTTCGGACCTGCCCATCGCCGGACGTAACTTCGCCAGTCTGGAGTTGTTGATTCCAGGGGCGCAGGTGATGGCCTGGTCACAAAACAGTGCGGAAGATTTCCAGGGCAGCCCGACGGTTAATATCAACGGTCAGCATTTCTCGGGAGTCTCCTACGAGCTGGACGGCGCAGCCAATCAAGATCCAATTCTCGGCCAGATCGTCATCAACCCGCCGCTCGACGCGGTCACAGAAGCAAAGATTGCGACGCAGAACTACGATGCTGAATTCGGTCAGGCTGTGGCCGCCGTGGTGACTTCCCAGACCAAGTCCGGCACCAACGGCTTCCACGGCGATGCGTTCGACTATCGCCGCAGCGACGCGCAGCAGGCCAGGAACCCGTACACGCAGAATACGCCGGACCTTCTCACCGGCCGCTTGCTACCCCCTGCCCTTTACAGTCAGTTCGGCGGCTCGGTCGGAGGTCCCATCCGAAAGGATAAAGCGTTTTTCTTCGGGGATTACCAGGGTGTGCGCCAAAGGATTGGCACGTCCGCCCGGCAAACGGTTCCTACCACCCTGATACACAATTCGTGCCTTTCCGGTAATGGGTGCGATCTTAGCGAGTACCTTACCAGCCGCGGAGCAGCTCCAGGGCAGATTTACAATCCTCGTAGCATCAATCCCGTCACGGGTCCTGCGCCCTTCGCAAACAATCTGATTCCCAATGCGGAACTTTCCCCGCAGGCGCTGGCGCTCTTGAAGCTGATACCCCTGCCGAACGGATCGGGTATCACCAACAACTACACCGCCGGCGGTAATGGCGTGGTCAACCAGAACCAATACGATGTGCGCGTCGATGAACAGGTAAGTCAGCGCACGCACGCCTTCGGGCGTTACAGCTACTTTGACAACAAAATCTCGGCTGGAACCATCTTTGGCGCCGCGGGCGGAACGGGCTTCTCCTCCCCGACCAACAGCTTCGGCGGCTCAGCAGACGGCCGTAGCCAGAGCGCGGTTACAGGTGCGGATATTGCACTTCGCCCCGACCTGCTGACCGACTTCCGCCTGGGATATCTCCGCTATCACGTGGCTACGCACAAGTTTGACGGGACTGCAGATCTTGCCACCCAGGTTGGCATCCCGGGACTCAATCTTGGCACCGCCTTTACCTCCGGCTCTCCGGCGTTCTACATCAACAATGCAAGTGGTGGAAGCGGCGACGGCCTGTCAAACTTTGGTTCCGCCCTAGGGGTAAACGCGTGCAACTGCCCCTTGCTCGAAACCGAAGATCAATATCAGGTAGTTAACAACTGGACGAAGATCATCAGAACGCACAGCATCAAGTTCGGCGCCGATCTGCGTTATGGAAGGAACCTGCGCGTGCCCAGCGACAGCAATCGCGCCGGTGAGCTCACCTTCGCTGCCACTGACACGGAAAATCCGACCCTGGCCACCTCCGGTGGTCTGGGCCTTGCCACCTTCCTGCTGGGCGACGCGACCAATATCACCCGCTATGTGAGTAGTTCAACCAATGCGAAGGAGTCCCAGAAGAGAGTATTCGCCTATGCGGAGGACAGTTGGCGTGTCACTCCCAACCTCACCTTGAACCTTGGTGTTCGTTGGGAGATCTACTTTCCGGAAACCGTCAATGGCCCAGGTCAGGGAGGTTTTGCCGACTTGACCACGGGTAACATTCGTGTCGCCGGTGTCGGGCCCTTCAATACGGCGATGAGCATCCAGAAAGACTTCAACCTGTGGGCTCCGCGCATCGGGTTCGCCTACCAGCTCGATCCCAGGACGGTCATCCGGGGTGGGTATGGCCGGAGTTTTGATATTGGAGTCTTCGGTTCGATCTTCGGCCACGTCGTCACCCAGAATCTGCCCGTTCTCGCCAACCAGAACCTCACCAGCAGCGGCCCGAACACAGCCGCCTTCAACCTTGCGGTTGGACCGGCTCCCTTTGTTTTCCCGGCCATCCCCTCCAACGGACTCATCCCGATTCCCAATGGAGACAACGTCAAGATCCGTGACGATCCCAACCGGTTTCCCACTATCGATGCCTGGAATCTGGCCATCCAACGGCAATTGAACAGCTCGGTCTCCGTAACCCTCGCGTATGTAGGCAA
>Ga0182024_10008437_pt1 | contig 21724 bp, 15 predicted proteins | sample P32metaG_FD_120480 | JGI IMG/M metagenome (GOLD analysis project Ga0182024, IMG submission 120480) | Permafrost microbial communities from Stordalen Mire, Sweden - P3-2 metaG (Illumina Assembly) | ecosystem: Environmental > Terrestrial > Soil > Wetlands > Permafrost | place: Sweden: Stordalen...
AAAGCATCGCTCGAACATGGGCTCAGCGGTCGAGCGGAGTATCGGGCGACGTTGTATCGCCGCGATCTGGTGCGCCGAGAGTCCGGCAAAACGTATCCACCGGCCGAAAATCTCTCGAAAACCGAACGGAATTTGTCGCTGGCCGAAACGACCTCGATCGACTTCTCGGCCGACGTTTTCCAGGGTTGGTTGAACGGCCAGGGCCTGCGCAAGAAGCCGGACGAGGCCGATCTCGATTTTGCCCGCCGGGCGTTTTTGGCCATCACGCACGCCTACGGATATGAGTATTCCGAGACGATGGATCGTCACGCGTCGGTCGTCTGCCAGCACCACAAAGCCGATTGCGGCGGGATGTGCGCCCTGTTCGCGGCCACGCTGCGTGCCAATCAGGTTCCCGTCCGGCTATTGCTCGGGCATTTGGCCAAGTCCGAGGATCCGAATCCGCCGCCTCATGGCAGAGTTGCGCACTGCTGTCACACGAAGGCCGAGTTTTATGCCCAGGATATCGGCTGGGTGCCGGTCGATCTTTCGTCGGCGGTCGAGTACGACAAAACGCCGGCAGGCCTTCGTTATTTTGGCCACGACAAGGGTGAGTTTATCACGCTCCACCTCGACTACGACGTCGAATTCGACACCGTTGCGCGCGGTATGAGGACGGCGCGGCATCTCCAAAATGTCCGCTACCACGTCGTCGGCAACGGCAATCTCGACAGCGCCAAGATCGACCACAGGTGGCAAGTCGAGACGCTCCCGTAAATGGTGGCCAGTGCGACGCTGCTGCAATCAAGTCAGGTCAGGCCGCGGTCAACTCTTTCACCATGCCGCGTCTTCGATAGCAGAATGTCAGAATCTGCGTCAGTCGTAGGTCAGGCCTTGGCCTGACGATTTCTCGACCGGCGTCGCGGGAAAATCAGGAACGCGAGGCGAGCTGTCGTGTCGCGACACGTACTGCCAGCGCGTTGTCAGGCCAAGGCCTGACCTACCGAGGTCGACCACCGACAATTCAGGCACAGCGCGCTCGACAACGGATCGCGTCAGTTTTGGATCGAAAGCAGCCGGTGGACACAGGTGACGGCGAGCGATCCATCGCCAACGGCAAAGCCAACCCGTTTGGTCGCGCCGACGCGGATGTCGCCTGCCGCCAAGATGCCGGGGACGGTCGTCTCCAGCGGACAAGGTTCGCGGTCGGGACAAGGCCATGCGCCCGAACGAACGGCATCGGGCCCGGTGAGCAGATAGCCGTTTTTGTCCTTGGCGATTCCGGCCGGCAGCCAATCGGCCGCGGGCTCGGCGCCGATGAAGACAAAGACGGCCGAGCAATCGAGGCGCTGACGCTCGCCCGACTCGTTGTTTTTGATTTCGATCGCTTCGACGTGCGTGCCGCCGTGGACCGATTCGATTTCGGTTTGCTCGTGTACCACGATGTTTCGTGCCGAGCGAATGCGGTTGGCCAGATAGGAGGACATGCCCGGCCCGAGCGTTCGCCGGATGAGCAAGTGGACGGTTCGATGGGGGCAACAATCGGCAAGAAACATGACGGCCTGGCCGGCCGAATTGCCGGCTCCGACGACGGCCACGTCGGCCCGATCGTAGAGGTCGGCCTCGACCACGGTGCAGGCGTAGTAAATGCCGGCCCGTTCGTAGCGCTCGGCACCGGGGGCTTCGAGCTTGCGCCAGCGGACGCCGGCGGCGATCAGGATGACTCGGCTTTTGATCTGCGCGCCGCAATCGAGATGCAACGTGTGCTGACCGCCGCGGGTTTCGGCGGGAGTGATTTTTTCGACCGAAACGGGAGCGACGAGCTGCGCGCCGAACTTAAGCATTTGCAGCACGCCCCGGGTGGCCAGGTCGGCGCCCGTCAAACCGGCGGGAAAGCCGATGAAGTTTTCGATGCGCGACGAACCCCCGGCCTGTCCACCTGGCCCGAGCCGATCGAGCAGCAGGGTGGAAAGACCTTCGGAGGCGGCGTAGACGGCGGTCGTGATGCCGGCTGGCCCGGCGCCGACGATGGCCAGGTCGACCGCCTGGTTGGGACAGTGGCGCCAGATGCCGGCTGCGTTGGCGAGTTCGCGCAGCGTCGGATTGAGCAGGATGCTGCCGTCGCGACATTCGATGGCTGGCGTCTTTTTGGGAGAGCCGAGATCGACAAAAGCCTGACGGCCTTCCGGCGTGTCGGAATCGAACCAGGTGAACGGGACGAAGTTTTTATAAAGGAATTCGCGCACCACGGCGGTATCGCGACAGCGGCCCGGTCCGACCACGCGCAGTCCCAGGTTGCCGGCGTGGGTGAGCATTTCGCGGCGAAGCGTGAAGGCGTTCATCAGCTTTTCGCCCAAGCTCGGCACGCGATTCAAGATGTGACGGACCATTTGATGGGGCAATTGCAGCACCCGTGTCTCACCGGATGCCCGGGCGGTGACATTGACCGGCCGGCCGGTCAGCATGTCGATGTCGCCGGCAAACCCGCCAGCGTGATGCGTGGCGACGACACGGTCGCCATCGACAGGATTGATGATTTCGATGGCGCCCGACTCGACGACGTGGAAATCGATCTCGGCCTGACCGGCTTGGAAGATGATGTCACCATCGGCATAGGTGCGAGCGGTGGCTTTGGTCCGCAGGCAGGTGAGCTCGGCAGTGCTGAGCGTGGGAAAAGCAACATCTTCGATAACGAGCGTGGCCATGGCGTCTCTCCTCAAGCAGATGTCGCACGGGCACGACCGCGCGGCGGTTGTCTCTACCTCTAATAGACCAATGGGGGCGTCAAAGGACCAATGTACCGCCGGCCGCCACTTCCGCCGCGCAGCCGGAGACAATCCCCCCCGAGAATCTTTGGGAGGCGGTCAAGGCGCGCCGCGGTCGGCCAAACCGCTCTGGCAGGGCCGCTTTAGATCAAAAAGGCCATGCGATGACTGGCTGTTCTGCCGTGCGACCGGCGGCCCGAGAAGCGTTTTGCCGCTGTTTCTCCTCTATAATCACTGCTGCCGGCTCGGTGAGCGCGGGGCGAGTGATGCGGTTTCCTCCCGCAGTCGTGGGGGAGGCCGATAAGCTAGCCTTGAGGGTGGGCGGCAATTCCATTTCGAGTTTTCGGTAAGGCAGAGGACGTGCGACTGTGGTCCGCGGCATGTTTCCGGCTCCCTCTGGGCCGGGGCGGTTGTGGACAGGCGGCTCCAGTCCAAGAAGCCTTTCCCCTTTTATGGGACCGTTGGAAATACTTGTCATGCGGCTGGTCCTGTGGATAGGGCTGCCGCTCTTGCTCGTGTCGCTTGCGATCGGGCCGCGCCGGGTGCTGCGCAATCTGAAGTTCGCCTGGAAGTGGTTTACGCGCCGGCGGCTCGATCCCGAAGAGATCTTGACGCACGTGGTGCGCCAGCACGAGCAGCACGTTGCCGCGCTCGGCAAGCTGCTGGCCGACGAAGAAGCGGCCGAAGCCGATATCGTGGCCAATCTGCAGGAAAGCAGCGGCAACCTGGCGACGCTCGAAGAACAAGCCCGGACGGCCTCGGCCGCCGGCGATGAATTGGGTGCCCGAGCAGCGCTGTACAAGCTGAATCTCGAGCGGGCGGCGATGGAAAACTTTGGCGATCAGCTCAAGCGGCAGCGCGAGTTGATCGTCGATTCGCGGCGCCGGCTGTATGAACTGGAGTTGCAATTGCGGCAGTACGAAGTCGGCCGCAACATTTTATTGAGTCAGTTGGCGGCCGCCGAAAAAGTCGAACAGCAGTACGCCATCGCCCGACAGTTCGATCCATTCAATGCCGTGGCCAACTGGCAGCAGGCCGAGGGATTGGTGCAGCAGAAGTCGCTCAATGCCAAAGCCATCGAACGGGTCTATGCGGACACGACCGAGGCGGCCAATGCCGCCGCGCTGTCGGGAAGTCATTTGTCGGTCGACCCGGCAGCGCTCGAAGCCGAATTGGCTCGTTTGCGCAGCGGGCCGCGCGGCAATGCCGGCAATGGGCCGGTCGAGCATGGCGCGGCCGGCAATGGAGCCGCCGGAAATGGAACCGCCGGGCCGCAGTCGCAAACCGATGGACCGAGCGAAGTGCCAGCGCCCGAGCGAAGCTCCGTAATCCATTTGGACCGACCACATTAACCAAACCGTGGCCGGCGCACGGCGAGAAAAACAGCGCCGGCGCAAAACAAGCTGATTCCGCGGGGCAGCAGACGACCGATTGGCCCAGCAGCATTAACGATAGGACCAGCATCATTAACGATAGGAATCGATGAATGACCGAAGTCTACAAACAACCGCGCGTCTGGTTTTTGGCCGCTGTGGCGACCGTGGCGCTGGTGCTGGTCTACCAGATTTGGCTATGGGAAGTCGAGCGAGTGGAAGTTCCGCCGGGCAAGTTCCTGGTGCTCATCCATCGTTGGGGCAAAAACCTGGCCGAAGATCAGATCATCGCTCCCGACGATTCGTATAAAGGGGTGATGCGCGACACGTTGGCCGAAGGCCGGCACTTCATCAACCCGATCTTCTGGAGCCATGAAGTTCACGAGATGGTTCGCGTGCCGGTCGGCCAATGCCTGGTGCGGACGAGCAAGGATGGCAAGCCGATGCCGCCGGGGCAGGTTTTGGCCGAAGAAGGGGAGATGGGAATCTTGCGTGGCGTGTTGACGCAAGGGAGCTATCGCATCAATCCCTATGCCTATGCGTCGGAACTGGTGCCGGCCGTCGAGATCCGCGTCGATCAGGTCGGCGTGCGGAGCATGAAGGTGGGCCAAGACCCGCGCGATCTGCCGGTCGATCCCGAGCGTGGTTCCTATGTCGTGCCGGCCGGGTACCGAGGCATTCAAGAGCAGACGGTGCCGCCGGGGACCTATTACATCAATCCCTACGCGGAAGTGATCGTGCCGGTCGAGGTGCGCAGCCACAAGGCGGAATTGACCGACATCGAGTTTCCATCGCGCGACGGTTTCTTGTTGCAGCCCCGCGTGGTCGTGGAATATGCAGTGCAGGCCGCCAAGGCGCCCGAGATGTTGGTCCGGCTGACCGACGAGGGGATTCTGCACCAGCGCGACGACACCGAGGAGGAGAAGGCCGAGAACGAAGTGTTGCAGAAAGTGATTTTGCCCTGCATCCGCGGTTATGCCCGGATCGAGGGGAGCAATTTCGATGCGCGCGACTTTATTCTCAGCGCGGCGGGCAAAGACGGGCAGCCGCCGGTCAACGCCCGGGAGGCGTTGCAGCAGGCGCTGCTGAAGAAGGTGAAACCGCGCTGCGCGGAATTGGGCGTGGAGATTCGGGCCGTGACGTTGGCCGACATGAAACCGCCGGCCGACCTGGCCAAGCAGATCAATCTGCGCGAGTTGGCCCGCGTCGAACTGGAAAAGAACGTGGTCCGGCTGCGGCAATATAAGGCGGCCCAAGAGCTGATGGGCAAAGAATCGCTCAAGCAGCAGGCCGTCGAGAAGGTCGAAGCCGAAACGCGGTTGTTGCAGGCCAAGACGCGGTCCGATCAGTTGCGCGAAGTCGAACTGTCGCGGCTGAAGCAGGAGCTCGACAACGCCCAGTTGCAACTCGACGCGGCCAAGAACCGCGCCGACGCGATCCTCTCCAAGGGAAAGGCGGAAGCCGCGGTGATCCGCTTGACCAACGAGGCCGAGATCGCCGGCCTGCGCAAAGCGGTGCAAGGTTTTGCCAGCGTGCAGAACTTTGCCCAGTATCACATCGTTTCGCGATTGGCGCCGGCGCTGACCGAAATCTTCGCCTCCGATACGAGCGACTTTTCCAAGATCTTTTCGACCTACATGACGATGCCCGCCGGCAGTTCGGCGAAAGCGCCACGCCCGGCCGAACCGGCCACGCCGGCCGCGATTACGTCGGCCGACGCCGCGGACCGGAAATGAGCCGCGGCGCGCGTTTTCAATCTAACCATCGCAAGCAAACACTACGAAAGATTTTGATATGAGTGTTCCGATCGACGAACTGAGCGCCCGGTTTCGTGCCCGTGCCCACTATTGGAAACCGCGGTTGTTATCGACCGCCGTCGTGGCGCTGATGTTGCTGCTGGGATTGCTGGCAACGTGGCGTTCGTTCTTTGTCTATGTGCCGCCGGGCTCGCACCTGATCATCATCAGCAAGGATGGCAAGCCGCTGCCGCAGGGGCAGGTGTTGGCCGAACCGGGCGAAATGGGAATCCAGCGCATCGTGCATGGCGAGGGCTGGCACTTTATCCTGCCGATCGTCTATAGCACCGAGCTGGAAAAGAACATCGACGTGCCGGCCGGCAAGGTCGGCATCGTGACGGCCCGCGGCGGCAAACCGTTGCCCACGGGCCGGCTGTTGGCCGAGGAAGGGGAACAAGGGATTCAGCGCCGCGTGTTGCCGCCGGGAACGTACCGGATCAACGGATATGGGTTCGACGTCGACTTGGAACCGGCCACCGAGATCAAGCCGGGCTATGTCGGCGTGCTGCGCCGGTTGTTGGGAACCGACAGCAAGGGTCGGTTTGCCGAGTCGGACGAGGAGAAGGGAATTTTGCGGACCGTGCTGCAGCCCGGTTTGTACTACATCAATACCAAGGAATTCGAGGTTCTGCCGACCGAGATCGGCATCTTTCAAACCACGTTTCGAAGCGAATCCAACCCGAAGAACAGCACCGCCATCACCTTCACCTCGAAAGGTGGTTTTGCGATCAGCATGGACTGCACGGTTGAGTGGGAGGTGCGGCCGCAGGATATGCCTTCGTTGATCGCCGAATATGGGGGCCGGAAAGCGGTCGAACGGAACGTGATCGAAGTGCAAGCCCATGCGATTGGCCGCGACAAGGGAATCGATTACGGCGCGCAGGACTTTCTGGAAGGGACGCGGCGAGAAAAGTTTCAGGACGATTTCACGCAGGAGCTGACGCGGATTTGCCGCGAAAAGGACGTGACGGTCCACGCCGCCTTTATTCGCAACATCGCCATTCCCGAGGAATACCTGACGCCGATCCGCGATAAGCAAGTGGCCGCCGAGACCGAGGTCACCAACCAGGTGAAAGAGGCCACGGCCGAAAGCATCGCCGACGTCGAACGCCAAGAGCAGATGATCGCCCAGCGAGGGATCGAAGTCGAGGCCGAGACCAAGCGGTTGGTCGCGACCATCGATCGCGACGCCAGCAATCTCGCCACCGGCACCGAAGCCCAGATCGACAAGCTGAAGGCCGAGTACGATGCCAAAATTGCCGCGCTCGTCGGTCAGAAGACCGAAACACTCGGCGCCGCCGAGGCGACGGTCACGCAAATGATCGAGACCGCCCGCAGCAGCTTGTACCAGATGAAGATGGACGTCTTCGAAGGGGACGGCGACGCCTTCTTGCGCTATTCGTTGGCTGAGGGGCTGAATCCCAAGATCGTCGTCCGTCTGTACCAGAGCGGGCCAGGGACTTTCTGGACGAACATGGACGGCAAGAGTCTGAACATGCTCGTGCCGACTGGCGCTAGCCCAGCGGTAACTCCGGCGGCGCCGCCGGCGGCGGAGAAAGCAACCAAGACGTCGGGCAAGTAACGCGGGACGTGCCGGAATATTTCACCGCAGAGGACGCAGAGAAATACATTTTTAATGAAGAAGAATCTCTCCGCGGATGTTCACCTTGCTGATGATTTGCGATTCTTCTTTCTCTTACTCTGCGTACCTCTGCCACCCGCGCGAGCGCAGGTACCCGCTGCGGTGGAATCCTTCTGCTTCGTGATGAAATCCGTTCACGCGGTGGGGTTCGTTAAAGACCCTTTTAAGTTTTTGCTCGGATGAGTGACAAGTCGCAAATCGAATGGACCGACGCCACCTGGAATCCGATCCGAGGTTGCACCAAGATCAGTCCCGGCTGCACCCACTGCTATGCCGAAACGTTCGCCGAACGCTTTCGCGGCGTGCCGGGCCATCCCTACGAGCAGGGCTTTGATCTGCGCATCGTGCCCGGCAAGCTGGCCGATCCCCTGCGGTGGCCGGCGGCCAAAATGGTCTTCGTCAACTCGATGAGCGACCTGTTCCACAAGGACGTGACGGACGCGTATGTGCAGTCGGTGGTGCGCGTGATGCAAATGGCCAATTGGCATACCTACCAGGTGCTGACCAAACGCTCGGAGCGATTGGCCGCCCTGCTCGGCGAAGGACTGCGCGAAGCGGCCGAGGCCGAACATATCTGGTGGGGCGTGAGCGTCGAAGACCGCCAGCACGGCCTGCCCCGGATCGAACACCTGCGGTCGGCTCCGGCTCGGATGCGTTTTCTGTCGATCGAGCCGCTGTTGGAGGATCTGGGCGAAGTGGACCTGACCGGCATCGCCTGGGTGATCGTCGGCGGCGAGAGCGGGCCGGGCGCCCGACCGCTGGCGAAGGAGTGGGTCGTTTCGATTCGCGACCAGTGCCGCGCGGCCGGCATTCCGTTTTTCTTCAAGCAATGGGGAGGCGTTCGCAAGAGCAAGGCGGGCCGCTCGCTCGACGGTCAGACCTATGACGAGCGGCCGGCTCAATCGAAACATCCGATCGCCTCAGCCGTCCGGCGAAAAGCCTGGATCGGCGAACTGGAGCAGGCGACGGCCGAGGCTTGACGAAGAGGCTTGAGGCTACAGGCTACAGGCTACAGGAAGAGACAGGACCGAATCGCGGTGGGCGCATCGCTGAACTTCTCAGCTTGGCACGCTTAGCGGCAAAGAGATAATTGCTTGCGTGGGTTGAGCGGTGAGCCGACCATTGCCAAGCGAGGATTCGCGATGACTCGATGGAGTGCGCTTTTGTGCCTCATCCTGCTGCCGGTGCTGGACGGCAATCGAGCGTTGGCCGAACATCCGCCGGCTGGCAAGGTTCGCATTGTCGATCGGGCCGGCGAGGATTTTGCATCGATTCAATCCGCCATCGAAGCGGCGCCGGGCGGTGCAACAGTGCTGATCGGTGAGGGACGGTACGACGAGCGGCTGAAGATCGGCAAACCGATCAAGCTCGTGGGGGCTGGCCCGGACAAAATTATTATTGGGCCGACGACCGAGGCTCGCGATGCGCAGGACGAAATATTCCATGCGCGAATGAAAGCGATTCGACAGGAAGCGGAAGCGCGAGGCGAGCCTGCCGACGCGAGAGAATTGGTTGCCCTCCGGGCCGCGCGGTCCGTGTCGATCGTCAGGATCGAAAACGCGCAGGGAGTCGGACTGCGGTCGCTGCGGGTCACTTCGCCGGGGACTCCAAGGGCCGGCGCCGGATTGGAAAATGGCTTTCATGCCATCGAAATCAAGAACGCGGGCCTGACGATGACCGACTGCGCCGTGGTCGGCTGCTTGGGCCACGGGGTGTATGCCGAAGGTGAATCGAACCTGGCAATCGACGATTGCCTGATTGCCGCCTGTTGGAACACGGGCGTGAAGGCAGACACGATCACGGGTCGACTGAATATCCGCGACTCGGACATCAGGAATTGCTTGAATCACAATCTCTGGCTGGGCACCGTTTCGGATACGTTCAGTATCGAAGGCTGCCGCATTTCTGGCTCAGGGGGCGACGCCCTGATCTTTGGCGGCCAGCCCACCATCGTGCGCAATGCGATTTTCGAGAATGCTTTTACGGGCATCGAGGCGATTGGCAGCGCCACGATCAAGCAGAACCTGCTCTATAAGAACCGCCTGGGCGTGTGGTTGCGGTCCTCGGAGAATCAAAGTTGGGTGAGCGGCAATCTATTTATGGAGAATGAGCTCTGCGGCATCTCCACGTCGGGAATGAGCGAGCCGATGATTCGCGGCAACGTTTTTATGGGGGGCAAATCGGCGATCGATTTCAGTCCCCTCAAGAGCGAGAACGGGGTCTTGGAGCCGACCGGCAAGTTTTACATCCGGGAAAACCTGTTTTGGAACATTGACCAGCCGGTACTGCGGAACCATTTCGAAAAAAATAACCAAACTCGAGCCGAGATCATCGAGTTGCCCACGAATACCAGGAATTGGGTCGAGGATCCGCGAATCACCATCGATTCCGAGGGGCGGGTTGTGCTGGCGGAAACCTCGCCCGCCCGGCGGGTAGATTTTGCCGGCATCACGGCCGCCACGATGAAGAGCCGTTGGCCGCTGACTGACGAAGAGCGGGCGATGATTCCGGAGGGCCGATCGCGCGACGCCGTCAAATGGAAGCTGAAGCCGGCCGCGGCGAACCGCTAATCCGCGGCGGGCCAGGCGGCTCAATCGGCCGTCACGCCGAAATCGCCTGCGAGGCTGCGCCAGACCGAATGGATGTGGTTGGCCGGATTGCCGGCCGGATCGGCCTGAATGTTGACCAGCTCCAAAACGAACGACGGACCCTGAATCCGATAGTAATGGCCCGTGCCGGGCTTGGTCGCGCCGGCCCAGGCGAAAAAGATCCGATCGAAGCCCTTGGCGTCGACGTCGGCCAGTTGGGCGGCCGCCAATTGAGGCGCCAGGTGGCTGGCGTAGGTTTCCAACAGCGAGCGGAGCGTTTTCTTTTCCGGCTCGGTCATCTCGGCGACCGGCAATCCCTCGGGGGCCGTCTGTGGCGGCTGGGGCGCGCCCGCGGCGCGATACTCGGCCGGGGCCTTGGCGGCGATCGTCGCTCGGCCGCGCTGCTCATCGGTCAGCTCGCCGACCAGGTCGAAGGCCAACTGCTCTTCGTCGGCCAGCGTGCGAGTCCCCTGCTCTGGCCCGCCGGGCACAAAGATGTGCAAGGTGGCCGGATTGGCACCCCAGAAGCTGGGCGTTTCGCTAATCACTTCGCCGTCGCGGACGACGAAGTTGAGCGAGAGGTGGTGCCCTTCGAAGCTCCAGCCCCAGGTGCCGGCGGTTTCGGGCTTGCCGAAAATGGTCAGGAAGTAGCGTTCGGGATCGCGGAGCTGTCCGTTCGGCAGGTTCTTTTCGCCCTCGCGGAGATTGTTTTCCAGCGACATGATTTTGACCGCTTTGTCATAGCCGGCCGGGCTGAGAGCGGCGCCGAGCAGGTTGTGGCAGAGCGTGCGCTGCTGGGCGTTCATGTCGCGAACTTGCAGCCCTTTGCGCTGGGGCTTGGGAATATTGTGCCAATCGAGCCGGGCCGGGTCGTCGAACTTCATGCTGGCCTTCTTGAGTTGCTCGGCGTCGAGCGAGGCCAGAAAAGCCTGGGCCGCTTCGGTCATCGCCGCGCCGACGCCGGCAGTCGGCGCTTCTTTGGCACTGGCGGTGACCAAAGCAAGCGAGCAAGCCGTGGCGAGCAAAGCAGCCAGCAGTGCGAGGCGTTTCATCGGCGGGGGTGTCCTGGCAAGTGGGCGGCGGGTGTGGGTGGGTCGAAGCGAGCGGAAGCAAGTGCGGCAAGCCGAAGAGGCGCCTGCCGAGCGTTATATTGTCATGGCGCCCGACCAAAAGCAAGCTGCCGGGATGGGGGGGGCGGGATCACTGGAATTGACCATAACCAGGTTTTGCACGACACTCAGAGGGTTGGTGCAGGCCCGTCTGTACGATGGTTGGCAGCATTCCGAACGAACGTGCTCGGTCGGATTTTTATCGCACGTTTGGCCTGAAATTGGTTGATGAGCAATCTGCGCCGGAGGCAAAGCCCGTGATCAAAAGCATTCGGATCGAGAACTTTAAGAGCCTGCGGTACGTCGATGTCGAACTGACACCACTGACGGTGCTAATTGGCCGCAGCGGAACGGGAAAGAGCAACTTTGTCGATGCGCTCGCCTTCTTCCGTGATTGCTTGGTCTCAGGCGAAACGATCGCGAACCGCTGGGGGAGCGCACAGCGGTTTTTCTGCGCGACTGCGCCCCGCGAAAACGCCAAGCTGCCAAGGATAATATTCACGGTTCGGTTCGATGCGCCAGGGCACGATTCCGAGTTTCGGTACATGTTGCAACTTGTCGTTAACGGCGACCGGGTCTTTGTCTTTTCCGAGGACCTTTGGTACGGCGGCGTTGAAGTCTTTGCGCGATCGGAAAACAAATGGGTAAAAGAACCCGCTGTCATACCGCTTCCGGCCCCAAACCAGTTGGCGTTGCAGACCGCTAATGGAATCCCAGAAGTTTCGACGGCATATTTCGTCCTTACCGAAGGCCTCGGATGCTACGGCTTTCAAGGGACGGTGTTGCAGCCGGCACCACACAACAACCGTAATCAGGGAAACTCAGGCCTCGCGGACGACGCGAGCAATTACCTACAAGTTTTTTTGGACATAAGCCGGAACTTGCAGGACGTGGAATCTCTAAAGCAGATTTTTGCGGCGATGCGGCAACTGAGCCCTGCTTTGAAGACGATCCAGGTTGTAATGCCACAACGTGACAAAGTCACTGTTTCGATGTCAGCTGGCGACAAGATATTGACACTAGAACTGTCCCAACAGTCCGAGGGCTTCCGCCGCTATCTTGCACACTTGATTGCGATCTACCAATTTCCACCGAAACAGCTCCTGATCTTTGATGAGCCTGAAAAGGGACTTTATCCCGGTGCATTGTCGGCCTTGGCCGAACAGTTTAGGTCGTGCCCCAGCGCCGGCCGTGGCCAGGTTATCTTGACTACACATAACCCTGCACTTCTCGATCATTTCCAGCCCGAGGAGATCCGCGTGGTGGACCTTGACCGACTTGAGACGCGAATCGGCCCAGTATCGACGCCCCAGGTAGAAGCGGTCCGCGAGCAACTAATGACCACTGGCGAATTGCTGACTGTCGATCCGGCCCGATTCGAATCCCCTAGCGGGGAACCGACATGAAGCGGTTGATTCCGTTCGTCGAAGGTTACGGCGATGTGCGCGCGGTACCCATACTGCTGCGACGGTTGTTTACCCATCATGCCCTCTGGGAGACGATTGGGCTCGATCCTGCCGCGTTCAAAGTTGGAGGGCTGCCCGGGCTCTGCGCAAATGGCAGCGCGAACTGGAAACGCTTGCTCAGCGCCGCGTTGAAGAGACCGCAAACCGGGGGAGTGATTCTAATCCTTGACGGTGACGTCAGGCCGGCGACTGGTGGCCAGTTTTGCCCCGCAAATGCAGCTCGCGCGCTCGTGGACGAAGCGAGGGCCGTCGGAGCCGGTGAACGATTCTCGCTTGCGGTCGTTTTCGCGTGCCGAGAATACGAATCATGGCTACTTGCCGGTGTCGAGTCTCTTGCGGGAAGGCGGATGTCTGACAACCGAGTAGGTGTCCGGTCCGGAACTGTGAACTTCGACAAGGATTTAGAGGTTGCGCCCCGTGACGCAAAGGGCGAATTGGCGAAACTAATGCAATTCGGATACAAGGAAACTCTCGATCAAGCGGAGCTTACGGAGCTTGTCGATTTGGACATTGTCCGTAAACGGGCGTTGCGGTCGTTCGCGCGGCTAGAGTCGGCGCTGCAGCAGCTGGCCAGCGCATTCAGAACGGGCAAGCACGTCGCCACGCCATCCCAGCAACTCAAGTGACGTTGCGTCACCCGCCAAGACAGGAATCCCGGCGCGCAATGCGCATCGTGAAGTTGCGGAGCATTTCTAAACAAGCGGGTTGGACGGACGAGCCATGAATTTCGCCGTGGTGATGCACAAAGACGATGACTCCGATTACGGCGTGACCGTTCCCGATCTGCCGGGCTGCTTTTCGGCCGGGCGCACGGTCGACGAAGCGCTGCAGATGGCCAAAGAGGCGGTCGAATTGCATCTGGAAGGATTGATCGAGTCGGGACAAGCGATTCCCCAGCCTGAGAGCATCGAGGCCCATCGAGCGAATCGCACGTATCGCGGCGGCATTTGGGCCATGGTGTCGATCGACGAAAGCACGCTGCGGGTCAAGGCCGTGCGGCTGAACATCACGATGCCCGAGCGGGTGGTCGATGCCGTCGATCGTTTTGCGGCGGAGCACGGCGAAACGCGTTCTGGCCTGCTGGTCCGTGCGGTGTCGGCCTACATCGGCCGCGAAGAGAGCGAGGCGCTCAAGCCCGCCCGCCGCGGCCGACCCGCCAAGAAGCGGCGCGGCAAGTGATCATCCACCGGTGCGCGCCCCCCGCGGCGTTTCAGCGGGAATGGTAGGGGCTAGTGGTTGATCTCCAAATCGGGCAAGGCCTTTTTGAGGTCGGCGATGCCGGCTTTGGTGACCAGGGTGTCGCGTAGATCGAGCGCCCTGAGTGATTTCATTTTTTCGAGTGGCACGAGATCGGCGTCGGTGATTTCGGTCCCGGCGAGATTGAGAACGTTAAGTTTAGGCAGTTCGACAAGGCTTGCCAGGCCGTCTTCGGCCACTCGTGTCGCCCCAAGATCCACAAGATAAAGTTCGGTCATCTCGCGCAGATGCTCAAGCCCGGCGCCGGTTATCTCAGTGCCAGAAAGGTAGAGGTATTTAAGTTTTGTGAGATGGCGCAACGGTTCGAGCCCGGCATCGGACAAGGGCGTGAAGTCCAGATGAAGCTGTTGGAGGCTGGCGAGTCGCGAGATGCTTTCCATCCCGGCGTCGGAAACGTGGGTATGGCACAGAATTAAGAACTGGAGTTCAGAGAGGGTTTGCAAACTCACGAGTCCGACATCCGTGACGGGAGTTCTCTCCAGATCGAGTTGAACGAGCGTCGGAATGGCCTGAAGATGCTTTAAACCGGCGTCGTCGACCAAGGTTCTCGCCAAACGCAAGCTCGTCAGTCGCGGCAACGCTGAAAGCTGAGGGAGTGCGGCGTCGGTCACCAGAGTATCGTTGAGGATCAGGCAACTCAGCTTTTTCATTCCCAGGAGATGCGTAATCCCCGCGTCGGTGATCCGCGTGTTATAGAGGCACAGGCACTCCAGCCCGGTGAGCGATTGCAGTTTCGGCAACCCAGCGTCGGTGACGAGCGTGTCGCTAAGAAAAAGCACCCTCAATTGGGGAAGGCTGCGGAGATAGTCGAGTCCCGCGTCGCTGACGCTTGTGCTGGTCAGATCGAGATACCACAGCCGGTCGAGACCTTGAACCCAGGGCAAATCTGCGTCGGCGATTTCAGCCCGGCTGGCGTCGATGTAGCCAATCGGGTAGGGCTCGTCTGCACCCAGAAGAGAGAACAATCTTGCAACTAGCACGTCGATTTCGGTTCGTCCCTCGGCTCCTGAAATCTTGCAGCCTCGCCCTTCCAGTTCCGCTCGCGCGATTTGCGTTTGCCTGATTCCGTAAAGCTCCAAACCGAGCCAGGTCACTGGCAACGCAATGACGGAAAAGACCGCCAGCCAGACCAGCCGGCGCAGCAAGCGAGAATCGTAGCGTGGATTGGCGTCGTTCATGGGATTATTGTAGCCGGACGCGAGCGGGTGCCTGCAAGGCGAGGACGTTTCACCGCGGCGCGTACCTGCGTTCCCACGCGGGTGGCAGAGGTTCGCAGAGAAGAAGCAGAACGCGTGACTACGACAACCGGCACGCGGCGCGAGTTCAGCTTTCATTTCTTTGTCGTCTTCTCTGCGCCTCCGCGCTGAAACGAATAATCGACGCGTGCCGCAGTTCGTCGTCCTGCGTCCCTCGCTTGCGCGTCGGGTTAGCGATGTCTTCTCTGCGTTCTCTGCGCCTCCGCGGTGAAACTAATAATCAACGCGTGTCGCGGCTCGTCGTCCTGTCTCCCTCGCTAGCGCGTCGGGTTAGTGATGCTTCTCCGCATTCTCTGTGGTGAAATATTAATGAGCAGTCGTCGGCGGCGAGCGGTGATTTCCCATTAGCACGACGACACTGCGGGCCTGCACGTGATAATAGGCCGACGAAATGACCGGCTCGGTGCCGGGCTCCAAAATGTCGCGCGGACTCGGCTGGGCCGTGTCGATCGCCAAACGCCAACTGCCGACCACTCCTTCGTGGATGCCGAACTCGGCGCCGGTCGCGGCGGCGTTGATCATCACATACAGATCGACGTCGTCGTAGGCGGCTCCGTGCAGACAAAAAGCCAAGGCGTGCGAGGCTTGTGACATGTCGACCGGGATTTCGGCGCCATACCAACTGACGTCTTCGCGCCAAAAGTGCGGCCGGGCAATCGAATGGTGCAGCTTGCGAAAACGGATCATCTCGCGGCAAAAACGGAAAACGTCGCGATGGGTGTCCAGCCGCCGCCAATCGAGCCAGGTCGTTTCGTTGTCCTGGTTGTAAGGATTGTTGTTGCCTCCCTGCGTTTGCATGAACTCGTCTCCCATGCGAAACATGGGCGTGCCATCCGATAGCATCAAGAGCGCAAAGAAATTCTTTACCTGCCGCTTGCGCAGGGCAATGACTTCGGCCTGTGCGCCTTGCTCCCCTTCGTAGCCGCAGTTCCAACTGTGGTCGCTCGCGCCATCGGTGTTGTTGTGGCCGTTGGCCAGATTGTGCTTTTCGGAAAACGAGACCATGTCGCAAAGCGTGAAACCATCGTGCGACGTGATGTAGTTGATGCTTTGATAGGGTCGATACGCCCGCGCGGTGTCGTCGGGAAATAGGTCGGCGCTGCCATACAGCCGGGTCATCAGGTCAGCCACCATGCCGCCATCGCCGCGGACGAACTGCTGCAGCGTGTCGCGATAGTGGGCGTTCCACTGCATCCAGCTCAGGCCCGGGAACTTGCTTCCCAACTGATAAAGCCCGCCGGCATCCCAAGGCTCGGCAATCAGATGAATGCCGTCGAAATCGGCATCGCCGGCAATCTGATCGAAGATTGGCGGAACGGTCAGATCGAGCGAGCCATCGGCGCCGCGGGCGAAGATCGAGGCCAGGTCGAAGCGAAAGCCGTCGATCTTCATCTCCTTGACCCAATAGCGGAGGCTGTCGACGATCAGCCGCCGGACCGCGCGGTTGGCGGTTTGCAGGGTGTTGCCCGTGCCGCTGTAATTGGCATAGGGATGGAGCGGGTCGCCCGACAGGATGTAATAGGAACAGTTGTCGATCCCTTTGAAGCTGTAGCAAGGGCCGTTTTCGTCTCCTTCGCAGGTATGGTTGTAGACGACGTCGAGAATGACTTCGATTCCGGCGCGATGCAGTGCCTCGACCATTTGGCGGAATTCCTCGTGAGGGCTGCAAGTTGCGGGCGTACACGAGTAGCCCTGGTTGGGCGAGAAGAAATTCAGCGGCATGTATCCCCAGTAGTTTTCTTCCTGGGGATCGAGCTGAAAGATCGGCATCAATTCGACGGCCGTGATGCCGAGCTCGACGAGGAAGGGAATCTTTTCGATCAGGCCGGCAAAGGTGCCACGGTTTTTTTCGGCGACCGCCGACGAGGGATCGCGCGTGAAGCCGCGCATGTGCAGTTCGTAGATGATGTGGCCCGACTGACGGCGCGGGATCGTGACTTCGACGTCCCCTTCGAGCACGCAGGCTTCGAGCATGCCGAGCGGTGCCCGGCCGACGTTCGAGCCGGGCTGGCGAGCCGCCTCGCGGTCGAAAGTGTCGGGAAAATGGACCGCCTTGGCGTAGGGATCCAGCAGCAATTTGGCCGGGTCGAAGTGGTGCCAGAGCGTGCCACTCTGGGGCGCGGGCCCGGCGACTTGATAGGCGTAGTATTTGGCCGATCGGGCCAGCGACAACAGGACCCGGCAATGCCAGATCGGGCCCGACTTGTTCTTCAAGCGGTCGAAGGGATGGCGATAGCAGGGAGTAATCAAATCGACGCCGTCGAACAGCAGCAGCGTCACCGCTTCGGCATGCTGTGAGAAGAGGGCGAAGTTGAGCGCGTTTTCCCCTTCGACCAGCGAGGCCCCCAGCGGAAAGGGCGTTCCTTCGATCTGCTCCCAATAATCGTGATCCGCCGGGGTGGGCTGCTGTGTCATGGTCGCAAACGCTCCGAGTCTTGCCTGGGTGATGTTGTTGGTATTTTATACGATTTGCGTGTGCCGTGGCGCGACGGACGGATTAGTAAAAACGGCACTTTTGGCGGCATTCTTCGAATGGTTGGGGCTTGCCAGGTGTGCCCGGCAGACTCTCCGCGGTCTGACGCCTTGATATGATATGGGCATGAGCGAAGGCCACGATAATTTGTGCAGCGAGCGGCAGGAACGGACCTGGTACGGCTTTGTTTGGGCCGTGATGGGTTTTGGAGCCGGCACCGGCATGATGGCGCCCCTCATCCTTGCCATTGAACTCAGGGATCGGGTGATTGGCGGGATGATTTACGGGGGCATTCCATTGGCGCTCGTTGGGTTAGCCTACGGCCTCCGCCGTTCGGGCCGCTTATCCAATCACCCTCATGCTGGCCAGCCGACGTGTTCGGAGGAGATTTGCGATGTGGAAAATGCCTCGGGCACTCGGGGCGGAGTGACGATGATCGAAATGCTGGTCGTTCTGGCGATCGTCGTGGTGCTGCTCGGCCTGCTGCTGCCGGCCGTCTATTATTCGCGCGAAGCCAGCCGACGCATGGGATGCCAGGGAAATCTGTACCAACTCAGCATGGCGATGAGCCACCTGCTCAATGCCAAGGGAAGGTTGCCCAATCCGCCGGTGGTTGGCACCATGAACGGCTGGGCCATCGAGATTCTGCCATTCCTCGAAGAGACCGCCTTGTCGGATGGATTGTCGGGGCTGCCGCAACTCGATTCTCCGGCGGCATTGGCCCTGGCGGCGATGCGCCCGGCGATCATGCGCTGTCCGTCGGGTTACGATGGCGATAGCGACATTCCGACGGTTCCGGCCAGCCATTACACGGCCCGGCTCGATCGAGATGTCAAAGCGGATCGGTGTGGTTGGACGATTTCGGATCTGCCGACCGATTCGCGGATTGCTTGGGTTGTCAGCCCTGAAGGAGGCTTCGGGAGCGATGTCTCGACTTGGTCCATGCCGCATACCGGCGGTTATAATCAGGCGGGCGGAGGACGCCGTGCGCACCAGGGCGTTTGGTACGTGGAGGGCAGGTAACCAACGATCGTGGCGCCGGGGGCCAAGGTCAGGCCGTGGCCTGACGATTGCTCGACGGAATCGCGTTTGCACGACATCCTGACGCCCAAGCAGGAACCGCCCAGAGGAGTGTCAGGCCACGGCCTGACCTACCAAAACTGGCGCGTCGGGTCGCGTTTCCTACCTCAAGCCTCAAGCCTGTAGCCTCGGTTCGGCGGAGCTCACCGGAGCCAAGCCTCGCTCACGGCAACTCGGCGATTTCGATCTCTTTGAACTCGACCTTCATCGCCGGGCCGGTGTGCAACTGCAGCGCGATGATTCCTTCGGTCGCGGCTTCAGGACTCTTTTCGGTATAGTCGACAACAGTAAAACCGTTGATCGCCATCGTGATGTGCGGGCCGTCGGCCGTGATCACGTATTGGTTCCAATCGTCCTTGCTGAGGTGCGGAGCGATTTTCTCCTCGGCCATTCTTTGAAGAACGCCGCGCCCTTCTTCGTCCCACAGCATGCCGGTGATGCCGGTGTCGGCAATGTCGGCCTGATAACCGACGACGACATAATCCTTTTGCAACTGACTGCGAAATTGAACGCCCGAGTTATGGTTGGTGAGCTTGAACTTCACCTTGAGGACGAAATTCTTGTAGTGCTTCTTGGTCGCCAAAAACGAATTCGTGGCGATTTTCTTGTTCGCGGTCGAGCCGACAATCTCGCCCCCCTCGACGTGCCACACGTCGGTGTCCCCTTCCCAGCCGTCGAGATTCTTGCCGTTGAATAGCGGCACGAACTTTAGTGTCGGTGCCGGCGCGGCCACGGCCACTAGCGAAACAAGACAAACGGCCACGGTCGCAAGCAAAACGAACCATCGCATGGCGGGAAGCTCCTCGAGCGTTGGGGCAAAGGTGGGCAGAATCAGCGCGGCTATTATAGTTGGTTTGCGCTGGGGAGGTGGATGGGGAGCAAAGGAATTGGCCAGGTAGAAGAATGCAAATGCCTTCGGACTTCGGCGAGCTCCCTTCGGTCTGAGCCTCAGGGTCGAAGACAGTCGAGTCGCGACGGCCAAAGTGGCCGCGCCTAGTTCCTGCTGCCGCAGGTTGGCGAGGAATCGTCCTTGCGGGACCCGATCGATAGGCACAACGGCGTGGGCAGGCGGTTTCAGTTTCAAACGGACCGGCTAAAATGGAACCATGGACTTCATCGAATTTGTGGCCGAGATCGTCGCAATTTTCCGCGCGATCGGAATTCGGCTCGGATGGATCGACGACTCGCCGGAGCCGAGCCCACCGGATCCGACAGCGGAGCACTGCCCCGACAATCGGGCCGTGCCGATGTTGATCGTGGACGATCAAAAGCCGCCGCTGCCGCCACCGGGGCAATTTCCGGGAGTGGATTGAACCACTCGGGAACCTTGGCTCTAGCTCTTGCCGGCCTGTTCGCTCGGTTATGATGAGGAGATGGAACAACGAGAAAGCAACCGGCCACTCGCTTGCCCGCTGTGCGGCGGGACAGAGTTTGTGGATGGCTTCGTGCGCAGCACGTTTTTAGGGCCTTGGTTTTTTCCCAAGGGGACGACGTTTCTGTGGCGCGTGCTGCGGGCGGAAGTCTGGTCGAAGAAATGCAGAGCGTGCGGGTGCATTCTTCAGTTCGGAGTTCCCGAGCCACTGCCAGATTCCGAGAAATCGTGATTTCAGAATGACGCGCTGCGAAGATTTGCACGATTAGTCCATAGGGCAAGGTCCAATGAGCGAGCAGCCGATTTCGGTTTTTGACAATGTTCGGGTCCGCACAACGCCACTAACGGAGCAGGCCGGGCTAGCGGGCAGAACCGGTCAGGTCTACGGAGTAACGAGCCCATCCGTGACTGGAATTGAAGTGATTGGCGACCAGACGAATGACGTAGCGTACAACGTGGCATTCCCGGACCGTGGCGACTATTGGTTCGCACGCGAGCTTATTGAATTTGTCGACCACGCGGCTGGAACCGAAATCGGAATCGCCGGCAAGAAATGGGCCATTAACGGGTCCGGCGAATGGATCGAACAGCCCGCCGGGGCATCCCCGGTCAAAAAGCCGTGGTGGATGTTTTGGTGACCGCCGGGTCCGAATACCCCGGAAGGCCCGTTTTAAATTGACCCGTTACCGCGTTTGCCGCTCTTTTGACACCGATCCGTTGCATAACCTAAAATGGCAGCAAGCCGCTGTGCTTAGCGTGTGCCCGGAAATCACACGCCGTCGGCTCCGCGCAGTCCCGCCGTCACCCACCAACTTAGCCGGAGATTTCACCTTCTCATGCCGATGAAAACCCTCTTTGCGCTGGTGTTGGTTCTTGGTGGCACGGCTTGGGCTGCCGGCGGTGCGTTGGCTGCCGATGGAGCACCGGCCGACGAGTGGCCACAGTTTCGCGGGCCCGACGGACAAGGTCATGCCGACGCCCACGATCTGCCGACCCAGTGGAGCGAAACGCAAAACATTACCTGGAAGACTCCGATTCCCGGCATGGGCCATTCCTCGCCGCTGGTCGGACGCGGGCTGATCTGGATGACGACGGCGCTGGAAGATGGCCGCTCGCTGTGCGTGGTGGCCGTCGATGCCGCCACCGGCCGGATCGTCCATCAGCGCGAAGTGATTCACACCGATTCGCCGCCGCCGATCAATCAGAAAAACAGCCACGCCTCGCCGACCGGCGTTTTGGAAGGCGATCGGTTCTATGTCAATTTCGGCACGTCGGGAACGGCACTCGTTTCGACCGTCGACGGCACGCCGATCTGGACCAACACCGATCTGCATCTGAATCACACTGAAGGCCCTGGCAGCTCGCCGATCATCTGGCGGAATCTGCTGATCGTCCATTGCGACGGCTGCGACGTGCAGTACATCGTGGCTTTGGACAAAGAGACCGGCAAGGTCGTGTGGCGGGTCGATCGCACCGGCGACAAGGCGAGCGACGGCAACGAAAACAAAGCCTTCGCCACGCCGCTGGTCATCGAGGCCGACGGCAAGCCGCTGCTGATCAGCCCGGCC
>Ga0182024_10008438_pt1 | contig 21723 bp, 13 predicted proteins | sample P32metaG_FD_120480 | JGI IMG/M metagenome (GOLD analysis project Ga0182024, IMG submission 120480) | Permafrost microbial communities from Stordalen Mire, Sweden - P3-2 metaG (Illumina Assembly) | ecosystem: Environmental > Terrestrial > Soil > Wetlands > Permafrost | place: Sweden: Stordalen...
GACCATCTTTGCGCGCGACCAGCACATTCTCGAAGAGTGGTGGCGGCGCGAAATCGAGGAATGCGAACTGCGGCAGCGCATCCGCTTCGATCTTGATTGGGGCTATGACTGGACTCCGTTTTATGAGTTGCTGCGGACTGCCCGCGACCACGGCGAAGCGATCTACGGGTTGGACTGCATGCCTCGCGAGAATTTGCGGAAGATTGGGGCACGTGATCGTCACGCCGCCGCCAAGATCGCGGAGATACGCCAGCGCCATCCCGATGCCGCGATTTTCGTTTTGTTCGGCGAGTCGCACCTTGCTCCCGGACACCTGCCACGCGCACTGCAAAAAGAAATGCCCGGCGCAAAAATTCTTACCGTGCTGCAAAATGTGGATGACCTTTATTGGCGCGCCGCCGGCGAGCAAGCCGATAAAGTGGACGCGGTGCGGGTGAATGACGACGTACTCTGCGTGTTCAACGCCACGCCGCTGGAAAAATACGAAAGCTATCGCCTGTTTCTCGACCAATGGAGCCGCTGCGATAGCGGTCCGGACTTCGCGCCTACGATTTATAACTTGATTGACAGCCTTGCCGTGTTTCTCGAAATCAATCGTTATTCGCCGCACAATGGCACGCAGCCGAAATTTCTGGTCGACATGCTGCCGGAAGTTTACGACAGCTCGTCGGAGGCAGTGTTGCGGCGTTTGCTCTCGCGTAAGACGGTGAGCGAAGAGGAACTGCGAGGAATTCTGAAGAGCGTGGAGGAACGCGGCAGCGCATACCTGCCGCAGGTGAATGCTTTCTGCATCCGCGAGTTCCAGATGGTGCATGCCGCGGAAGATGCGGCGCGCTTTTTGCATCAGGCTTGCCAGGGTTTGCCGCGACGGGCGACCGGGAGTGGCGCGGACGGCGCGGAGTTACAGGCAGAAAACGGAGCTTCGCCAGCCAGCGATGCATTCTACACTCGCATTGTCGAGCATGCGGTGGCTTACTTCGGATCGCGAGTGCTCTATCCTTCCCGGCCAAAGCCAGAGGGCGACGACTCGTTGCTATTATCGCGAGCGGCAGTAGAAAAGGCAGCGCAGTCGGCCGCTCGTGCGGACGAAGAGAAGCTGGAAGCCCTTACACAGGATTGGGGATACCGGCTGGGAAACCGTCTCTACACGGCCTATCTAGAGGGCAAAGTAAAGCCTCGCGGCCTGCGACGCTTGTTTCTTGTTCATCTTGATAAGCCAGGTGCCGCTCGTAAGGTGTGTGCTGCTGTGATTGCCAGACTGCGGGCAACGGTCTCGTAGTAGCGCCGCACGGTTCTCGCCAGTGCTAATCTAGAACTCGCGTCGCTATACGACGAATCCCGACTGTGAACGCCGAATCCATCCGCAAACTTTTTGAGCAGGTGCGCCGTGGCGAACTCGCCCCCGATGACGCCGTGGAACGCCTGCGCCATCTGCCCTTTGAAGACCTGGGATTCGCCAAGGTCGACCACCACCGCAGCCTGCGCGCGGGTATGCCGGAAGTTATTTTTGGCGAGCGCAAGACGCCTTCACAGACCGCCGAGATTTTTGCCCGCCTGGCCAGGCAAGGCGGGAACGTCCTTGCGACGCGCGCCGATGTCAAGCAATTTGCCGCGGTGAAGAAGAAAGTTCGTGCGGCGCAGTACCGCGAACTGGCGCGAGCCATTGTTCTGAAGCGCGATCCGCAGACTTACGGCAAAGGCATCGTGGCTGTGGTTTCGGCCGGCACCAGCGACATTTCTGTCGCTGAAGAAGCAGTCGTCACCGCCGAGATAATGGGCAACGAAGTGCAGCATTTCTATGATGTAGGCGTCGCTGGAATCCACCGCCTTTTGGCTAATCGCGAAGCCCTCACCAAAGCTCGCGTCGTAATCGTGTGTGCCGGGATGGAGGGCGCGCTGCCCAGCGTAGTCGGCGGCCTGGTTGGCGTTCCGGTGATTGCAGTGCCCACGAGCGTGGGCTACGGAGCGTCGTTCAAGGGGCTTACGGCGCTGCTGGGAATGCTAAATTCATGCGCTTCGAATGTGAGCGTGGTGAATATCGACAACGGATTCGGCGCGGGATACGTGGCGTCGCTGATCAATCGCCTCTAGGGCAGCACAAAATCATGATTGGCTATTTACTTCTGAGCGATTTTCTTTTCGGCTTCCGCATGCGCTTCCTGCCTAGGTAGGGTATTCAGTCGGATCACGGCGGCCGCTGCCGTAAACCGCACATGCACGTTCGTATCGAACATGCAAAGTTCAATCTTTTCCTCGACTGAGGGATCGCCGCGTTGCGCCAGCGCTTCCACCGCCGCCGAACGCACAATCCAATCTTTGTCGTTCATCGCGGCTCGCAACAGGGCTCTGCCAGTCGCCGGGTCGGGATCGTGAGCCAGAATGGTCGCGGCAATCGCCCGCGCCGGATGAGGATTCTTTTTGTGCGTATAGCGCCAGGCATCCCATCCGATGCCGGCAAACGGAAGGTATCCTATTCCTTGCTCGAAGCCGATCATCGCCAGTTCGTGGGGATTGTGCAGCGTCTCCAGTTGCTCGGCGATCATTCCGTCGCCTTTTCTTTCGCCAGTCAGGATGTCCAGATAAATGGCATTGGCCGAAGCATTATCCTTCAAATCGTGCAGGGAATGAGCTGCCGCCATTACCACCGCCATGCGAGGGTCATGCAAGAGTTTCTGCAGCTTTGGGATGGATTCGACCGCTTGCATCTGACCCAGAGAGGTGGCTGCCGCGGCGCGAACCGCCGGGCGTGGATCGCCAAGGGCGGATTCTACCAGGGCTCTTGCATGTGGATTGTGGCACAACAAACCTAAGGCCTGAACTCCGATCGCGCGCTGGGTGGCGTTCTTGGATCTGACCGCCGATTCAAACATCGACCAGGCTTTTTGCTGGGCGGTAACAGCATAGGAAGGGAGGCCTAATACCGCGCACGCCAGAACGACAACCCCTACGCGCGCAATATGACGGGACATGGCGGTCCTTTAATCCTCAATTCTGACTTGTGCTCACAAAAGTGCGCAGGCGGCCGGAATTGAGATGCCAATGGACGGGAAAAAGTGAACGTGCCTGCCGAACAAAATAGTAGGGTTGCAGGCAGGAATTGGGCCAACACGGCTATCCGGCAACGCTGGGGTTAGGGGCGTTTTTTGGACCGACGCGGCTTGGAATATCCCGTCTTTTTTGTTCGATTCTTCACCGGGTGCCCGTGATCAGAAAATACTCGGCTGAAAATCTTATCTATGTTCTTGAGCTGACGCTGCAAGTCGAAGGCATGCTCGATTTGTTTCCGGGGGACTGTTTTCGTGATTTCCTTGTCGCCGAGTACCAGTTGATGGAAATCGAGGCCCTCTTTCCACGCCCGCATGGCGTGCGCCTGCACGATTCGGTAGGCGTCTTCCCGTGAGACTCCGTGCTCAACCAGATCAAGCAGCAACTGCCCGCTGAAAATCAATCCGCGTGTGCTTTCGAGATTTGCCCGCATGCGCTCGGGATACACGTACATGGTCTCGATCAGATTGCTGGTCTTGTTCAATAAATAATCGATCAGCGTGGTTGAATCGGGCAGGATAACCCGTTCGGCTGACGAGTGTGAGATATCGCGTTCGTGCCACAGCGCGACATTTTCAAATCCTGCCTGTGCATTTCCGCGGACTACCCGCGCCAGCCCACTGATCTGCTCGCAGGTCACCGGATTCCGCTTGTGCGGCATGGCCGAAGATCCCTTCTGCTTCTCGCTAAAAAACTCCTCGGCCTCGCGAACTTCAGTTCGCTGCAGGTGGCGAATTTCAGTGGCAATCTTATCGAGCGTGGATGCGATTACGGCGAGAGTCGCCAGATAATGCGCATGGCGATCACGCTGAATCACCTGGGAAGAGACCGCCGCAGCATTCAGGCCAAGACGGGCACAAATCTTTTCTTCGATCTCTGGCGTGAGATGGGCGAAGATGCCAACCGCTCCGGAAAATTTTCCGACTCGCATATCTTCTGCTGCCGCCGTGAAGCGCGCGATATTACGCTGCGTCTCCGAATACCAGTTCGCCAGCTTGAAGCCAAATGTAATGGGTTCAGCGTGAATGCCGTGGGTGCGCCCGACCATGGGCGTGTCCTTGAACTCCCATGCGCGACGTTCCAGAACCTCGGCAAGGCGCTCCAGATCCTGCGCAATCAGCGTGGAGGCTTGCTTGATGAGCAGCGCCTGCGCCGTATCGACCACGTCATTCGACGTAAGGCCGTAGTGAAACCAGCGTGCATCCGGACCCACAATCTCGGCGACCGCCGTAGTGAAAGCGATCACATCATGGCGAACTTCGGCTTCGATTTCGTGGATGCGCTCCACGCGAAAATCGGCGCGCTGGCGGATAGCGCGAGCCGCTTCCTTCGGCACCATGCCGGCCTCGGCCAGAGTTTCGGTGGCTGCGACTTCGACGGCCAGCCAGGTGCGAAAGCGGTTTTCATCGCTCCAGATCAGTCCCATTTCAGGGCGGGTATAACGCGGAATCAAGGCGGATGCGCCTCCTATAAATTCAGGTTAGCGGACAGAGGATTCTAAATGGGCGGAAGAAAAGAGGCCAGCGCCTAGAACGGACTTTAAAACCTTTGTGGAAGGAAGAGTTGCCTTAGGCCGGCGTCGCCTGTTCGAGGATATGTGGGTCGCCGGTAGCTTCAATGGGAAAGATCGCAGCAACGCACGTACCTTTTGCACCGGAATGAATTTCGAAGCGACCTCCTAGTTGCCGCACTCGCTCCCGCATGCCCTGAATCCCGACGCCTTCTCGCACAACCTTACCAGGCTTCCCATTATTGGATTCGCCAATGCCCTTCCCATGGTCCTGCACTTCCACCGAGACTTGATCCAGCGAGCGCTGAACTCGGATGGCCGCCTGTTTACTGTTCGCATGCCGGTGGATGTTGGTAAGGCTCTCCTGAATGATTCGGAAAACCGTGATTTCCATATCGCGGCCAAGGCGGCCTAAATCTGGTGCAAGTTCGAAGTCCACCTCGATGCCGCTGCGCTCGGCAAATCCTTCTACATACCAGCGAAGCGCCGAACTCAGTCCAGCTTCATCCAACAGAGGCGGATGCAGGAGATAGGAAACTGTACGAAGTTCTTTCGACAGCTGGTCCAGCAGTTCCAGACTCTGCTCGATAGAAGCAGCGAATTCGGAGTTGATCTTGCGGGATTCCACTTCCATTGGAATCAGATTCATTTGCAAGGCGGCAATGATTTGGCCGGCGCTATCGTGTAATTCCCGCGCGATACGGCGGCGCTCTTCGTCCTGCGCATGAAGCAACTTGCCCGAAAGCTCACGCATTCTGGCTACTTCCTCGGCCTCTTTTCTCTCCGTAATGTCGGTATGAGTACCGATCATCCGAATCCGGCCCGTTTCGCGAACGATGCGACCACGGGACAAAATCCAGCGCATCGAACCATCTCCGCGAATGGTACGAAATTCAAACTGAAAGCCAGCGCCCTCCCGGATCGCCTGCTCCGCTTCCGCTTCGACGCGAAGCCGGTCGTCGGGATGGAGAAGCGTGTGCCATTCCTCCGCTGTGATCTCTTCGCCCCGGGGATTGCAGCCATACAAGGCCGCCAGTTCGGGGTTCCACCTGCCACGCCGCCTTTGTATATCCCAATCGAACATGGCGGTCCTGGATGCGGCGAGTGCGTCGGCCAGTTGGTTCCGGCTCTCCCGCAACTCCTCTTCCGCGCGCTTGCGCTCGGTGATGTTGCGCGCGACCTTGGAGGCTCCGATGATGCGTCCCTTGCTGTCTTTGAGTGGTGAAACCGTAAGAGACATGTTGAGCTTCCGCCCCGATTTGGTCACGCGGATCGTTTCATAGTGTTCAATGCGTTCGCCGTTCCGGAGGCGCTTGAGTATCTGTTTTTCTTCATCTTGCAGTTCGGGTGGAATGATCATCGTGATCGAGCGCCCGACCGCTTCTTCCGCACTAAACTCGAAGATTCGTTGTGCGCTCGCGTTCCAGGTGGTGATGATGCCATTGAGGTCTTTCGAAATTATGGCATCGTCCGAGCTCTCCACCACGGCGGCCAGTCTGACCTGCGCTTCTTCCGCCTTGCGACGATTGGAAATGTCCTCCACTATCGCGATAAGGTGCTTCAACTGCCGGTTTGCATCCCGGACTGGAGACACCAGCAAGTTTACCCAAAGTACAGACTTATCCTTTCGGACGTAGCGTTTCTCAACCGAATAGCGACCGGAAATACCCGCCTTTATTTTTTCGGCTTCGGCAAAATCCACGGCGAGATCATCAGGATGCGTGATTTCCTGGAAAGTGAGGTTCATCAACTCCTCCTCGCCGTAGCCCAGGATCTCGCAGAGCTTTTTATTAACCCGCAGCCAGCGGCCCTCGGGCGTCATGTGGGCAAGCCCAATGGCCGCCAACTCGAATGTAGATCGGTAGAGTTCTTCGCTTTCGAGCAAAGCTTTTTCTAGAGCCTGGGTTCTTTGCAGAATCTCCTGCGCATCGATATTTCCGGAGCCGTCGACCGGCCCTACTATGGCGGGATCAAAAAATGGCTCATGCCGGCTGAGCTTATCCAGAGCGGTGAGTAGATCTCGCGCAATCGCGGATTTCACCACATAGCCCCGAGCGCCCGCCTTTATCGCCTGGCGGACCATTTCGGGAGATTCGTGCTGGCTGAGAATCAACACTTCGCAGTTTGGCAGGATGCTTCGAAGCAGAGAGGTCGCCTCCAACCCGTTCAGGTCGGCCATGCTGACGTCCATAACGATGACATCGGGTTTTAACTGGCGCGCTTTTTCAAGAGCATCCCGTCCGTCCACCGCTTCTCCGCACACTTCGCAGTGAGGCTCCAGAAGGGACCGCACACCGCGTCGAACGACTTCATGATCGTCGACGATTAACACACGCATCGCTAGCCCCTGTGCTTTCAGCGGATTTTGAGGTACGGGTACTTTTTTCATCCTTCCAGCCCCAACGCAGTACCCATTGGTCGCAAACATCCATCGTAGCGGCAGCGCCTCAGCTGGCCCCATACGGTAAATCCTGTACGAGAGAAGCTAAATCAAAGAATTATCAGTTGCAAATCCGTACACTAGCGTACACAATGGCTGCGGCAACTACTCTTGCAACGCTTCGCAGCGCACGGTGGATGGCCGTCCACCGCTACGCGGGTTTGATCCGGATCGCAGGATGAACCGGATGGACTTTGTTTGCGAGGTGAAACATTAGGCCACCGTCCGCAGGGAGTAGCCATGACATCGCACCCTGTTCCAGAGAAGAGTTGTGTTTCTTTTGTCCCGCGCGCCGAGTCGGACTCCCTGCGCAGGTCTCTCCCGGAAAATGAAGATTGGTACCGTGACCTGGTTGCACATAGCCGGGATCTGCTTTGCATCCACGATTTGAACGGGCGGCTGCTTTTGGTGAATCCCGAGCCGGCTCGTCTTCTGGGGTATAGCGTGGAAGAATTGCTGCAGATCCCCATGCGCGACCTGATCGTACCCGCATTTCGGGACGAGTTCGACGCATATCTAGGCCAAATCGCGCGATTAGGCGAGGCCCGGGGCTTTTTGGCCCTCATGACGCGGTCGGGTGAGCCGCGTATCTGGGAATACCACAACACACTGCGGAGAGAAGGCGTGCAATCTCCCGTTGTTCGGGGTATGGCCCGCGACGTTACCGAGCAGAAGCGCTCCGACAAACAACTGCGCGAAGCCGGGGAACAACTGCTGGCCAAAGTGCGCGAGAGCGAGAAAATAATCAGAGATTTGAAGCTGTTTCGGACCTTGGTCGACCGGAGCACCGACGCCATCCTGGTGGTAAATGCTGAGACCCTTCACTTCCTTGATGCCAACGAAACCGCCTGCGTGAAACTGGGATACAGCCGCGAAGAGTTTCTTTCTTTGCGGGTCTTCGATATCAACCCCACAATCGACGAGCAGTCTTTGGCGCAAATTAGAGCGGAATTGAAGAAGTCGGGGTTCGTTTCGAGGGAGAGCGTTCACCGGCGAAAGGATGGATCGACCTTCCCGGTGGAACTCAATATGACTCGTGTGGAACTGGACCGCGCCTACGTCGTCACGATCGCTCGCGATCTAACCGAGCGCAAACGGGCGGAGGAGGCGCTCCGAACCAGTGAGCGGCACCAGCACAAGATCGCAGAGCAATTGGAGGCAGAACGTGCCCGCCTGGTCGAGGCCCAAGCCGTGGCAAAAGTGGGCAGTTGGGAAGTCGAGTGGCCAAGCCTTAAGATTACCTGGTCCGAGCAGACACATCGAATCTTTGAGACTGATCCCTCCCATTTTCATCCTACGCGTCCGGACTTTGTGAAATTTATCCATCCGGAGGACCGCGCAAAAGTGGATGCAGCCTTTCAGTCTTCGCTCGAGAAGGGTGCAGCCTCCAGCGTCGAATATCGGATTGTCATGGCAGACGGCCGCCTTAAAATCTTGGAGGAGCAATGGAGGGTTTTTCACGATGAACAAGGACGGCCAATTCGCCTGATGGGTACCTGCCGCGATGTCACCGAACAAAAGCGTGCCGAGGAGGCGCTTAAGAAGTCGGAAGAGAAGTTCTCGAAGGCTTTCCGGCAAGGCCCAATGTCACTCACGATAACGAGCATCAAAGACCATCGCTACGTGGAGGTGAACGAGGCCTTTGAGCGTATGACCGGCTGGCTCCGCGACGAGGTCATTGGACGCACACCGTTCGACATTGGGCTCTGGGTGAATCCCGCCGAAAGGGTGGTCCTGTCGAAGCAGCTTTTCTTGGAAGGCCGCGTCCGTGGGGTAGAGGCTCGTTTTCGAAAGAAGGACGGCACTACTCGCATCGCCTTTTTAACCGCGGAAGTGCTGGAGGTAAACGGCGAGGCGTGCGCACTTGGCGTGTTTGCGGATATCACGGACCGCAGGGAGGCCGAAGAAGCCCTGCGAGAAGCCAAAGATTTTTCCGAGAACCTGATTCGGACTGCCAACGTAATAATTCTAGGATTGGACTCCGAGGGCAACGTCACCCTTTTCAATCAGGCTGCGGAGGAGATTACCGGTTACAGCTTCGAAGATTTGAGGGGCAAGAACTGGTCCACCCTGGTGCCCAGAGACCGATTTCCTGAGCCGTGGGAAGAGTTTGAAAGGCTCATGGCTGGAACGGCGGGCCCGACGTATGTGAACCCCATCATCACCAAATCGGGCGAGGAGCGCTACATCTCGTGGCGAAACAATCAAGTAACAGTTGACGGCAAAATCGTCGCCACGATTTCGTTTGGAAACGACGTCACCGAGCGCAGGCGGGCGGAGGAGGCCTTGCGCGATAGTGAACAAAAGTACCGGAATTTTGTCTCGCGGAGCTGGGAAGGCATTTTTCGAGAGGAAATGGAACCTCCGCTTCCTATCGACCTGCCAGAGGAGGAAATGGTTCATCATCTGCTACGCGACGCTTACATCGCTGAATGCAACGACGCTCTGGCGGCAATGTACGGGTTACAGTCGGCGGACCAACTTCGAGGTAGGGCATGGCATGAAATGGTGCCGCCTGAGGATCCGCAGAATATTGACATGACCCGGGAGTTCGTTCGCGCGGGCTTTCGGTTACGAGAGCACGAATCGCACGAAATCGATGTTTATGGCAATCCTAAAATAATTCTCAATAGCCAGATTGGCACCGTCGAGAATGGGAAACTCGTGCGCACCTGGGGCGTTCAGCGGGACATAACCGAGAAGGTGAGGGCAGATCGGGCCCGGCTCGAGGCGGAGGAGAGCTTGCGGCAGGCTGTGCAACAGTTGGCGCGAGTGAGCGAGGAATTGCGTCTGGCGAAAGAAAAGCTGGCGGAAGAAAATCTTTATCTGGAACAAGCCATCGACACCGAACTCGGCTTCGGGGAAATTATTGGGCGCAGCGCAGCTTTGGTCGGTGTGATGGAAAAAGTGGCCAGAGTCGCTCCCCTCGATGCGACCGCCCTGTTGCTGGGAGAGACGGGCACGGGCAAGGAATTGATAGCGCGGGCGCTCCACCGTTTGAGCAAGCGGCAGGGGAACAGTTTTATCAAGGTAAACTGCGCGGCCATTCCTTCCGGCCTGCTGGAAAGCGAATTGTTTGGCCATGAACAAGGCGCCTTTACCGGAGCTGTCAGCCGTAAGCTGGGACGGCTGGAGCTAGCCGACAAAGGGACTCTGTTCCTCGACGAGATTGGAGAAATTCCGCTGAGCCTGCAGCCCAAATTATTACGCGTACTGCAGGATCAGGAATTCGAGCGTCTGGGTGGAACGCAGACTCGGAAAGTAAATTTCCGCCTGCTGGCGGCGACTAACTGCGACCTGCTGGAGAGCGTAAGGGCGCGGGAGTTCCGTAGCGATCTGTATTACAGGCTGAATGTATTTCCCATTCTCATTCCGCCATTACGGGAGCGACGCGAGGATATTCGCCCGCTGGTTGAACACTTCGTGCACAAATTCTCTACGCGCCTGAAGAAGTCGGTCACCAGCATTCCCGCGAAGACCATGGAAATCCTGGTGCGCTGGCAGTGGCCGGGAAACATCCGGGAGCTGGAAAATTTTGTGGAGCGCTCTGTCATCTTGACCACGGGGTCGGTATTGCAGGCGCCGCTTTTCGAATTGGAGAGCGACGCAGGAAATGGCAGCAGAGGCGACAACCTTGACCGCATAGACCGAGAGCGAATTCTTCGAATTCTGCGGGAGTGCCACGGCAAACTGGGCGGGGCTGATGGTGCTGCGGCGCGGTTGGGATTGAAACGGACCACGCTGCAATCGAAGCTCGACCATCTCGGCATCAAGCCGGCAGCCTATCGCGCGTAGTCTCTCTCCAACACCCTGCTGGCAAGGAAACGGCAGGGAAGATATTCTTTCTTCATGACCCCACGATTCAAGCGAATTCTGGAAGCGGCAGCATGGTTTGTGATTGGCTTCGTAGCGCATATGTTGCTGCTGCACTTTCACCATCACCCGGGTTAATCGCCGATCGAAAGCCTGCTGTCCAGGCCGTCGATTTCCATCCCTCTACGAAAAAGCCCTTCGCATGCGCGAAGGGCTTTTTCTGGGGGAGGGACCGGCTATGCGCCAGGTCCAAACTGCATTAACTACTTGGGCTGCTGTTGTTGATCCATGGTGGTCGTCGTGGGCGCACCAGCGTTGCTGGAAAGTTGCTCCAGATCGTTCTTCAGCAGGCTGATCTCGACGCGTCCTCCGCTGATGTGCTTGGCCTTGGCATTTTCGTCTGTACCTTCAACTGGAGCATTGCCCATACCAACGAGGTAAATGCGGTAGACGGGAATCTCGTGGTTCAGAACCAAATAACGAACCACAGACTCAGCCATCTTTTGGGAGTTGGAGATAGCAGTCTGGCCCTTGCCGGAAGAGAAGCCTTGCACTTCGATGATGTAGCCGCGCTGGCCCTTTACTGTGTTGGCCATTTCATCAAGGGCATCCTTGGCGTTCTTGCTCAGCAGCGTCTGGCCGGGGCGGAAGCGAATTTCCGTCTGGTTGGAAGCCTTGTACTGGTCGATGTTGCTAACGACGGTTTCCACGGTCTGGATACGGCTAGAAGCCTGTTGCGCGCTCTGTTGCGCGGCGGTGGCCTTGTTGCCGGCATCAATGGCGTGCTGATCGGCCTCATTGGCTTTGTCCGAAGCCAGCTTAATGCCAGCCTGCGCGCGCGCATCGGTATCCTTGATCGCCCGGCCGTTCGCCGCGGTCAGATCGTCGAGTTCGTTGACCCGGTCGCGGATGGGATCGGTCTGTCGTTTCACATAATTCTTGCGCGCAAATGGGTTAACCCGGCCCCAGAAGCCTTCGCGCGCCGGAGCCTGCAAAGGCTGCTTGCCGGAGGCATTGGTGGTATCGGTCGACTGCGACGTGGCCGAAGGGTTGGATTGATCCTGAGTCGAGGTAGATGAAGACGAAGTCTGCGCCCACGCTGGAAACGCCAGCGCAGCGGCCAGAGGCAAAGTGACGAGAATACGGTTGTTCATAAAAAACTTCCTCCAAGGTGGGAGCGTTCGGGGCTCCACTTCAGCACGTCCGAAAAGTGGGGTGCTGCGCGATTTTGAATTGCGTCCCCTACCAACTACCGACCTGCGCTGACGCAACACAGGCCCGAAATCTCAGCGCAGCAGTTCGCGGCGCCTGACTTCCTCTACTACAGGTCAGATGCCAAAAACCGCTTTTAGGTTTGGCGGCTAAATGATTGATATCTAAAGACATTGTACCCCTCTGACAGCCGGCTGGATAGCTCGTGCAGCTTCTTGCAGGGTAATTTTGGGAAGGCAGATATAAAAAGTGCGTGCATTACGAGGTACACAAATCAGAACTTGAATTACCCTGCGGTTCCTTTGTGCCCCCTAAAAGATCTTCCCACCACAATGCCTTTCATACTGCTCGATGATGAAATGGTCGGTCATGCCGGCAATGTAATCGCATACCACGCGCGCCAAAGGTTCCTGGTGGGCTTTCTCTTGGTACGAGTGCGGCAGCGCTGATGGATTCCCCATCCAGAAGGCGAACAGTTCGCTGACGATGCGTTCGGCGTCGTCTTTTTCTTCCGCCAGCGACGCGCTGTAATACAGATTCTCGTACAGAAAATCTTTGATCTGTTTCCGCTCGGCCTCTACCTCGGGGCTGAAAGCCGTCACCCGTTCCGTGTGCGCTCGCACATCCTCGAGTGTCTCGATTCCTGCCTGTTTCAGGCGAGTTTGGGTGTTTGTGATCAGATCGCCGGCAAGGCGGTTCAACACGTTCTTGAGAGCTTCATTGAACCTCAGTTTGTCGGGCGCATTGGGATAAGTACGATCGGCCTCGCGGAAATAGTTTTCAAACACTGGCACGCCGTCGCGAATTTGCTCGAGCGTCAGCAGATGAGCTTCGTATCCGTCGTCGAGGTCTGCGGTGTTGTAGCCGATCTCGTCGGTTAGGTCGATGAGCTGAGCTTCGAGCGGAGGCCGTTGATCGAGGAGATATTCCGCCAGTTCAGGATATTTTGCGGGATTGTAATCGCGTGAGTGCTTGATGATGCCTTCGCGCACTTCAAAGGTGAGGTTGAGGCCGCGAAATGCGGCATAGCGCTGCTCGAAGTCTTCCACGATGCGCAATGCGTGCAGGTTGTGATCGAAGAATAAACCGTTGGTGCGCATGGCCGCGTCGAGTGCCTTTTCGCCCGCATGACCGAACGGAGGATGGCCGAGGTCGTGCACCAGGGCGAGGGCTTCTGCGAGATCCACGTTAAGGCTGAGTGCGCCCGCTACAGTGCGGGAAATCTGCGCGACTTCGATGGTGTGGGTCAGCCGGTTGCGAAAGTGGTCGGAGTAGCGGCGGGTAAAAACCTGAGTCTTGTCTACCAGTCGGCGAAAGGCGCGGGCATGGATGATGCGATCGCGGTCGCGCTGAAAGTCGTTGCGATAGGGATGCGGCGGCTCAGAATAGCGGCGTCCGCGGGAATGTTCTACCTGCACCGCGTAGGCGGCCAGCATACGGTCAGTTTAGCAGAGCCTTAGCTTCCCGTATCTAGTACCCAGTATCTAGTTGCCAGCAACGGCGCTTCGAAGGACGATTTGTTTTCCCAGGTACTGAGTACTTGGTACTGAGTACTTGGTACTGAGTACTTCAGCGTTTGTCAGGGTCTTCTTTTGCGAGCCGTACCTTGGCCGCGTCCAGCTTTTTCTGCGTGGTCGCCAGTAATTCCGTGTCCACCTCCGCCGGCACAGTTTTATTCCACTCGGCTACGGCGCGGTCCCAGTGGGCCGCGGCAAGTTTCAGGCGTCCGGTTTTCTGGTAGAGATCCCCGAGGTGGTCTTGCACGGTTGGGTCGGATTCCATGTGCAGGGCCGCTTTTGTCAGCGCATCCTCGGCCAAGTCATATTTGCCAAGCTTGAAATACGCCCAGCCCAGCGAATCGAGATAAGCCCCGTTGGTCGGCTCCAGACTTACGGCTTGCTTGATGTAGCTGAGCGACTGTTCGAGTTCGATGCCACGATCGGCATTCATATAGCCCAGATAGTTGAGCGTGGCGGCATTCTGTGGATTCGAAACCAGAATCTTTTTGAACTCAGCTTCGGCCTGGTCGAACTTTTTCTCACGCTCGAAGGTGGAACCACGCAGGAAGTAAACGTACTCCTTATCTTCGGCCTTGGTTGAAAGCAATTCGGCCTTGTTCAACGCCTCCTCGGCTTCGGGGAAGCGCTTCAGGCGCGTATACATGATCGAAAGCCGCAGGTAGACCTCGCGGTCTTCGGGCGTGCCTTTCAGCATGGAGCGCACGTCCGCAAGGGGCTTCTCTGGGTCGGCGGTATCGGCGAGTTGAGCGTCGAGCACCATGCGAAGCTCGCGATCGTTCGGCATCTTCTGCAGTGCTTCTTTGGCCGCGGCGGTAGCTTCCGGCCACTGCTTCGCTTCACGGTAGGTGTCGATGACGTCCTGATAACCGGTGCGCGCGTTCTCGTCGCCCAGCGGAATCATCTTGCGGAAAGTGTCAACCGCCGCTTGATAGTTTTCCTGGTCGCGGTACACCATCCCTAGGCGCTCAATGAATATTCCGCGGTTGTTGCGATCCGCCTGCGAGTAGCTGTTCTCGGCCTTCTCGGTTTTTTTCAGCAGATCCTGCAGAATTTTTTCGGCCTCGTCATAGCGGCCTTGAGCTTGATAAACCACGGCGATGTTGTAGGGAACCTCGAGCGCGTCGGGGACCATGGCTTCGGCCTTCTTCAGGCTTTCCAGCGCGTCGTCGTACTTGCCCTGGCGGCGATAGATTTCAGAGATGCGGAGATACGTTTGCGCATCTTCCGGATTAGCGTCGGCGATTACCTTGTACTGATCGAGAGCGGCGTCGACCTGGCCATCATTCAGAAGATTTTCTGCAAGTCCGCGAATGGAATCGAGATTGTCGCGGTCAAGCTGGATGGCGTGCCGGTAGGCGTCGATCGCGCTCTTGTAATCTTTGCGCTGCTCATAGGTGGCGCCGAGCGCGGCATATAACTTGGCCGAGCGGCCGGTGTCAGGCACTGCGCTTAATACTTGCAGGGCGTGAGCCGTGTCGCCTTCGTCGGTATACAGCAGAGCCAGCGTGGTGACGGCCTCTTCTGAATCCGGATCCAGTTTCACCGCGATCTTGAGTTCGTTCTCCGCCTTTTGCAAGTCATTGTTCAGGCGGTAGAGACGGCCCAGCAGCAGGTGGTCATCAACGTTCTTAGGCTCGATCTTTACGATCTGCTCGTATTGTTCGATAGCAAGTTTGAGCACATTATCGGAGCCGTTGCCGTTCCCCGGCATATCGCCGAGCGAGCGGAGATAAATTCGGCCCAGCAGCTTGTGGGCTTCCAAATTATTGGGATCGCGCTTGATGATGTCCTGCGCCTGGAGCACGGCATCACGAATGCGGCCGGTCTTGACGTACAACTCGGCGAGGCCCGCGGTAAGGAATTCTGAAGATGGGTCAGCCTCAATCGCAAGCCGGTACTCGTCCATGGCTTTATTGGCTAACTCGCTGCGCCCATAAACCGTGACCTGCTCCTCGTACATGTGCGCCAGCGCGTAATGGTAGTAGGCAGAGGCATGATCGACCTTCGGTGACGAGTCTTGATCCGTTTTCGACGAGTCGGCATCGGAAGCAGGCTTTGACGACGAAGATGGCTTAGTCTGTGCGGCTGCGGCCAATATGAGAAACGCGAAAATTGAAAGAGTGCGAAAAATTCTATTCATGCTCGACCTGAAGATGCTGGATTAATTTCGTGGCCTTGACTTTCTCAAACGCGCGCACCGCCCGAAATCATACATAATTGGATGCAACCGCCGCCGGGGATGGTGTTCTTAATTCTAACCCGTCTACGGCCACTTCGGGAAAAAACAAGGCCTTGGCGGCGATGGGAAGCGAAGATCGAAAGTACAGCGACCGGTGGGCTTTCGCGTGCCAAATTGTCAAGTTTGGTAAAGAAGAAATGAGATCAAAACGGATCGGTTATACTGCCGTCCCGGCGTCGGCAAAAACTTTCACGAGGAATGAATGAGGAGACTGTTTGTTGTGATCTGGCTTTTGCTTTTTGTACCGTTAGGACTGTCAGCTCAGAAGATGGTCTTCCAGGACGTGAAGGTTCACAGACACCGTAGCGCGGACAACCGCGGGCTGGTGGATAAAGTGGGTACGCTCACTTTTCGATGACTCTGCGCGCAAACTGACGTTTAAAGGCGATGCTGACGACAACATCGAGGTTCGATACGACCATGTCGAGAAGGTAGTTTCTGAGATTACCACGCATATGAGGGGCGGGGTTTCCCGCGCACTTAACTTTGTCGCAGTTCCTTTTGGAGCTGTAGCAGCTAGTGCCGTCGGTGGTGCCCACGTTGACAGCCACTGGCTGTACCTTCGCTATCGAAGTGGCGGCGTCGAAGTCCCAGCTCTCATTGAGATGCCAGGAGGGACGTCTGAGCAGATCGTCAGCAAGGCCAGCGCCGTGTTCGGGGACCGAATGAACGTGGCTAATTTCCCCGAGAAGGCTGCGGATACCAAGCCAGATGATCTCAAGGGGCTGAAATCAAAGCAAGTTGTCAAGGTTGATGAGAAAAACCACCCACTCCCGGAAACCAAGCCGGAGAAGGCGACCGTGGTTGTCGTTTGCCCCACATTGGCTGCCTATCGGGCAGGTTCGGGATCTGACTTTAGGTTGTTTGCCGACGACCAGGTAGTTGCCGTAAACAGGCTGGGGACTTATAGCTTCGCCTACCTCGACACCCGGGTAAGCACCGCCTCGTCTCCCAAGCGGATAATGCCAGTGGCTTCGAGATGGATCTTGAGGCTGGGCGCGAGTATTTCTTCTTGCAGAACACCTTCGAGAGCGGCCTTCGCACAGTTCTATCGAGGAACAGTCCGGAGCTTGTGAGCTATCTGGTCGAGGGCTCTTATTTTTCGGACTGGAAACCAAAAGAAAAGAAAAAGAAAAATAAGCCCTGAAAGTTTCTGTGTTTAGTGCCGGAAGTGGCGCACGCCGGTGAACAGCATCGCGAGTCCCAGGCGATCAGCGGCGGCAATAACCTCCGCATCGCGCTGCGAGCCGCCGGGTTGAATGATGGCGGTTGCGCCAGCCTTCGCAATTTCCTCAACGCCATCGGGAAACGGGAAAAATGCGTCGGAGGCTGCAACCGTCCCCTTCAGTGGCAGTTGAGCTTTCATGGCGCCGATCTTGGCCGAGTCCACGCGGCTCATCTGGCCCGCGCCCACGCCGACCGTTTGTCCGTCACGCGCGTAAACAATAGCGTTCGACTTGACGTGCTTGCAGACCTTCCAGGCGAATAGCATCGCGCGCGTTTCTTCCGGCGTGGGAGTGCGCTGGGCGACGACTTTTAGGTCGACATCCTGCAACGGGCGCGAGTCGCTATCCTGCACCAGGATTCCGCCGGAGATATTTTTCAGAATCCATTTTTGGGGCGCAGCTTTTACTTCGACTAGGCGAAGATTTTTCTTGGTGGCGAAGCGGGCTTTGGCGGCGTCGTCAAAGCCGGGTGCGGCAATTACTTCGAGAAACAGCTTGTGCATCTCTTCGGCTGCCTCGGCGTCGATGGGGCGATTTACGCCGATCACGCCGCCGAAGGCCGAGACAGGATCGCACTCGAGAGCTTTTCTGTAGGCTTCAGCCAGCGTCTTTCCAGTCGCAGCGCCTGCGGGATTGGTGTGCTTGATGATGGCGCAGAACGGTTCGTCGAATTCCTGTGCGAGATCCCATGCGGCTTGCAGGTCGACAATGTTGTTATAGGAAAGCTCCTTGCCTTGAAGCTGCCGGCCATTGGCGACGCCAGCGCCAGAGCCATCGGAATACATGGCTGCTTTCTGGTGCGGATTTTCGCCGTAACGCAGGTCGAGCGTTTTTTGGAAAGCCAGGCGAAGGTTTGGAGGAAACAACTGAACCGCTGTAGCTGCGGGCCGCCGGGAAATGTTTATCTCGGGGATACCCTCGAGCGTAGAAGCGATCGCTGAGTCATACGCTGCAGTGGTGGCAAACGCTTTCTGTGCCAACCGCCACTTGGTTGCTTGCGAGAGCGTGCCGCCCGAATTGGCAAGCTCGTCGGCGATCGTCTGGTAGTCGGCGGGCGAGGTTACGACCGCGACATCATGAAAATTCTTGGCGCCGGAGCGGATCATGGAGGGTCCGCCAATATCGATGTTCTCGATTAGCTCTTCGAAAGCCACTCCCGCCTTGGCCGCGGTTTTTTCGAATGCATAGAGATTCACCACGACCATGTCGATCGGCTGGATGCCGTGCTCGGCGACGGCCGCGGTGTGCGCAGGATTCTCGCGACGATGCAGAATGCCGCCGTGAACTTTAGGATGCAGCGTCTTGACGCGGCCATCGAGCATTTCAGGGAAGCCGGTGAGTTCAGAAATATCTTTGACCGCGATGCCGCAGTCGCGCAGTAGCTTCGCTGTGCCCCCGGTGGAGATGAGTTCGATGCCAAGATTGGAAAGTTGCCGTGCGAAGTCTACGAGCCCGGTCTTGTCGGTGACGCTAAGAATGGCGCGTTGGATCTTGGAACTGCTGGATGACATGAGAACCTCGATGCGAATTCCGGATGAGAATTATGAGCGAAGCGACCGAAGATTCTATCAGCAATTCGCCGGGGTTCGTTGTCGATTGGACGAAGTGGTCGGGTGGGTCATTCAAGCTGGTCTGACCGCTGAATGTTTGTGGGAACCTCGCGGCGGGTTGATCGTAGGTGGCTCACGGATGGTGGCTGACCGCCGAGCCAAGCCAGGGCATTAGTTTCTGTTTTGGCTGGAGCTGCTCTGCCAGCTAACACCAAGGCCCCGCTTCCCTCGGAATGTCACACTTTCTAGCTGCGACGTTGAACCATGTTAGCGTCGCGCCGCGACGATTGGTGCCTTCACGGAGTCGGTGGCAGTGGGCATGGTCGTAACTCGCGCACCTTGCGATGGCGTTTGTGGCGAAGCCGCAGCCGGTTGCGCCTGCGCCGGCGTGGCAATCAATCCCAGCGATTTACGCACTTCCGTGTCGAGCTTGGCCATGGTGTCTTTATTGTCCTTGAGGAACTGGCGGGCATTTTCGCGGCCCTGGCCGATGCGCTCGCCTTTGTAGCTGAACCAGGAGCCGGACTTTTCGAGGATGTTGCTGTTCACCGCAATATCGAGCAAGTCGCCTTCGCGGGAAATGCCTTCCCCGTAAAGGATGTCGAATTCGGCCTCGCGGAATGGCGCAGCGACTTTATTTTTTACGACTTTGACGCGAGTGCGCGAGCCAGTAACAACGTCTCCGTCTTTAATCGCGGCAATGCGACGAATATCCACGCGCACCGACGAATAAAACTTCAGCGCGCGGCCGCCCGTAGTGGTTTCAGGATTGCCGAACATCACGCCGATTTTTTCGCGAATCTGGTTGATGAAGATCAGACAGGTGCGCGACTTGGAAACCGTTCCCGTCAGCTTGCGCAGCGCTTGCGACATCAGCCGCGCCTGCAGGCCCATGTGGCTGTCACCCATTTCGCCATCGAGTTCCGCCTTGGGCACGAGCGCCGCCACCGAATCGACCACCAGCACATCGATGGCGTTCGAGCGCACCAGCGCTTCTGTGATTTCCAGCGCTTGCTCGCCGTAGTCGGGTTGCGAAACCAGCAGGTTGTCCACGTCGACTCCAAGTTTTTTTGCGTAGGCGGGATCGAGCGCGTGCTCGGCATCCACGAACGCGGCCATGCCGCCGGCCTTCTGCGCCTCGGCGATCACCTGCAGCGTGATGGTGGTTTTGCCGGAAGACTCCGGCCCGAAAACTTCCACCACGCGCCCCCGCGGAAAGCCGCCCACACCGAGCGCGGCGTCAAACGAGATCGCTCCGGTCGAGATCACCGCGATGGGGACGATCGCTTCCTTCGACCCCAGGCGCATGATCGAGCCTTTGCCAAACTGCTTTTCAATCTGCGCAACCGCCAACTCAATTGCCTTGCCCCGTTCATCCGCCATGGGAGTGTGGCTCCTTAGAAGTGGTGAATCTGTATGGGCCGGATTATATACTGACACTAAAGCGAAACAAAAGCGAAAATGTAAAATAGTCGGTGGAAAACTTCCCGAAATGGAAGCATGGGAGTCTCTTGTAGCCTGCGAGTTAAGATTCCCTACCGCCGCTTCTTGACTTTCAGGCTGATTGCGACCTTCATCACCGCGCCATCGGCGGGATTGACCTCGAACACTGCTTTGCTTGTGTAATGCGGGGTATTCAGCCGATATATAAAAACGCTGAATCGATCAAAAACGTCGGTGTCATACGGCTCGCCGTATTTGGCGCGCAACTGGGTGACGTAATAAGTGCGATCGGCAAACAGCAGCACCAACAAGGCATCCTGCAGAGTGTCGCTGCGCAGGGCTGAAATTTCTGTGAAGGGAAAAAAGCGCGCCTGGAAAGAATAATCGACCATCTCGCTCTTATGTCCATGGCGAAGGCCTTCTTTGACGATCCCTTCGATCCTTCTCGTAACCTCGCCTTCCAGGGTGAAGCCGGCTAGGCTTGAATCGCAGTGGTTGTTGCCGGGCCTGCACTCCGCCCGCGCTTCGCTCGCCACATAGGCGCGAAGCACCTTGCTGTTCTCAAGCACGGCCTGAAGGCCCAGCACGCCGGGCTGCTGAGAGGCTTCAAACAAATATGGAACGGTCTCTCGCCAGTCAAAATCCTCCGCCGAAAACGCAGCGTCACCCGGTGTCGGATTGCCGTAGCTTAACGCGCTCGAGCGACGGGCGAAAGGCGTTAGCAGAAAGGCAAGTAGAAGCACGATGGACGGCGATTTTGTGGCCATGACCGAGACTGCGATCATAGCCTATGGGAGGAGGAACGGCTATCGCGTCCGAGGTCATTTTCCCTACCTCTGCAGCAAGTCCACCGGCGCCGTCACATCGTGTACGCGAAAATACTTGGCCAGCGCTGGATGCTTCCGCGCCACGGCCTCATACATCGCGTAGGCCACGTTGCGGTAGGAAACGTGGCCGACCGGCGTAGTGCGCAGCTCCGAGATGTACACGGCCTCGGCGAAGTCCATCTTGAAGAGGGCGCGCTTGCGGTAGGCCAGCGGAATCGCGTACTGCGAATTCTCTTCCGCTTCTGGAGTGTTGCGCGCGGCGAGGTTCTCGATTGCAGTCTGCGTGCGCCGCATGGCGGCGTCGTAGCGGCCGCGCATGCCGGCATCGTCTACGTCGAGCAGCATCTCGTAGCCGTGCTGTGTGGTAAACCCCTGCATCACCTGGATGCAGCGGCGATGACGGTGCATGTCGCGGAAGGCGCCCGTATCCATCAAAATATCGAAGCGGAACTGCTGCCCGGCGCGGAAGCCGCGCAGCATTTCGTCGTGCTTGCCACGGTGGCGCAGGCCAAGATCGATAATCTCGCGCCGGAAGCGCTCGCCGGAAACCTGCAGCGCCTGCCGAACCTGTCGGTATGAATGGTGGCAATGCTCGTAAAGCAAGGTGGTCGCAATTTCAACTTCGAGCGGCTCTTCGTCGAGCAGATCGACGATCGCCTTCGACGGCGCGACCGACTCACTCTTCATCAGTTCGCGCGCCGCCTTGCACAATTCGCGACGCGTTTCCATCTCATACGGATTCGGATCCGCGTACTTCACCAGCGTGGGCGCGACTCGAACTTCATGCAGCAATTCCTGCTCCGCGCGCGCGCCCAGCTCCGGACTCAGCTTGCGAATCTCCGCCACTAAGTCCTGTAAAGACTCGGCATTCACGTTGTAGGCGGCCGAAGTCGCTGCC